>Ga0302321_100002632_pt1 | contig 15408 bp, 10 predicted proteins | sample Fen_T0_1_FD_202505 | JGI IMG/M metagenome (GOLD analysis project Ga0302321, IMG submission 202505) | Peat permafrost microbial communities from Stordalen Mire near Abisko, Sweden - Fen_T0_1 | ecosystem: Environmental > Terrestrial > Soil > Wetlands > Permafrost | place: Sweden: Abisko...
ACCCGTACCATTAATAATAGTCCCTCCAAATTGGTTCCATCCGTTTGCGATAGTGATTACGCCTGGGTTACCGGTTAATGCTGTTGTTCTGTAATATGCAGTTACACTGGCAGGACCAGCGTTTCCTACTACACTAGCTATATCGGTAATGGTTACAGGAAATGCATTATTATTCCTGAAATTAAAGATCACAAATCCGTTCAAACTGGTAACCGTGTTATTCATTACAGCCGTTGCTGAAGTACCTGATTGTACCGTTAACAAAGTAGGGTTACCGGCACAAAGGATATTTGTGGTATTGGTGGAAACAAACAATGGTCCCACACCTGTAGGTATAAATGTAATTGTGGCATTTGCTGAGTTAACAATACCACAGCCACTGCTTTGTACTACAGCTCTGTAAAGAGTTGTTTGAGCTATATTGGTTACTGTTAAAGTTGCTGTTGTATTCGCAACAGGCAACCAGGTGGTTCCACCGTCTGTAGATGATTCCCACCTTATAATATTACCTACATTACCACTCAATGTTAAAATAGTAGAATTTGTAGCTGTACAGGCATTTATATTAGCCGGAGAAACTGTACCTCCAACCGTAAGCGTGGTTGTGGTTAATGTTGCCACGCTGCTGGTATCGCTGGAAGGACAACCATTTGTTGCATAGCAACGATATTTATTTCCATTGTCTGCAGCTGCTACTGTAAATGAATAATTGACTGTAGTTGCCCCTGCAATATTTGTCCAGGTAACACCTCCATTAGTACTTACCTGCCATTGATAACTTAAAGGTCCGTCTCCCACAGCTGATATGGAAAATGCTGCCGCTGTACCATTACATATGGTTGTGCTTGCAGGCTGGCTTGTAATGGAAGCAGTACCACAAAGCGCTGTTGTCCACAATCCACGACCATAAGTAGAGGCAATCAGGGTATTATCGCTGGTCCTCAATTTTAGCATAGTAGTTCTAACTGTTGGGAAGGTGGTGTGTGGAAACCAAACCGTATTAGCACCATTCAACAAGCTGGTTTCCCAAACGCCTGTTTCAGTAGCGATATACATTCTTCTGTTGTCGTTAGGATTGTAAACGGCCCAATAAACCGGCATATCCGGCAAATTGCCATCACAAGCGGTCCAGCTTGTTCCGCCGTTAACCGATACCCAAACATTATTAACACCATAACTTGAATAACATGCTGTCAAATTCTGGTCACTATTTCCTACTGCAATACCATTTAAATTTCCAATCATGCCTGCACCGGTAAGGTTAACCGAAGTTGCTGCTGCATCTGCATTGTCTACCTGAACAATCCTACCGCTATTGGTTCCAAAATAAACTCTCTTAGCTATATACGGCGAAGTAGTAACTGCAGTAACTGATGCCCCGCCAAAATTTGCAACAGTAACCGCTTGTGCTGTTGTACCTGTTTGAGGAGGTAGCCAGCGGAAATATCGGCCTCCGTCAAACCCGGCATAGAAAACATTTCCTGTATTATCATAGTCAAAAGAATTTATGAATTGACCTGTATTACCAAAATTAAGGTAACTCCAGGTTGCACCTCCGTCAATACTCTTTCTGTAATTACTGTACACATAAGCGCAAAATTGAAACTGCGGCTCGTTTTGATCAATGGCTACATAAGCGCCGTCACCTCCTGTTACTTCCACAGAGCTGGTTAAACCCGGACCGTTCAACTGGTGTGTTCCGTTATCCTGTGCACCAGCTAAAAAATAGTTAGTTGAAGTAGGGTGAATAGCTACTGAATAAAATTGTTTTAAACGCAAGCCCTGGTTTTTATCGGTAATGGTTGTACCTCCATCGGTGGAAAAATGCACGCCACCATCACAACCAAACAATAGTTTTGTACCTCCGTCATACCATAGTGCTTTGTGCTGATCGGCATGTACATATTGGCCTACTGTTCCTACCCAATTGGATATTTTTGTCCAGGTAGCGCCTCCGTCAGTTGTCTTATTCTGGTCTAATCCCCCTACTATACATTCATTGGGGTTAGATGGATTGATAACTACCGTTAATGCGTACCAGCCCTGGCCACTTGCCCATCCTGCAGCAGGTTGCCCGCCTGTAGCTGCCCAGGTGCGGCCGCCATCAGTTGATTTATACATTGTTGGTACCTGGTAATTTAAATCAGCAGGAGCTGCGTATAATGTATTACCACTTACCCCAATTTCGGCCCTCATTGCGTAAGATGGAAATGGTACAATTGGAGCTAACCAACCAGCGGTTGGCGTTACATTATCTGCAATATCCGTGTACATATAAGACTGGGTACTAAAAATACCCGCAACCATATGAAGCCTTGAAGCTACGGCGGTAGAAGTAATTTCCAGATCACAGATATCTCCCACCACTCCCGAAGGTGTAATGGTTGTCCAAGATGCGCCCTTGTCTTTTGAGCGCAACAGACCAGCTCCTCTCGTTCCTAAATATACATTTCCCTGGTAATCGCAAAGTATACGGGTACAATAATAATAGTTAACGGTACTTGCAAGTTGTGTCCAGGTTACACCATGGTCAGTACTTTTAAATACGCCATTACCTCTTACCGAGCCGCCCTCTAAATAGGATTCTCCTGTACAGAAGTACATAATATTATAATTAGTGGGATCCTGCGTGATTGCGGAAATTGAAAGGTTACCGAAGTAATCATTTACCAGTGTCCAGTTGGGTGCTGCCGCAGTGATGTCGGTGGTTTTCCAAAGACCTCCATCGCGGCCACCTATCCAAACTGTTTTATGGCTGGCATCCGAAGAGTCTACCAGTAGAGCGTCTATCCTGCCTGCAGTTTTGCCGTTATTAGCCCTGGTATTACCGTTTGATGGGCCTACAACATCTGAGTTAGAGCCCCTTTCCGTCCAGTTTAAACTTAAAGTACGGGTGGCTGAATTGTTGTTTTCCTTTTTGGCATTGGTTAGTAATACCGCTTCAAGCATTTTTTCGCTTGGTACTATGCCGGTGTAAGGATTTTTGGTGCGGTTAAACTGAAATTCTGCAGCTTTTGCCGGTCCGTCGTATCCCTCATCTTCTTCTTCACTTTTATGTTTGGGTTCTTTTTTAAGTTTAACCCTCTTAATTCCTTTTTTGGCAATTTTTTCTTTATTGCCAGCGGGGACAGGGTCTTGCTGCTCCTGCTGGGCTCGGCCCACGGCAGACATCAACAATACAAAAACCCCAATTAACAAGAACTTTGTAAAATTCTTCATGCGTTTAGTTGTTTGGTTTATTAAATGATAAAATCCGGAGGAGAATATATTTTTTTGATATTCCCGTTACTCAGTTTAGGTTGGTAATTAAAAGTTTTTTTAGAAGTAACATTATCCAGGTTTTCGCTGGTATTGATATCCTGTACTTCAAACAGCCATTCAGGCGTTGAAATTTTATTTTCGAAATGCTTTTGCTTAGGGTCGCGTGAATTATCCAGATTAACTTTTAAAGCGGATTCAACCTTTTTCAATACTTCTGATTCATTTTCATCATTAAAGCAATATAAACAGGTTTTATCACCATCCTGCTTTATGTGCACAACGTCGTACATCTCACCATGCAATTTGAGTTCTTTTCCCTCTTCTTCCCACGTAATTCCGGGATTGTCCTGAAGAATAATTTTGGTTAATAAACTCTCGGGGAGCTGTTTTAAAATTTGCAACCTGGCGGTCTCTTTGGCTTCATGAATTTGATACATACTAAAAACATAATAGCCAAATTGAGCTATCATCAGAATAAATAAAGTTAGTATGGTATAAATTTTTCTCAAGGCAGTGTTCAGTCTAATTATGAAAGATAGTAAATTATACAATACCTCAAATTTTTGCAACATAATTTTTTGACAGAATTTATTTCACCATGCTTTAATTACCCTAAGTTTTTTATATACCTGCGAATTATTTTTTATATAGCCGTGATTTATTAATTCCCTGCTTTTTTATTCTGCCATTTTTTTGTCATTCCCAATATCTCACCTACCTTTGCAGCCTCAAAAAAGCTCATAATAAATTTTTAATTGATATTTTATGGTAGAAATTAAACCGGATGAAATTTCGGCGATTCTTCGCCAGCAGCTAAGCAACTTTAATGCTTCTGCAAGCCTGGAAGAAGTTGGAACCGTTTTACAGGTAGGTGATGGTATTGCCCGTGTATATGGCCTTAATAATGTGCGCAGTGGAGAATTGGTGGAGTTTGACAATGGCGTAAAAGCTATTGCCCTTAACCTTGAAGAAGACAATGTGGGTGTAGTACTGATGGGAGACAGTAGTGAAATTAAAGAAGGTGCCAAGGTAAAGCGTACCGGGCAAATCGCTTCTATTAAAGTAGGGGAAGGTATGAGCGGCCGTGTTATCAATACATTGGGTGATCCCATTGACGGCAAAGGACCGATAAAAGGAGAACTGTATGAAATGCCGTTGGAAAGAAAAGCACCTGGTGTAATTTTCCGTGAACCAGTTAAAGAACCATTGCAAACCGGTATTAAAGCAATTGATGCTATGATCCCGATTGGACGTGGCCAGCGTGAGTTGATCATTGGTGACCGCCAAACCGGTAAAACTGCCATTGCAGTGGATACCATTATCAATCAAAAAGAATTTTACGCAGCAGGCAAGCCTGTTTATTGCATATACGTTGCCATCGGTCAAAAGGCAAGTACCATTGCCGGTATAATGAAAACATTAGAAGAAAATGGTGCTATGGCTTATACCACTATTGTAGCGGCTTCTGCTTCCGATCCTGCTCCCTTACAGTTCTACGCTCCATTTGCGGGTGCTGCCATTGGGGAGTTTTTCCGTGATACCGGAAGGCCTGCCTTAATTATTTATGATGATCTTTCTAAACAGGCAGTAGCTTACCGTGAGGTTTCTTTATTATTAAGAAGGCCGCCGGGACGTGAAGCTTATCCTGGTGACGTATTCTACCTGCATAGCCGTTTATTAGAAAGGGCTGCAAAGGTTATTGCAAAAGATGATATTGCGCAACAAATGAATGATCTACCTGCATCAATTAAACATTTGGTAAAAGGAGGAGGTTCATTAACTGCTTTACCAATTATTGAAACACAGGCTGGTGACGTTTCTGCTTATATTCCTACCAACGTAATTTCTATTACCGACGGACAGATATTTTTGGAAGGTAACCTGTTTAACGCTGGTATCCGCCCTGCCATTAACGTAGGTATATCGGTTAGCCGTGTAGGGGGTAATGCACAGATCAAATCAATGAAAAAAGTTGCCGGTACGCTTAAATTAGACCAAGCGCTATACCGTGAACTGGAAGCTTTCTCTAAATTTGGTGGAGACCTGGATGCAGCAACAAAAAATGTAATTGATAAAGGTGCAAGAAATGTGGAGGTTTTAAAACAATTACAATATTCACCAATGACGGTGGAAAAACAAGTAGCTATTATTTACCTGGGTACACAAGGTTTATTGAAAGACGTTGCTGTTAAAAATGTAAAAGCATTTGAAGAACATTTTTTAATGGAAATGGAAAATAAATACCCTGAGATTTTAGCTGATTTTAAGAAAGGCAATCTGCAGGAAGATGCATTAAAAAAAGTAGCTGAACTGGCAAAAGGTTTGGCTGCACAGTACAAATAAAAATCGTCAGAATAAATAAAAAAGGCCGCTTCGTTAAGCGGCCTTTTTTATTGCAGGCAATTGATACTTGTCAGAAAATAAACGCTGCGTATTTTACACTAAAAACCCAATCACAATACTGGTTATTATTCGTAATTTGTTTGCATCACCGCTGGTTGCAGGTACTTACTAATATATTTAATTATGATTTTAATCAAATGGTGTTACAGAATAAGTTTTCTTGTATTGCTTTTAACGATCAAATCATTTGCATACTGTCAAACAAAACCGCTAATTAGAAAATCATACGCCTATTTTTATGAGACTATTGTTGGCGCTTTACCCAAATCGGGAAACAACGATTTTGAAACTGTTCAATCGGATACTGTTGTTCAGCCCAAACAGCAGCGGGCAACAGTGTCAGTTAAAAAAGATACCACCATTGTTGTTTATGTCGAAACTAAGGTTGAAAATATTGTATGGGAATCTGCATGGCAAAATAAGCATCAGCTAGTCATCACTTCCCTTCCACTGACTACTCCATTCAAAGCAGGATTCATAAAAAATGCCGGTGAAGCAACAATAATTCCGGCCAAAGGGGGTTTTCTTTTTGAATTACAATTTTCGAAAGTGGCGGGAAAAGTATTCTCTCCTTTTAAAATAAACGGAGATCCAATCATTTTAAAAGCTAAATACAAACGAAAAACTTTTATTTACAAAACTGCTGCTTTACAAGAAATTATCCCGTTACCACCCGCCTGATCAGGTGATCAGATATTCCTTATTATTTTTACCTTATCTTTTAGTTAATTGTACCAAGCCATGTGTAGAATTTTTTTAAAAAAATAGCATAATTTTTGCTAATCTTGGTGAATATTAAATTAACCTAAAACCTACTTATGACCGCCTTATCCATTGTTCCCATCACATACACCAAAAATACCCTTGCATCAAGGTACAGGTGGATGGCTACAATTTTATTATTGCTTGCTGGCCTCTTCTTTAATGATTGCCTAGCTCAACCAACTAAAAGAGTATCAACGAAAAGGGTGCCAACCCACTCAGCAAATAAATCTTTTCAGTTTGCCACACCCATTAAAGAAAAAACGCCCACCAACTTTGCCAATGGAGGAGTGATGGAATATGAAGCCAATTCTGTTGAAGAGAGAGAGTTGTTTGAGTATAATATGCTAAAAGATCCGGCTACAGGCAAAATACCCCGGATGGCATGGAAAAGAGCTTATGATGCAGCACAACTGGCGCCCAGGTATGAAGATGTGCCTGCCACCCATAGCCCATTGGGTGTGATAACGGTTACGCCTAAAGGCCCGAGCAACCTTGGTGGAAGAACAAGAGCGATAGGTATAGATATCCGTAATAATCTGATCATGCTTGCAGGCAGCGTAAGCTCAGGGGTATTTCGCTCAACTGATGGCGGTTCGTCATGGACCAGAGTTGTTCCTATTGGCCAGGTACATAATATTACAGCCATTGCACAAGATACCCGTGCCGGATTTGAAGATAACTGGTATTTTGGTGGTGGAGAAGTGTCAGGTAATTCAGCAACATTAGGAAGTTCGTACAGAGGATATGGAATTTGGAAATCTATCGATAATGGTCTTACCTGGACGCAGCTATCCAGCACTGTAACCGCCACCGCCCTTGAATCATTTGATTCTCCTTTTGACTACGTGAACAGGATTGCTGTTGACCCAACTAATGGCAATGTGTATGCGGCAGCATCCAATACTATTCAGCGGTCTGTTAATGGAGGCACTTCATGGACAGCAGTTCTGGGATCCTTTACCAATAACGGATTCACTGATGTTATAGTAACCCCCACCGGAAGGGTATATGCCGCCTTTACAGGAACCGATAACAACAACGGTGTATGGACCTCGCCAGACGGAACCTCCTGGACACATATTGCCGGCACCGGTGCAGCCCCTAATCATGCCAACTGGAATGCTCAAGGTGCATATGGACGTGTGGTACTTGCTTATGCGCCATCCAGCACCAATATTGTTTTTGCATTGTACTGGAATAATGTTTCGTTTACCTGTGCTGCCCCTGCACCAGAAGCAGAATTTTTTAAGTGGGATCAAACCGGGGGTACCTGGACAGATCTATCGGCTAATTTGCCTGATGAAACGGGTTGCTCTTTAGGTAATGACCCTTTTGCTGTGCAAACTGGATATGACTTATCTATTGCAGTAAAACCTGATGATGTTAATACCGTTTTTATTGGTGGCACTAATATTTACCGCTCTACCAACGGCTTTACCAGTACGGCTGCCACTACACGAATAGGCGGTTATTTATCCCCTGCAGGTTATACCTTGTATGCCAATTCGCATTCGGATATTCACGCATTGGTATTTGGCTCCGGAAGTAATACCATTATGTATGCCGGTGATGATGGCGGCATTCAAAAAGCGGATATCACTATACCAAGTGTTACATGGACATCTCTTAATAATAACTATGTAACTTACCAATATTACCACACAGATCTTTTACCGGTAGGTGGCAGTGATATATTTGTTGGGGGCGCACAGGATAATGGCACCACTTTAAATACCGGGGGCACTACTGCCACTTCAATCTTTAGTGGTGATGGTGCCACAGTAGGCTTTATGAGTTATACCAGTCCTGCGGTGTTTAATCTTATTGCAGCTACTCAAAGTGGTAACCTTGTAAGAGTAATTGCACCAAACAGCGCTTTTAGTATTGCACCCACAGGTTCCACAAGTATATTTGTTACCTACTCTGACCTTGACCAGGATAACACCAATTATCTTTATTATGCCGGCACAAACGTATTATACCGAACCAGGATTGCCACCACCATTTCAAGCACCACTGTAACGGCTAATTCTGCAACTGGCTGGGAACTCATGTCGGGTGCTGTTATCTCCGGAAATATTCGCAGCATGGCTGTTTCCAGAAATAAGACTTATGCTGATGCGCCATACTCAGCTTCCAATGCAAGTAGAAAATTATATATTGGAACAGAAACGGGTAAAGTATACCGTTTGGATGACCCGGCTTTTGCGGCAGCGGCTACTGCAGTAGTAGATATTACTCCTGCCGGTGCTCCTGCAGCTATTGTAAGTTCCATTGCAGTTAATCCCGGGGATGATAATGAGATTATGATCACTTATTCTAATTACGGGGTAAACAGTGTGTATCAAACACCTAATGCCAATACGGCCACACCTACCTGGACAAATGTTGAAGGTCCGCTCAATAGCCCTGTGCAGTTAGCCTCTGCCCGTTCCTCTGCCATTGTTAAAGATGCAGGAATTACACAGTACTTTGTGGGAACTTCGGTAGGATTATTTACTGCTGTTACATTAAGCGGTGCCACCACCACTTGGACCAGAGTAGGCAGCACAGAAATTAATTTTTCTATTGTAAGCCAGCTCAGGTACCGCCCTTCTGATAATAAGATATTAGCAGGCACCCATGGTAATGGTATGTTTTTAATTACACTTCCCGATCCATATGTGCTGGCTATAAAACTGCAAAGTTTTAACGCAGAAAAACAGGGAGATAATGCCTTGATCAACTGGAGGGTGGGACTCTCCAGTACTGCGAAGAGCTTTGAGGTATTAAAAAGCACCGATGGAAGAAATTTTTCTACTTTAAAAAATATGAATGCGGTTGCCAACATACCCGATTACAGTACAGTTGACAACGTTTTAGTAGTTGGGCCTAATTACTATAAATTAAAAATTGTTGATGCAAACGGCAGTATTAGTTACAGCAATATTGCGGTGGTGTATAACAAATACAAAGGATTTGAAATTACCAGTATGATACCGACTGTTGTGACTAACAGTGCTATGCTGAGTGTGGCCACATCTGTTAAAGCCAATGGTAAACTTATAGTAATAGATGCGGTGGGTAAGCTGATATACAATCAAAACATATCATTACTTACGGGCAATAATAATTTCAACTTAAATTTCAGTAACCTTGCTGCCGGTGTGTACTATATCTACGCTTATAGTAACGATGGAAAATCAAATATTATGCGTTTTGTAAAAGACTAAGTTGGTTTTAAAACATAAGAGATTATTAATAATAACGCCTGCAAAATGCAGGCGTTATTATTTTGTTATGACGTAAGTTAAATTTATTTGATCCAAAAAACCGTAAAGTAATATTTGTGTGAGATCCTTACTTATAAAATCTGCTCGTATACACAAGGTATATAAAATAAAAACTCCCCAAGGGAGTTATCAATTGTATGAAAGATTAATTATTGCCGCCAAAAACTAAAACACCCTTCTCAATTTCGGCCGCTGCTGGTTGGCCCTTTGTTTATTAAAGCGTTCCAGAAGCTTACGGTTAAAATCGTCTCTCAACCTAAAAAAACGTTCGCAACGATTCGGGCCCAGTATGCGGTTAAAATTATCCTGGTACTTCTTTTTTATATTCAGGATGGCCTGCTGTTTTTCCAGTTCCGGTAAATCCTGTTTTACACCTTTTAATTCGTTGGTGAATTGCGTATGTACCGGCCAGAATTTTTGTGCATCTTCAGGCGTTAATTCCAATTGTTTGGTTACATAGGCCACATACAATGCCTGTATTTTTTCCTGCTTCTGGTTGTCATCACCAGGTTGCTGGCCGTCTTGCGCTTTTGCTGCAAGCAGGCTGCTCATTAAAATTGTTACTATGACAAGAAATTTTTTCATTGTTCCCTCCTTAGTTTTTTAAATCCTTTGAATCAATATTGTCCAGGTATTTGTCTAATGCTTTATCGTCGGTTAAATAATCTTCCTGTGTGGGTAATTCGTTTTCGTCTACGGTATTGGATACTACTGCCACATCCACATCACTTCCATTGGCCTGCAGGTATTTGATAATGTCATCGTCTGAAACTTTTGCAAGCTCTGCATCAACATCCTTAATTTTTTTTCCATCTTCAACATATTGCGGCAGTTCACTTGTTACAACCGGCTTATCAATAAACTTATAAACCCCCAAAGCCATTACACCGGTAAAAACAGCAGCCACAGCATATCTCAAAATTGTAGTGATACGCCTTCTACCCATCGTTACCACTTTAGCAGTTTGCGGTTTTACTTTATCCAAAATGTTTGCTGCTAACGATTCAAAGTAACCCTTTGGTACAGTAAATACATTTTCATTTTGAATACTGTAAAGCATTGGCGATAACGCTTTCAATTCTGTTGCTGCATTATCCTCACTTGTTGCCTTATTCAAAATGTTATCTGCCAAAGATTCAAAATATCCCTGTGGTACAGTGAATACGTTATTGTTGGGGATGTTGTAAAGTGTGGGTGACAGCTCTTTTAACTCTGTTGCTTCATTTTCGCCTGACTTTATCTTATGTAAAATATTATCGGCCAAAGATTCAAAATATCCTTGCGGCACCTGCATAGCTGGATTATTGCCGATTGACTGTAATAAAGCTCCTGTTTCTTCCCTGATGCTCATTAACACAGTTGAACCCAGGTTATCGAAATATCCGGCAGGAACAGTAAAAACATTTACTTTTTCCAGGCCGGCAATCAACGGGCTGATCTCTTTTAATTCATTCAATATGTCATTGCTGTTATTCATTACCTGTTTGAGACGCTGTTTGTTATCAAAAGTTTAATTATTCAGTATAAATTCCTCAATCTTTTTTACTGCATGATGGTAACTTGCTTTAAGCGCACCTTCGCTGGTTTCTAAAACCCGGCTCATTTCTTCGTAAGGCATCTCGTCGTAATACCTTAAACTAAATACAACCTTTTGCTTTTCAGGCAATTGCTGTATGGCCGCCTGCAGTTTCCACTCCAGCTTATTGGCATCAAAATGCTCACTTGCCTTAAGCTTATTGCTCAGCCCGTTTTCCACATCGCCCAGCGATACGGAGCTTCTTTTTTTCTGCTGTTCAATAAAAGTGAGCGATTCATTGGTGGCAATGCGGTATAACCAGGTGTACAGTTGGCTGTCTTCCCTGAAATTTTCAAGTCCTTTCCAAACCTTAATGAACATATTTTGGAGTACATCATTGGCATCTTCATGCTCCACCACCATACGGCGGATATGCCAGTATAATTTTTCCTGGTATTTTTTAATAATGGCGGTAAACGCCCTTTCTTTTGTGGCTGGCTCGGCAAACTGAACCAGCAACTCTTTATCGTCTAAATGTGTGGCCATATAAGTATTGAGGTAGTAAAAATAAAAAAACCAACCGTAAGATTGGTTTTTATTCTAAAAGTTTAATTTTTACAGACGTCTGACGGTTCAAAACCGTCTTGACACTTATTTACGTGCCATTACCTTTTCGGCTGCTGTTACAATATTGGGGGTATCCAATCCGTATTTTGTGAGCAGTTCGGTAGGTTTTCCACTTTCGCCAAAAGTATCGTTAGTACCAATATATTCAATAGGCACAGGAAAATGTTTTGCAGCCACCTGGGCAATGCTATCCCCTAATCCACCAATGATATTATGCTCTTCGGCAGTTACTGCACATTTTGTTTTTTTAATGGATGCCAGCACCGCTTCAGTATCCAAAGGTTTAATAGTATGCATATTGATCACTTCCACACTAATGCCTTTCTCTTCCAGTATTTTTCCTGCTTCAACAGCCTTCCATACCAAATGGCCGCAGGCAAAAATGGTTACATCGGTACCTTCTGATAATTGTTGTGCCTTACCAATAACAAAATCTTCTTCTTTGGTAAAAATAGGCCAAACCGGGCGGCCAAAGCGTAAGTAAACCGGCCCCTCATAATCAGCAATGGCCTGTGTGGCAGCCTTGGTTTGATTATAATCTGCAGGTACAATCACCGTCATACCTGGCAGCATCTTCATTAAGCCAATATCTTCCAGTATCTGGTGGGTGGCACCATCTTCTCCTAAAGTAAGGCCGGCATGAGAAGCGCATATCTTTACATTTTTACCACTATAGGCCACACTCTGGCGAATCTGATCGTACACCCTGCCAGTAGAGAAATTTGCAAAGGTGGTGGTATAAGGAATTTTGCCACCGATGGTTAATCCTGCAGCAATACCAATCATATTGGCTTCGGCAATACCACATTGTACAAAACGCTCAGGAAATTCTTTTATAAATCCGTTTAATTTCATGGAGCCTAAAAGATCGGCTGTTAGTGCTATGATGTTGGGGTTTTTTCTTGCTGCCTGCAGAATACCATCTCCAAAACCGCTGCGGGTATCTTTATTGCCTGTTACCTCTATTTTACTGAGCATATCAATTGATCTTTTTTAAATATTATTAGATTAAAGTGCAAAGTAAAAGAAAGATTTGATTGAAAATATGGGCAACTTAAAAAGTTGCCCACATTGTTTTAGCACTATAAAAAAATGATGCCTATTCTTTAGTCAGAAATTTCTGAGGCCGTATAGTATTTCATGTTATTTTCCTTAACAAAAGAGATGATTTCTAAAAGCCTGCGTAAGGTAGTGCTGTACTGGTTGCTGGTATTGATATCATGTGACACAAATACAACGCAACTATGATTATTTTTTGCCGATAAAAGTATATTGGCAATATCCTTGTCGCTCCGTTTACTGCTTTTATCTATACCCAGACCATATAGTAAATTATTATGTTGGGTAGATACCACGCTTTTAGAATAATCCTGTGTACCGTTAAGCGCCCTCACACTTTTAAAATAGCGCATCAGTGTTTTATCAAGTACACCATTATGGGCGCCGTAGGGATAAGCAAATGTGGTGGGGTAAAAACCATCCTGGTTCATCAATTTAAGCCCGGCTTCCACTTCGCAACGCATCAGGTCGTCGATGGTATGCTTTTGTTTGTACACGTAATCCTCCATATTGTAATGGTTGGTACTATGAAAGGCTATTTCATGCCCATGGCTTTTAATAATGGCAAGTTTTCTTTTTTGCTCGCTGGTAAAGCGGTTGTATTTACAGATGTAGAAAGTAGCTTTTACACCTGCACTATCCAGCATTGGTAAATATTCATACCAGTTGTTAATCCTGTCGTCATCAAAGGTTAGTACAACCCCGGCTTCGGGCAAATGCCCTTCTTTCTGAAATTTTTTGCATCCTGCAAGTGCCACAACAATAGTTACCAGGGCACAAAATGCCGCTATATTTTTTTTTGCCATAAATAGTTCTTTTATCAGGCGCCTTTAAACAGGATATTTGAGATTCTTGGGGTTGAGGACTGTGGGGGAGGCAGCGAAGATAATAGAAAAATTAATTTAAACCAGCTATTTGTGCAGTAAAAAGATTTTCGTCATTTTTCAGCCTTAATTCCCATTTCCAGGCCGTGTCCATCATCTCGTTCAGGCCCAAATTGGGTATCCAGCCCAAATCGGTTTTGGCCTTGCTGTTGTTGGCATAAATAGCCACCACATCGCCCTGGCGGCGAGGGGCCACTTTGTAATTAAGCTTTACGCCACTTACTTTTTCAAATGCAGCAATTACTTCCAGTACGGTGTATCCATTACCTGTGCCTAAATTAAATACTTCGCAGTTGGAGGTATTTTTATTGGCAATAAGATAATTTAAGGCCAATGTATGTGCGTGGGCAATATCACAAACATGTATATAGTCACGTACACAACTGCCATCCCGGGTGTCGTAATCAGTTCCATACACATTCATCATTGGCAATTTACCAATGGCAGTTTGGGTTATTGCAGGCACCAGGTTGGCTGGTCTGCCAATAGGCAATTCGCCAATTTGTATCGAGGGATGTGCACCAACCGGGTTAAAATAACGCAACAGGATAGCATTAATGGCATTCGATTTTACCGTGTCGGCAATTATTTGTTCGCCCATTTGCTTGGTAGCCCCATAGGGCGATTCGGCAGGTTTTTGCGGTGTGGCTTCTGTTACCGGAATACTATCGGGATTACCATATACCGTACACGAAGAGGAAAAAACAAAATGTGGTACATTAAATTCTTCGGCGCATTTTAAAATATTGATGAGAGAATTTAAATTATTTTCGAAATACAGTATTGGTTTTTCAACCGACTCACCCACGGCTTTGTAAGCGGCAAAATGAATGATCCCTTTGATATCTGGGTTTTCCTGGAAGATGGCAAAAGTGTCATCGTAGATACAAAGATCTACCTTGTAATTTTTTACCTTTTTTCCGATGATCTTTTCCACGCCATTAAGCATGCCTTCATTACTACGTGAGTTATTATCCGCACAAACAACATCAAAGCCATTTTGTACAAGATCTACAATGGTGTGTGTGCCAATAAAGCCACAACCACCGGTTACCAGTATTTTATCCATAGCACAAAGAAAATAAAAAAATCACTCAGTTGCGTGGGTGATTTTGTATAATTGAATTATTTGCAATATTGTAAAGCTATTTCATAAAAAAAGAGAGCAGGTAATACACTATGGCTGCCAGTAAACCGCTTACCGGGATGGTTAGTATCCAGGCCCAGATAAGATTAATGGTAACACCCCAGCGTACCGCACTCAACCTTTTGGTTGCACCCACACCAATGATTGATCCGGTAATTGTATGCGTTGTACTTACCGGGGCACCGAGATTTGCTGCGGTAAATAAGGTAATGGCTCCTGCAGTTTCTGCACAAACACCTTCTAACGGCGTTACTTTGGTAATTTTTGTGCCCATTGTTTTTACAATCTTCCAGCCCCCGCTCATGGTACCCAATGCTATGGCAGAATAACACACCAACGGTACCCAATTAGGCATTTCTTCAAATTTATGAATATAACCGGTGGCTACTAATGCTGCTGTTATGATACCCATTACTTTTTGAGCATCTGAACCGCCATGTCCAAGACTGAATGCTGCGGAAGACACCAGCTGCA
>Ga0302321_100002633_pt1 | contig 15407 bp, 14 predicted proteins | sample Fen_T0_1_FD_202505 | JGI IMG/M metagenome (GOLD analysis project Ga0302321, IMG submission 202505) | Peat permafrost microbial communities from Stordalen Mire near Abisko, Sweden - Fen_T0_1 | ecosystem: Environmental > Terrestrial > Soil > Wetlands > Permafrost | place: Sweden: Abisko...
CTCATGACGCGGCCTCCGACGTAGGGCCCGACCTCGTGTCGGTGCCGTCCGTATCTGCCTTACCCAATGCGGCGCGGACGCAAGGTCCGGCCCTACCACCTGCAGCTCTGCGCGGCACATAATTCCAAACCGGCGAACAGCAACTCGCGTAAACTTCTTTCGCGAAATTGAACATACCAACAAATCCCGCCAACGCTTCTTTGCGCTCGTGGTTGTGATCGCAGAAACCGATACCGAGCTTGTAGGCAATGGGACGTTCCTTCACGCCACCGATGAAAAGATCCACGTCTTTTTCGAGGCAGAACTTCGCGAGTTCCAGCGGATTCGAGTCATCCACGATCACCGTGCCTGCATCGCACATCTCGCGGAGCTGCTCGTAATCGTCTTTGTCGCCCGTCTGCGTGCCGACAATTGCAGTTGTCATGCCGAGCGTGCGCAGTGCCCGAACTAGTGAAAACGCCTTAAACGCGCCACCCACGTAGATCGCGGCTTTTTTTCCGATGAGCTTCTCTTTGTAAACGCGCAGCTGGGGATAAAACTTTCCGACCTCATCGCGCACGACCTCTTTGGCTTTTTCCATCAGCGCTTCGTCGCCAAAATACTTCGCGGTGTCGTAGAGCGCGGCCGACATATCTTCGATGCCGAAAAAGGAAACCTTGAGGAACGGAATACCGTGATCCTCTTTCATCTTCTTCGCGAGATGCGTCATCGAACCTGCGCACTGAACCAAATTGAGTTTCGCACCGTGGCAGCGGCGAATGTCGTCCACACGGCCGTCGCCGGTAATCGTCGCGACGACTTCGACACCCATGCGTTTGAAATAGTCGCGGATGATCCAGGTCTCACCCGCAATGTTGAAATCGCCCAGCAGATTGACGCTGATCGGGCTGATACTCGACGTATCACCCGTGCCAATCAGCGTGTAAACCGCTTCACAAGCCGCGCGGTAACCATCTTTTTTTGTACCTTTAAAACCTTCGCTTGCGACGGAGAGAACCGGAATGCCTTTGGCGGCAGCGACCTTTTTGCAAACCGCGCTGACATCGTCGCCGATCACGCCCACGATACAGGTCGAGTAAACGAACGCGGCTTTGGGCTGATGCTTTTCGATCAGTTCCATCAGAGCGCGTTCTAGTTTTTTCTCACCGCCATAGATGACATCCATCTCCTGCATGTCGGTGGAAAAACTGTTCCGGTGAAGCTGCGGTCCGGAGGACTGCGCACCGCGAATATCCCAAGTGTAAGCCGCGCAACCGATCGGACCGTGCACGACGTGCAACGCATCCGCGATCGGATAAAGAACTACACGCGATCCACAAAAAACGCAGGCGCGCTGCGTCACCGATCCCGCCAGGGAATGTTTATCGCACACCATCGCCCCACCCGCCTCGCCGGCAACGGCAATTGAAGCGGCGCGTCCGGGGAGAACTTCGATGGTGGAGCTCATGTTGAAAGGCGCGTTAGTGGCCAGCACCACCGCAGCCACAGTGGCCGTGCGTGGTCGGTTCAGGTTTTGTGTGATGCACACCCTTGCCGCCGCAGCGGCAACCATCGGTCGGATGACCGGGCCCGCCACAGGAGAATTTGGCGAGTGACTCAGCCTCCATGCGGAGCAGCAACCATTCGCTTTTTTCCTCGGCACCGATGCTCTTGTAGAGCGCGCGCGCGTTTTCGTTCCACTTCAAAGTTGTCCATTCGAAGCGGCCTGCGCCATTGCGCGCGGCGATCGAACCAACATACTGCAACAAAGAGCGCCCGAGTCCGCGATGGCGGAAGGCTGGGCGCACGTAGAGATCTTCCAGAAAGACTCCGGGCTTGGCGGCGAAGGTCGAGAAGGTGCGGTAGTACACCGCAAATCCGACGACCATGCCGTCGAGTTCCGCAATCACCGCCTCGGCTGAACGACTCAGCCCGAGGAGGTGTTCGCGAACTGAGCTGACCGAAATCGCGCACTCGTGGCCAAGATGCTCAAAAGCGGCCAACTCCTTAATGAGTCCGGCCAGAACCGGCGCATCCTCGTGCACGGCCGGCCTGATATTCAGGCCGGCGGGCGCGGGCGGACAGGTTTCAGTATTTTTGTCCATATGCGACAGTTCGTTTTTAATATCTGCTCTATGCAATTACTGGACCAACTCGAACCACTCCTCATCACATTCCCGATCTTTTTTATCGAGGAGGACATTGATCATCTGATTGATCAGGTTCACCGCGCCCATATACCCGACGGTTGGGAAGAAGCGGTGACCGGTGCGGTCGAGGATCGGGAAGCCGAAGCGGACGAACGGAACATTTTCCGTGCGGGCGATGTGCTTCCCGTAGGTATTGCCGATGAGCAGATCGACTGGTTCGTTCTTCATCCACTGGTGGAGTTCGAAGAGATCAGCGGTCTGCTTGATCTTCGCCTCCGGCACCGGGCCGTCGAGAATCTCATGCATGCGCTTTTCGAACTGATTACCTGGGGAACCGGTGATGCAGTACACCGGCTTCATTTCCAATTCGACCAGGAACTGGGTGAGCGCGATGACCTGATCAGGATCGCCAGCAATCGCCACGCGTTTTCCGTGGAAGTACTGATGCAGATCGCTCATCAGATCGACGAGACGTCCGCGTTCTAATTCGATCGCGGGTCCAACTTCAGCACCGCTGTAGCTCGAGAGAGCGCTGATGAAACGATCGGTCGAACCGATTCCGATCGGCAGTTCGAGGAAGGCAGCAGGTACGTTGCACTTTGACTCGAGCGTGGCGGCCGCGACATGCGAGGCGAAATGACCGAGGGCAATCGTCGCAATGCTGTCACCGGCCGACTTGATCTGGGCAACCGTGGCTCCACCTTCTGGATACATCTTGTACTGGCCCGTGAGCGGACCATCGAGGACGTTGGAAGTGTCAGGGAACATGACGATGTTAACCGCCATTTCCTTCGCGAGGCGTTTGATTTCGCGCATGTCGGCTGGTTCGACGAAGCCCGGGATAATATTGACCTGGTTGAGCGTGGTTCCGGTCTTTTCCGACAGGTAGTTGACCATCGCCATCACCATGTTCGAGAACCCCGTGACATGGGAGCCGACGAACGAAGGTGTGTTGGCATGGATGGCAATCTTGCCGGCAGGAATCGAACCATCTTCAATCGACTTCTTGATGATGGTCGGGATGTCGTCGCCGATGACCTCTGACAAGCAAGTGGTGTGCACGGCCACGATCTCGGGATTGTAGATCGTGAAGATGTTTTTGAACGCCTGGGTGAGGTTGGCCATGCCGCCGAAGACTGAGGAGCCTTCGGTGAACGAACTGGTGGTGGCCATAACCGGCTCCTTGAAGTGCCGGGTGAGATGACTGCGATGATACGAGCAGCAGCCCTGCGAACCGTGGCTGTGCGGCATGCAACCATGAATACCGAGTGCGGCATACATGGCGCCGATGGGCTGACAGGTTTTCGCTGGATTGATACGAAGCGCTTTGCGCTCGACCAATTCTGCGGTGGTTCCGTTAAGCATTTTAATATTCTCCTATTATAAGATTATAGTTTTAACCCTCCGCATCAGGTGCGGCTGCGGCTTTCTGCGGTTTCCAGGCCTTTGCCATGCCAGCGACCGTCTCGCGGATCGCTTTGTTGGTTGGGCTGTCGATACCTTTGCCCAACGCGATCGTCGGATCGGCGGGTTTCTTCCACGAAGGCGTGATTAACTTCCAGACCTTCGTGTTGATCATGCGGTCGAGCTCCTTGTAGAAGTTCGCCGCACCGGTGTAGACCGTGTAAGGACCACCGTAATCGTAAGAGTGAAGCTGCTTACAGGGCACACCGAGTTTTTCGATGACGAACTTGTCCTTGATGCCCGAGCAAATGATGTCGGGTTTGTAGAGTTCGATGAGTTTTTCCATCTCGTGGTGTGAGATGTCGTCGATCACGAGGGTGGATTTTTTCATTTCCACCATCATGCCGTCGTAATCCTTGAAGTTGAAACCACCGGCTTTGAGCGCTTCGAGCTGTTCGGGAGTTTTGCGTGGGCTGAAGCGTTTCGGATCAGCCTCGACCTCGATTTCCTCGATGTTGCGGGAGTCCGCATCGATCTTGATCGATGGAAGAACCTTGCGGCCTTCGTAGTCGTCGCGGTGGGCGAATTCATAACCAGCAGACACCGTCAACATGCCGACATCCTTGAAAAGATGCTGGTAGTGATGGGCACGGGAGCCACCGACGAACATCGCGGCGGTCTTCCCCTGAAGACGCTTGCGCATCGCTTCCTGAACGGGTCGCAGCGCGGCCATTTCCTGGGCGATGACTTCCTCGATGCGGTCGATGAGCTGTTTGTCATCGAAATATTTTCCGATCTTGCGGAGCGACTTGGTGGTCTGCTCGGCGCCGGTGAAGTTCGCTTTGATCCACGGCACGCCAAACTTGGTTTCCATCATCTCGGCCATGTAGTTGATCGAGCGGTGACACAGCACGACGTTGAGATCGGAGGTATGGCACTTGGTGATCTGCTCATAGCTGATGTCGCCGGAAAGCGTAGCCGTGACGTGGATACCGCACTTCTTCAAGAGCGTGTCGATTTCCCAAGCATCACCGCCGATGTTGTATTCACCGAGGACGTTGATGCGGAACTTTTCCTTATCGGCTTCATCGTTGAGACCAACCATGTGTTTAAACACACCGTTATTGGCAATGTGATGGCCGGCGGACTGAGAGACGCCTTTGTAGCCTTCGCAGGAGAAACCGAAGATATTTATCCCGAGTTCTGCTTTGGCCTGGCGGCAAACCGCGTGGACGTCGTCACCGATTAGGCCTACCGGACAGGTAGAGTACACCGCGATAGCCTTGGGCTTGAACATCGCGTAAGCCTCGCGAATGGCGGCGGCGAGTTTCTTCTCACCACCGAATACAATGTCCTCTTCCTGCATGTCCGTCGTCATACAATACTGGAGGAAATTGATCGGCTGGTCGGGCTTTGGCCGGGCCAGATTGCGGCGGGTGAGCCACGAGTAGTAACTACAACCAACCGGGCCGTGCGTGATATGAAGAATATCGTGGATCGGCCCAATGACTACACCGCGACAACCGGCGTAGGTACAACCGCGCTGCGTTATAATGCCCGGAATGGTTCGAGTATTAGCACCGATCTCCGGCGGTGTTTCCGGGTTGTTGGCAAGGAGCTGCTTTTCGCGTTTTCTCCGCGTTTTCGGCGGATAAATCTTCAGCATCTCCGCGCGCACGGCCTCGCTGTCAGGCTGCGTGGCGGTAGGAATCGGATAGCCTTCGCTATCGTAGCCCTCAGGGGGCGTTGTGGAAAGATCGGACATTTTATTAAAGTTAGACGTTGGTTAGTTATCGTCATGGTCGGGCTCGAAAACCGAGCCCGCCGCAGGTGTCTGATTTTTAGCCAAGGAGACCGTACTGCATCAGCAGGTCTTCGAGTTCCTGGATCGAGAGTGGCTTCGGTCTGACGAGCATTTTATTGGCGTCAATCGCCTTGGCCAAGGCCCGGTATTCATCGGCCTGCTTGCACTTCGGATTCCACTCGATGACGGTTTTGCGCTGGATTTCCGCGCGCTGCACATCGTTTTCGCGAGGCACGAAATGAACGAGCTGGGTGCCGAGGCGCTCAGCAAACTTCTGCATCATCTCGCGCTCGTTGTCTACCTGGCGGCTGTTACAGATCAGGCCACCGAGACGGACGACACCGGTTTCGGCAAACTTCTGAATGCCTTTGCAGATGTTATTCGCGGCGTACATCGCCATCATTTCGCCGGAGCAAACGATGTAGATTTCTTCGGCCTTGCCCTCGCGGATCGGCATGGCGAAACCGCCACACACGACGTCACCGAGCACATCGTAGAAAACGTAGTCGAGCTTCTCGTCTTCGTCATACGCGCCGAGTTGTTCGAGCATGTTGATCGAAGTAATGATACCGCGACCGGCGCAACCGACGCCCGGCTCAGGACCACCGGACTCGACACACAAGCTGCTGCAAAAACCCTTCGAGCGGATATCCGCGAGTTCAACGTCTTCACCTTCTTCACGAAGTGTGTCGAGGACCGAGCGCTGGGCGAGACCGCCGAGTAGCAGGCGCGTGGAGTCGGCCTTAGGATCACAGCCAACGACCATGACGCGTTTGCCCATTTCGACGAGTGCTGCGACCGTATTCTGGGTGGTAGTTGATTTTCCGATACCGCCCTTACCGTAGATTGCGACTTTTCTCATTTTGATTTCTTAGTTATAGTTACGAGTTCCGAGAATGCCCTGCCTTTAGCGGCTGTGATGCCAAGTCCCCCGCGAGGCGTGTAATATCCGTTTGGCCAACACTTAGAAAAATTCTGGCAAATTCTGGTCGCCAAAAATACTCCTTCAAACGCTACACCCGCGTTCTCAAAACCAATCATTCCGACATAAATGTTGGATTCCTGCTCCAGCCCGTACCGCGAACTTGGCAGGAGTCCTGCATCATACCTTTCGCGCGAGCACCCCGTGACAATATGGCCGGTCTTGCGCGTAACCTATTCATGGATACAAACCCGACGCTCACCCAGCGCGCCCTCGGCGCTTACCTCGGACTCGCCATCGGCGATGCCTTGGGCGCCACGGTCGAATTCATGACTGCACGTGAAATCGCCGCAGTTCACCGCGTGCACCGGCAGATTACCGGAGGAGGCTGGTTGCGGTTAAAGGCAGGTCATGTGACCGACGACACCGAAATGGCGCTCGCGCTCGGCGACGCGCTCCTGCGCGGAGGCCTGGACGACATCAGCGTGATCGCCGCCGCGTACGTCAAATGGATGCAGAGCTGCCCGATCGATATCGGCAACACCTGTCGCCGCGGCATCCGCCGCACCATGTTGCAAGGCACAACCGAAGCGGCTCCCGCGCCCGACAGTGCTGGTAACGGCGCAGCCATGCGTAATCTGCCAACCGTACTCGCCACGCTGCACGATGAAATTGCCTTTGAACACACCACGATCGCGCAGGCACATATTACACACAACCATCCGCTATCGGATGCCGGCACACTCACCCTCGGTCGCATGACGCGCCGCCTGATCCGTGGCGAGGGACTTTCCGCGGCCCACGCTGAGGTCGCGCTGCTTCTCGAACACCTCTCCGAATTTCGTTTCTCTCCCTGGCCCGGCATGACGAGCGGTTACATTGTCGATACGGTCCAGACCGTGTTCGATGCATTCTTCACCACCACCAGCTTCGAAGACTGCCTCGTCAAAGTCGTCAACCGCGGTGGGGACGCCGACACCACCGGTGCGCTCGCCGGCCAACTGGCCGGCTCACTTTACGGCGTGGACGCAATCCCGGAGCGCTGGTTAAAAAAACTCTCGCCCAACGTGGCGGCCGCGATCCGAGAGCAAACCGTCCACCTGCTCGCCCTCCGCCCCGAGAATCAATCGCAACAAACCAAGTCCTACCCAGCGCTGGCGCACCTACTCCCCCGCCCAGCCACCGCCTCCGCCATCTAGCCCCATCCATGTCTCTGCTTTCCTCCATTCCCCAGAACACATTCAACCGCTGCAACCTTTCGCCGTGGGCCATCGCCAGCTCGGACTTCCAGGAAAATCCACAACCTTTAGAAATCGACAGTGTGCGTGCAACGGATCGTCGGCTTTTTTCTAAACTTGATGCCATCGACAACCCCATGCGGCGCGGCGAAACCTTCCACGACTATCTTTCTGTAAAGTTTCGCCTGCACGAATGGGCCGAGCACCAATCCTCCGCCCGCTCCAGCCTGCGCAGCAGTTACGTTCAATTTCTCCACGGTTGGGGTGCCGACAGCAATGGTCACTCCGGCGCCGTACTGAAATCCTGGGTGGAAAATCGCTTCGGCCTGCCTCCGCGCTACCACGGCGGACGCCTGCCCGACGATCCGCAGGCACTCGAGCGCTACGGCCGCGATTGCATGAAAGGCGCTGCCAAAACCGTCGCCGTGGCCATGCAGCTCGACCTGCTGTATACGTTTTGCCAATATGAACTCCAGCGCCGCCATCCCGACGAGCGCTGGCTCACGCTCTACCGCGGCACGCACGACCCGGACGAATACGCCGTGCGCGATCAGCCGTCAGACAGACGCGCGCTCGTCATGCTCAACAATCTTAGCTCATTCACCTCCGACCCTGAGATCGCGTGGGAATTCGGTTCACTCGTCTGGAAGGTGCGCGTTCCGTTGCAAAAAATCGTGTGCTTCAGCGGTCTGCTTCCGCCACAACTGCTCGGAGGCGAATCGGAATATCTCGTACTCGGTGGTGAATACCGGGTGCAGAATTTACTCTATTAGCAAAAGATATTCGCACCACGCCACAGCATGCGTTTAATTGGCGCGATCCAACACCTGACGCACTTTTCGGGTGAGATCAGCGATGGAAAATGGTTTGGACAGGAACTCCACGCCATCTTCCAAGATGCCTTGGTGCGCTATCACATCCGCCGTGTAACCGGAAATATAAAGACAACGTAACCCCGGCTTAAGTGCGGCCACACGGGCCTGAAGATCGCGCCCATTCATACCAGGCATGACACCGTCGGTGACAATGATTTAGATCAGGCCCTGAAACTTGGCGACCATTTCCAGCGCTTCCTCTGGCAGGCGCGCAGAGAGAACGGTGTAGCCGTGCTGCTCAAGAATCCGGCGAGCCAGCTTGAGAATCAGTTCCTCGTCCTCAACCAACAAGACAGTCTCTGTTCCCCGGTTGACGCTCTCTTCCGTGACGATCGTGGGCATATCCGGCTGGATCGGACACCGTTGGAGATGAATGGTAAACGTGGAACCGCGCCCGGGCTCGCTTTGCACACTGATGAAGCCGTGGTTTTGTTTCACAATACCGTAAACAGTAGCTAAGCCCAACCCCGTTCCCTTCCCCACCGGCTTGGTGGTGAAGAACGGTTCGAACAAGTGCTTCTGGGTCTCTGAATCCATGCCGCAGCCGGTATCGCGAATCGTGAGCTTCACATAGTCGCCTGGTTCGGCCTCGGATTGAAACGGTGCGGAGCGTTCGTCCAGAGTCTGGTTGGACGTCTCGATGGTGATACCCCCGCTGCCGGAAATGGCGTCGCGGGCATTGACGGTTAGATTGGCCAGGATCTGATCGATCTGCACCGGGTCCACCCAAACCGGCCAAAGCCCGGGGCCTGGCAACCACGCGAGTTGGATGTTTTCGCCGATCAACCGCTGCAGCATTTTGAGCATGCTGGCAACGGCCTCATTGAGATCGAGTACTTTGGGGCTTACGGTTTGTTTCCGAGCGAAGGCGAGCAACTGGTGCGTGAGATCGGCTGAGCGCTTGGCTGCTTTTTGAATTTCTTCAAGACTCTCTTTGTACGTTTCGGTGCCCGGCTCATCGGCCAGCGCCAAACCGGCGTAACCAATGATGGCCTGCAACATGTTGTTGAAATCGTGCGCCACGCCACCGGCCAGACGGCCGACGGATTCCATTTTTTGGGCCTGAGTTAACTGTTCCTCAAGCCGTTTCCGCTCTGCTTCGGCCAACCTGCGATCGGTGATGTCTTCATACACACCGAGCACGCCATACACAGCACCCGACTCGTCGGTCAGCGGCACTTTGGTCGTATCGATCCAGCGGCGGGTGCCGTCAGCCTGTTGCAAGGGCTCGATGATATGGCGCTTTGGCTGGTTTTGATCGATGACGGACCGATCATCAGTCCTATACGCTTCAGTCTCAGCCTGCGGCCACGGCATCTCAAAATCCGTTTTACCGACAACCGCATCAGGATGATCGAAACCGGCCGCTTGAGCGAACACTTGATTACAGCCAAGATATACTCCACGACGATCCTTCCAGAAAACAGCCTGCGGCACCGAATCAAAGGTGTGAGCGAGCATATTACGACTGCGCCGGAGCTCTTCCTCAATCTTGCGGCGATCATTGATCTCCGCCGTCAACTGTTGCGTGCGTTCCTGCACCCGTTGCTCAAGCTGGCTCTGGTGTTCTGCGTTGAGCTGACGCTGCTGACGTTCCTCCAAAATGACCGCCACCATGAAAACAAAGTTTTTCAAATACGGCTCGTAAGGCAAAAAAGCCACCGGATCTGAAATCTTAATCAACAAATCCCCCCAATGTGCTCCACCCGCATGCAGCGGCAGCCGAAGCAGCACAGTAGCGTCAACGCTTTTAGCGGTGGCGACATGATTGACTTCAGCCACCCCCGGCAGATCAGTCAGACCGCGGCAGACGAAGCTGAAAATCGTCTGCTCGTTGGGCAAATTGCACAGCACATTCTGCATCAGCAGCAGCTGTCCTAACACGTGGGCGCTTAACTTGGAGGTATCCGGCTCAGACATGCGGCGGGTTCGGCGTTAGTATCAACCAGCAAGAAACGCCTCGGGCGGCACAAAAAACGGATTCCGCACAACCGCGCCGCGAATCACCATCAAGGGATGGACCTTCAACACGTCCATGATCATCGCGCCGTCGAAAGACCGGGCATCATACTGACAGACGCAGGTGACAGGATGCTTGCGCTGCAGCAAACTCACCCGCGACTCGTATTCCAACAGGCGGGAACCACCCGGTATGTGTTGAATTTCAGGGCTCATCTCACCAATCACTCGCGCCGCAGGATATCCCTCAAGCACTGAATCCTCATGGTACTTGGTCAGAACCTCGATCATTCGATCCGGATCAAAGCGGTCGTTTTTGAAATAAATGTCCTTCGGCTTCGCCATGGTCAAATCGCCACAGCCACAACGCTCTTCATACGATATTCCGTGGCAAGCCAGATGTTTTGAAACGACGGCGGGGGGCGCTTTATCCGAAAAACAACTGGTGCGCTCACCGGTCTCCAATCCGCTCTGCACATACTGCAGCAAAGCCTCTTCGCGTTCTTCATCGTCGGAAAAAATCTGACAAATATGAACGCCGGCCGGAAAACGCTCGCCAGTGAAACCAAGGGAAATTGTCGGCTTTTGATGATTCATATTCAAAGCTCCTAAGGGTTAATCGATCACTGCTGAAACGCGATCGACGAAGATTTTATGTAAATTTGAACGAGAGTAAAAATACAGGTTCCCGCGCCACTCGCGAACCTAAAAACGTTCCAAATGCAAACCAGCAAATGCCAGGTTTACTGACCCAGTTTTAGTACCGGATCATCCACGTGAACACGCCCGCCTGAAATGATTCGGGCAAACAGGCCGCGCAGTCGAAGCGACCTGTTTTGCGGAAGCCGAATCCATTGGAGAACGGGCGCACCATAATGTGTGGCGAATTTCGCACACGCGTCATTTTCGACATCGGAAATTTCCACAACCGCCCGACCAATCGCGAGCCTGGAACCAGTCGCAAGATTATTAACCGACAAATCAAGATCGGTAAAAACCGTGTCGCCCGGGTGATGACGCACACCCGTCGCCTCCTGAATCATCGCCAGCACACAGAAATTACAAATCGCCACCTGCACGCGAGGATCGGGTTTTCCGTCAGGAAGATAGAGCCAGGTCTTTCGTTCCCAGCGGTCGCCGATTACGCCACGTTCGGGATCAAATTCAACCGAAGTCCGCTCCTCCCGCAGATCAGGCCCAGGACGCACGCAAAGCGAGTTAACCTTGGCCTGACCGAACGGACGCGGCGGCAGCGCGTGGTAAAGGCAATCAAGCTCTTCAATGGTCACAGCCATAAATAAAATCGCACCAAACTATTCGCCAAACGCCAACGCCCACGCCGCCGGATCAAAGCCAACTAGACCGAACTTTTTACCAAGAACAAATGGACGCTTCACCAACCGGCCATTGCCCGCCAGCAAGACCAACGCCTCAGCTTCGGTCATCGACGGAAGCGTTTCGCTGAGTTTCAACGCGCGATATTCCAAGCCAGAGGAGTTAAACAGACGGCGCACATTCCCGTTCTGAAATTCGAGCATGCTCCGCAGCTCCTCGATCGTTGGCGGAGTTTCACGGATCGGTTTCTCGACGAACACGACGCGCCGCTCGCGCAGCCATTTGACCGCGTCACGACACGTGCTGCACGCCGCATAGATATAAACAATCGCCGAGTTCGATGACATCGGCCCACGTTATCCGTTTTACGAACATCTGCCAAGCCGACAGCGATAAAGAGCGACGATAGATTATCAAGATTTTGCCTGTCGGCCGACGTCAACTCATGCCACGCTCGTTTGAATGAAACCGCGACTCTGGCTACTCGTGTTGACCGTTGGCATCGAGTGCTTGCTGGGCTTGTTCTCTCCGACCCACGGAGCAACTACGGAAAAACCGATCCGGCGCACGTGGGACGTCGCTGGCGTAACCCGCGAAGCGTTACTCTATGGCATAACCGACGCCAAGGCCCAACCACGACCGTTGGTCGTTATTTTCCACGGCCACGGCGGCTCGATGCGCAACGCCGCGCAGGCCTTTCAAATTCACGAACTCTGGCCTGAAGCCGTCGTGGTCTACCCACAAGGCTTGCCGACCGCGGGACGACTTGTCGATCGCGAAGGAAAACAAGCCGGTTGGCAAATGGATGCAGGCGATCACGGCGATCGCGACCTCCTCTTTTTCGATGCGATTTTGCAGCAACTCCGGCACGACGGCTGGGTAAACGAAAATCAGGTCTTCGTGGCCGGTCATTCCAACGGCGGTGCGTTCATGTATCTTCTCTGGGCAAAACGCAGCGACCATATCACCGCATATGCTTCATCCGCTGCCGCCTGGTTCGGTCCTTATGCCGAACTCAAACCCGCGAAATTCCTCATGTTGGCAGGCGAAAAAGACGACCTCGTAAAATACGCCTGGCAGCGCAAAACCTTTGACGCCCTGCGGCGCAACTTCGATTGCGGCGAATTACGGCGCGACGAAAATCAATGCTGGGTCGCTGATTCTCCCTCCGGCGCGAAAATCATGGCGTACGTTCATCCGGGTGCCCACACCTTTCCGCCCGAAGGCCCAGCGTTGATCGTCAATTTTTTCAAGGCGTCAATTCGCCCGTAATTCAACCTGCCGCGCTCTAACCGAGCCTTCCGATCCGTTTCGGTTTTGAAGCCAACCCGTACTTTTTTCAAAAGAACAAAATGAACCCTTGACGCCTTTATTCAGACCACTACCTTTATTAACAAAGGTAGCTTCATATTCATGAGCCTCGACGACAAATTTTCCGCTCTCCGCAAAGGACTTTTGGAATTCCTCCTCCTCAAGATCATCGCAGCCGACAAGGTTTACGTCGCCGACATCCTTCGGCAGTTAAGCGGCACCGAGTTCGCCACGCAGGAAGGCACACTTTATCCGCTTCTCAGCAAAATGCGCCGCGAGAGTCTGGTGGACTACGAATGGCAGGAATCCGAAGCCGGCCCGCCGAGGAAATATTACAAACTCACCGCCAAAGGCCGCGACCAGCTCGGCGATCTTTCCACTTACTGGAACAAGATTCACTCCACCGTCAAGGGACTCGGTCCGTGAACACTCTCAATAACCAATCCCTACGCCTACGTCCATGAACAAGGTCATCTCCATCCATCTGCACGGCGTCGCCTTTCAACTCGAAGAAGGCGGCTACGATGCCCTGCGCGCTTACCTCGACAACGCCGCCCGCCAGCTGGACGGAAACCCCGACAAGACCGAAATTATCGCCGATATCGAAACAGCCATTGCCGACAAATTCACTGGCAGGCTCACCGCCGGTCGCAATGTCGTGCTCACGGCTGAAGTCGAAGCGGTCATTGCTGAAATCGGTCCCATCACCAACGACTCCGACAGCGCTTCAAACGATAAAGCTGCAGCTAAATCCAACGCAGGCCCCGAACCGACACCCACAAGCTCAAACCAACCCAGGCCACCCAAACGCCTCTATCGCATCAAAGAAGGCGCTATGCTTTCCGGTGTATGCAACGGCCTCGCGGCCTATCTGGGAATCGACGTCACCCTGCTCCGCCTCGTCGTGGCCATCCTCATCTTCGTCAGTGCGGGCACGGTAGCCATCGCCTACTTCGTTGCCGTCATCATCATTCCAAAGGCCGAGACACCCGAACAAAAAGCTGCTGCCACCGGCCCATCACAAACCGCCGATGACTTTGTGCGAATGGCACGCGAAGGTTACTACGAAGGCATAAAATCGTTTCCAGATCGACAGGCCCGACGCGAATGGAAACGGAGATTCAAACGCGATATGCGCGATTGGAAATACAACTTTCAATGGCAGCCACCGACACCGCCGAACGTGTCAAACCCAGCCGGCACCTGCCCTGCCTCGTCGGCGTTCCCCGTGGCAACACCCCTGCTCTCCATCCTCAAAGCACTTTTGCTCTTCGCGTTCTGGTTCGTCATCTTTTCCCTGATCACAACCCATGCGGTTTTCGGGATTCATCTCCCCTGGGGCCTGCCTTTCTGGGTAGGCATTATCCTAGCCGTTCTCGCCTATCGAGCCGCTGTTGCACCGGTCAAAGCACTGCGACGATCCTATTACTACCGCCAACAAGGACGGCCCTATTACTGGAATCCGTTTGCTGCTCTTTCTCAGGGTCTGCTCACGCTGTTCATCCTGGCCGTTTTCATATTCCTAGCCGACCACTTCTTCTCTGGCTTCCACCAGGCCCTCCTCGGCCTGCCGGATTGCCTGCGCAACATTGTCGAAACCATTCAACAGTGGTGGGACGGTCGATAAACGCCTGTTCGGTTTTCAGCTCCGTGCGATCAGATGAACGCTCGGGGCTTTGACTAGCGCAACAACTTCTCGGCCCGGCGCGAGTTGAAGCTCAGCCACAGCCTGGCGCGTCAATAACGCCGTCAGCGGAAAACCACAATCCAGCTCCACACGCACCGTTGCCCCCTCAGGCATAACAGCCGTCACCGTGGATGACAGCCGGTTGCGGGCGCTCACAATCGGAGCCGAACCAGTATTCACCAACAACACATCTTCGGCTCGAATGCTCACGAGCACATCGGTAACGCCAGCTGGCAATTGATCTCCCAGCCCAACCAGACGCGACCTACCGACTGACACCGCGACGAGTTCGCCCTCTCCACCGAGCACACGGCCCGGCACCACCGTCTCCACGCCAACAATGCGTGCAACCGCCGAACTCGCCGGGCGGCGAAAAACTTCCTCAACTGGGCCGTGCTGCAACAATCGCCCGTCAGCCAGCACCGCCATGTCATCGCACAGCGCCAACAACTCCTGCGGCACGTGACTCACATAAAGCACCGGCACGCCAAACTCACTGCGCACACGCTGCAAATACGGCAGAATCGCCGCTTTGCGCGCCGCATCGAGTGCTGCCATGGGTTCGTCGAGTAACAACAACTTGGGCGCAGAGACAAGTGCCCGCGCAAGCGCCACGCGTTGACGTTCGCCACCGGAAAGTGTTGCCGGCCACCGAGCCAGCAGGTCTTCAATTCCGAGCAATGCGCAGACATGCTCACGACCGAAAACCTTGTTTGAGTCGCCGCCGCGATACTCCGCAAAAC
>Ga0302321_100002634_pt1 | contig 15405 bp, 13 predicted proteins | sample Fen_T0_1_FD_202505 | JGI IMG/M metagenome (GOLD analysis project Ga0302321, IMG submission 202505) | Peat permafrost microbial communities from Stordalen Mire near Abisko, Sweden - Fen_T0_1 | ecosystem: Environmental > Terrestrial > Soil > Wetlands > Permafrost | place: Sweden: Abisko...
CGCTTTCTCCAGATTATGTACGATGATAGCAACATGATCAATACGTTTGGGCATAGTTCCCCTCCCCTTCCCCTGACACAATATTTATTACATCCTACTCAATTGCCACAACGAACCGCATGCAAATTCCCAAGGTTCAATTCATACGGAACCACCGTAAGCGGGCCCATGCTCCGTTGAATCGTACTCGACAAGGTTTGCAACGCCATCAAAGCACCAATACGCGTGTCCTCAGAGTAATGTAGTATTGTAGACATCTGCTCAAATTCGGCCTGCGTCAAAACTTCATAGCTCAGATCTGGTTTAAAGAGTAGGCTCAGATCAAGGTCGACATATGCCAGACGTTCAAAAGAGAGAGCCGCCGGTTGAATGATATTTGCATACGTATGAATTAATGTATCATCGTTATAGAAAGCGCTCAGCATGTACCAGCGCTGTGGCCAGAAAAACTGCACACAGTTGCTCCGCAGAGGGCGCGTTCCCGACGCCCAGTTCATCAGCGTGCCAGCAGGCAACCACAAACGTACACACCCGACAAGATTATCAGCAGCCTCCTCATTTCCCAATTGCACATCATTGTTCAATTTATACGCCTGCCACGAACCTCGTAGCATTTGATCATAGCTACGACTCTCCACCAGAAAATCTCGTTGCATGGTAACAATACTCCCTTCATTCTACCTTCATAGTATGTAATTATCACAGAAACGTCAAGTAGAAAAGCCACATAATCTATACAAGTTAACAGATCATGCCATACTCCCTCTTCCATGGAGCGAAGGGCAAAAATTTAACCTCTCAACTCAACATGTTGTAGAATGAAGAATAGAGAATTTGAGCTGAGCAGATAGGAGAATAAGGTTCCCATGCGCTGCCCCAATTGCCAGACTATCAACCCCACCAATGCAAAATTCTGCCTTGAATGTGGCACCCGTCTCCAGGGCTGCCCCAATTGCGGCACCATTAATCCCGTCGGCGCGAAATTCTGCATTGAGTGCGGCACTCAACTCAGGATTAACCCCATAACAGATTCAGAAGGTGCCAATAGAGCGCCAGGCATGAGGCCCTCTGCCCAGAACATGTTACCCATAGAGCAACTGCCACCACGCAACCAACCAGAAGAGAGGCGCGTCGTCACCATCATGTTCGCGGATATCACAGGCTCAACGCCGCTAGCAGGCCACCTGGACCCGGAAGATATGCGAGCCATCCTGACAGGCTATTTTAACTTGATGACTGAGCAGATTCGTAAACATGATGGTACTGTAGAGAAATATATTGGCGATGCTATCATGGCTGTTTTTGGTACGCCCATCGCTCATGAAGATGATCCCAATCGGGCTATTCGAGCTGCCCTTGATATGCAAGCCGCTCTGGCACGCTTTAACACCGAGCGTCTAACACGCAACTCTGAAGCCACACGTCTCCAGATGCGCATCGGTATCAATACAGGCGAAGTCGCCGCACAAAACAATACGGCCCCTCAATATCAGGATTTCCTGATTACGGGCGATGCCGTTAATATTGCTGCTCGCTTGCAACAGATCGCCACACCCGATACTATTCTCGTTGGCGAGCGTACATATTTTTCGACACGTGAGCTTTTTGAGTATAAAGCTATTGCACCTCTCCACGTTAAAGGCAAGATGGACCCGGTCAGTGCATACGTCGTGCTAAAGTATAAGCAAGGAAACTCCGCTATCATCCAACACCCACGAGGTATGCCAGACCGACGCACGCCGCTCGTCGGACGCACATTAGAGCTTACCTTGCTTCACGCCAACTACGCTCGTGTCCAGGCTGAACGGCGTCCTCATCTCATCACTATTCTTGGTGTGCCCGGCGTTGGCAAATCACGCCTGGTGCGCGAATTTATCGTACGCGAACAGGAGTTTGTCAAACGGACCGCAAGCACCAACCCGCAACCTCCTCGTGTGCTAAAGGGACGCTGCCCACCTTATGGCGAAGGAATTACCTATTGGCCTCTGATCGAGATTTTACGCTCGCTGCTCAATGTGCAAGAGAGCGAAAATAAAGAGGCACTACAGAGGCGCTTCGTACACTTTTTACATAATATCTTTACTCAAGCCGGACGCGCTGAATCCCCAGAAGAGATTGCAGATACACTGCTGCGCCGCATTGGTCGCGGGCTAAACGAAACAACGACATATATGGAAATGCCTATCCACCGCGAACGCCCTAAACCTGAGCCGCGGGCTGCAGACCATAACACTGACCTCAAACCTGATGCCGTACAGGGAGCACCATTGCGTGCCTGGCGTATTTTATTTGAGGCCCTGGGTGAGCTACAGCCTCTTATCATTGTGGTTGATGATCTACAATGGGCTGATGAGGCTCTTTTGGATCTGCTGGCGTATCTCACCGATCGTATTACAACGGTTCCGATCCTTTTCCTATGCCCGGCACGCCCCGATTTTCTAGAGCAGCGGCGTAGCTGGGGAGGTGGTCAGCGCAATTTCACAGCCATTGAGCTTGAGTCACTTTCAAGAGCTGAGAGCAGCGATCTGATCGATGCTTTGTTAGAGAGCAACGACATACCCGACGCTATGCGCTACACGATCTTAGTCAAAGCTGAAGGTAATCCCCTCTTCGTTGAAGAGATTATACGCATGCTTATCGATCAAGGCATCCTCGTGCATGCGGAAGACTGGCAAGGAAAGAGCCATTGGCATATGAAAGATTCAGCTTACACGCTTCCTGACGACATAGGCCAAACGGGAGAATATCGTGAAGAGCTCAACAACCACTATCTCTTACCACTTCCTCATGTACCTGATACAGTGCAAGGCGTACTCGCCGCTCGCATTGATCTGCTGACAGTTACCGAAAAACTGATACTACAACATGCTGCCATCGTTGGACGTTCTTTCTGGCTCTCGTCACTGCTGGAATTGGCCGGAGAGCTAAACACCGATACCATCCTGGAAGATCTCATGTCTTTAACCAGACGCAATTTCATCGTTGAGATTAAGAAAATTACTGTTACCAATCCGGTTGAGCCTGATCGGGCTTTCAGCTTCAAGCATATCTTGATCCGCGATGTCGCCTACAATAACATTCCACGCGTACGGCGCTCACTCGAACACGCACGCATCGCATTATGGCTGGATGAAAAGACGATTGAGCGGCGCGAAACATTTATTGAACAACTGGCCTACCATTATCAACAAGCTCTGGCAAACTGGTCGACAAGCTCATCAATAGATAGTATTGAGATAGAACCCTCTCAACAGAGGCCACAAGGCAGCGTCATACTTCTGACACGCGATGACCTGCGCAATAAAGCCATCGATTTTCTTACCCTTACAGGAGATCAGGCACTGCATAGTTACTATGGATTACGCGCACTGCGTGCCTATAGTGATGCCTTCGATCTGCTTATTGATGGACACACCGACGCTCTTACACGCAGTAAAATGCTCGAAAAGATCGGCGGCGCCCATGCTCAGCGTGGCAATCTAGACGAGGCCTGGCAACATTATCGCCGTGCCTTACGCATGGCAACAGAAGACGGTATTCATGCCGACAGTACATACCTGCTCGGGCTCTATGAGCAGCTCGCTCTTTTAGCCTCACGCTGGCTTTCTCGTTTTAATATGCCGCCCGATCTGCAAGAACTATATAGCTATATCGACGCCGGGCTACATCTGCTAGAGGGCCGGCAACTCAGTCGCGAGCACATAGCCTTCCTCACCTATAAGGCATTGTGGTACATCCGTCAATTGGAGAATGTGCCACGTGACCAAAAACCTGGACTGATCGAACGATCTTTGTCCAGTGGGCATGAGGCACTTATCATGGCAGAGCAGCTTAATAGTCCACTCACGCTATCACTTACGCTGGATGCGGTAAGCTTTATCTATTTCAAATATCATAAGTATAATAAATCCTTGCAGATACAAGAGCGCCGTCTCCTGCTTGAAAATCTGCTCGATGATCGAGAAGAGCTCTACGACCTCTATCTTTCTCTGGGAGGGGCCTACGAAGATGTCGCGGACTATGCAAATGCCCTGACCTTCTACGGGCAAGCATGGAATAATGCACAAAGCATGGAAAGCCCGGCGATGGTTCTCACTACGATGATTCGTCGCATGCGCACCTGGCAGCAATGGAATCGTTGGGACGATGCCCAGCAAGTAGCGGGGGAGATCCTGCAATTCATCGAAAAATTCCAGTTAGACGAAAGAAGTCAGCTCTGGGCCTTAGAAACGCTGGCAGTTATAGATTATCATCGCGGGAAGCAGGAAGAGGGTGACCAACATACACGACAATACAAACGCTTGCTCGACCAACAAAACACAATAGCTAAAAGTGAATATAATCAGCGCCACGAAACGAAAATGCATGCTATCCATTATGCTCAAGACGATTGGCAAAGTGCAAGCAGCGACTATAAAGAGAAGTTAGCACAAAGCGAGCCTTTTCCTGCACCCACAACACTCTCGACACTGGCAGAGATATTACTTCTAACAGGCGAAGCAGCACAACAAATCCCAATCTATGACAGATCCGTGGAGCTTGCCACGCAGTCCGGTGCACGCAAAAGTCTGATCGTCGCCCTGCGTGCACGTGGCCGTCTGTATATAGAGCAACAACAGTGGAGTCTGGCAGAAGTGGATCTACAACAAGCACTACAGCTGTGCGAAACGTTGAATCTTCCCTGGGAGCGCGCTCACACACTCTATTATCTTGGCATTTTTCACCAAAAACGTGGCGCTTCACCAGGTGATGATAAAGATGCCACAAACTGTACCCGCTACTACTTCGAACTGGCACTCGGCTTCTATGAATCGCTCAGTGCTCAACCATCTATAGAACGCGTTCGTGCGGCACTTGCCGAAGGCGCTACCATTTAGGCTTTCTAATACTCGACAGCTCCTATGTCACATAGCTGTTTTTGTCCATCAGGTCGTTTCACACCACGCTCGTCGGTTGAGACCCCATTGATGAGACAGGCACTCAGAGGTATGCGATCAATTGCAGGACTGCCTGAGAGTGGCAGATGAACCTGGATCAGTTTCCCACTCAGCGCTGAATCGATTTTCAGATCAGCACGGGGGTCAACTGAGATGTCTGTGAGATGCCGTGGGTTTACCGCAAAAGTCGCCTCAGGAACATCCTGGAATAGATTGTAACCGTCCGAGGTGAGAGTTCCTGCAATATTTGGTCTGGTATCCGCATAATTTCCGGCAACAATACTATTCATTATATTTGTATGGGCAGGTACGCTGTTCCCATTATAGTCCCGGGTGTCCTCAATAAAGAGGCCTCCTCCTCCATCACTGCCAGTCTTATTTTTATAAATGGTACAGAACTCAATAGTAATCTGGCTACCAAAACTAGAAATACCACCACCCCTACTAAAAGATGTGTTATCTGAGATAGTAGTGTTCGTGAAGATGATTTTACTGTTGGGGCCATTGGCGACGCCACCACCATCACCTTTCTGTCCAGAGACTAGCTCAGACTGTGAGCTAGCCGGGGTGAAATCGCTGGAGAGCTCCGTTCATCAACCAGTAGTCAGTGATATTCCGGTGCTCGCACTTTCGGGGGCATTTGATCCAATTACGCCACCGTAATATGCAGATATAGCGATTTACAGGATGCACAATGCCACCCACTTCACTTTCCCAGCAGAGGGGCACGGAGAGATATTCACCAATGCCTGTGCAATGAGCATTATGACAGACTTTGTTGCTCATCCTCAACAGAAACCCCAGGCTGATTGCCTACCACTACAGCAACTGCCTGCATTTGGGAAAGCCATTGCATTGATCCCATACATTGATGAAGAGCATAGATTCAGCACCGTCATGCCCAACGATTGGCAAGAAAGCTCATATGGAGGCTTTGATGATTTCAATAGAACACAAAACATCACTTTCGCGGTTTCCTCTGATACGAAAGTCGCAGATAATCTGCTCAATGAATATAGCGTGGACATATCGCAAGGGATAACAGATAGATGGCAGTTGGAAAACAATGGAATGAGCTGGAAGCTGTACCTTATACAGGGAGGAGCAGCGAATCCTATGTATGTTGCGCTGACAACAAAAAATCATTCAACATATGCCATCATGGTCAGTGCTCCCTCACAAGACATTCAATATCTTGTCAGTAACCTCTTCTATCCAGCTATTGATGCCTTTCAGATCAATTAGCCAGGAGCCCCAACAATACATCCTCAGAAGAGATTTGACAAGTTCCATGCTTAGAATTTAGAGTAGAGGCACAAAAGCAAGCACGCAACGACAGATCCATCTATTTGTCGTTGCGTGCTTGCAAAATAGCTCGCTGAAAAGAACGGCTAGCGTTCGATGGGAGAACGGACAAGGCTGCCCCATTCGGTCCAGGAACCATCATAGTTGCGCACATTTGGGTAACCAAGCAACTGGGTCAACACAAACCAGGTGTGGGCCGAGCGCTCACCAATACGGCAGTAAGAGATCACCTCGTTCTCAGGCTTGATATCTTTCCCACCGTAGATCTGCCGCAACTCTTCCGCAGACTTGAAGGTTCCATCGGCATTAGCGGCTGTGGCCCAGGGAATATTCTTTGCCCCTGGAACGTGGCCCGCGCGCTGTGCACCTTCCTGAGGATAGTTGACCATGTGTAGCAGTTCACCGCTGTATTCCTGTGGCGAACGGACATCGATCAGGCGGCGATTGGAATCTTTCAAACCGGCAGCAACATCATCGCGGAAAGCACGATTGCTCTCATCAGCAGGCTGTGCCTTGTAGTTTGTAGCTGCGAACTTCGGCACCTCTTTGGTGAAAGGACGGCCTTCAGCCTCCCACTTTGCGCGTCCACCATTCAGGATCTTCAAACCTTTATGGCCATATTCGCTGAACAGCCAGTAGGTATAGGCGGCATACCAGTTGTTGCGATCGCCATAAAGCACAATGGTCGTATCCTCGCTTACACCATAGCGGCTCAACAACTTCTCGAATCCCTCTTGATCAACAAAGTCACGGCTCAGGGGATTCTGTACATCGACATGCCAGTCAAGCTTCACAGCACCGGGGATGTGACCTACCTCATAGAGCAGTACGTCTTCGTCAGCTTCGATCAGGCGAACCTTTGGATCATTCAGATGGTCGGCAACCCAACTTGTATCTACAAGCGTCTCTGGATGTGCATACTCAGACATATGTCTAGCCTCCTTATATTTATCCTGCATTGTTGATTTAGTAGATCAACATTAAAAACTACTACTGTAGTATAGAAGCTGGAAGAGTTCGATGTCAAGGGCAAATAGCACAGCGGCACAAGATGCTCTATGTATGGATACCACACATAGTTGATTATAGCCTGTTGCTTATCATAGCATATTTTTCTCGTCTTAGCTGTAATGTTCCTTACTGCAAAACAAATGAGCATGAGTTATACTTACTATACATGCTCCTATACACCAATTATATACGCCAGGATGAAACGCAGAGAGTTCGGCGGGGTAAAAAGCCATTTCTATATGCAAAGGAGATACAGACAGTGGATTACCTGATAATTTTGCTATAGGAAATACTGTTCAAACTACCAGTTTCTTCTGCCTTTTGTTGGGCTATAGTAGACAGACATAGGTAACAACCATACAGCACGCCCCAACCTCAACCCCACAGAGGCAGAGTGGTTACATGAGAGGACATACGATTCTATGACAACGAGATCTGGCAGACCTACACGTGAAAGTCGCAGAAAAGATGAGCAACCCGACGATGATTTTAGCTTCAAGAAAGTCTTTGGCTCTTTAACCAGCTTACCACGTGTAATGCGGCTGGTCTGGTCTGCAAATCCTCTCTTAACTGCGGGGCTGGCATTACTGAATATATTGCGCGGCATTACCCCTGCAATTACCATTACTATCTCTCAACTTGTCATTGATAGCGTGTTGCTCGGTATAAGAACTCACTCGATCAATCCTATCTGGCTCCCTGTGATTTTGCAACTACTCGTTGGAGTGGCCGATCGATTACTGACTACCCTTAGTAATATCGACCAGCAGCTGCTACAAGAACATGTCTCAAACCGCATTCAGCTTCAGATCCTGGAGAAATCGAACACTCTGGATCTCTCGTTCTTCGAAGATCCCGAATTCTACGATCGCTTGCGACATGCTGCCGACGAATCTACCTATAAGCCGGTGTCGATGATCTCAGATACCTTTGGCCTGGGACGAACTTTTATCACGCTCTTCTCGATGCTTTTCTTGTTGTTCCAGCTCTCCTGGTGGCTGGCCATTGTTGCTCTTATCATCCCCATCCCTTCTTTTATTGCCAGCAGCCGGTACGGCTGGATCGGCTATCAGCGCATGCGGCGGCAATCACCAGAACGACGCCAGATGCAATATTTTACGCGCATCATGACCATCGACGACTACAATAAAGAGATCAAGCTCTTCAACCTGGGCAACTTCTTCATCGAGCGCTGCAAGTCTCTGATGGAAAAGTTCTATGATGAGAACAAAAAAGTTCTGATCCCACGCTATATGATCGGCTTTTTTTGGGCGGCTGTTACGGTTGGAGCAAACTCGGCCATCTATCTCTATATAGCACTACAAGCCGTCTTTGGCAGTATCACGCTGGGGCAACTTACCAAGTTCACACAGGCCACGGTCCAGGCCGGCACAAACTTCCAGAGCGTCTTGGACGGTTTTTCCAGTACCTATGAGAACAATCTGTTCGTGAGCACCCTCTTCGAATTTCTCGAATACACGCCAAAGATCGTCTCACCCACAAACCCTACATCAATCGACCCTTCGACCAACATCAAAGGGTTAAGCGTCGAATTTAGAAACGTCAGCTTTACCTATCCAGAGAAGAGCGAGCCTGCCCTGAAGAATATCAGCTTCAAAATCAATACAGGTGAAGCCATCGCCCTGGTCGGACGCAACGGAGCGGGCAAAACGACTCTGGTTAAGCTGCTGACACGTCTCTATGATCCGGACGAGGGCGAGATCTTTGTTAATGGACATAACATCAAAGAATATGATCTGGAGGAGCTACGCGAACAGGTCGGCGTCATCTTCCAGGACTATGTGCGTTACAACATGAAGGCAAACGAGAATATCGGCATGGGGCGTGTGGCAGAGATTGAGAATGCTCCGCTTATCAACGAGGCGGCACAGAAGAGTGGGGCAGATACAGTAATCGAAAAGCTGGAAGAGGGCTATGAATCGATGCTTGGACGCTGGTTCGATAAAGGCGTCCAGCTCAGCGGCGGTGAGTGGCAGAAGGTTGCGCTGGCACGCGCTTTTATACGTGATGCTCGCATCCTCGTACTCGACGAACCTACCAGTGCCCTTGATCCCCAGGCCGAATACGACGTTTTCAGCCGTTTCCGCCAATTAACTGAAGGCAAGACGGCAATTTTCATCAGCCACCGCTTCAGCACTGTGCGCCTGGCCGACCGCATCTTTGTGATTGAGCAGGGTATCTTACGCGAAAATGGCTCGCACAAAGAACTCATGGACCTCAACGGTCGCTACGCCGAACTCTTCAACCTGCAAGCTGAAGCATATCGCTAAGAGTATGTACCTATAGTAGTCAGCCATAAAAGATCACGGCTGGCTACTATGTGAAAGACTAAACTTGCTGCTGTTCGAGCAGAATTCGCTGCGCCTGTTTCGAACTTTGGGCAGTAACCATTTCTATACTCAGGTGTCGTAATATAGTGAGATTACTGATACTGGCTACCCGCTGCTCTGCAACACTAACGAGATCAGGAAAACGCACCTGAATGATGTCAATGATAGTTTGTCGTAGTGCTTTAATCTGTCCCGCTTCTTGACCTTCTTCTCGGCCCTCCTGTAAGATCATTTGTTAGATAGGTGACTCTCTCAGAATATCATGCATGTATTTGAACCTCTCCTGTAACCAATCCCAGCCAAGCGTATTTTTCACGCGTCGGAATACCATTGATGCCAGGGTAAAGCCTACGAGTTCTAAATTCTTGTTGTTTGCAGGAACTATCTCTACAAACATACGCTCTACATTTTCTGTTGTTGCCCCACCTTTAGTCAAAGGAAGAAAAGGTAAAAGCGCAGGTTGATCAGACTGTATGATAAACTCTGGTGTTAGTTCTCCGATCTCTATGGTTCCATAATAAAAACGAAGAATTTCTTCTTTTCCCCGCTCCCCCGAAGCCATCCAGCACAGAGGCGACGGCTCAATCGGACCATCCTTCAAAAGGTATATGAATGAGGATCTCCTCACCACATATCACAGCATCCAATAACGCGTCAACTTCTAACTGCCAATTACGTAACTTTTCCGATCTGTGTTTGACGTATTGCGCTCCGGGCAAAACAAGGCCCACAAATGCCTGAGGGTCGATTCGAACCAGGGTATGCATATTTTCGTCCCAAATTTTTGCCATTCCACATCCACCTCTAACCACATTGATATTGGGAAAGTATAGCATAAAGGCGATGCCCCATCGATCCGATGAAAACAACAGTTTGGTTATATTTGAGCTTTATCTTTACTACAAATTCTATTGTTCCATAGAGTCGCCCCGATTTTTAACTCTGGGCGACTCGCATACACTAGCGTAACTCGATACCCAGGCCCCGCTCTATCTCCGACAGGTCGTAGATACCGCCCTTCTGCTCATAACCACCTTCGAAAGGGTCTTGCGCTAAAAGCATTGGTGTATCCAGATCGATAAAGCGAAAACCACCGATGCCAGCGGCGAAATGGGCGGAGGCACTCGTACCCAACCGCGATTCGATCATCGCGCCGATCATTAGCTGGGTATGCGTTGCGTGGCAGATAGCGGCTATCTCCAACGCGCCCAGAAAGCCAGTCTTCATCAATTTAATATTGATCACATTTGCAGCCCCTTCGGCGATCAGACGCACGACAGCGGCCGGGCTAGAAGCACTTTCATCGGCGGCAATAGGTACGGTGGTATGCTGTATAATAGTTCGCATGCCAGCGAAATCGTCCTTATGTACAGGCTGTTCCAGCATCAAGGGACGAATACCTCTATCATCCAAAGCCTCCAGGCAGAGCAACGCCTCACTCGGTGTATAGCCCTGGTTGGCGTCAAGTGTAATACCTAGATGGGGAGCGCCTGAGCGTACTGCCTCTACACGATCCACATCCTCACGCAAGTCACCGCCAACCTTCACCTTAATACTGGTAATGCCACGTTTCACTGTTTCGACCGCCAGTTTATAACCATGTTCAGGCGTCACAATAGGAACACTCATGTCGGTCTCCACCATTGTGCTGGCGCCCCCAAAAAAGACATAGAGCGGTATCCTGTACGCACGCGTGAGCGCGTCCAGGATAGCCATCTCGATGCCAGCACAGACTGTCATCTGCGTAAAATAAAGACTGCGCACTTGCCAGGCAAGTGCTCGCCAGTGCGCAACATCGCGCCCTACCAGGAGTTCAATGCAACCACGGGCGGCAGCCAGGGCTGTCTCCTGCGATTCTCCTGTACTGGGTGGGAAGGGTGCACACTCGCCATAACCCCTACTGCCATCTTGCAGCGTAATAGTGATAAGCACATTGCGTGCCTCTGACACACTGCCGGTCGCGATTGTAAAAGGTTCGAGCAAAGGAATGTTTAATGGTTCAGCCGTTACTGAACGAATGGTTGTACGCGGCATACACGTTCCTTCCTGCTTGCAAAATGGGCTAGTGCATTTTACTTGAAATTCTCAGATTCTATAATATACTTTCCCTATAAAGGTGGTTAAAACCTACTCGCCCCACTTGCAGGGATTTAAATAATACTGGTACGATTCCGTTGATGATCAGCATAGCGCTCCAGGGCTAACTCTATCAAGCGGTCAAGCAGTTCCGCATAAGGTAACCCACTGGCCTCCCATAATTTGGGATACATACTGATCTGCGTAAAACCGGGCAACGTATTCACTTCGTTGATATAAATCTTTCCGGTCTCTTTTTCAATAAAAAAATCAACACGCGAGAGGCCACTTAAATCAAGGGCGAGAAAAGCTTCTATCGCATAGCGGCGTATCTCCTGGGCTACGTGCTGTGGAATATCGGCAGGGATGACTACCTGTGATTTGCTATTAATATATTTGGCGTTATAATCGTAGAATTCGTTACTGGCAACTATTTCACCGACAACTGACGCAATTGGCTCATCATTACCTAAAACAGCACACTCACACTCGCGGCAGTTGATGCCTTGCTCGACAATAATCTTGTGATCATATTCGGCTGCCACTCTTAGCGCATGAACCAGCTCTTCACGATTGTGGGCTTTACTAATACCAACACTTGAACCCAGGTTTACTGGTTTCACAAAGTTGGGGTAGCCGATCTGCTGCTCAATCTTAGCGAGAACGGCTGCAGGATCTTGTTCCCAGCGTTTCCGCCTGAAGACAACATAGTTGACATTGGGCAGACCAGCAGTGGCAAAGATCATTTTCATCTTCTCTTTGTCCATACCCAGAGCGGCTCCCAGGACGTTACAACCAACATAGGGAATATTAGCCATCTCAAGCATGCCCTGTAGCGTCCCATCTTCACCATAGGTGCCGTGCAAGACGGGGAAGATAACGTCGATTGCACCTCTATCACCCAGTGAAACTTCGCTCTGCAGGGGTATTAAGCGACCAACCGTTGGATCACTCGTGAAGGTGACACTTGCTACTCCTTGAGCATCCTGGCTTTCTTGCTGTCCGTCCTGTTGTACGGCAGCAAGCAACTTATCAGGTGTGGCCCCTAGCAGCCATGTGCCTGCCTTCGTAATACCAATTGGCACCACTTCGTACTTAGCAGGATCTAGATTATCCATAACAGATTTAGCTGAAGCCAGCGAGACCTCATGCTCGCCCGAGCGACCACCAAATACAAGACCAACACGTAACTTCTTCTGTGACATGCCTTCTCCCTTCTCTATGGAGCCACCCACCCATACACACGATGGAGTGAAAAATAAAATAAAGGGCAACCCCTACACTAAATATCTTGAAGCATCGCAAGCAGTGTATCCATACCAAGACCAAGTGAGGCCTTGAGCAGGACCAGATCACTACTCTGTACCTGTTCTTTGAGCAGGTCTGCCACTGCCCTTTTGGCAGCCGTCAGTTCCTGCCGCTTTTCCAGGCTGGCAGAGTAATAATAGGCATGCTCGGCAGGCATGCCAGCTTCGAGTGCACCCTCAACGTAGAAACGTGCTTGCTCGCCTATAGCCACCAGATAATCAACGAGCGCGGCCAACTCACGGCCAGTCGCAAGATGCTCCGCCCGCGCATACGAGCCTAATTCCAGGATATCACCGAGCACCGCCCAGCGTTTGCCACCTGGCTCAATAGACGCCTCATGCATCGCCCGCGCAATCGCCAGGATCGACTGACGATTAGCGTTGTAGCTATCATCGATCAACGTACTGCCATTTGGCCCTGCTTTAATCTCACCACGACGCTTAAAAGGTGTCAGTGTCTCAAGAGCCGCTGCGATATCCTCAAGGGACATCCCGGCCGCCAATCCAGATGCTGCTGCTGCCAGAGCTATAGTAATTCCGTGTTCGCCAGGAATATGCAATTGCACATGGATCTGCTGTTCCTGATAGTGTAGCGTGAAACTGTGACCGCGTAATGTATCCCCCCCGATAGTACTAGCTCTGACATCGGCACCTGCTAACGTTCCATAGTAAAGAACGCGTGCCTGCGTCTTTGTATGCATAGCTCGTACATTAGGGTCATCGTAATTAAGGATGGCCAGACCATCAGAGGCAAGGGCCTGGACCAGCTCGCTTTTGGCGAGCGCAATGCGCTCCTGTGAGCCAAAGTACTCAAGGTGAGATGAGCCTACATTCGTAATAAGTGACCAGTTTGGGGCTGCAATCGTGCAGAGCCACGCAAGCTCGCCGACCCATTGTGCGCCCATTTCAAGCACCGCATAGCGATGTTGCGGCTCCAGGCGTAACAACGTAAGAGGATAACCAATCTCCGTATTATAGGACGCCTGCGTCTTGAGCGTCGGCGCATTCCTGCTCAATACGGCGGCAACGGCCTCTTTCGTGCTCGTCTTCCCATTGCTGCCAGTAATACCGATAAATGTTGTATTGTGCTGACGTAATGCACGAGTATGTGCAGCCGCGTGCAACGCTTTAACAACATCAGGAACGACAATCTGGAGAAAGTCAGGAGGGAGATCAGCCACCGGCTCGCTACACAGCGCAGCGATAGCCCCGGCACGGGCAGCAGCAGCAATGAAACGATGACCATCCACCTGCGCCCCTTTAATAGCCACAAAAAGATCACCTGGCTCAATCTGGCGACTATCATGATGTGCAGAACGGAAGATAAGTTCGGGATCGGGCGGCGTACTACTCAGTACGCTGAGCCCGGAAGCATTGCCTTGCAGTATATCATTAAAGGTAAACATCCTACGCGCATCCTTTGGTATTCAAACGCAGTCAGAAACGCCGCTTTTCTACAACCGCTCGCTTGTTGGCGGCACTATTCTATTTGGGCTGATTATATCATGGTACGCAGTTTCCGTCTTCGCCCTAACTCATGAAGAACGCCAATGCTTATCATCTTTTAAAAAGTCGTTGAAAAGAGCTTGAATATCATAAAAGTAATGGTGTATAATCCTTACAGTGATATTTATAAGCCGACCGTGGTATAATATCAATAAGCTGTATAGTGCGTTGTTGCTCAGAATAGATCGTCTATTGTAAGCCGTGCGATACAGAAGAGTAATCGGGTTAGAAGCCCAGGAATTGAGAAACATACATGTCTTTAACTGATCAAACGTTGTATTGCCGGGACTGCAATGAAGAATTTACTTTTACCGTTGGCGAGCAAGAGTTTTATGCCAGCCGCGGGCTGACAAATACTCCTAGCCGCTGTCCTTCTTGCCGTGCTGCCAATAAAAGTCGCATGGGCGACCGCTCCCGAGCCCCTCGCGGCGGTAGCGGTGGTGGTGGTGGCTATCGCGAAGAGCGCCAGATGTATACAGCAATCTGCGCCAGCTGCGGGAAAGAGGCCCAGGTTCCTTTCCAGCCACGCGAAGATCGCCCTGTCTACTGCAGCGACTGCTTCCAGCCGCGCACTTCTGGTGGTCGCAGTAACGACCGTCGCTCACGCTGGTAATGCTGATGAGTGAAATTGTTATACAGGCGGGCGAATCGTTTGAATACGCACTCAAACGCTTCAACCGAAAAGTTCAAAATGCTGGTATCCTGGCTGAGGCGCGCCGTCGTAGATACTACGAGAGCCCCCAGTCACGTCGCAAGCGTAAAGCGGAAGCAGCACGGCGTAAACAACGTCGCTCACGCTTCTAAGCGAAATATTGGCGTCCACGCCTAGCAGTAGAACGTTCAGTAAGAAATGCACCCACTACCTTAATAGAAGGAGCGGGTGCATTTTTTATGGCATGCATCTCTTCCTTT
>Ga0302321_100002637_pt1 | contig 15405 bp, 16 predicted proteins | sample Fen_T0_1_FD_202505 | JGI IMG/M metagenome (GOLD analysis project Ga0302321, IMG submission 202505) | Peat permafrost microbial communities from Stordalen Mire near Abisko, Sweden - Fen_T0_1 | ecosystem: Environmental > Terrestrial > Soil > Wetlands > Permafrost | place: Sweden: Abisko...
TGGGTAATCGCCGAACTAGTCGACGACGCCCTGTCCGAAACCGGCGGCAACGTCTCTGCGGCAGCCCGCCGCCTCGGCGTCACCCGTGAGTTTCTGCGCTATCGCAAAAGCGAGAATCCTGGTCAGTCCGAAACCTGACCTCACTCGGCTGGGACTGGCGCCGGATCTGGTTGTAATCCACCAAAATCACGCAGCGCCTCTTTGAAGTCTGGTTGCCTACACCCAATCCGTGCTAACCAGCCAAAAGCTTCTTCCCACGGTGTTATCAATATCGGGTTAACTCACCGCTACTTACAACAAGCCGCCGCCGTCTGGCACGAATCCAGTTAATGAATACCACCATGACACCTCACTCCCTGTCTCGCACCCTTCTCGTCGTTCTTTCTATTTTCACCCTCACGAACCTGGCTCACGCACAAATGGACGCCGGCTTTATCGGCCAGCGTTACGCCGGGGTCTCGCTGTTTATCGAGGATCTCCGCCACCAAAACATCAGCAACGGCAACGGCACGGAAATCAACGCCAACGTCCCGCTCACCTCGTTTCTCGATGCCGGCGTGCGGGCGTCCTATGAAAAATTCAACGACTACAGCATCAGCGACCGGCGCTTTATCGGCTCGCTCATTGGCTACGCCGACTTGGACACGTGGAAACCATTTATGGAGCTCTCGGTCGGCAACACCGCCCAGTCATCGACGTTTTCGAACATCACCTACAAGAACAGCGAAAACTACTGGTCAGTCGGCGCCGGCATCGAAGCGCCCATCACCAAAACGACTGCGATCTTCGGACTCGCCACCCGGAACAACTACTTCGACACCAAGCGCAACTCCTACTGGACCTACAAAGTTGGCGTTAACACCTGGTTTAATAAGAAATTTGGCGGCGTAGCCTCAGTGTCCATTTTCGAGGGCGAATCCGTCACCTACTCGCTAGGCCTGACCTGCCGATTCTAAAAAATTACGTCAGTGAACCAGATTTTGGCGTGAGGCCAACAGCCCAACCCAACCCAGTCATGAGAAGCCAAATCAAATTTCCCACCCGTCGCACCTTCGCTTTCACCGCCACGATCGTATCCATCGGCTTCACGTTCTTCGCCTCAAGCGCGACCGCCGACGATCGCTTCGTCGTCCCAACCTCACCTTCGAGCAACGATTCTTCACCCGCCCCTTCGCCGCCACCACCGTCGCCACCACCTCCCCCTTCTGGCGGAAATGACAGTTCGTACTCACCACCATCCTCGGACTCGGGCCGGTTTAACGTGCCAGTGCCGAACAATCCACCATCGAGCTCAAACTACATCCCCGGGAGCGGACAGTCAGGTGGTGGCTACTACTCCGGAAATCGTGGACACGGAAGCTACTCCAACCCGTTTCCCTATTGGGGCGGATATTATTATTGGGACGGAGATTACTATTATTGGGGAGGCCACCGGTACTACTCGGAATCTGGCCGCTTCGGGCGCTATCCGTTTTCTCTCGGCTATACCGAACGCTACAACCAAACATCGAACGAAAAATCCGTCTCCATTTTCTTCCCGCCGGCCGCACCGCCCATCGGGGCGCCAATCCCGCCCAAACAAGCCCCCGGCCTCCAAACGCCAGCCCCACAAGAACTGGCCAAGTTCATCTACGAACCATTCTACGCCCCATTGAGCACACGCCTGGCAGAGCAAGATCTCTCAAGAAAGCTCATAACACGCCTGGACAACTATAAGGCGAAACGCAGTGCGCTCCAGACCGAACTCCAGAAGAAATTGGATTCACTCACAGACGCCATGCCTGCCGACCGTATCCAACAACTTGAGACATTTGCCCGCGAACAAACTCCGCGTATCGCTGAACTTGAGGCAACGGCCGAACAACTCCGCAGCGACCTCCTGCGTGGCGGGCTCATCGGCATATTCTCAGGCACAGGAGATTGGAACGAAACCCGTCGCTGGGCCCTGGGCGGAGAAACCTTACCACAGGACCGGCAACAAACACTCGTCTTCGAATTCCTCGTAATGAGAGCCGCCGTTTATTACCAAGAGGGACTCTCGCCCGCTCAACGGCGTCTGCTCCGTGAAATCGCCATGGAACTCCAGGTCGAGGCCTTCAAACCCAAAACCGAAGAGCCTTCAAAAAATGAAACCTCCCTGATGTTCTTTTCCCCTGAGACCTCCCGCATCGGTGTTCCCGACGATTTACCTCCCGATCTCTCCGCAAAAATCGCCACCTATCAAAGCGAAAAAAAGGCGATCAAAACCGAACTACGCAACACTCTCTACAGCCAGGACCGGGCCGCTGCCTCGCGGCGTTTCCAGGTGTTGAAACAACTCGCCGAAAGCCAAGCATCCCGCATCGCGGTGCTCGACGGTCTGGCCGACGACATCCGCGCCTGCCTCTCCCGCCTGCCCAAACCACCTGGCCCGACCACGCCACCGGCATTTCCAGCTGAACTCGCCAAACGCATATCAGCTTACCAGAAGGAAAAACTCGCCATCCAAAAGCTACTCCAGTCAAAGCTCGATGAAGTCAGGGAACGCCTCTCAATCACACCTGAAGGGTTTAACGTCACCAGAAAAGCCAGTGACGACAGAAGCCGAATTACATTTAATCTACAAACTCCCCCAGGGCTGCCCGACTACAAACGAACGCTAATTCGCCAGGCGATCGACGACCTGAACAAGCAAAACGCCCAACGCTTCGACGCCTTGAATAAAGAACGAGAAGTCATTCGCGAGGAGGTTGCCCGCTTCGCAGCCGTACCTCGTGACGCCTCCGGCGAAAATTCCGTACGCAGCCTGCTCCGCGATTTTTTCACCGCACTTCGAGAGGAGGAATCGTGGCAGCCCTACAAAGACTACCAGACTGCCGTTTACCAACCCGGCCTCTCCCCGGAACAACGACGATTGCTTTTCGAGGTCGCTCTGGAGAAACTCGCCCTGCCCTTACCCGACGGAGAGTTCCAGCAATAAACAAGCAATCCCAGCATGGCGAACCACCTGCCACGCACAACAAGGCGCACACAGCGCCACTCCAGCCGCCTCGCGCTCATCACCCTGGCGACCACCGCAGTGCTCGTCGCCATCTTTGCCGTCATGGTCGTGCGCTTTCGCACCGAACTCCGCGACGAAATCCGCCAAAAAATCATCGGCCGCGACGCCGCCGTGCTTTACCCCGTGGCGTTACAGCAACTCGCCGAAAGTGAATCGGCGTCCACCCAGGCGACCAGCAGCGACCAACTCGCCGCAGTCCTAAAAAGTGCGCGTCAACAACTGGGCATGCTCGCCGTCGCCGTCTTCGACCGTGATGGCCGCACCGTTAACGCCGTACCTGCGACCATGCTTTTCGTCGAACTTCCTGCCGACGACTACCTGCATCTGCTCGGCGGCAGCCCGATCAGCCGCTACCACAATGCTTTTCCACTGGACCAATATTTCTCAGGGATCTCTTCGCAAAAACACGAAGCTCCCGTACTCGAAGTTTTACTTCCCCTGCACGGACGCGATGACACCGAACTCGTCGGCTTCGTCCGCTACTATATTGATGCCCAACCACTCGCCTACGAACTCGCCAGTATCGATCGGCGGATTGAACACCAGACCACAGCAACCCTTACCATCGGTACCGGACTGATCGCCCTCGTCCTAGCCGCAGCTTACCTCGGTTTGAGTCGCGCCCAGCGCGCAGTCGCCGAACGCAACGAACAACTCATCCGCGCCAATTTCGAACTGACGCTCTCCGCCAAAGCCTCCGCGCTCGGCCAGATCACCTCCCACCTCATCCACGGCCTCCAAGGCTCCGTAGCCGGACTGCGCGCCGTCGTCTCCAGCCACGATCACACGCCGCTCTCCACCGAAGACTGGCAATCCGCCGCCAGCTACACCGAGCGCATGCAGAATCTCATCCACGAAACCGTTGCCATGCTCGGCGACATCGAGGCCAAAACCACCTACTTGCTCACCGGTGGTGACCTTGCCGACACCATTCGCCAGCGCCATACCATGCAAGCCGCAAACAAAGGAGTAACGCTTTCCGTACAAGATAATTTCCGTCACACCCTCGACAGCCACCGCGGCAGCCTCGTTTGCCTGATCACCGCCAATCTCATCGAAAACGCTATCGCCGCCACGCCCACCGGCCGCGCGGTCAACGTCTCGCTCAACAGCGGCGACGTCCGCCTCACCATCATCGTCTCCGACCAAGGCGCAGGCATTCCCGACGCCATTCGCACCCACCTTTTTCAACCCGGCCGCTCGACCAAACCCGGCGGCACCGGGCTCGGCCTCGCCATCTCGCAACTCCTCGCCCGCCAGATCGCCGCCGACCTGACTCTCGCCCAATCCGACCACGAAGGCACCACCTTCAACCTCACCCTCCCGCTCAACGTCACCCCTTGATCAGGCCGGGAGGTTGGCCAATACCCACCGCCGACCTTAACCCGGCGGCCAGTTCAGTTTTCGTTTCGCCAGCAGATGCACATGCAAATGAGGCACCGACTCCGCCGCATCCGCTCCGTTGTTCACCACCAGGCGAAAACCATTCGCCAGCTCCAGCTTCTTCGCGAGCAACCCCGCCACAAGAAACAAATGCCCGAGCGTTGCCTGATCCGCCACCGTCGCCGCTTCGACACGCGCGATCACCGTCTTCGGAATAATCAGCAGATGCACCGGCGCCTGCGGCTGAATGTCGTGAATGACGATGCAATGCTCGTCTTCGTGTTCGATCCGCGCGGGAATTTCGCGATCAATAATTTTTTGGAAGATCGTCTTGGCCATGCACGTACGTTTACCAGCCATGCCTCGAAAAACAAGCCCGAGAAAAAACACGTCCTCCGCTTGCGTCAGCGAAAAAACTGCGCCCCTTTTCAGTCGATTAGTTTAACATCAAACTATTATTATGAAAAACTCCTTCCGCCTGCTGCTGGCCGTTCTGGCCGTCGCCACCCTCCAATCCGCCTCGGCCGCCGTCGAGACCTACTCAATCGATCCCGTTCACTCCTCGATCGGTTTCAGCATCCGTCACTTCGTAAGTAAAGTGACGGGCTCATTCACCAAGTTCAGCGGAGACATCGTCGTCGATCGCGCCAACCTCGAAAAATCTTCCGTCGCGGTCACCATCGACGTCACCAGCATCAACACCGCCAATGAAAAACGTGACGGACACCTGCAATCACCCGACTTCTTTGATACCGCCAAATTCGCCACCGCCACCTTCAAAAGCAAGTCCTGGAAGAAAACCGGCGAAGACAGCTTTGATGTCACCGGCGATTTCACCCTCCACGGCGTAACCAAGGAAATCGTTCTCAAAACCAAACTCCTCGCCTTCGGCGCTGGCATGAAAGGCGCGCAACTCTCCGGTTGGGAAGCCACCGCCATCATCAACAAAACCGACTTCGGCGTAAACGGCCCCGCCATGCTCGGCAAAGCCCTCGGCGACGAGGTGACGCTCAACATCGCCGTCGAAGCGGGCCTCAAAAACTAAGCACGCTCCAACGAAAACAGTAGCGTTTCAGGACGGCCTTTCGAGGCCGTCCTTTCTTTTTTCCACTTACTGGCTACGTTGCGCCATGCTTCCTGCCGAAATCCAAAACCTTGTCGATGACGCCACGTTCGACTTCACGATGGGCGATGCCACCGCCGCCCTCGAAAAACTCGCGCACGCCGTCGCCCAGTCTCCGGAAGCCTTCGCCGCCTGGCACGCGCTCGCCGAAATCAATTTCCAGCTCCGCCGCTTCGACGACGCCCTACTCGCCGCCGAACGCGGCCTCGCCCTCCGCCCCGACGACCTATTCATCAACACCACGCTCTCGCGCATCTGGATGGAAAAAGGCGACAAAGCCACCGCCGAAAAATACGGCGCCCAGGCAAAAATCCTGAGCTGGAAAGACCAGCTCCAAAACCCCGCCGAACACACTGGCGGCGTTGCCTAAAAAACCTTATGGCCGCACCACCAGCTGCGTCCGCAACTCGCGCTTAAAATACCGCTGCGCAAACGCCGCCAGCGCCTCCACCGTCACCGCATCGATGTAGCCGCCGTAGTTTTTCCAGTCATTGACCGGCTGTCCGTAGAGCGCGTTGAGCCCCGCCTGCATCGCCCGCGACGAATTCGTCTGCAAACCCATCCGACGTCCGGCTTTCAAGCGCGTCTGACAGCGGCGCAGTTCGTCCGCACCGATTTTTCCGGCCTTCACGCGCGCGATTTCAGCGTCAAATTCCTTCAACACCTCTGCGTAACTCTTTGGACTGGTTCCGGCATAAAACGAGAACATCCCCGTCTCCAAACCGCTCACGCGGCTCGAACGCACGAAATACGCCAGCCCCTTTTCCTCGCGCACCCGCTCAAAAAGCTGCGACGACATGCCGCTAAAAAGTTCATCCGCCACCTCGCCCACGTGGAAATCCGGACTACACAAACCCGGCCCCGGAAACGCCTGGAAAACCACCGCCTGCTCGCGCGGCTGAATCTCCTCGAAGTCGCCCACCTCGGCGGGCTTTTCAAACGAACTGTCAGGCGTAGCCAATTTGCCGCGAGGCACCCGTGCGAGCAACTTCTTCAACTTCGGCAACAACGTGCGCCGGTCAAAATCACCGGCAACCGCCAGCACCACATTGCCGCTGACAAAACACTTCTTCCAAAGCGCCACCAGGTCCGCCGGCGCCAGCGCGCTCAGCCCGTCGGTCTCACCACCCGGCTCCGTACCAAACGGATGCGCACCAAAGAATTTCCGTCGAACAAGCTTCCTCCCGACCGTCACCACGTCATCCGCGTCCTGCTTCAAATCCGCAATCTGCGCATCGCGTTCTATCTCGAAAGAGGTTCGTTTAAACGCCGGCGTGAAAACCGCCTCTTCAATCAACGCCAGCGCGCGATCAATATCCGTCCGCAATACCTCGGCCGAAAGCCCGAGACTGTTGTTACCCGAAAATGGGGAAAACGAGCCTCCCACTTCCTCAATAAACTGCGCCACTTCAACCGCGCTGCGTTTACGCGTGTCCTTCGTCAAAAGCGTCGCGAGCAAACTCGTCGCCCCACGCTTGCCCGGCGCCTCAAAAAGCGCGCCACCCAGACACAATAGGCGTAGATGAATATTCGGCAAAGCCGGCTCATGCTGCACGAGCAGTCGCGCACCATTGGGTAATTTGATCTCCTCGAACTCGACCACGGCATCGGCGTTCTTCGCGCCCGCCACCGCTTTCCCCGTGGATTTCTCCAGCGGATTGAGCGAAACCGCCGTCTGCTGCTCAGGCGCCAGATACGTTTTCAACACACGCTTAAGATCCGCGTTCGTCGCAGTCCGCAACCGCTCAAAATAAACTTTGCCGTAGCCAAGATCGCCCACGATCACTTCGGAAGAACCAAGCCGCGAAGCCTGGCCGCTCATCGTTTTGCGGGAATTGATTTCGCCCACGACCAGCTGCCGAATCGCCTTCTTCAACTGCGCCGCCGTAAAGCCCGTCTTGGCGCACCGAACGAGTAACTGCTCGATCGCCGCCTTGGCCTTCTCACGCTTTTCGGCGTCACACGTGTACGAAATGTAGAAGAGCCCGATGTCTGCCGGCGTCCAGCTGTGCGTATCAACCGAGTGAACCAACCGCGCCTTTTCGCGAACCTCCTGCCAGAGCACCGAACTATCACCACCGCCCAACAAAACTGAAATCAGATCAAGCAGCGGCGCATCCGCATGCGTGATGCCCGGGATCTGCCAGGCCAGACCGGCCCGCGACATCTCGACGTCCTCGAACCGATGCAGCGCCCGGGCCGCCAGTTGCGGCGCCTCCGACGGGAGAACCACTGGAGCCAGCCGCTGCCGCGGTGTCGTACCAAAATGCTGATTGATCAGCGCCAGCGTCGCCACCGGATCAATCGCGCCCGCCACTACAACGACGAGATTGTTCGGCACATAACGCGCCCGATAATACGCCATCAGATCATCGCGCGTCACACCGGAAAAAACGTCCTTATATCCAATAATGGGATACCTAAACGGATACTGCCGAAACGCCGTTTCAAAAAGCGTCTCGCCCAGCCGTTGATCCGGGTCGTCGCGCCCCATGTCGATCTCGCGCAAAATAACATTTTTCTCCCGCTCCACCTCATCGGCCGGCAACGTCGAATGCAGCGCCATGTCCGCCAACAAATCGATCGCCACGCCCACGTGCTCCGACGGCAGATCGATGTAATAAACGGTTCGATCAAACGTCGTGTACGCGTTGATGTTGCCACCATGCGCCTGGACCGTGGTGGAGATTTCGCGCCCGGCCCGCCGCTCCGTGCCCTTGAAAAGCAAGTGCTCCAAATAGTGCGAAAGCCCCGCGCCCAGCAACGCGCCTTCGTGCACGCTGCCCGTTTTCACCCACACCTGCACCGACGCCACCGGCGCCGAGTGATCCGGTTTCATGAGCACGGTCAGACCATTTGACAAAACCGTGCGCTCCACAGGCTCGCGCCAAAATGTGTCAAGCAAGCGGAAATCTGCGGCGGTAGAAGTTGGTTTGGGCATGAAAATAGAAAAATGGCTGATTAACCACGGCGAGTGCAAGCCAGGTCACAAAAGCACCGAGCGCGCGCCCGAACGGGCGACACGTGCATTGTTCAATCCGATTCCGGCGTCTGGACCGCCGACGAACCCGCCCGCGGTTTTTTGGCCGGCAGAAACGGTTTCACGAAAGCGTCGTCGAACGAATAGATATCGGAAAAATCCTCACGACGGTCGTTCTCGGTTTTACTGAATACTTTGTACTCGATCAGATTGAAAACGAGGTCACCAAAATGAGTGCAACGCGTGATACCCCAGGAATTGAGCACCGTTTTCGTCAACGGCCCGTATTGATCGAGCGCATAAATACGCAGCCCATCCAAAAGCTCAGGGCCACTCACATGTTGACTGCGTTGCGCGCGCTCGGCGTTTTTCTTACGCAGGTCCTTAACCGTCTGGTCCAGACCATGCCGAATGAACGTGTAAGCTTTACGGTCATACCGGGGGTCTTCCTTGACGATAAGTTCTACGACTTCATTAAAATCCAGATCCTGCATAGGTGTGGGCAAAAGGGTGCATACGGCATGAAACTAAGCAAACTCAAGCCGAAGCGGGCAAAAAACATGGGGGAAGCCCCTCTTTGGGTGTAGGGGAAACACGGGTAATTGCGTCTATTTTGCAAATTGACGTATTTACAAATTGCGTTTCAATGCCTGCAGATACAGAAAAAAGCCTCACTCATGATCGCTTCCACCCAGACCAATCATCCGCTGGCGTCCGTCAAACAAGCCGGAGCCACCCCCCAGGCGTCGATCGATGTCGCCTGTAGTCGGTTAAAGGCAGCTGGATTACGAATCACCCAGCCTCGCGTGGCGATCCTCGAAGCACTGATCAAACGTGCGCAACCCGCCAGCATCGAGCAGATCCACAGCGATCTCGCCAACGAAGCTTGCGATCTCGTCACGGTCTACCGTTGCCTCGCCGCTTTTCAAGAAGTTGGCCTTGTTCGTCTCTGCTATTTTCACAACGGCACCAGCCTCTACCAAATCAAACTCGATAGCGACAGCCCCTACCACATCGTTTCGAAAGAGACAAATGAGATTGAGGAACTCGATTCCGAAAGCTCCGCCGAACTCCGCTCGCTGATCGGCCGCATTCAGGAGACGCTCAAAGCCCGCGGGTACAGTGAGGTTTCCCACCTCGTGCAATTTTTCGCGCAAAAGACAAAAGTCGCCGGCCATCGCGAGCAAACCAACGTCATTCCCAGCGCTCCGCTGGAAGCGCCAAAACGCAGCCAAGCCCCGACCTACAGCAAGGCCTGAGCTCACCGCTTCATAAAGTTTTCGAACGCCGCGCCCCAAAAGGCCCGGCGTTTTTTGTGTTTAGAACTCCCTGCCAAGCTGTGCTCAGGAGTGACCTCACAAACCTGCATCAACACCCCTTCCGCTCCGCCGACGAAGCACGGCAATAACAAAGATCAGCCTGATCCCAGTTCACCACGTTCCAGAACGCCGCTGCGTACTCCGCCCGTCGATTCTGGTATTTGAGATAATAGGCGTGCTCCCACACATCGAGACCCAAGACCGGCACCTCGCCCTCCGTCAGCGGCGAATCCTGATTCGCGGTCGATTTCACGACCAGTTTCCCCTGCGAGTAAACCAGCCACGCCCAGCCGCTCCCGAAACGTTTCATCGCCGCATCGCCGAACTGGTTCTTCAACGCCTCAAAACCGCCAAAGGTCTTCTGAATCGCGGCAGCCAGATCGCCCTTCGGCTCGCCACCGGCCTTCGGCGCCAGCGATTCCCAGAAAAACGAGTGATTCACATGACCGCCCACGTTGTTGCGCACCGTCTGGCGAATCGCTTCCGGCACCGCGTCGAGCTTGGCCAACAACCCCGCAGCGCCAAGCGCGAGCAGCTCCGGATACTTCTCCAGCGCTTTATTCGCGTTAGTGATGTAGGCTTGATGGTGCTTCGTGTGATGAATCTCCATCGTGCGGACGTCGATGTGCGGTTCGAGCGCATCGTAGGCGTAAGGCAGCTTGGGCAACACAAACAAAACCGGCGGGGGTTCTTGTCCTTCCGCCGCCGACAGTTTACCCGACAAACCACCCAGCCCAAGCAGCGCCGCTCCCGCACCCAAGGTTTTCAAAACATCGCGTCGCGTCATTTCCGTTTTTCCAACTTCGTCGAGGTTGCTCATGGTAATCCCTAGTTACCCATAAAAAACGCGCGCGCAACGGCCTCACCGCTTTTCCCGTGCGTCGCTCCGTCCTGTTCGCTTCTTGTTTGCCTCAGCCACTCGCCGCGCTGAAATGCCCTTTTTAACCGGCGCACTCTTTGCCTCCGCAAAGAACAGCCGGCCGAACACCCGAACCTGATGAAAACTTTTCTATCGTTGTTTTTTCTTTTGGCCGCATCCGCCCTGGCCGCCGCTCCACAATCCACGACCGTCGGCCCTCAGCCCGTCAAAGAAGACTACGGTCAATTCGTCGAAAGCCAGACGTCGCGCGACGCCCTCGCCGATTGTATCAGGCTCATGGATCAGCTAATCGACGAAGCCGAACACGGCGTCGTCGACGACAACCCGAAACCCGGGATGCTCGAAATCGCAACGAAACAAGGTCTCCATATCGAATTCAGCGTAACCAATATCCAGAAGGAAGCCATCATCTACTACATGACCATTTCGCGCAGCGGCAAAGAGCTAAAATACTCCGAGGCCACGTCCTTCGCCGCGCTATTAGCCGACCGCGCCGGCCTCACCCACCCGATCAACATCACCGAAGGCGACAAACCCATTTTCTACGCCCAGTGGCTGATCAAACCTTCCACCTGGAAATCCATGCGCAAAATGATGCTCAAAGTGCGCGCTCAAAACCGCTCGGAAAAAAATCCGCTGAGGGCATTCGGTAACGCCATCGGGAACGAAATGGAATCCCGCGCCCAATCCGCGATGCAAAGCCACTAAGCCCGTCATCCCGCCCGCCACGCCCGCGCTTTTTCCCGTCCATGCCCACACCTGCCATTTCCACCGACGACGTCATCGGCATCCTTGAACGCATCCGCGCACGGCACCCGCTCGTCCACTGCCTAACCAACCACGTGGTGAAAAATTTCACCGCCAACGTGCTTCTCGCCCTCGGCGCCGCGCCCGCGATGGTCGAACACGCCGATGAAGCCCATGAATTTGCAGCCATGGCCGACGCTCTGCTGGTCAACCTCGGTACGCTCGACGAACCCCAGATCGCCGCCATCCGCCGCGCGATCCCCTCGGCCAATCAGGCCCGAAAACCCTGGGTCCTCGATCCCGTCGCCGTCGGCCCGCTCGCCGTGCGCACCCAGTTCGCCCGCGAAATCCTCGAGCTTCGCCCCAGCCTCATCCGCGGCAACGCCTCCGAAATCATCGCCCTCGCCGGACAAACCGGGCGCGGTCGCGGCGTCGACAGCGGTGACCCCGCCGAGACCGCCCTCGCCGCCGCCCGCTCGCTCGCTACCCTCACCGGCGGCGCTGTTCTCGTCACCGGCCCGATCGATTACGCGACGAACGGAACCCAGACGATCGCCTGCGCCAACGGCCACCCGCTCATGACCCGCGTCACGGGCGTCGGTTGTGCCCAAGGCGCCATTGCCGCCGCCTGTGTCGCCGTCGCCGACGGCCCGCTCGCCGCCGCTGTCGCCGCCGCCACCCTCATGGGCGTCGCCGGGGATCTCGCCGCACGTATCTCGACCCGCCCCGGCACCTTCGCGACCGCGCTGCTCGACGCACTCGACCAACTCGACCCCGCCACACTTCGCCGCGAAGCGAAACTCTCGTGAGCGCCGTCGACTACACGCTCTACCTCGTCACCGACGCGCCCGAAAACTATCCACACGGCTTGCTCGCTGGCGTGGAGGCCGCCATCGCTGGCGGCGCCAGCATCGTACAATACCGCGCCACCACCGGAACCAAGCGCCACCGCTTCGAAACCGCCTGCGCCCTCCGCGACCTGCTGCGCCCACGCCAAGTACCGCTCATCATCAACGACCAGGTCGACCTCGCCCTCGCCGTCGACGCCGACGGTGTACACATTGGCCAAAACGACCTGCCCGCCGATACCGTTCGCCGCCTGATCGGCCCGGAGAAATTACTCGGCCTCTCCATCACCGCGCCCGAACAACTCAATACCGTCCAGCTAAAAATCATCGATTACCTCGGCATCGGCCCGGTTTTTCCAACCCTTTCCAAAGACGACGCCGCTCCCGCCCTCGGCCTAGAACAACTCGCCCGCCTCACCGCCCGTGCCCCGCTCCCCGTCGTCGCCATCGGCGGCATCAACCTCGAAAACGCTGCTTCCGTCTTCGCCACCGGCGTGGCCGGACTCGCGATCATCTCGACCCTTTCCCGCGCCACCAACCCAATCGCCATCGCTCGCGCCTTGCGTTCAACCCATTCTCAACGCTCATGATTCCCAACATCCTCACACTCGCCGGCGTCGATCCCTCCGGAGGAGCCGGAATCTTTGCCGATCTTAAAACATTTTCCGCCCTCGGTGGCTACGGCACCGGCATCGTCGTCGCCCTGACCGCGCAAAACACCCAGGACGTCACCGGCGTACACCTGATCCCCGCCGCGTTCGTCACCCAACAAATCGACACACTCTTCGCCGACGTCCATATCGACGCCGCCAAAGTCGGCATGCTCGCCAATGCCGAACTTGTCGCCACCGTTGCCGCCGGCCTGCGCCGCCACAGCGTCCGCCACCTCGTGGTTGATCCGGTGATGGTTTCAAAGAGCGGCCATCACCTCCTGCAACCCGACGCCGTCGACGCCCTGCGCCGCGAACTCCTGCCGCTCGCCGAAATCGTCACGCCCAATCTACCCGAGGCCGGCGTACTCCTCAGCCGAGCCGAACCGCGCACCATCGCCGAAATGCGCACCGCCGCCCGCGATCTTCACCAGTTTGGCCCGCGTTACGTTTTGCTCAAGGGCGGCCACCTCGACGGCAAAGAAAGCGTCGACATCTTTGACGACGGCAAAAACCAGATCGAGCTCAGCTCAAAACGTATCGCCACCAAAAACACCCACGGCACCGGTTGCACGCTCTCCGCCGCCATCGCCGTGCTGCTGCCCCAACGCGCCACCACGATCGACGCCGTGCGTGAAGCCAAAGCCTACCTCACCGCCGCGCTCATCTCTGCCGACCAACTCGCCGTCGGCCACGGTCACGGCCCCGTCCACCACTTCCACAACCTCTGGTGGAAACGTTGATCGCCGAAAATTCGCCACCTTATTCGATCGCCTGAAACCTTTCCTATATCCCGGTGTTTTAATACCATGCTCCGCCACATCCTCACCGCCTGCGCCGCCCTCTTCCTTGCTGGAACCGCTCTGGCCACGCCGCTCGATGACGCCATCGCACTCTACAAGGAAAGAAAAGTCCCTGAAGCCCGCGCTGCGTTGGAAGCCATAACCACCGCCGAACCACAAAACGCCGAAGCCTGCTACTACCTCGGCCTCTCCCTCCTTCGTACCCGCGACCCCAAACTCCTCGAAACCGCAATTGACTGGTTCAAGAAGGCCGTCGACCTCCAACCTGAGAACACCGCCTACCTTTTCGAATACGGCGGCAACTGCCTGAATCTCTCCGGAAAAACCCGCTCGCTCAGCGCCGCCAACCGTGGCCGCGAAGCTCTCGAAAAGGTCATCAAGCTCGACCCCGCTCATCTCGACGCCCACGAAGCTCTCTATCAATTCCACTCGCAGGCCCCCTGGCCAATCGGAAGCGGCTCCAAGGCAAAAACCCACCTCGAAGAAATCCGCAAACGCGATCCTGACCGTGCGCTGTTCCTGCTTGTTGCAACCAAAACCAAAGCAAAAGACTACGCTGAAGCCTTTGCCCTCTGCGATGAAGCTCTCAACAAGACACCCGACCACTACATCGTCTTGATGCTCTACGGGCAAACCGCCATCGCCAGCGGCCAAAACATGGATCTCGCGCTGATCCGATTTAATAAATGCCTGACCTTGACGCCACCGCCAAAAGCGACCGGCCCCGCCTACGTTCAATGGCGCATCGGCCAGTTGCAGGAAAAACGTGGCGACATCCCCGCCGCCCGCGCCGCCTACGAAGCCACGCTGGCACTCGACGCCAACTTCTCCAAAGCCCGCGAAGCCTTGGAGAAATTGAAGTAAGCAGGTTCTCCTGAAAATTGCTCAAGCCCTGCGATGATCAGGTGTCGGCGAAGTTATTCCATTACCCGGGCGGTCCAGATTTTCCGTCTCCAGATCAAACTCCACACCATCCTTCCTCAGCTGCGCCTCCAGCGGAACCAAGAACTCCTCTTTCAACGCCTCGATTTTGAACACGATGTCCAGACGGTTGACGCAGCGAACGAACGCCACCGCATCGGCAAACTCCATGAGCTCTTCATCACAGAAATATTCCTCAAGAACAGATTGTCTCCCTTCCAATGCGGTGAGCGACGCCCACAAACGCCCTTCGTCGGCGTCAGGCTGACGCAGATTAACCAGCCCGCATAGCCGGGCGCGGCACACGCGTTCAGCACACCGCCGCAGCGTGACATAAGCCTCGGCCAAACTGGCCAGCCGGGCTTGTTTGATGATAGCGTGGTGAGTAGCGATAAGTTTGGAGATTTTCATAGGTTTTGAGAATTCCTGACTTGCTGTTCACTGGGCACTGCTCCCTGCGATTACGTTGCCCACTCCACGAATAGAGCACACAACGAAAACGCCGGGCCTAACCTTTGGACATGCAACGCGAACAGGACGCACGCCGATGGCACGCCCCTTCGGACGATTCACGAAACATGACCTCAAACGCTGCTAAGCTGACTCTGACCTTTCAGTATTTCTGGCTACGACCTCTAACGAAGTACGCTCGCTCAAAAGCCCCGTTGTAACTCGACCCACAGGGCAACCTGACAAAGGCAAACAGTCTTC
>Ga0302321_100002638_pt1 | contig 15402 bp, 10 predicted proteins | sample Fen_T0_1_FD_202505 | JGI IMG/M metagenome (GOLD analysis project Ga0302321, IMG submission 202505) | Peat permafrost microbial communities from Stordalen Mire near Abisko, Sweden - Fen_T0_1 | ecosystem: Environmental > Terrestrial > Soil > Wetlands > Permafrost | place: Sweden: Abisko...
CACCGACTCATCCACGCAAACCCTGACCACGACCGCCACCTGGGCGTCGAGCGACACGACCAAGGCCACGATCAGCAATGCCGCCGGTTCGCAAGGCCTCGCCTCTGGCGCGGGTGTCGGCTCGACCTCGATTTCGGCAACGCTCAGCGGCGTGACCGGCTCGGCCACGCTGACGGTTACCGCGGCAACGCTGGTCTCGATCGCCGTCACGCCGGCCACGCCGTCGATTGCCAAAGGGCTGAGTCAGCAATTCGTGGCCACGGGTACCTACACCGACGCATCCACGCAAACCCTGACCACGACCGCCACCTGGGCGTCGAGCGATACGACCAAGGGCACGATCAGCAATGCCGCGGGTTCACAAGGCCTCGCCTCCGGGGTGGCGCTCGGCTCGACGTCGATTTCGGCAACGCTCAGCGGCGTGACCGGCTCGACCACGCTGACGGTCACCGCGGCGACGTTGGTCTCAATCGCCGTCACCCCAGCCACGCCGTCGATTGCCAAAGGGCTGAGTCAGCAATTCGCGGCCACGGGTACCTACACCGATTCATCCACGCAAACCCTGACCACGACCGCCACCTGGGCGTCGAGCGATACGACCAAGGGCACGATCAGCAATGCCGCGGGTTCACAAGGCCTCGCCTCCGGCGCGGGTGTCGGCTCGACCTCGATCTCGGCAACGTTCAGCGGCGTGACCGGCTCGACCACGCTGACGGTTACCGCGGCGACGCTGGTCTCGATCGCCGTCACGCCGGCCAACACCGGTATCGTGCAAAACACAACGCAGCAGTTCACCGCCACGGGCACATATACCGACGCTTTGACTCAGAATCTAACGGCGAGCGTGACCTGGGCGTCTTCCAACGCGGTGGCGGCGACGATCAGCAACACGGCGGGGAGCAATGGACTCGCCACCGCAGGCAACACGCTCGGGGTCTCGACGACGATCTCGGCGACTTCCGGCGCGATCGTCGGGAACACGACTCTATACGTCGGACGCCACGACATTTTGGCTTGGACCGGCTTCTCGACGGCCACAACTTCCTGCAACATGGCCGGGTCCACGGGCGTTGCTCTCGGCAACTTCGAATGGCTGTCGCTGCCGAATTTGAGCTGGAAAGCGTGCCTGCTCGAGGCCAGCATGCGTGGTGCTCAGGTGTTGAGTCCGTCGTCCGGGCCGTGGCCGCTTCCGGGCTGGTTTGCCAGTCGGGCAGCAGGGAGCACCCAGGTCATGATCGGCACCTGGGCAACTTACACCTCGACCGACCTCAATAACCTCCGCACCTGCAACCTCGTCCGGGACCGTCAGTCGGGGGCAACCAACAACTCGCCGCTAGCGAACGTGACCACGTACGACGGCGACACTTGGAAGTACGAGGACTTCGGCATCATGTTCATCGATCAGTGCGAGAAGCTCGCCAGCGCTGCGGGGGCCAGCATCATTACGCCCTGGACCATCGGCTTGCTCAACGGCGACAACTACTGGCAAGGCGTACTGCACGTGTGCAGCGTATACAGTTGGTCGACCGGGAACGGGACTGGTTTCGGGTTCGACAATACGGTCGCACGGGCCTCGCAGAAGGGCTGCATGCTGGGCTACATTCTCTGATTGAGCGGGTAGAACGTCTCGGCAGTGGACCGACCTCGAGGGACGGCTCACTGCCTCGTGGAGGATGGCGTGACCGCCTTCGACTCACACGCCATCTTGCAATATTTGCCGAAAAACAAGCGAGATTCCTGGCCCGAAGCGGGCCCGAACGCGCGACGCCCCTGTCCTGGTTGCAGTTCGCGGCGAAGGGCTTGTCACCGTTCTCGGGCCACAATAGTTAGAGCGTTCTCGGCACGGATCAAACCGCGCAGCTCATGCTGTGCTTCGACGACTCGGGTCGCGCGTACGGCGCTTCGCCGCTCGCAGGGCTGATCCGCTTCGATCCGACGGCAGGTATCTGGTCCGAATCGCCAGAGCTCGACATCGCTCTCGACTTCGACACGCGGGCAGTGTTCCCCTCTGCGCGAGGAGCATTCGCCGTCGGGCGCGGCACGGGTCAAACCGTCGTGGCCTTCAAGTCCGACGCGGCGGGCGAGTGGCGAGCGCTGCCTGGATTGCCTCCGGATCCTCAAGAAACGTACGAGGCCCTGCGCGTCGTTGGCGGCCTGGTTGGGCCCGAGCGCGCGCTCATTGCGTGGGCCGTCGATCAGGGGACTCACCTGGGCCTCTGGGCGTCCTTCATCGAATGAACGCCCGCACTTCCGCCCATGCCGAGGCGCCGCGCGTTTGCGACCAAGAACGCCGTGACGCTCGCGATGCAAGACGCGGTGCCGCGCTGCGCGCTGTAACCAGCCACGGAACCTTCGACGGCCGCCAGGGCGAAAGTTGAACCAGGCTGAACGGCCGTGCCCACGTCAAGTACCCGTGCGAAGCCGCTTGAGGCCAAACGTCACGCGACGCCAATTTGTCGCGGAGGTTCAAGCCGCGCGTTGCACGAAACCGCCTCAATAGTGAGTCGATGAGGCTCCTGAACGGCGATCCCAATGATGGCGCGACGCTTGCCCTCAGCGCCGCTGAGAGATGACCGAAGACAACCGCTTACCCGAGCACGTCCATAAAAATGTTCAAGCCATCGGCGAACTACGTTTGCAAGAAGAGCGGGCGCTGCCTCGCGACCAGCGAGTCATCGAAGCCACCACGAGCTGGATTGGTCGACCCCGCATCCTGTACGCGCTGGCCACGACCTTGTGCGGCTGGGTCGGCTACAACCTCTGTGCGCACGCATTGGGCGGGCGAACGTTCGACCCGCCCCCCTTCTTCATGCTCCAGGGTATTGTCGGGATCTACGCCGCGCTCATGACCACGATGATCTTGATCACTCAAAATCGCCAGGGCGGCTACGCGCAGCGCAGCGCCCACCTGGACCTGCAAGTCAATATGCTGGCCGAACAGCGCACTGCAAAGATCGTTGCCCTGCTCGAGGAGCTGCGCCGAGACCTCCCGAACGTCCGCGATCGCGTCGACCCCGTGGCGGAAGCGCTGCAACACGCGCTCCGCCCGCATGACGTCAACTCCGCGCTCGATGAGCACCAGGTGACGACGGGGGATGATTATGCGCACGCCCCGAAGCCGGAGCCTTGAATAACCGAATCGAAACAAATACGGGAAACCGTCCTAGGCAGCAGGTAAATCAAATGATCATCCATCGGACGCTCGCCCTGTTGGGCCTGGCACTGGCCACGGCGTGCGCCGGCCACGACGATTTCACGCATCAAAGATCGAACTTCTTTTTCGTAATCAACACAATCTCGATTGGCAAGAGGCAGTCGCGGAAATCTCACGTGAAATTTGGCGGGCAGAACCGACCCCTGCCAAGTGATCGCGGATTCGTGAAGGCTCTCCGGCGCACTGGTCTTCTTATCCCCGCCGGTGCACGACGGCGCGAGTAATCCCCGGAAAGCCCGCGCCGGTCGTGCAATCGCTCAGCTCAGTTGATAATTACCTGGATGGGAGGCAAGGTCGGCGAGGTTGCAGAGCCCGAGTTGCAGTTGTTGGTGCTTTCGCGATATTCGCTGGCGACATTGGCGCTATCGAGGCACGCGCCGATGAAGTACGTACCAGGCGTCGTCGTACTCGGGATGGTGACGGTCTGTGCAATACTGCTCGAGACGCCAGCGACGCCGATGCTGCCGACGTTGAAGGTGGTCGAGCCCAGTGCAGTATCGCCCGTAGAGATGAGGTTGTTAGTCGATAGGAACCAGCGCCCGGTGGACGCTGGCATGCTCGCATCGCCTTGATTCACGGCTCGGATTGTGAGTGTGACGCTGGCGCCGCGTGCGATGGTCGTCGCGGAGGCGCTGAGCGAGTCGGCTGCGATGTCGGGCATCACCGCACCAAATTCTTTCACGATCGCTTCACGATAGTTGTTGAAACCAATTTGATTCGCCCATTCCTGTGCGAAGTAGATGCCGACTTTGTCGAAAGGGTCGGTCGAAATTCCGGAGGTGTCGACCCAGGCCTGGAAATCGCAGCAACCCGAAAACGGATACAACGCAGCGACGCCAGCTTGAGCCAAGATGCTCGAGCGAATGTCGGTGTCTGTCGATCCCCACGCGCTCATGCGAAGCTGTGGGAAGATCGAGACATCCGTGCGCAGGGTCATGATCGCCATGTCGCCGTTGATATTGATGCCGGCAGCGGGCCAGCCATAGTCGAACACGGAACCGGCAGGATCCCCGGCGCTAGAAATGCCGAAGCGGCGATCGAGATCGACTGTTACTGAGCCACTCGCGAAGTTCGTGACGTCGAAGCGGGTCACGCGTGCAGCCGCGCGGGTCGTGCCGCTTACGGCCCAAGAATCGTTCGCGGTGAAGACGATCTTGTTGGAGCGGAAGTGCCCGTTCAGGGGTGTGTTTCCGAGGTTATCGAATTTCACTCGCGGTGCAGGGTTGTCTCCCGGAGTCGAGCCGGCAGGATTCGGTTTTTGAGCGCCAGTAAGACCTCCGGTCGAGCCGAATGCGGCGATCGGCACTTCGACGCGGCTGACCGTCTGGGACGATGTGAGTGGATTGTTCACGGAGAACACGGAGATCATGTCAGCACCGAAGTTCGACAGCAAATACCCACGTGACGAGCTGGTTTCGTGGACGACCGGCGTGATGCCGGCGAGGTTTCCATCCGGAAGCGTGAGATCCCAAAAGACCCAGCTGTTGATCGAACCACCCGGCAGCCCGTCCGCCATCTGCTGCGCGTCCCGGAGGTTCACCAAGTCGTAGGCGAAGCATTCCTCCCCGGCCGAAACGACTCCGTCGCCATTGCAGTCGTGCACGCTGTCGACGAAATCACCGACGTAGAACGCTTTGCTGTCGATGCCGATGATCGGATAATCGATGCCCTGAGAGGTGCCATTGTTGGGCGCGCGAGAATCGGTTCCGGGTATCCAGTAGATGTTCCAGCCGTTGCGCGGGTTGTCGCTCTTCGAAACCGCGATCACGACGCGATTGGAAGACGTGGTAAGTCCGGCGATCCAAAAGCGATTGCGGAAGTGATCATAGAGCGTGCGTAGGTCGAAAATCCCGTCGCTGCTCGTAATGACGCTCGAAAAAAAGGTCTCAGCGCGCAGATCGGACGTGCTGGAGGAGTGGATCTGGACTGCGCGTCCGCCTTTCGTGTAGCAGCCGAGGCGCTCGCGAGCGGTCACGCAGACGTGCGTGAACCCGACCGAGAGATGTGCATCAGCCGGATGCCCGCCGCGCAACGTCGTTGGCGTGCTGAAGCTGAATGTCGGCGTCGGTGTCGTGGTGCCGGCGAGAGCGGACGTGATCCGGCCTACTTCGAAATCGACGGGGGCCGCGCGGCGTCCGCCCAATAGACCGTCGCCCAGGTTGCCGTCGGTTGCGCCGAGTGGGGCCTCTGCCTGAACGCCATCGTGACCGAAAGGCACGCGGAATTGCTCGGCGATCGGCTCTTGAATGAGCTTCGAGTCTGGCCGCGGGCGAGCTGCGCCTTCGGTGACAGGACCTTCGGTGACGCTCTGCGCGCCCCGAGCATCGAGCACTCTTTCCTGCGCGACCGCTTCCGGAGGCAGGGCCAGAAGCGTTTCCGCGCCGGCAAGCGGTTCTGAAGTCGCACGCTGTTCCTCTTCGGTGCTGGGTCCGCCTATGCGGGGTAGAGATGCCGTATCCGTCGAAGCGCAACCAATACTGGCCATCGATACGCTGATGATCAAAGCAAATAGACGGTTCATTCCTCTTCTCCTTTTGATTGCCTAATTGTCCATGAGTGGTGCGGAGATTGGTCTCATTGAAGCGATGTAACTGAAGCATCAGTCGACAGATTACCGCGCGCCATACGCAAGGAGGGTGTCCCAAATCCCATCCTTTCATCTCGCCAGGCTCCGTTGATACACGTTCCATCCTCGCGCTTCGTAAAGAGTTTCTAAACGTCCGAAGTGTGCCGTTGCTCAGCCCTCCGTGTAGATTGCTCAACGAGTCGAAGTATGGTGGCAACAATTCGGTCGAGTTTGTCTGCCGCCTCTATCGCCGAGTAGGAGTCGCCGAGTAGGACGACTGCAGAACTCCTCGAAAGCGCTTTGCCAAATACATTTAGAACAGGGTGGATTTCCTCGTTGTGCCCCGAGCGAGCGTGCCGACCGACGTATGACCATCCCGAGCGACGTGCACGCGATCACAACTTCGCTGGCGTGGACCGCGCAATCATCAGTAGCAACACATGGGCCAACGATTTGGAGCCGCCGGTGCCTCGTAAATCCCCTCGCCGCGGTCGGGCCTTGCCGTTCTCCATCACTGACCGGACATGTCCGCTCGGTCCGCGGACGCTCCGGACATTCGACGACGCGAGCCGACGTCACCATTCAAGCGGCCCAGCTCGGCCCGAGCATCTCCCCCCAGATAAGCCCGCGGCCGACCGTCAGCGACGCCCCCGGCTGCGGGGGCGACTTCGATTGCAAACAGTCTTCGGTCGCCTATGTCGTTCCCCAGGGGCAGACGACGGGTAAGGTCTACCTGTCCTAGTACCGTTGCGGTCACAATTATCAGCAGTGTTCAGCGGGCATCACTTGCTCGAGCGGTGTCTGCATCGACGACGTTTGTCAGCCTCTGTTCGACAAGCCCGCCGTCTACTTCTCGAGATTCGACGCAGCGCTCAATCCACTGGCGCCCGTGGGGACGAACGTTGTCGAGGGCGCTCGTCCGGCGCCGGCAGAAGCCGTCGATCAAATCATCAGTAATGCTCAAGCGATCGGCGATCCGACCAACCGCAGCGGGTGGTCGATCTATGCCGTGCCCAACACGAGCGGGTGGACCTACGCTACTGGCCCAATATCGATAGCAAGGTCGAGCGCGCGCTCAACGGGAGCAAATGGGGCGGTACGAGTGGGCGCGCCCGGCGCCAGCAGCTCCGTCGCCGATGATTTTTTTGTGGTCACGAGTCACGTCGCGCCCGGCTCAGCCTTCGGCGTCAGAGCCAGGCACCCAAAGAAGACGCGAGCTGCGATGCAGGATCGCGATCGCCCCCTCTCTCGAGACTGTTAGCGCACGTAACTGATCCAGAATTCGCAGCTCGGTTCGACCAGCGTGTCGGCGCTGAGCCCGTCGATGGTGAGCGCATAGCGTTGGGTAAAGCCAGCGGGCAGTGGGCTCGACCAAGACTGGAACGAGATGGCCGCACCGATTTCGGTCAAGCCTTGGGCAGGGCCGGGTGCCGCGTCCGCTAGCCTGTTTCGCGAACCGCAGCTCGGTGTTGTGCTCGGCTGATGGGATGCACACGAGCTCACTGTGGGGCTGGCGCCGCTCGTTACCCTCCGGCTCCGGCTCGACTCACAGCGGAGGAGCAAGAGCGCGACACGTAGAGCAGCGGTGATCGGCGGGGCCTCAATCACCAGGCATTGTACCAAGCCGCACGTGCCTTACTGGAGAAGATCCGTGAACAGCGAGACTTGGAGCTCCAGCGTCCTTGATGATCGCTTTCATGTGGTCTGGGACCAACGTCTTGATCATGGAGAAGACTCGGTCGCTTTTCGCCGCCCTGGCGGCACTTTCGCACGCTCGTGTGGCACGTCGTGCCAATAGGCATTTCTTTCGGCAAGAAGGGTGCAATGCGTCCCCGCGCCGTCAACGCTCCTTCAAACTCGATGTTGGCCCTCGTTGAGACTAGCAATCTGCCAGTTGGCCAGCTATAGGCATGCTCGCAAAGGTCGGCGAAGCCGGAACGCGGGACGAACTGCCTAGCATCGACATGCTCTGGGGGCCTGCGAGGATTGGGCGGTTCTTGCCGGCGGCCTCGCCCGCAAGGAGAAAACAAATGATAACGAGTCGATTGAGAGTGGTTGGAATCGTCACGTCCATCGTGGCCATCAGCGTGGGCTGCAGCTCATCGGGATCGCACGGCGAATCAGGGAGCGGTGCACTGCGCGCAAATCTCGTGGCCGCCTCGGCGCACGACATTGCGGAGGTGCACTACACAGTCGTCCCGGCGGGTCAGAACTGCGACGATCCGCCGGTCGCCCAAGCGGCGGTAGCACTCGAGTCGGAGGCCTTTCCCAGTTCTTCGGGCGGGAGCGGGGCGAATCATCGGTTCGCAGATGCGTTCTTCACCCTATCGCCCGGCGCGTATACGGTCTGTGTAACTCCGCTTCAGGCAAGCGGTGAACCAAGCACAGAGTGCGGCGCCGCTGAGGCGCAAGCAATGGTCGTCGCAGGCGCGACGAGCGAGGTTGCTTTGATATCGCAATGCAAGGGCGACGCGCGCGGCGGCCTCGACGCAACGACTCTGCTCAACGACCCGCCTTTCATCGAAGATTTGGCGATCGCGCCGAGCAAGTTCATTCGTGCTTGCGAGGCCGCGGCGCTTCACGCCGAGCTCACCGACGCAAACGGCGACGACCTCGTTACAAAATGGGAGGTCGCCTCCGCGCCCGAGGGCGCGAATGCCGCGATCGCGGGCAGCGGCAACACCGTGACGTTCAGGTCGGACATGACCGGAGCATACGAGCTGAGGCTCGTCGTAACGGATGCGCACGATGCAACGGCAATGCTCTCATTCCCGATCTACGTCAGCGGGCAGTCGTGCAACGATGGCAATTCCTGCAACGGTGTGGAGGTGTGCTCGAACGACGACCAGTGTTTGGCGGGGCAGCCCGAACCCGATGGCGCGACCTGCACGGCCGCCTGCGGCAGTGGCGCTGTCTGCCAAGCGGGCGCCTGCATCTGCGCGGATTCTTCCACTGCGGTCATTCCCGCCGACGGCGGCACGGTGACCCTCGGCGATCGAGCGACGGTCACGTTCCCATCGGACGCGTTCGCGAGCCCACAGCCAGTGGTTCTCTCGGCAACCTCCAACGCCGAGACTGCTCTCGATTGGCAGGTCAGCGCCGAGATGTTCGCTGCCGGCGCACGGACCGCGTACGAGTTGCGGCTCGACACTGGAACGACCCGCCCGCAAGCCGGGATACGGGTGGTGCTCGATGTTCCGAGCGATTTTGCTGCTCGAGTGCCAGCAGACTCCGAAATTCAGGTCTTCGCGCAGCTATTCCAGGATGCGGGAGGCGAAGCGCTCGATCAGTTCGAGCTCTTCGCCAGTGTTTACTCCGCGGCGGAGAGCACGGTCACGGTCGAGTTGCCGGCGGAAGCGTTCACGAATCGACGTAATGCCCGGATGACGTACGAAGCCGTGTTCTTGTTGGCTACGACGCCGACTCGACCTGGTTTGCCTTTGGCACGTACTTCTTCGGCAGCAGCGCGCACGGGGGAGCCAGAACTGCCTTTGCCGCCACCGCCCGATGCCGTCATGAGTGATTCGAGCGCGGCGCGCCCGTTCGCAGCGGCGGCTGCCGCCACTTGCGAGGGGAGCAGCCTCGGCTCTCCGCTCGCGAATCGCGAGGTCACCTCGCCGTTCAACGCGCCATCACACTACGGGACCGACTATCGGGCCGCGGACGGCACGACCGTGCAGGCAATGGCAGACGGGAAGATCGTGAAAATTGGCTTCGACGAGCGCCCGTTGCCAACGCCCGATCCGCGGTCCGGGAAGACGGTGAAGGGTTGGGGACGCTACGTGATCATCGAACACTCCGATGGCTCTCGCTCGCTGTACGCACATCTACAAAAAGACGGCGTTCAACAGCACGAGGGCGACAGCGTCAGCGAAGGGGACGCGATCGCCCTCTCGGACAACACCGGAGGCTCCTCGGGACCTCACCTGCACGTCGAATATGCGCCGAACGGCAAGATCTACGAGCGTGCCTCCAAGGTCGACCCGGACCCGTGCATCGATCAGAACGCTCGCGGCAGTATCACGGTGAGCGACAATGGGAATCTCGCGGATGACGCGTTCAGCGTCGCGATCAATGGCCTGGTCGTATGCACGACGACTATCGGCGCGTCGAACACGTGCGCAGTCGGCAACCTCCGTGCCGGGAACGCCACGCTGACCTTGACGGTGGTGGTCGCGCCCGACAACGTGGGTACCTACCAAATCACGTTGGCGGACGGGCTGACGTTCTCGGACAGCTCGACGACACGTTCCGGAACTGCTCCCCAGGGCGGCACCGCGTCGTTCCCGATCCTGATCCCCAAGTCTCCGTCTCCGTAACGTCACGGTTTCAGCGCTCGAAGCTCGAGCGCGGCGTCGTCCCCGGACGGCGCTGCGCTCCGCGATTGCTGCCGACGATCGCTCGAGTTGGAGCGGACATGTCCGCTCTCCGCCGCGCGGTGTCCGGTCGGTTTGGCTAGCTATCACGATGCCGAACGCGTTGCTCGCTGCGCAGTCGAGAAGCGAATACGGCGGCACTGAGGAGATCGTGCAAGCATCGCGGGCGCTCATTGCGCAGGCGCGCCACTGCGTCAGCGACGATGCGCGCATTTCGTAGGTTCGGGGATGGGCCATCCAGAGGCGTTCACGGGTAGATATACCGTTCCACCCGCGCCCTCGGGCGTGGTTGGCCGCGCCAGCCTGGGAAATTGACCGGACATGTTCGCCAGTGCCGATATGGTGTCCGGCCAGTGCAAACGAGGCTGGTGCGCGCCTCAAAGCGCGAAGAAATGGCGATTCGGGGCGGGGCCCTACTGGCACATCGATTGCTATCTCGGTGATCACGATGAGATCTCGAGACCCATTCCTATTGTTTTTCCCGCTCACGGCGTTGCTCCTGCTGCTGGGGTGCAGCTCAGCCGGAGATGCGAAGTCGACCGAACATGCCGCGTTCACCGAACAAGCGGTGGCGATCGGCAGTTCGAACCTGGGTACAGGTTCCGCTGTAACGGTGCCGGGAGATACCTATCAAATGGTCGACGTCGCCGCTCTATCGAGCGCGCGCTTCGTAACTGCTGGCAAGGTTGGAACAGCTCAAAACGGCGACCTCGGGCTAACCTTATGGCGCCGCAACACCGATGACACGGTCAGCGTGTTGAGCAGCACCAAGGGCCCTGGCCGCGTGAGTAACAGGGTCTCTGTCGCCCGCATCGACGATTCGACGTTCTTGGTCGCAACGCGCGATCAAAACGGGAGGCTCGAGGTGCTCGCCTTCCAGATTGATGGGAGCGATCAGATCGTCCAAACCGACCGCCAAGAGTTCGAAAACGTGACCGACGTTTGGGTCACCGCCATGAACTACGCACCCGGGGCTTTCCCCTTCTCCTCCGCTGGCCTTCAAGGTCAGGGCCATGCGGTGGTGGCGTATCGAAACTCGGGGGGCAACCTAGCCGTGCAGGACTTCTCGGTCAGTGATACCGGCGCCGTGACGGCCAACGGTAGCGCACTCGCGGGCGCGGTACCTGCCGCGATGGTGGCTTATGTTCCGGGCACCCAACCGCCCGGGGCATCGTTCAGTCAGATCGTGTCGCCGCACGAGGACCGCTGCGTGAACAGCACCGACGACGACGGAGATGGCTATGTCGATTGCGCTGATTGGGATTGCTGCGGCCGCGGCGTATGTGACGGCGTCGGCATTTGTCAGCAAGGGATGGTCGTCACTGCCAACTACAACAATAGCAGCAGCTTCAAGCTCATCAGCTGGAACGTTTCGGCGCGAGGCGCCATCACGCGCGCCAGCGACACTCTAGCAGGCTCCGGCCTGGTCGATATCACGCCGCTCAGCTTTCATCGCTTTGCGACGTTACGTGTCTTCGGCAGCGGCGCCGCCGTCGAGACTTGGGACGTCGACGGCACGACCGGCGCCATCACATTGCACTCGACGGCCACGCTCTTCAATCCCGACATCAACATCCTTCCCGTCCCCACGTGGACTGGCGGAAACATCGTGAATGGCGGTGGGGCTCGCTTGTTCGTCCAAGTAGCGGACTCGCGTGGTGTAGGCCAACTGTGGACATTCGACGCAATAGACCAATTGCGTGTAGTCGAGCAGGGGCAACTCCCGACAGCTCCCTGGACCAATCACGGCTCCATGATCAGCTTGAGCCAAGATCACGTCGTACTCGCCATCCCCGGCGCGGGCGACACGTTGTACGTGCAGTCCTATCGTGACTTCTCGATGCCGCTCTTGCACGGGTCGTTCAGCTTTTCGTCGACGAATGCGTCCACCCCCGCCAACAACACATCTGCGTTCAACTTCTTACCAGTGGCACCCAGTAGCAATCCCATTGGGTTTGGACCAGATTCTGGGATTGCGGTGAGTGACACGTATGCGCTGGCGTGCGGCGGCGGCCAGTTCGCCATCTTCGACAAAGCCGGGACCAATATCACGCCGGGCACTAACCTGTCCTACAGTTCGCTGTTCAACTCCGTGATAGCCGGGCGAGTTGGGGGCGCCAGAAACGAACAGAGTATTCGACGGCACCTGGCATTCCAGCACCGATGCGATGCCGATTCGGACCCCAGCACGGCGGACGGCGCCAGAAACGGTTGCTTGAACCAACTCTTCGATGCGCGCTGCACGTTCGACCCAGTCACGCAGCGCTTCGTGGTCGTCGTCATCGGGCGCTACGAGAACTCTCGCAGTCCGTACAAGGACAACATGCAGCGCTACTCGGGCATCGCCGTGTCGAAGCAAGCCGATCCACGTCAAGGCTTCAATATCTACATGACGACCGACAACAAATACGATGACAACCCGATGATCGCCGCCAACGGCTCGCTCGTGTTCGTGCAGCAGTTCGACAGCAGCGACGTGGACGCGCATCGTGATGAGGTCCTGGCGCCGGCCGCGTTCGTCTACGACATCGCCGACATGGCCGCGGGTCGAACGGACGTTCACGTCAGCAAACTATCCATCGCCCGCACTCGCGGGAGAAGAGGCCTCAAGGTGGCGAACAGCATTGGCGCGGGCCAGTACAGCGCTGTCTACTTCTTACAAAGTGATGGCTATCAGCCCTTCGTCTTCCGCAAAATGGGCGATGGCCCCATCAACCCGGCCACGAATCTATTCAACAATAGCCTACATGTGTCGCCCGGACCAAGCACGGAGGGAGACTCCACGAATGGACTCCTACAAATGGACTCCACGACCAATGGCTCATTCTATGTCATCGACCGCTACTCGCCAGACGGGCTAAACCGCATTCGCATGAATCGAGCCAACATTTCCGTCACCCCCAGTCCCTCGGGGGCGCCGCTGCTAATGTCGATGGACTCCTCGGTTTCTTCGGATGCCTTTGGCTGCGACAGCAACCACGAGTGCCAGCTCGCAGCGATGGGCTTCGTTCGCCCAGCGGGAGGTGCAGTCGGTTCTGGCTCGGTTTACGCGACCTACGCTCGTTACGACGTGCGCTACGCCGCGTGCCCGGCCGGGGTCTCCTGTTCGAGTGGGATCTGCATCGACTCCACATGCCAGCCGACCCCCAATCTGCCGGGCATCTTTTACACGCGCTTCACCGAGTCCCTCGATCGTGTGGGCGGCATCACCACCATCATTCGCGGAAGCGTAGTTCCCACCGACGGCGCGACCCCGAATTTGAATCTCGGGTTTTCACAGGTAGCGTCGGATCCTACGAACGGCAGCATTTGGTACATCAATGACATACCAACCTCTCGGAGGAGCGACGGAACCACCGTTTGGCAATATGCCGCCGGCCAGACTCGCTGAGACCGAATAACACGATGACGTTGACGCGCGCTGGACTCTCAGCGCGCGTCAACCTGATGCACTTAGACGTACTCGACACCGAATTCACGCGCGCGTTCCCGTGACGCGTCCTTCGTCACGGCGTCATTCGAGGATGGACGCCTCGTCCGACGCTCTGATCATACTTTCGCTCGACGTCGCGTGCGACCACGCGCGCAGCCTCGGGCGTCAGTGGCTGAGACCCACGAGCTGCACGATGAGCTGCGCAAGCAGAATCTTCGAGACCATCGCGATTGGAAATACGCTGGCGTAGCCGACGTTCGGCGAGTCACGCCCTGTCTTTTCCAGCGCGTAAGCGAGCACCGCCGGCTGAGTTTGAATGCCCGCGAGCATGCCCACCACGACGCCCAACGGGATGCGCAAGAGGGCATGACCAACGGCGACCGTCAGCAGGGCGCTCGCCAGCGAGATGATCGCCCCGGCAGCGAGCATCTTGAGCACGACGCCCTGCCCGAGCGCGCTTGCCAACACCGCGCCCGCTTGCAACCCCGCTCCGGCGAGGAACAACACCAAACCGAACTGACGCAGCGTGAGGTTTGCCCCATAGGGGGAAGTCCAAACGAGCGGCCCGGTGCGCCCCAAACGGCCGAGAATCAGCCCGACCAGCAGGGGCCCCCCGGCAAGGCCGAGTGAAAACGTCCCGCCAGGCACGGGTATGGGCACGGCCCCCAGCAACAAGCCCAGGGCGATACCCAGTCCGAAGCTGATCACGTCCACTTCTGCAACGCGGCGAGCGGAATCGCCGAACAAGAGCTCGAGCGCCCTCAGCCCGGCACGAGGGGCGACGAGCCGCGCGCGATCGCCGAGCATCAGCCGAAAGCCAGCGTCCGGTAGCAAATCGACGTCGCCGCGACGGACGCGAGTGATGACCGCGTCGTAGCGCTCGGTCAGATGGAGCTCACGGAGTGGTCGCTCGGTCAGCTGTGGGTTCGAGACGAACATTCGACGAAAGTCCACTTCCGAGCGATCCCGTTCCAGGTGCGCCTCGCACACCTGCCCGAGCGTGCCCGCAGCCAAAAGGACGTCGTTCTCCGAACCGATCAGGGTCACCAGGTCCCCGATCTCGAATTGCGTGTCGTCGTGCACGACGCTGGTTTGACCCGCTCGTTGGATTCGACCGAAGTTGACTGAGTATCTTTGTGTCTTTCGCAATTCTTGTGCGGTGGCGCACGGCGCGCGTAAAACCCTAGCCGTCACGTTGACAATCCCGGCGTCACTCTGGCTGCCGTACTCGCCGGATATCTGTTCGTTGGCGTAGGACACCTTGAACCAACGGTCGCAAACCGCCGCCACCACCAGTGGCAGCAGCACGCCGAGCGGGTAACAAATGGAGCAAGCGATCACTGGGGCCGAGAGCGCTGCGCCGCGCACGCCGCGGCTGCCCAACATCTCGACGACCGCAGCGAGCGCAGGTGTATTCGTCAAGGAGCCGGCAAAGACGCCTGCCGACTCGGCTCCCGAGAGTCCAAACGCTCGAGCGAGCCCGAGCGCGGCGAGCGCGGAGGTCGATAGCACCCCCAAGGCCAACAGGTTGTCGCGCACACCCCGCAAACGCAGCGAGGCAAAAAATGCCGGACCGCTAGCGAGTCCCAAGGTGTAGACGAACAGCACTAGACCGAGCTGCGCGACGAAGTCGGGCAGCTGGATGCCGGGGATCCACCAGCCCACGAGCAGGCCCGCAAACAAGACGGCAGCCACTCCGAGCGAGAAGCCGAGCGCTCGGAGCCGACCCAAGAGGCAACCGAGCGCCGCAACCACGAACAAGAGCAATAGCGGACGCGCGCGTAGGAAGTTTTCCATGAGGCAATACCGATTC
>Ga0302321_100002639_pt1 | contig 15399 bp, 10 predicted proteins | sample Fen_T0_1_FD_202505 | JGI IMG/M metagenome (GOLD analysis project Ga0302321, IMG submission 202505) | Peat permafrost microbial communities from Stordalen Mire near Abisko, Sweden - Fen_T0_1 | ecosystem: Environmental > Terrestrial > Soil > Wetlands > Permafrost | place: Sweden: Abisko...
TTGGCCAGCACCCCCCCGAGCGACGGAATGTGACTGGCCAATTTCTGTCCGAGGGGTGGGGCGCCGGTGATGCCAAGAATGTCGCACGCGGCGTCGTTCATGGTGGTGATGGTGCCGTCGAGGGTGGTGGTGACCAGGCCCGACGAAAGACAGCGAATGGTATCCTGGTGCAGGGACGCAAGGTCGCCGACCAATTGTTGGTGGATAGCAAGCCGCTCGCCGGCCTTGCGCCGCTGGCGGGCCAGACTGACGCCGAGTGATCCCACCGAAATCAGTCCAGCCAAGAAGATCACGTTACGAAAGACCAGCTCTTCGCGCGTGAGATCCCACGGAAAAACCGTCTGGCCGGTGATGGGAGGAAGGATTTTCATATAGCCAAGCAACGAGATGCCGACGAAAAGCAGCGCGCTGGCCAAGGAAACGCTGGCCGCGCCGACGCCCTTGGGCAGCGCCGACACCGCGACCACGTCAATGAGGTAGAGAAAGGAATATCCGCTTTGGGCGCCGCCGGTTGCGTGGACTAGCAAAGTCACCAGAACGAGATCAACGGCGATTTGGATATCGGCGAAATGGATCGGATCTTGGATGCGCTTGAGACTGATGGCGTAGGCGAGACTGGCAAGGTAGGTCGTGGCGAGGAGCCCGAAAACAAAGCGGCCGAAAGGACTGGAAAGGGTCTCCGGCGATCCCAGCGTCCACGCCAGGATCACCACCGAAAGCATGAGCACCGTGGCCAGCGCGGTGCGCACCAGCATCAAGTAGGTGACGATTCGCAGGGCTTCGGCGCGTGGTTTGTCGTCGGGAACTACCTCGGGGACAGCCCCCATGAGAACCAGCGGCGCGATGGGAATGGGGGAATTGGCTTCCCTATCCTCGGCCGGTCGCGTGGATCCAGCGGCAGAGGCCTTCGTCGATTCATCCATAGCTTCGGCCTGCCTGTCGGCGAGTCTTGTTCAGCGCGGACTAACTCTTGATGTTTCCGGCCATCTCGAAGATTGGCAGATACATCGCGATGACCAGGCCACCCACGACGGTGCCAAGGAACACCATCATGAGAGGTTCGATCATGCTGGTCATGGACGCCACCGCAACATCGACTTCCTCTTCATAAAAATCGGCAATCTTGGTTAGCATGGCATCCAGCGCGCCGGTTTGCTCGCCGACGCTTATCATCTGGACAACCATGGGTGGCATGAGGCCGGTTTCCATGAGCGGCGTGGACATGTCCTTGCCTTCCGAGATGCGCGCCCGAACGAACATGATGCCGTCCTGAACCACCACGTTGCCGGCGGTCTTGCCGACGATCTCCATGGCGTCAAGGATAGGAACACCGGACGAAAGCAATGTGCCCATGGTGCGCGTGAAGCGCGCCACAACCACCTTGCGCAAAACCGCGCCCAGGATGGGAAGTTTGAGCAGCATCCCATCCCACGCCAGCCTGCCTTTGCGCGTTCGCAAGATCATGACCCAAGCGGTGTAGAGCAGGATCAGGCCCGCGGTGATAAAGGGCAGGTAGTGTCGCATCGCATACGACATGTCGATAACGATCTGGGTCGGCTTGGGTAGCTTGCCGCCGCCGAAATCCTTGAACATCTTCTCGAACACCGGGATGACCTTGGTCAGCAGGACGACCACGACGATGCCGGCGATGAACAAAACGATGAGCGGATAGCTCATGGCGCCCTTCACCCGGCGGCGCAGTTTCTGCGATTTCTCCATGTATTGGGATAGGCGCTGCAGAATCGTGTCCAGGATGCCGCCTGCCTCGCCGGCCGCCACGAGATTCACGAACAGGTTGTCGAAGATTTTGGGAAAGCGGCGCATGGCATCTGACAGGGTCAAGCCGCCTTCCACGCTGGTGCGGATCTGGGCCAAGATCTTGCCGAAGCGTTTGTTTTCGGCTTGCGAGGATAGGATTTCCAAGCACTGCACGATGGGCAAGCCGGCGTCGATCATGGTGGCGAAGAGGCGCGTGAAGATCACGATGTCGTTGACCGTGACGCCGGTACCGATGGTGGGCAGTGTGATCTGAAAGGGCTGCTTCTTCACCGAGACCGGCGAGAGCTGCTGCATCTTGAGCTTGTTATGGACGGCCTCTTCAGTCTCAGCCTCCATGACGCCCTTCTTGACGTCGCCCGTGCGCGTACGCGCTTCCCAAATGAACGCTTTCATTTGCGCTGCCATGGCTCTTTATCCTCTTCCCATGGGCGGCCGACCACCGGGCCTACCTGCCTGTGCCCCGCCGCTGTTCGAAATGATTTGTTCCAGCTCCTCTGGTTCCGAGCTGTGGCCCATCGCCTCTTCGAGCGAAACCAGCCGGCGCAAGTAGAGACTGGCCAGACTTTGGTTCATGGTCTGCATGCCGGACTTGCCCTGTCCAATTTGCATGATTGAGTAAATCTGGTGGATCTTGTCCTCGCGGATGAGGTTGCGAATGGCGGCGTTGGGGATCATCACCTCCAACGCGGGAATGCGGCCTTGCCCGGTAGCACGCGGCAAGAGCGCCTGGCTGATAATCCCTTCCAGCACGAAGGACAGCTGCGCTCGAATCTGCGACTGCTGGTTCGGCGGGAAGACGTCGATGATGCGGTTGATGGTCTGCACCGCCGAATTGGTGTGCAGGGTGGCAAAGCACAGGTGACCAGTTTCTGCCGTCACCAGCGCCGCCTCGATGGTTTCGAGGTCGCGCATTTCGCCGATGAGCACCACGTCCGGATCCTGGCGCAAGATGTATTTGAGCGCTTTCTTGAAATTGTCCGTGTCGGCGCCGATCTCGCGCTGGTTGATCAGGCACTTCTTGTGCGGGTGCAGATACTCGATGGGGTCTTCGATGGTGATGATGTGCTCGTGCCGTTCGGAATTGATCTTGTCGATCATGGCCGCCAGCGAGGTGGTCTTGCCCGAGCCAGTGGGCCCCGTGACCAGCACCATCCCGCGCGGCTTGTTGCACAGCTCTTCGATGACGGGTGGCAAACCCAGATCGCCGAAGCTTTTGACCTGGAAGGGGACGGTACGAAAGGCGCCACCCACCGCGCCCCGCTGCATGAAGAGGTTGGCGCGAAAGCGCGCCACGCCGCGTACGCCGAAGGAGAAGTCGAGTTCCTTGTCCTCCTCGAAACGCAGCTTCTGGGTGTCGGTCAACACCGAGTAGCACAGTTGCTTGGTGTCAACTGGGGAGAGCTGGTTGACCCGCAAAGGCACCAGGACGCCGTCGATGCGCAGCTGCGGCGGCGATCCCGTCGTGATGTGAAGGTCCGAGGCCCCCTGCTCGACCATCGCCTTCAAGAGCTGTTGTAGATTGACGTTGAGCCCACTCGCAGGTGTCGGCGTGGTGTCCAAACTGCCTCCTCTAATCGGCGGCCGTGATGCGTGCCACCTCTTCGACCGAGGTGACCCCCTGGCAAATCTTGCGAATCCCGGACATGCGCAGTGACCGCATCCCTCGCCGGACGGCCTCGGCCTTGATCTCGACGGCAGCCGCCCCTTGCAGCACCAATTCCTTGAGCGGGTCGGTGAACGGCATGACTTCGTACATCGCCACGCGGCCTTTGTAGCCGGACATACCGCAGGTCTGACAACCAGCTCCGTGGTAGCACGTGGCCGTATCGACCTCGCCGTCGGTGGCGCCCAGAGACTTGAGTTCGTCCTTGGGCGTAGGAATAGGTTGTTTGCAGTTCACGCAGATCTTGCGCACCAGGCGCTGCGCCTGCACCAGCTGCACGGCAGCCGTGACCAAGAAGGGCTCCACGCCCATGTTGAGCAAGCGTGTGATGGTCGAAGGCGCGTCGTTGGTGTGCAGGGTCGAAAGCACGAGGTGGCCGGTGAGCGCTGCCTTGATGCCGATTTCGGCGGTCTCGAAATCACGGATCTCGCCGATCATGATGATGTCGGGGTCCTGGCGCAAAAAGGAGCGCAAGGCCGCCGCGAAGTTGAGCCCGATGTCCTCGTGCATTTGCACTTGGTTGATGCCCGCGAGGTTGAACTCGACGGGATCCTCGGCGGTGCAGATGTTGTCGGAGATCTTGTTGAGCTCGGACAGTGCCGAGTAGAGCGTGGTGGTCTTGCCCGAGCCGGTGGGGCCAGTGACCAGCACCATGCCGAAGGGCGACTCGATGGCCTTCTTGAAATCGTCGAGTTGATCGACCTCGAACCCCAGCTTGGTCATGTCGAGCTGCAGGTTGCCCTTGTCGAGTAGACGAAGAACGATCTTCTCGCCGAACAAGGTGGGCAGCACCGAGACGCGGAAATCCATCTCTTTATTGGCGCCAACCTTGAGTTTGATGCGTCCGTCCTGGGGCAGCCGGCGCTCGGCGATGTCCAGGTGGGACATGATCTTGAGGCGGCTGGAAAGCGCGGCCTTCAACTTCACCGGCGGCGACATCTCCTCGTGGAGCACGCCATCGACCCGGTAGCGCACGCGGTAGCTCTTCTCGTAGGGCTCGACGTGGATATCGGAGGCGCCCTTCTGGATGGCGGAGAGCAGGATGTGGTTGCACAGCTTGACCACGGGCGCGTCGTCCGCCGCACGCTCAAGATCGAGGGCGTTGAAGTCGTCTTCGCTGGAGGCGCCAACCTCGACCTGCTCCTGGATCTCGTTCATCACCGCGTTGATGTCGAGCTCGTTCTGGCGCTGGTAGTACTTCTCGATGGCCTCGGTGATGCTGACCTCGGAGGCCACCACCACCTCGATGTTGTAGCCGGTGACGAACTTGAGATCGTCGATGGCGAGGATGTTGGATGGATCAGCGATGGCGATGATGAGTGAGGAGCCAGCGCGGTTCACTGGGATAACGCGGTGGCGCTCGACAACCTCCCTTGGCAGCAGCGTGATGACGTCGTGATCGATCTCGAACTCGGACAGGTTGATGGCTGGGACGCCATACTGCTTGGACAGGAACTGGGTGAGGTCATCCTCTTGAATGGCACCCACTTTGATAAGCGTGTTCCCCAGGCGCTCGCCTGACTTCTTGCTCTCTTCCTGAGCGCGCTGAAGCTGCTCGGGTGAGATGATTTGGTCCCGTAGCAGTAGCTCCCCGAGTCGACTCATGTTTCCCCTGAGAACCGTCGGCAGATAAGAACGGCTCCTTGAGGCGATGATCGTAACAGTGGGTCAGCGCGGAGGCAAGATCCTCACTCTCTCTTCGGCGCCTCGCACGCAGTCTGCGTCAGGCTGGTACTTGGGGCCAGCCTCGATGGATAGGCTCTGTTCGCCCGACGGCACTAGTTATCGAAGGGATCTGCGTAGCCGCTGCCCTTCGATTTTTTCCCGGCAGGCGCCTTGGGCGCCTTGGCGGCCGGGGCCGGGGCTAGGGCCGCCTTGGGAACTGCTGCGGTAACTGGCTTGGGCGCTGGCCCAGGCTTCGGAGCCGCGGCATGAGCGACCTTTCGGGCCGCGGTCCTGTGCGCTTTGGGCTGGGCAGGCAGAGCATCCTCCGCTGCGGGTGCGGCGTGCTCGGGCTGAGCGGCGACCGGCGCCTCGGCCTCGGGCTGAGCAGCGGCTGGCGCTGGTGGTGGTGCCGGGCTCGGCGGCAAAGGTTCGACGTGGGCCGGCGGCGCAGAGGGCGGCGGCGGAAGAGCCGGCGTGATGACCACAGGGGGTTGTGGCGCGGGCGTGGGCATGATCAGTTTGAGAAACAGAACGGCCAAGATGAATCCGCCAAGAACCAACAAACCGCCCAACATCAGATCTCGGAACCTGGACCTGGCCCCTCCGACATTCGCGCTGCCAACCATGGGCTCAGTGGGAGCCGGACGCATTTCTTCTTGGATCATGAGCGGCTGTTCGCGAGAGGCGGAGCGGCCCTCCCTGTACGCTGCTTCCTGCTCTTCGGCGACCAGAGGATTGACCGTCACCAACGTACGTTCTTCCATGGACGGCGCAATCTGGAAGTTGGCCGAAGAGGGACGATTGAATGCCAACGCGGGCGGGGTCGGCAAGGCTGGCGCCATCAGGGTTTCGGGCATCGGCAACGGCGCAGCCAGCGCCGGCAGCGCCGACTCGGGTTCCGGTGCCTTGGCCGGGAGCACCAGCTTGGCGAGCAAATCCTCATAGGCAAGGTTCGTCGATTCGCCCGGTTCTTCGACGCTTTCGCTGCTTTCGCTTTCGTCCGCATCCTCCGCCACCGGCGCGGGCGGCGGCGGCATGAACGTGCTGACCAGCGCCGGCCCGGGTGTTTCCAGCATCACGTCCAGTCCATCGTCGAGAGACTGTTCACCCTCCATGCGGCCTTGATGGGATTCGTCTTCGACCAGAAGGTCAGCGATGTCATCGACGGATGCCTCGGCGGATCCGTCGGCCTTTCGTGTCGGCCCTGGGCCAGTCGACATTGGGGAATTCCTTTCTACGGCCTCACCGCAATCGCGTTGAGGCAAGGTGAGAGAAGCGAAGTTTCTGGTTGGCGGGCTACAAAGTCAATCCCTGACATACAGGTCACCACGTTTGACAGTTGGCGGGCGCGTACTAAGGTTGCCTCCCTTTCGCTCCAGGTCGAAGAACCATGCCCAATCAAGACCGCCGTCCCACACGTCGTGCCGCCCACACCACCCGTCCCGAACGAGAGCCCCCACATGACAATGCACGTCATGCAGGTGGCATGTCGATGCGCCAGGGAGTGTACCGGCTTCCTGACGACGTGGCCCGACGCGTCCATCTAGGCCATCCCTGGATTTTCAGGGAGGCTTTGGGGGCGCGCAAGGTCACCGAACCGACTGGCAGCCTGGTGGACCTAGTCGCTAACAATCGAAATTTCCTGGCCCGGGGCTATGTAGATAGCGATCATCCTATCGCGATTCGCATCGTGTCCCGCGAGCTGGATGAACGCGTGCATCCGGGTGCGGGCGCCATCGCGGCCCGATTCCAGCGCGCTGTTAAGCTGCGCTGGCAAGTCCTAGGGACCCAGCGACCGACTGCCCTGCGCCTGTTTTCGGGGGAAAACGAGGGACTGCCAGGGGTGACCGTCGATCGTTACGGAGACTTCGTGGTCGTGCAGTGGCTCTCGGCGGGCGCTTTGCCCTGGCGGGACGAGCTCTACGAAGCCATCAACACGACCGTTGCCCCGCGCGGTATCTACGACCAGAAACGCGTGCGCTCGCTGGGTGGGCAGGCCGCGCCCGAACCAGCGGTCAAGGCCACAGGAGACGAGGCGCCCCTCGAAATCATCGTCGAGGAAGAGGGCTGCCGCTTCGCCGTCGATGTGACCGCGCCGCTTGGGGTCGGCTTCTTTCCCGACATGCGCATCGGCCGCGACGCCGTTGCCCGCAGGGCTGCCGAGCGCCGGGTGCTCAACCTGTTTTCCTATACCGGCGCCTTTTCGGTGCGCGCAGCCAAAGCCGGGGCCACCGAAGTCGTTGCCGTCGATACCTCGGCCAAGGCCCACGCGCGCGCACGCCGCAACTATGAGCTTTCCGGGCTTGATGCCAGCAAGGTGGAACTCATCACCGCGGATGCCATGAAGACCCTCGAGCGCTTCGCTGATCGCAAACGCGCATTCGACCTTGTGGTTTGCGATCCACCCACGTTTTCGCACGGCCAAGGGAAGCCCTTCTCCGCCACATCGGACTTGGGCCAGCTGGCGGGAGCTGCTGCCTCGGTGCTCACACCGGGCGGTTTTCTCGCCTTCGCCACCAATGCGGCAAAACTATCGAGCGCCGATGTGGATCGCGCCATTGCCGAGGGCGCCGCTGCCTTCGGACACAACTTGCACATCATCGAGCGCCACAGTCTGCCGCCGGATTTCCCCGTCAATCCGGGATTCCCCGAAGGCAACTACCTCAAGTTCGTGCTCGCGGTGAAGGCCTAAGCGAAGGCCTGGGCGATGCTCCGGCCAGCCAGGATCCGATCCGCGGCGCTGTCGATGGCGGCAATCGCGGCTGCGGCGCTGGCCCCGGCCCGGGCCACCGCGGCCACGTTGTCGAGCGTAATGCCCCCGATGGCCACCACCGGAATGGAAACCGCTGCAGCGGCTTCCTGCAAAGCGACCAGTCCAACCACGGGATCGGCGTCGCTCTTGGTGTTGGTTGGAAAGACGGGCCCGTAGCCGATGTAGTCCGCACCCCCGGCGGCGGCGGACTTGGCCTGGTCGAGGGTGTGGGTCGAAACTCCGATGACCAGCGATCCGGCGCACGCCGTGCTGCGAACCTTCAGCACCTCGACCAACGGCAAGTCGTTTTGTCCAAGATGAATCACGTCGGCGGCGACGGCCAGGGCCACATCCAGGCGATCATTCACACAGAGCGGAACGCCGTGCTTGGTGCACAGCGGCCGCAGCGCGTGCCCAAGTTCGCACATGGCCGCCAGGCTGAGTTGCTTTGCCCGGAGCTGCAAACAACACGGCTGGGCGGCGAGAAGTTCGCTTGCATGCCGGCACGCAGCCGCTAGATCCAGAGAAGGTCCCTTCATGTCCAAGATTGCGTAGTAGCCTTGCATCCGCAGTGTCATGCCCATGCCTGGTTTTGGCATGCCAGCTGCCAAACGTCGATCGCCCAATCCTCCTGATGCCAACATGCCAACGCCATTCAAGCTCGTCACGAATCTGAAGCCAGCCGGCGACCAACCACGCGCCATCAACGAACTGGTCGCCGGCATCAAGCGCGGCGATCCGGCGCAAGTCTTGCTCGGTATCACAGGCAGCGGCAAGACCTTCACCATGGCCCACCTCATCGAGAAGGTGCAACGCCCGACCCTGGTGGTGGCGCACAACAAGACCTTGGCGCACCAACTTTTCGGCGAGTTCAAGAACCTGTTCCCTGACAACGCGGTCCACTTCTTCGTCAGCTACTACGACTATTACCAGCCCGAGGCCTACGTGCCATCCACGGACACCTTCATCGAGAAGGATTCGCTGATCAACGAAGAGATAGACCGCATGCGCCACGCGGCCACCTATGCGCTGCTCACCCGGCGCGACGCCATCATCGTGGCCTCGGTATCGTGTATCTATGGCATCGGCGCGGCCGAGGCCTACCTGGGGATGAAGATCGATCTGGCGTGCGGAAACGAGGTCCGGCGCGATGCGGTCCTACGCCGCCTGATCGAGATCCAGTACGAGCGCAACGACGTAGATTTTTCCCGCGGCACCTTCCGCGTGCGCGGCGACGTGGTGGAGATCTTCCCGGCCTACGAGCGCGAGAAGGCCCTGCGCATCGAATGGTGGGGCGACGAAATAGAAACCATTTCCGAGGTCGATCCCTTGCGCGGCAAGGTGCTGCGCAAGCTCGACGAGGTGTCCATCTTTCCAGGCTCGCACTACGTGACCCCGGCCGACGAGCTGGTGCGCGCCATGACCGGCATCAAGGAAGAGTTGCGCGAGCGCTTGGTAGACCTTCACAATACCAACCGCTTGGTGGAGGAACAGCGCCTTTCCCAACGCACGCTCTACGACCTGGAAATGCTCGAACAGATGGGACGCTGCAAGGGCATCGAGAACTACTCGCGCCATCTTTCCGGTCGCAAGGCCGGCGAGCCACCGCCCACCCTCATCGACTATTTTCCAGACGATTTTCTGGTCATGGTCGATGAGTCCCACCAAACCATCCCGCAGATCTCGGCCATGCACAAAGGCGACAGGTCGCGCAAGGAAACCCTGGTGGACTACGGCTTTCGCTTGCCCTCGGCCCTCGACAACCGGCCGTTGCGCTTCGAGGAGTGGGAAGGCCGCGCCAAGCAGGCCGTGTTCGTCTCGGCCACGCCTGGCGACTACGAGGTCGAACGCGCCAAGGGCGTGCTGGTCGAACAGATTATCCGTCCCACCGGCCTTCTCGACCCCGAAATCGAAGTGCGCCCGGTGGGCACGCAGGTCGATGATCTATTGGCTGAAATCCGCGATCGGGTGAAGGCCGGCGAGCGCGTGCTGGTGACCACGCTGACCAAACGGCTGGCCGAGGATCTGACCGAGTACTACGGCGAGCTTGGGGTGCGCGTGCGCTACCTGCACTCGGACATCGACACGCTCGAGCGCATCGAGATCTTGCGCGACCTGCGCCTGGGCGAATTCGACGTCCTGGTCGGCATCAACTTGTTGCGCGAGGGACTTGATCTGCCAGAGGTCTCGCTGGTCGCCATTCTCGACGCCGACAAGGAAGGCTTCCTGCGTGCCGAGCGTTCGCTGATCCAGACCATTGGCCGCGCCGCCCGCAACGTTCGCGGCAAGGTCATCATGTACGCGGATCGTGAAACCGTTTCGATGAAGAAGGCCATTGACGTTACGCGCCAGAGGCGGACCGTGCAAGAGGAATACAACCGCCAGCACGGCATCACGCCCAAGACCATCGAGAAGGCCATCGCCGAGCTATCAGGCACGGCGCAAGACGACCGCTGGGATCCCAACAAGGCGAAGCTGCCCAAACAGGGCAAACGCACGGTCGCCCCCGACGAGATCCCGGGACTCATCGCCTCGCTCAAGAAGGACATGTTCGACTTGGCCGAGAAGCTGGAATTCGAGAAAGCTGCCGCCATTCGGGATCGCATCGCCCAGCTCGAAGAGCTGCAGTTCGATCTCGGCTAAAGCGAGAGCGCAGAGGAGACAGAGAGCGCAGTGGGTAAGGAATGCATACTGCGGTTGCTAGAGCCATAGTCGCGTGGAGAGCCTGCCAGCTTTGCTGGCAGCGGACCATCGCAGGAGTGTTTGGCGAGGCCGAGCGTAGCGAGGGGGAGGCAGGGTGGGAGGCGGGTGCCGAGGGCGAAGCGAACCCTTTCAGGGTTCCCATTTCAATCGGTAGGCGAGTCTCCAGATGCGGATGCCTTCGCGTTCGCACAGGCGCTCGCGAAAAGAGCGTGCGGCAAAGCGGCTCTTGGGCAGAAAGCTCCAGGGTTCGCGAAGATTGACGAAGCGCCGCGGAGTTTCCCGTTCAAGCATGGCCATCACGTCGAGCGCGATATCGAAGATATCCGTGGCCACGTGGATTTCTCCAGCGGGCTCAAGCAATTCCGCCAGGTGGTCGATCACATCCTCATCGACAGCGCGCCGCTTGCGCTGGCGATGCTTGAAGAACGGATCGGGAAAATTGATGAAGAAACGGTTCACGCTGACTGGTTGAAAGAGCCTGGGAAGATCCACCGAGATGTTGGCGAACACACTGCGCACCTGGTCCAGGCCGCGTTCCCGGCACATCCCATTCGATTGGGCCACCAGCTCGCGGCGAATTTCCACGCCGATGTAGCTGCGCCCTGGCTCTTCCACTGCCCGCTCCATCAAGAAGAAGGCTTCCGCCGACCCCAGCTCGACCTCGATGGGCCGACCGGGCGGCAGGTCTAGGGGCTCCAGCGGGATTTGCAGATAGTCCGCACGGAGCGGATTGACGTGCTGACGGATGCGCATGCCGGTCTGACGACAGAGAGAACTGCTCCCTTAGGTCTTGACCGCCAGCGCTGGCGTGCGGCCGGGGCGGAACTTACGGTTGACGTACAGCTGTTGCAGAATGCCAATGAGGTAGCTGGTCAGCGTGTAGATGGAAAGACCGGCGGGCAGAAACAGCGAGAAGCCGGTGAACATAACCGGCATCATCACGGACATCATCTTCTGCTGCTGCGGATCGGTTCCCGCGGGCGACATGCGCATCTGCAGGAACATCACGGAGCCCATGAGCAGGGGTGCCAGATAGTAAGGATCCTTGGCCGACAGGTCGGTGATGTACCAGAAAAAGGACGAGTGGTAGAGTTCGACGGCGTAGTTCAGCGTGGAGAAGAGCGCGATCCAGATGGGCATCTGGATGAGGCTGGGCAAGCAGCCGCCGAATGGTGACACGCCGTGCGCCTTGTACATGTTCATGGTTTCGACGCCCAGCTTCTGCTTGTCGTTCTCGTGCTTCTTGCGCAGCTCCGCGATTTTCCCGGATAGCCCCTGCATCTTCTTGGCCGACACCAGCGTTCGGTGGGTCGGGTAGAAGGTGATGAGGCGAATGAAGAGGGTCAGCAAAATGATGGCCACTCCCCAGTTGCCGGACAACCGATAGAACTGCTTGAGCAGGGCCAGCATGGGGCGCGACAGGGCGGCGAAGGTTACATCCACCGCGTCCGCCAGCTTCGCATCCTCGCCCGCCGGCCGGACCATCTCGAGATCGTGCGCGTACTTGGGCCCGGCGAAGACGATGAAGGGGTACTCGGTCTTCTCGCCCGGCGCGAGCGTGCGGGTGGAGAAGGACAGCGCCACCTCGGCCGTGTTGGAATCGATCGCCTGCAGCTTACAGGCACGATCACGCGCTGGCATCTCGGGAAGAGGTATGGCCGCAACCATGAAGTACTTGTCGCCGGCCGCAGTCCAGCGCACACCACCGACGAGATTTTGCGACTCCTTGGTCAGGGCTTCCACGGTGGATCGATGGGCCTTGTCGCCCACATAGCAAACCGTCTCGGTCAGGTTTGCCGAGGCGTAGCTCATAAATCCGCCGCCTTTCTTGTCTGGATCCTGGGCCGCGAACAGGCGAACCGAGAGCCCGTGATCCAGGGACTTGCTGCCCTTGTTTTGCACGCTCACGGCAAGCTGCAGGCGGTAGCGCTGCGCTTCGAGGGTAAAGCGTTTCTCGACCACCACCTCGTCGGTTTCGGCGTGAAACACTACGCTGCCCGCGGCGGGCCGGGTGACTGACCAGGCAATGCTATCGTTCCAGGCAAAGTCCGCCTTGGCGAAGCTCGTGCGCAAGGGCGCGGTGTCTTCCTTCGAAGTGGACACGATCTGCATGCCCGAGTCTGGCTGTCCTTTGTTGAGCAGGAACTGGCGATCCCTGAGTTTGATCTGCCTGAGCGAGGCGCCCCAGGTCGAGAACACGTAATTCGCGTCCGGTGACTCCAAGGTGATTAGGGCTTCGGCCGGCCGTTCGGCGGGCGGCGCAAGCGGTTTGCCTGACGAATCTGTCGGCGTGGTTGCCGCCGCCGGGGCGTGGGCCCCAGAATCCGCTGCCGGCGACGTCGCGCTGGCGACCGCCGTTGGAGCCTGCATAGGCTGAGGGGTAGGGGGGAAAATCTTCCACCAAAGGAAGAGAATCGCCATCGAGATGACCACCGCGAGAAGCAACCGCTTGTCCATGTATCTCCTAGATCGAATTCGCGCGAATCGCTGTTGGCGCGGAAAGCGGCACGGGATCCAGCCCACCCCGCGCAAATGGATGGCAACGCAGAAGCCGGCGCAAGGCGAGCGAGCTGCCCTTGAGGACACCGAACCGTTCGATGGCACCCTGGGCGTAGACCGAACAAGTAGGCTCGAACCGGCAGGCCGGCCCGAGCGCAGGTGAAATGGCGAATCGATACACGCGCAACAGGCCCAGCAGCGGGGCTTTGCCCAGGAGATCGATGGGTTTCAGCGGCGTGCGCATGACCCCTTGATACTCATGAGAAGCCGGTGCAATTCGTCGGCGGTGGCACGGAAACTGGAGCTGGCTGCACTGGGTTTCGCGATCACGACCAAGTCGGATCCCTTGCTGGGTGGATCTGCCAACGTACGGTAGCTCTCACGCAGCCAACGTTTGACCCGATTGCGGACAACGGCGTTGCCCACCTTCTTGCTCACGGTGATACCAAGGCGTGCATCGCGCGCAGATTCCCCGCTGGTCGGCAGCATGGCATAGAGAACCAGATTTCGGCCTGCCACCCGCTGCCCGTGGCGCTGCACCGCAAGAAAGCCAGACCGCTTTCGGAGTCGCTTGCTGCGGCCAAGCCCGTGGTGCAGGCCTCGCTCGGTCACCTCAACCTATTTCTTGGAAACGGTGACGGTGAGCTTCTTGCGGCCTCTGCGGCGACGGCGCCTAATCACCTCGCGGCCCGCTGGTGTGCTCATGCGCTTCCGGAAACCGTGCGTGCGTTTCCGGCTTCTTCGGTGCGGCTGATACGTCCTCTTCACTGGATCCTCCGGTAATTCCCCGGTGTGGGCCGGAAGAACTAACATTCCAGATCGGTGCTGTCAACGACTGGCCCGCTTTTTGGTTAGCCTTTTTCGATCAGGCTGCCTTCGCGGCGCGCGATCGATTTTCCAAGTTGACCGCCCGTAATATCCGTTCGGCCGTCGGTTAGGCAGCCACTAGGATGGTGTTTGTCGTCGGAGAGCACACGTCAAATGCGATCCACATACTTGCTCCCCGACGGCAAAGCACGGACTCTGATCACACTGGTTGGCTGCTTCCGACGGGAAATTGACACGTTCTTGTCACCCAAGTGCTGCAAAGCCCATGTCTTGGCCGTTAGCGGTCGCGCTGGCCGGGCTTGTGCGTGGAATTCAGGGTCGCTGGGAATGGGTCTAGAAGAGTCTGATGTTTTGCGAAGGATCACCGTAACTTGGACGAATGTCCGTGGTCCGAACAGGGATCGTCGTTGGCATCTATTGCGGGCCGTTGCTGGCTATCTCCGCAGATCCCTGGCACCTCGGCAAAGAATAGATTTTAGTCTTGCCGGTCCTGGGAACGGTTGGTAGTAAAGGCCTCCCGCCGACAGCGCCTTCCGGTTTTGACCATGCGTGGATTACCGGATAGCGCTTTGGAACTGCTGTTGGCAAATTGGGGATACGTGTGTGTAAACATTTGTTTTCATTGAGCATTTGTCAACTCGTCTGCTGTGAATAAAACATGCTAGCACTGTGGGGCGAAGCCGTACGATCAGTCGAAGAGCGGGTCAAGCCGACACAGCGGGACCAATGGTTGCGTCCCATCACATTTGTCGGGCATGAGGGCAGCCGCATCCATCTTCGCGCGCCCAATCGCTACCAGAAGGAGTGGTTCGAAGACCACTACCTACCCTCCATCCTTTCGGACCTGGAACGTCGTACCAAGACGAACTTTTCAGTGGATATCGAAGTGGTGGAAGAGCAGGCAGCGCAAGAAGGGGATGTGGAAGCAGTCGAAGCGCCAGCGGAGGATCGACTCGAAGTTCTCTCGCCAGCTCCGACCCCAACTCCGAAAGGATTGGACCGGCGCTATACCTTCGACAAGTTTGTGGTCGGCCAGACCAACCAGTTCGCTCATGCAGCGGCGCGCATGGTGGCTGACTCGCCTGCTTCCAAGTATAATCCCTTGTTCATCTATGGAGGGGTTGGTCTTGGAAAGACGCACCTACTTCACGCCATCGGTCACGAGATCCACCGCCAGCATCCCGAGTGGAATATTGCGGTGGTGACATGCGAGCAGTTCGTGTCCGGGTTCATCGGTTCGATGTTGAACCAGCGGCGCCAGTCCGGAAACGGTCATGGCAATGGCTACAACCTGATGGAGGAGTTCCGCCATCGCTACCGCGAGGCACCCGATGTCCTCCTGGTCGATGACATTCAATTCCTCTCAGGCAAGGACAGCTCGCAGGATGAGTTCTTCCATACCTTCAACGCTCTCCACCATGCGCACAAGCAGATCGTACTGACCTGCGACAAACTCCCGGCAGAGCTGCCTGGCGTGGAAGAGCGTCTGCGCAGCCGTTTCACCTGGGGC
>Ga0302321_100002640_pt1 | contig 15397 bp, 8 predicted proteins | sample Fen_T0_1_FD_202505 | JGI IMG/M metagenome (GOLD analysis project Ga0302321, IMG submission 202505) | Peat permafrost microbial communities from Stordalen Mire near Abisko, Sweden - Fen_T0_1 | ecosystem: Environmental > Terrestrial > Soil > Wetlands > Permafrost | place: Sweden: Abisko...
ACTGTGATTTCCGGTGAACTGCTCAACAAGGCACGCACACCTTCTCGATAAAAGACATGGTCATCCGCAATCAAGACTTTAATTGACATAATCTATTCCTTTGGAATGGGCAGGCGCGCATGAACCAGCGTTCCGCCTGTTGGAATTGTTTCAACGATACATTCGCCGCCAAGTTCACTGGCGCGCTCACGCATGGAGGTTAATCCAACTCCTGAATGAGTCTTTGAAGTTAAACCTTTGCCGTTATCAGATATCTCAAGAAAAAGTGAATTATTTTCCAGCTTAATCATGAAATGACAACTGCTTGCCTCTGCATGATTAATTATGTTCGTGAAGGCTTCCAACGCAATGCGATAGGCTGCAACTTCCACTGCGGCTGGAAGGGATGGCATGGGATCAGTTACATCAAAAGTAATATGCAAACCATTCGGGCCCATATAAGGCGCGATATATTCACGGATGGCAGAGACCAATCCGAATTCATCCAGCACAGGCGGGCGCAGTGCATAAACTAGGCGTCTGATCTCTGCGACTGTATTTTTAACTTGACCTTTAAGTTCCTTCAATAAATTTACGCTGGCCTGTGGATCGTTTGAGATTAAATCCACTGCAGTATCAAGACGCTGCGAAAGGCTTGCCAATGTCGGGCCCACTCCATCGTGCAGGTCACGGCGCAAGCGACGGCGTTCTTCCTCTTGGGCAGTGACAAGATGTTCACGCGATTGCTGCAAGTCCACGTTTAGTTGGTGAAGTTCATCGGTCAACTTCGCATTGTGCGCAGCGACACCTGCCTGTTGTGCGATGATATTGATCAGACTCATATCTGCTGTTGAAAAAGATTCACCCACCGCCCGTGGGGCAAGGATTAACTCACCCACAGGTTGGGTTTGATAAGTCAAAGGGAAGTGAATCAACTCGGACGGAGGCATGCCAACGCGAGAAATGATACGTGGTTCTTCATCCGCAGAAGACAGGGTAATCGCTGTGTAGGGCAGGCGCAGAGTCTGCGCAAGGGTTTCAACAATCGTCTGTAAAATGGAATCTGGCGCGAGAGCAGAGTCGAGACGTTGGCTAAGGCGTGTGAGGACCGTGGCGGGATCATCCCGCTCACCATACATTAATCGGTTGACGCCGCGCTGCAATCGTCCGCGCCAGGGCTCGAAAAGAATTGCCACAACGCCGGTTGCAATGAATGAAATAATAAAATTTCCGTTGGAATGTTGGAAGTAATTCGAGAAAAAACTAACAGCAACAATATACAATGCAATTGTGCTTGCAGAAAGAACAGCATAGACAATAGTTCGGTTGATGATGGGATTGATATCCCATAGGCGATAGCGCAGGACAGCCATGCTAATGGAGGCAGGCACGAGCAGCATCAAAAGAGTAGCAATCACACTGAGGCCGATCGCATACGCAAGTCCACTTCCACTAGGGTCGGGAATAAGAACGCTTATTAAGCGTATAACAATATACCCCCCAATCCCGATGACCAGGCCGTACACCACCCATTTTGTCTGCTGCCGTTCAATTGAATCAGAAACACGTTTGTAGCGATAGATCTGAGCAGCCACACCACTTAAGATCCCAACCGCGAATGTAACGGTATATAAAGCAGGGCTGGATACAGCAAGGTTAAGTAAAGAATTTGGAAAGTATAAGTGTGGGATTTGGAATAGGACCCAACCGAGACAGATCATCACGGTCCAACGAGGTATGAAACGACCCGTGGGGAAAATAAAAAGAAACGCGGTAATCGCGCAATTTCCGATCATCTCAATAGTTATTGTGAGCAAACCGAACTGCGGATTTGCTTTTGAGACGCCTTGTATGCCGCCTGAAAATGTCGCTACTCCAAATGTAACGAGCATGATCGTCACAAAAATAGTAAAGGGGTCGTTTGGCTTGCGAATAAAAATGACGATAGCGCTAACCGTATATGCCATGGCAACCAAAATATCGAGCGCAATAATCATCCTGACAAACAAGTCCACTGACATTCCAATATTGATTAATGCCTTCTCACTGGCAACTGTTAATTGCTCAGGCGGACAAGGCTCTGTTCTACATACGATTCTTCGTTGCTCATAATTGAGGGGGATGCTGGCGATAAACAATCCAATCGTAAGACAGATCACTGCTACCTGAAACAGGCGGGCAAGAGCCAACCATGTTGGTTTTGACAAATTTTGTGTAGGAATAAGAGTTGTTAAATTCATTTCAAGCGGATAGCATACCTCGTTCCATTCCCAGTGTCACGGGAGTGCACTCATATAGACGCTGGGAAAATCTCCCTGTAAAGTTATGACCCGCATCTCATTTCAAAGGGAAGGCTGATGTATATACTACAAATATCTGGGTATACAAGCGAAGGTCAATGTTTGTCAGAACCCAAACAAGTACAAGAAGAAGGAGATTGATCATGCTTAACAATTCAAAATTTAGAATTCCGTCAGGTTACGAGCGAGGCATCCGCTTTGGCGCCAATTGGACAATGGCTATCAGCCCCTATCTAATTCTCTATATCATCATGGTGATCCTCATTAGTCCTAACGATGATTCAGGAAATATCACTGATATTCTTAGATTTGCAGGGACAACACCAACCCCATTTATCGCGACGGTCTTTTTGGATGGGCTATTCCATGCGGTGTTTTTTGTGACTGTTGCAACTCTCTTCGTAATTTTGCGAGAGGCCTTTCCTGTTCAAGCCAGCCTGATTTTAGTCTGTGGTGCCTGGCAAATGTTGTTTGGTTTTTCCAAAGGATTGATTTCATCCTATGTTTTTCCTCAATTAGGGTCAGCATATATTGCCGCAGAAGCCGCATTTCAACCGACGTTCATTCCCGTTGCGAGTGCTTTTGATGCATTACGCAACGCCTTGCAATGGATGGATTCACTGGGTGTGATGTTTGTTTGGATTCTTGTCTCACTTCTGCCATCATCAACGAACCTGCCACGCCCCATCCGCTGGATGGGCTGGGCAATGACTTTCGGAATACTCGTTCCCGATGCACTCTTTCCCGGCTTTTTACTTGTAGTTCTTATATCTCTACCCTGGATATTTATGCTTGGGCGCTGGATGAAGCAACTTACATCCATTCCAAATTATATAAGAGAATAATCACATCGCGTTGGGAAAATTTCCCAACGCGATTTCCTTTGAATTCGTGAGAGCTGCCTCATCTCAGTGGGAACGGCGGGCTGTATCCTTTGGCTATTCATAAACTAAAGGAGATAACAATGTCCACAATACAAAACAATTCAATGCCCGTATCACCCGCCAGTAGCTCCAGATTTTCAACCTGGATGCGACAACATCCACTAATTGCTTATTTTTCAATCGCTTTTGCCGGCACCTGGCTATTGGACCTTCCAATGGTTTTGGGCAGGGACGGATTGGGACTGTTGCCATATAGCGTTCCGATGGTTCTTTATATCGTCCTGTTCATCCTGGGCTCATTCAGCGGACCGACGTTAGCGGCTTATCTTGTGACGAACGCTTCGGAAGGAAAGGATGGGCTGCGAAAATTCTTTCGACGCTATGGTCAATGGCGTGTTGGATTGCGTTGGTATCTGTTCACGATCTTCGCTTTTCCAATTCTCTATATTGCTGCGGCTAGCATTTTTTTGCATGGTGTGCCTCTGGCTGACCTGCGTGCGAATTGGGTGACATTCTTTTCTACTTATCTGCCCGCTGTGTTGATCTTTCCCGCTTTTATCACCTGGGGTGAAGAACCGGGCTGGCGCGGATTTGCCCTGACTCGTTTGCAGGAAAGTTATCACCCACTCGTATCAAACCTGATCGTTGGCTTTTTTCATGGACTTTGGCACCTACCCATTTATCTGCTGGTGGTTGGTCCGGTAGCAAGCGGCCCATTTGATCTTGTAAAATTTTCGACCAATGTCCTTGCTATCATGTCCATTACGATCATCTGGGGTTGGGCTTTCAACAACGCCAAAGGCAGTATCTTGATCGCAGTCCTGCTTCATGCTTCTTTGAATGCGGCGCAGTCCTGGATGGGTACTTTGATCCCGAACTATCCACAGGATGCCGGCGAAATTGCTTTCGGATTTTATGTCGTGGCAGCACTCGCCTTGATCTTTATCACCAACGGACGGCTTGGTTACCCGTCAGAGCCTACGGATCAAAAGCCTGAATAAATTAATTATATGTTCCATCTAGGGATTTATCCGCGGTGGAACATATATAACAAAAGAAAATATACCGTGTCGACAATTACAAATGATGCCGCACTCTTGATAGCTTATTTGTTTCATGCTGCTGCAAATACCTGGACTCGCGTTTTCGCGATTGATCATCGCAACGCAACGGTCACCTGGATTCTGGCCTGCTTGATCGCTTTGACTGCCATAATTGTAGTTGTGACGACTGGCGCACAGAATCTTTCACGCACTCACGAACGGATTCAAGAAGAAAACTAAACGACACGAAGGACAGTCACTTCGACATAACGAAATGACTGGCGTTCTTAAAAAGGAGCATTTGATATGAATACATCGACTACTGCAAACTCAGTTGCCAACGAACAACATTCGCTTCCTTTATCCATCGTTTTACATTTGCTGCCTGGCATTCTGATCGGCCTTATTTTTTTTCTGGCCGGCCCATTCATCCAGAGCAAAAACCTGCCGCCCTTTGTGGCGCAATGTATTGCGGACGTGGTTGTGTTGATACCCTTCGTGCTCGGACCTCTTTTCTATCTGGGGTACAAGAAAAATGGCCGCTTATCACTCGAAGGGATTGTTCTATATCGCGAGAAAATCAGTTGGCAGAGTTATTTGTTATACATTCCTCTGGTACTTGTTGCCTCTGGTTTAATTCCCCTTCTCGCGCCTAACAGCAATCTTATTTTTGCCAGGGTATTTTCCTGGTGGCCAGCAATCTATAACTTGGCAGCAGATTTAAGCCCTTATACTCGTTCCACTCTCATCTTTTCCTATTTGCTTAATTTCCTGGTGATTAGTCTAATGGCTCCGATTCTGGAGGAGATTTATTTTCGAGGCTTTCTTTTGCCAAGACTATCGCGCTTTGGCATATGGGCAGTCCCTATTCAAAGTATTCTCTTTGCATTTTTCCATGTTTGGACACCTTGGATGGTTGTGGCACGCGCAATTGGGTTGCTTCCATTAATCTATGTAGCTCAAAAGAAGAAAAATATTTATATCGGCATGATCGCGCACATCCTTGCGAACACCTTGGATGTGGTTGCGGGCGTGATGTTTATTCTCAAATTCAAATAAACAAATAACAATTTATCCATTGGCCGAAATCAAATATGCTACAAAGTGCCGTATAAATACCTGGACCGGAAATTTAATTTTGCCTTCAATCTGTCGAAAAAAGTTTAGTAATTTATGCAACAAGCGGTAGAATAAGATTAACTTTATCGGTTTGATTTCTGTGTTTTGATGCTTTAGCCCAAGGATATGTACGGATGAAATGTCCTAATTGCCAGACGAGTAATCCAGACGAAGCGAGGTTCTGCATGAACTGCGGAACTTCGCTCGTGGCTGATACACCTACGATGGACAAGGGCACTCCTGATGCTCATACAAAGGATCAGTCCCTCGATAAATTTATTCCACCGGAATTATTAACAAAATTCGAAGCTGCCCGAGCACATGACGCCATGATGGGAGAACGACGCGTCATCACCATGCTATTCTGCGATGTCAAAGGCTCAACCGCTGCCGCAGAAAAAGTGGACCCCGAAACCTGGACGGATATTATGAATGGCATTTTTGAATTCATGATTCGTCCTGTTTATAAATACGAAGGGACCGTACCACGACTGATGGGAGATGCAATCCTGGCTTTCTTCGGTGCTCCAATCGCGCATGAAGATGATCCACAGCGCGCCGTGCTGGCCGGATTGGAAATCCTTGAAGGAGTCAAAAAATACGCAGAGGAAATCCGAATCAAACACGGACTTGAATTTAATCTACGTGTGGGAATTAATACTGGTCTGGTCGTTGTTGGTGCAATCGGATCCGATTTGCGTATGGAATATACGGCCATCGGGGATGCGATCAATCTCGCTGCACGCATGGAGCAAACCGCCGTACCTGGAACCGTTCAAATCTCGGATGAGACTTATAAACTGGTTGCACCCTTCTTTGACTTTGAAGTCTTGGGCGAAGTTGAAGTAAAAGGCAAAGCCACGCCAATTAAAACATATCGCCCACTGGGTTCGAAAAAGAATCCGGGGCATTTGCGCGGACTGGAAGGACTGTCCTCTCCACTGGTTGGACGTGAGACACAGTTGGGTTTGCTCAACCAACAGGTACAGCAATTGAAAACCGGGGCAGGATCAATTGTCAGCGTGATTGGCGAAGCGGGGCTGGGAAAGTCCACTTTGATTACAGAATTGATAAAGTCAAATGAAGAATCGGGCACTGTTTGGCTGAGAGGCGACGCGTTATCTTATGCACGTTCCGTCAGTTACTTTCCATGGCGGCAGGTCATCCGCCAATCGATTGAGGCACATGAGGATGATTCTCCCAGCGAAGTGAGTGGTAAGCTGCAATATACCTGTGATTGTTGCGCATTGCCTGGAGGCGACATTCCATTTTTGGAAGCTTTGCTGGCCGTGGAAAGCGCAGCGAGCCTGCAGGTTGTATCGGGGTTTCAGGGCGAAGCGCTTGTTCAACGAATGGCCGATGCCACAGAAGGATACTTGTGCGGACTGGCAAGGCAAAATTCCATTGCCATCGTATTTGATGATCTGCATTGGGCGGATGAAGCCTCTCTAAATTTATTGCTCAACCTTGCACACTTGACCGATTCGCATCCGATATTATTCGTTTGCATGTTAAGACCTGATAAAACTGCGGCGAGTTGGGAAACTACAAATAAAGTACAAGAAAAAACAGGTGCGCGATATCATTCTATTTCACTTGAACCCCTGCATGAAGAACAAACCGATGCCTTGTTGGTTAATTTACTGGGCACAAAAGAGTTGCCAAAAAATATTCACGATATGATCGTCCAAAGAGCGAACGGCAACCCATTCTTCATTGAGGAATTAATTCGTTCGTTGATCGAAACAAAACAGATCATTCGTGAAGATAACCATTGGCACGCAATGAATGAAGATGCAAAAGTCTCGCTGCCAGATACCTTGCGCGGTGTGCTCGGCGCCCGTATTGACCGTTTGCCTGAGCTCTCCAAACATGTCCTGCAAAATGCAGCAGTCATTGGGCGCTCATTTGAATTGCGCGTGTTAAAACAATTAACCAGTTTGAATGGCAGTTTTGATTCGCAAATTCAATATCTAAAAGAAGCAAACCTTGTGGAACCATTTCGAGAAGAATATGCCTTTAGACATGTCTTGATCCAGGAAGCCGCGTACGACTCAATTCTGATTAAGAAGCGCACGGAACTTCATCGGCGTATAGCAGAAACGCTGGAAGAGCTTCACGCAAACCGCATTGAAGAATTTGCACCGCTCATTGCGTATCATTTTTATACTGCACAGGACCCACGTTCACTCAAATACGATCAAATGGCGGGCGAAAAAGCTGCGCGCCTGTCGGCCAACGCAGAAGCTGCAATTCATTTCAGTCATGCTCTTGAAATTTCAAAACTTCATGCAAAAGATTCCCAGTTAATTACCAAACTTCATACACAACTTGGGTCGGTACTCGAGTTAAGTGGTCGCTATGAAGAGGCCATTCAAAATTATGATGAGATGCAAGCCTTTGGCCGAGAACAAGGAGAGCGTTCGATAGAGATGTCCGCATTGCTGGCAAAAGCCACTATGTACTCCATCTTCACACGTTTGCATGATTCAGCGATGAGTGAGCAATTGCTGATTCAGGCGCTTGAGATTTCGCGCGAGATCGATGACCGCGCTACACAGGCTAAATTAAGCTGGAATTTAATGCTGACGTATTTATTTTCAAAACGCACGGACCAGGCTCTGAAACATGGCATGCAGGCGCTTCGACTGGCACGCGAGTCTAATAACCGTGAACAACTCGCGTTTGTATTAAATGACTTATGCCGCCTCTACACGTGCAGAGGTGAATTCAAAAAAGCATATGCAGTGATCAAAGAAGCGCGTGAATTGTGGCGTGCATTAGATCATCAAGTGATGCTGGCGGACAGTTTGGGATCTGAAGCTGAAGCACGTTTCAATGCAGGCGAGTTTGAACTAGCAGTGAAGCGCAGTAGTGAAGCATTGCAAATCACAGAAAAGATCGAAAACCTTTGGGGTCAATCATATGATCGCATGCTCACAGCATTCGTTTATTTTGAGGTGGGTAATTTGGGCGCTGGTATTCAACTGGCCGAGCAAAGCATTCAATTTGCAGATCAAGCTGGGTTGATTGCCAGTAGTATTGCTCTGCGCTCAGAATTGGCCTGGACATACGCCTATTGTGGTGCTTTTGAAAAAGCACATGAGTTAGTGGAACAAGCTTTACAAGTGGCTGAGGAGAAACAACCTACTTGGAAAGCATTTCCGCAAGCGGCAAAAATCCGCATTTATTTGTTACAGGACGATGTTCGTTCGGCCGATCAATTTGCGGGCGATACGCTGTTTGGGCCGATCTCGATCCCCTATGCACGTTACACAATCCTGCTTTGCCTGGCAAACATTGAGCTGGCCGTTTCAAGAGGAGAGCATGATTTAGGTTTGAAGTTGGCTGATGCTTTATTGAACGAAGTAATTCCCCTGACACGTGTGGATATTCCCGAAGCCTTGCGCTGGAAGGCAAATGCATTAATTGGATTGGGAAAATTTGACAAAGCGCATCGAATCTTAACTGAAGCCCACTCACTGGCCAAGGGACTGGACGCGAAGCCTCAGCTTTGGCCTATTCTAGCGAGTCTTCAAATCGTAAATTCCAAACTTGGAAAAGATAAAGAAGCAGCCACCAATCGAGAAGAAGCACGTGCAATCATTCAGCAAATCGCAGACTCTTTGCACGAGATTCGACTTAGCGAATCGTTTTTGAACCAGCCTCGCATTCAAAACATGATGCATAATTACAAAACTCCCTTTCAGAACTAAGTACTGAAAGGGAGTTTTGTTTTACACATTTACAAATTCAGGTTGGCCAACAATAATTTTTCATTGTCCGATGGTTCGATTTTAAAGCCAACCTTCTTGAAGATATGCTGCATGACTTGATTATCAGTTGTCAGAATGGCGCTGATCCGTTCCAGATGTTCGCGTTTTGCAACATCGAGTGCCCAACCGACCAACTCGCTTCCAAGTCCTATCTTCTGATATGGGTCTGCAATTAAAATGCTTAGGCGCGCCTCGTTCGTTGCATGTAACTTGTTCAAACGCACCACGCCCAGAATGGCGTGCTCCTGACCATCATTGTTTTTTACGGCTACAAGAGTGATCTCGCGGTTGTAATCGCTGTGACTAATACGAGCCAGTCGTTCGTGTACTACACGTTCTTGAAGCATCATGGGCTGCAGATAGCGCAGAAAAACACTGCGGTCTGAAAGCGTAGAGTGGAATTTCACCAACATCTCTTCATCTTCAGGCAGAATAGGCCGAATGGTGATTTTTGTTTTATCTTTAGCAATCCACGGTTTGCTATATTGGCTGGGATAAGTGCGGATCGCAGGTTTGGGAAGCTGAGCCTCGGTGGTGTTCTTATCGTAAAGAAGTACACGCGCATCCAATGCGATCAATTTCTCCGGTGAAGCCATCAGAGGATTAATATCCAATTCCTGTATCCAACGTTGTTCTGTAACCAATTGCGAGAAGCGCACCAACAAACGTTCAAGCGCAGCGAGATCGACAGGGTCACGTCCACGGACGCCTTTAAGGGCGGTATAGATACGAGTCTGTTCCATCATGCGTCGCGCCAAGGTTGTAGTTAACGGTGGCAAACCTAATGCGCGATCCTTGAAGACTTCCACAAGTTGGCCGCCGAGGCCAAACAAGAGCACAGGTCCAAACTGCGCGTCAATGCTGCTGCCAAGAATTAATTCATAACCATCTATCTTGGCCATCGGCTGGACAGTTACACCGAGGAAATGTTCAGCACCAACTTTTTCAGTGACAGATTTTTCAATACTGGTGTATGCGTTCTTTACAGCCTTACCGTCGGCGAGATTCAACTGCACGCCGCCGACATCGGTCTTATGTGTAATTGTTTCTGAATGGATCTTCAATACTACAGGATAGCCAATTGCATCGGCTGCCTTGACGGCTTCTTCCTTACTCTTTGCGATTCGAGTATCCACTGTCGGGATACCGTAGCAGGTCAACAGTTGTTTCGATTCGTATTCCGTCAAAATGGTGCGGCCTGAATCGCGTACATCCTTGATAATTTTTGCAGCCTGTTCGCGATCCACTTGATCATTCTCTTCACTATTAACAGACATGGGTGTTTCATACAAACTGTGCAAGTTATCGGAATAATGTGCCATGTAATCAAACACACGCGCAGCCGTATCTGGATAAGGGAAGGTTGGAATGTTGGCTTTGTTTAAAATAGCTTCACCGGGCGCAACTTCATTACCCCCCATCCATGTTGCAATGATCGGTTTGCCGAGTGATTGTGCATAGGGCTTCAATTCTTCAGCAGTTTTGGTCGGGTCGGTCATGGCTTGCGGAGTAAGAATTACCAAGATGCCGTCGGTGTTTGGGTCTTTCGCAGCAATCTCAAGCGCCTTACCATAACGTTCGGGGCTGGCATCACCAAGGATATCAACAGGATTATTATGACTCCATGCAGCGGGAAGCAATTTATTAAACTCTTCCAATGCTTCAGGAGAAATTTTTGCCAATTCACCGCCGCCAGTAATCAATGCATCTGTGGCGAGCACGCCGGGGCCACCTGCATTGGTGAGAATCGTTAAGCGCGGACCTTTTGGACGTGGTTGTTTTCCGAGTACTTCGGCCATGTAGAATAATTCAGCAACGCTATTGACGCGTAAGACACCACTGCGACGGAAAGCTACTTCAAGTACTTCATCACTACCGGTCAACGAACCTGTATGTGAAGCAGCAGCTTTAGCCGCTCCTTCTGTACGCCCTGGCTTAATGACTATGATTGGTTTGGTCATCGCCACTTCACGGGCAGCAGACAGGAACGCGCGTGCATTGCCAATGCTTTCCATATAAATAACAATGCTCTTGGTATGCGGGTCATCACCCAGATAATAAATGAGATCGCTCCAATCGACGTCCAGCATGGAACCGATAGAGACAAATGAACTGAAGCCTACATTCTCACGTAGACTCCAATCAAGAATAGCCGTGCATAGCGCACCGCTCTGGCTGATAAAACCGACACTGCCGCGGCGTGCAATCGTGCTGGCAAATGTTGCGTTTAATCCAGTCGTCGGGCTCATCACACCAAGGCAGTTAGGGCCGATGATACGCATATTGCCGCGTCGGGCATGTTCCATGATCTGGCGTTCCAACTCCACACCTTCGGGTCCAGTCTCTTTAAAGCCGGCTGAAATGATAATGGCGCTCTTCACGCCAAGATCAACAGCTTCTTTAATGATGCCAGGAACAGATGATGCGGGAGTCACAACTACAATCAGCTCAACCGTTTCAGGGATGGAAGTTAAATCGGGATATGCCTTAATACCAAGCACGCTCGGGCGCTTCGGATTGACGGGATAGATGGTCCCGCCAAAGGAACTGCTAATCAAATTCCAAACAATTGTGCGTCCAACACTGCCAATTGTCTCTGTTGCGCCAACGACTGCAACACTCTTGGGGGCAAAAATCGAATCTAAAGGCTGGCGTCCATAATGTAAAACATCATGCGCAGGGTCAAGGCCGGGGGTATTAAGTGTGTCCATAGGTTTTTCTTTCCTTCTGTGATGTGCTCGTTATTTATTTAACGAGTGCTATTTTTAATAAATCGCAATAATATATATATCATAACTACCGGCAAAAAAATGCATGTTTTTTGTAGTATTTATTCCTTATTTTCCGGGTTTATAGAGAGACAAGTTTGTCAGATACCAGAAGTAAATTCGAGTTTTTTCTTTCCAACGTCCACTTGGATGGTCTCGCCTTCATGAAATTCGCCGCTTAATATCTTAACCGCCAGAGGATCTTGCAATTCACGCTGGATCGCCCGTTTGAGCGGTCGTGCGCCATAATCAGCATCATAGCCGACCTCAGCCAGATAGGCGCGCGCAGGCGGACTAATCTCCAGCCGATAGCTGCGCTCTGCCAATAACGCAGAAACATGTTGCAGTTGAATATCCACAACATGCACAAGATCTTCACGGCTGAGCGAATGAAAGATAATGATCTCATCGATACGATTCAGGAATTCAGGTTTGAAATGCGCTTGTAAAACTTTCGTGATCGCATCCCGCGTTACATTAGCCGCCTTTCCCCCCATCCATAACTCACCACCAAGGTTGGAGGTCATGATGACCAATGTGTTGCGGAAATCCACTGTGCGCCCTTGCCCATCTGTCAGGCGGCCGTCATCCAACAATTGCAATAAAACATTGAATACATCTGGGTGAGCCTTCTCGATCTCATCGAAAAGAACCACACTATATGGACGGCGGCGAACCAGTTCGGTCAACTGACCGCCTTCTTCGTAGCCAACATATCCAGGCGGCGCGCCTATCAAACGGCTGACGGTATGTTTCTCCTGATATTCGCTCATATCAATGCGGATCATCGCATGTTCATCATCAAACATGAATTCAGCCAGTGCACGTCCCAATTCGGTCTTGCCGACACCAGTGGGTCCGAGAAAAATAAATGACCCAAGCGGACGATTCGAATCTTGCAAACCAGCTTTTGCCCGGCGAAGCGCATTCGAGACCGCTCGCAGAGCATCCTCCTGCCCGACGACTCTTTCACGCAGCCGATCTTCCATGTGCAGAAGTTTCTGCGTCTCACCTTCAAGCAGTTTCGAAATCGGAATATGCGTCCAACGCGATACGATTTGGGCAATCTCTTCGGCATCCACTTCTTCTTTCAGTAAAGTACCTCCCTGGGATTGCAGTTGCTTCATGTGGCGTTCGCCTTCCGCCATTTTCTTTTCCAATTCAGGCAAAGTCCCATAACGAAGGCGGGCAACCTTTTCAAGGTCCGATTGCCGCTCGGAGCGTTCAATCTCCTGACGCGTCTGTTCAATTTTTTCTTTGGTTGTGCGCAATTCTGCGATGGCTTGTTTCTCAGTCTGCCAACGTACTTGCAGCTCGTGAGATTTTTCCTTCAAGTTAGCCAGTTCTTTTTCAATGTTGCCAAGCCGCTCCTTTGAAGCCTTATCCTTTTCCTTCTGAAGCGCCTGGCGTTCGATCTCAAGCTGCATCACCTGCCGATCAACTTCATCCAATGCCTGCGGCTTAGAATCGATCTCTGTACGCAGCCGTGCAGCCGCTTCATCAATCAAGTCAATGGCTTTGTCGGGTAGAAAACGGTCGCTGATGTAACGCTGCGAAAGCGTCGCCGCCGCAAGAACCGCAGCGTCCGTGATGCGTACGCCGTGATGGACTTCATAGCGTTCCTTAAGTCCACGCAGAATGCTGACCGTGTCTTCCACAGACGGCTCTTCCACGATGACGGGCTGGAAACGACGCTCCAAGGCTGGGTCTTTCTCGATGTGTTTGTGATACTCATCTAATGTGGTCGCGCCAATTAAATGAAGTTCGCCGCGTGCTAGCATGGGCTTGAGCATGTTACTCGCATCCATAGCGCCTTCAGCAGCGCCTGCACCAACGACCGTGTGCATTTCATCCAAAAACAAAATAACTTCCCCATCAGACTCTGTGATTTCTTTTAAGACGGCTTTCAAGCGCTCTTCAAATTCGCCGCGGTATTTTGCGCCTGCTACCAAAGCGCCCATATCCAATTGGACAAGGCGTTTGTGTTTGAGTCCCTCGGGGACATCCCCATTAATAATCCGTTGCGCCAATCCCTCAACAATAGCAGTCTTGCCAACGCCGGGTTCACCGATCAGTGCGGGATTGTTCTTGGTGCGGCGGGATAGGATTTGTATCGTACGGCGGATCTCTTCATCACGCCCGATAACTGGGTCGAGTTTTCCCTGTCGAGCCATGGCGGTCAAGTCCCGTCCATATTTTTCCAATGACTGGAAAGTGCCTTCTGGATTCTGTGAAGTGACACGCTGGGAACCACGCACTTGTTTCAAAGCAGAAAGGATGGCGTCCTTGGTCAGGCCGAACTGAATCAGTCGCTTGCTTTCGCCGCTATCCGCCAGAGCCAACAGAATATGTTCGGTAGAAACATAATCATCCTGCATACCTTTTGCGTAGTGTTCAGCAGCAGAAAGAACTTCCCCAGTTTGACTCGATAAGCTGACATCAAGATTAGTGCCTTGAACCTTTGGCCTTTTCTCAAGTTCATTGGTCAGTTCCTGCTGGATGGCCTGTGTCCCGCCAGAGGTTTTGGTAATGATGGCCCGCACTATTCCATCCTCTTGTTTGACGAGCGCAAGAAGTAAATGAATAGGTTCTACAACCTGATGCTGATACTCCTGTGCAAGTCGTTGGGCAGCGAGTAAAGCCTCCTGTGATTTTTGTGTGTACTTATCGAGATTCATATGATCCTCCGGAACGTCATTCCTTAATTTCCAGCTCTATCCAGGTCGCCTCGTAGTAGACCTCGCGATAACGAGTCAGACGTAACTGCTGGCCGGCTTGCTGGGCATTTAGCTCAGATTCCACTTGTCGAATTCGAGACTGCAGTTCAATAACTTGTCGACGCAAACTAAGGATTGTCTCCGTTGCAGGTTCATTGACTCCCAGGTCATTTTGCAAACGGCGCTGGATGCGCAATTCATATCCTTCATATTTACCATACCAATATTTTTTCTCAGCTATGTTTTCGGGAATCATAAGCACACCTCATGGAAAATAAATTCAAGAATTTTTTTGACGGGCAGATGCCAAAGCGCTGATGCTGTTAACTTCCTGGTCTGTTAATGCGTCGGGCAAGACCAGTCTAACCCGAGCAAATAGATCGCCGCGAGTCTTCACATCACCGAGGCGTGGCATACCTTTGCCGCGTATACGAAAACTGCGGTTGGCATTGGTACGCGGTGGGATCGTAAGGGTTAGCGGCTTTTCTATTGCGGGGATGCGGACTTCACCACCGGCAATCGCAGTGAAGATATCAACTGGCACATCCATGTGCAAGTCATCTCCATCGCGCTCGAAGATAGTATTCGGTAGAATTTTGATAATCAAAAACAGGTCACCCGCCGGGCCGCCATTCTGACCGGGCTCTGCCTGACCTGCAAGACGAACGCGTGACCCGCTTCGCACACCAACCGGAATACCCGCTTTGATGCGACGACCATCCATTTCAAGCGAACGTTCCGCACCATGAAATGCTTCTTCCAGAGTCAGGTCCACTTCGTACTCTACATCACGTCCGCGGCGTGGACCGGG
>Ga0302321_100002642_pt1 | contig 15394 bp, 18 predicted proteins | sample Fen_T0_1_FD_202505 | JGI IMG/M metagenome (GOLD analysis project Ga0302321, IMG submission 202505) | Peat permafrost microbial communities from Stordalen Mire near Abisko, Sweden - Fen_T0_1 | ecosystem: Environmental > Terrestrial > Soil > Wetlands > Permafrost | place: Sweden: Abisko...
CACAGTGACCGGAAAAATTATCAAACCACGTCAACCCTCCGGATCATTACCCAGCCATGAAACATAATCACAACCATGACAACGAGGCGCCCACACCGCTCGTGCCGGTTCACTTTGAATATTCGGACCCGGCCGCGACCAGCGTCTGCATCGCCGGGACCTTCAACCATTGGCAGCCCGAAGCCAAGACGCTGCATTCTTCCGGCGGCGGCAACTGGTGGAAGGACACCCAACTGGCCCCCGGCACCTACGAGTATTGCCTCGTGGTGGACGGCCACTGGATACCCGATCCGCTGGCGAAGGAATCGGTGGCCAATCCGTTCGGCGGGCGGAACTCCGTTTTAACCGTGGCCGGTTCGCCGGAGGAGGCGCACCTTGCCGATGCGATCAATTTTCCGTTAAAAAACGACAACCAACCAAAAGCAAAATAATTATGAGCCAAGAAACACAAGCAGAGAGTCATGACGTCGGACAACTCGCCAAAGACGCGCAGGCGTTGATGGCGGCCACGGCGGACGTGGCCGGTGAAAAAGTCAACGCCGCCCGGCAGCGCCTGGCCGCCGCCCTGGAACGCGCCAAGGAAATCGGCGGATGCGTCCGCGACAAGGCCGTGGCCGGAGCCAAAGCGGCCGACGCGGCCGTGCATGAACATCCTTATCAAGCCATCGCCATCGGCGTGGGCGTGGGGGCCATCCTCGGATACCTCATTGCCCGCCGGAGCCGCAACTAAGCTGGATATGGAAGCCTCCACTGCCAGGCTGGGGCAACTGGGTCCGGCCGCCAGGGATATTGCGCGGCGACTGCTGACCGTCGGGGAGAACCGGCTGGAATTGCTGGCAGTGGAGGTGCAGGAGGAACGCGAGCGTCTCCTGCACGCGTTCCTGCTGGCGCTCGGCGTGGCCGTCTTCGGCCTGCTGGCCGGCATGGCACTGACCGCCGTCCTGGTGGTCTGGCTGTGGACATGGTCACCCGTGGCGGTGCTCGCAGCGCTGACGCTCCTGTATGGCGGTGCCGGTTTTTTCCTCTACTGGCGGCTCACCGGGCTGCGCCAGAACTGGCAGACGCTCGCCGCCTCGCTCGACCAACTTCAAAAGGACCGCGTATGCCTGGAAAAACTTCTTCATTGACCCCGCTGGAATCGCGCAAGCAACTGCTGCTGGCGGAAAGCGAACTCAATCGCGCGCAAATGGTGCAGGAATGGCAGACCATGGCGGGGGAAGTCCGGGCGCTGGTTCACCACGCCCGGACCCTTAGCTACCTGGCCGCTGCGGCCGTCACCGTGTTTACCGGGCTGCGGTCCGTCGTCACGCCCAAAGCCAAGCCCGCCGCCAAAGGTTCGTGGATGCAGACCATTTTGAAAGGGGCCGGCTTGCTGGCCACCCTCTGGAAGGTGTTCGCACCATCGGATACGGCGGCCAAGAAATAACTGGGGACAAACATACCGGCTGCCCCAAGCGCGGTTGATTAGGTCGGCTTAGGATGTTGCCGGCTTGGTGCCTTGGTTAGAGGGTTGAGCCAAGTGCAATTGGATAAAGCGGCTGGCTTGGGATTTGAAATCCGCCTGCCGTCCGCAGGAATGCGGAAAGGTGGTTTGGCCTCTGGCGGTCCAGCGATCCGGCGGTAGGGTAACACCCCATGGCGCAGTTGCGGCGGGCCGGACTATGCTGCTCATATGAAACAAGGACTCCCCCGCTATTGGACATGCTCGTTAGGTTTGGTTTTCGGCGGGTTGCTCCTGGGAGTTTTGCCCGGCTGCGTGCGCTACGTGGATAGACCGCGCGGCGAGGTTTATGTGGCCCCGGTAGTGGTGATGGAAGATGACTACGTTTATTATCCTGATTACGAGGTTTATTACAGCAATCGCCGACATCAATATGCCTACCGCGACGGCCGCAACTGGGTCATGCGCCCGGCGCCACGCGGGGTCTCGGTAAATGTACTGGTGGCCTCGCCCTCCGTCAGCATGACTTTTCACGACTCGCCGGGCAACCATCACGCAGAAACCGCCCGTCAGTATCCGAAACACTGGGCGCCGCCCAATTCCGAAGGACGCCCCGGTCAGCCAGGCAACCCGCGCGATCAGCATGGGAACCATCATGATAATCGTGACAATCACGGAAAATAAACCCGCGGCTCAACCCCGCACAACGAAAGAAATATTATGTTAGGAACTGTTTTAGTGGTGCTGCTCATCTTGATGTTACTCGGTTCACTCCCGACCTGGCCACACAGCAAAGGCTGGGGGTATTACCCAAGCGGCGGGATCGGCTTGGTACTGACCATTCTCATTATTCTGTTGTTGCTGGGCCGGATTTAAAAACCGCCGCGAAAAGCAAGTGAAAGAGCAAGCCATGTTACAAAGCATCAAACAACTTTACGGGAGCAGGCTCGGGGCCGCCGACGGCGAAATCGGCGAGGTGAAGGATTTCTATTTTGACGACCAGAATTGGGCGATCCGCTATGTCATCGCCGAGACGGGCAACTGGCTGAATGGCCGTCAGGTGCTCATCTCGCCCCACGCCTTCAGCCGGCTTACTCCGGTCGAGAAAGTCTGGGCCGTGAAACTGACCCGGAAACAGATCGAGGACAGTCCCGCGATTGAAACTCACCGGCCGGTGTCGCGGCAATATGAAATGGATTATCACCGTTATTACGGCTGGCCTTTCTATTGGGAGGGTGACGGGTTATGGGGTGGCACGCGGGGTTTTCCCGTTTTGGACGTACCCGTAAACCATCTGCCCGGCGAACTTGCCAAGGAGATTGGGGCACAAGCCGAACGCGCCGATGCGCATCTGCGCAGTACGCAAAGCGTGAGCGGTTATCATCTGCAGGCCACGGATGGCATCATCGGCCATGTCGGCGATTATCTGGTGAATCCCCGGAGCTGGGCGATTGAACAACTCATTGTCAAAACCGGCCACCGTTTTTCCGGGAAAGACGTGCTGGTTCCCCGCAGCGAGGTAAGCCGGATTAGTTACGAGGATTCCACCGTGTTCGTGAAATTGACCAGGGAAGCAGTGGAAAAAAGTCCGGCCTACCACCTGGTCCCCGCCCTGCCCGCCATTACTTTATGAAACCGAATAAACACCGCAGTTTTGAGCAAAACCAACATTTACCCGGGCCGGCTTCGGCGGGCGGGTTGGACCAAAATGAAATGAACTTCACGCCGTCACCCGACGAAGTGGCGCGCCGCGCTTACTTTGCCTACGAAAACCAGGGTTCAGCGGACGGTCGCGCAGTGCAACATTGGCTGACCGCCGAGGCCGAGCTGATCGCCGAGCGCAACCTGACGCGCACCCACCGGTTTCACAACCCGACTTAAACCCTGAACCCACCCAAACCAAAAATTTACCAATGAAAATCACATCCAACTCCCCCGCCACCACCAAAACGAATCCGCCGGAAGCCCCGCAAATGTATGAAACCGAAAACGACCTTCCGCTCCAACGCCGGAAGCAACTGAATGAACTGCTGAACCAGCGGCTGGCGTCCGCGGTGGATCTGCAACTGCAAATGAAGCAGGCGCATTGGAACGTCAAAGGGCCAAGTTTCATCGGCCTGCACGAGCTGTTCGACAAGGTGGCCGAAGCCGTGGAAGGCTACGTGGATCAGATTGCCGAGCGCATTGTCCAGCTCGGTGGTGTGGCCGAAGGCACCGTGCGCATGGTCGCGCCGCGCACGCGGTTGACCGAGTATTCGCCGGAAATTTCCGAGGGCATGGCGCACGTTGAAGGCGTGGCGCGCGCACTCTCCACCTTTGGCAAAGAAGCCCGCACCACGATTGACGAAGCCAACGGTTTGGACGACGCCGACACGGCGGACCTGTTCACCGAGGTCTCCCGCGGCATTGATAAATGGCTCTGGTTTGTGGAAGCCCATTCCCAGGCCAAAAAATAGAAAGGCAAGCTTACGAAAACCCGATGTATCTTGTTCGCCGTCGGCAGCGCACTGCTGCTGGCGGCTCCGGCCTTGCCGGCTCAGACCACCAACGCGCTCCCGCTGGAGCAGACGTTGAAATACCAATTGGCGCTGGAAGCGGATCGCGCGCTGGGCGAACGCTCGCTGTTGCCGCCGGGGCTCAAGGAAAAGCTGCAGCTCACGGACGAACAGCGGGCCGAATGGCAGCCTTTTCAGGACGACTTTGCCAGCACGAGCACGCAATATCAGACGGCCAACCAGCCGCGCATTGATGCCGGGAAGGAAGCGCTCCGGCAGGCACGCCAGTCGAAAGACACGGCCCGAATCCAGGCTGCGCGCCGCCAGTTGCAGGAGGTCTGGGCTGGGCTCCAGACTTACCGGAATGCAGCGGTCATCCGGATCAAGCCCTTGCTGACGCCCGCTCAAATCACGGTGTTAGAGGATCCCAAAAACCAATGGCACGAAAGCCATGACAACGAAGCCAACGACCCATCGGCAAAATAGAGTGCTGTGCAATCAATTCCATATTTCCAATCTCCAATGAAAAACGCCCCCAAGAAAGAATCCATTTCCATCCTCGCCGGTCTGCCACAAACGCCGGTTTTCCCGCAAACGCTCCACCGACTGCGTCCCAATCCCGAAGAAACATTGAAACCCCAGGCCGCCAAGCGGGAAAATGTCTTTTCCAAATCCCGCGACCTGCGGGAGGATCGCGGCACGCGGGAAATGAAGACTTCACATAACGCGCAGTCGCTCCCACACAACGGCCAGAAATGAATTATTATCCATGAAAACCAATCCCTTGAAAGACGGCATCGTGGCGGAGAATTCGGCCGGCGTCGGCACGGTGACCAGTGACATGGTGCGCGCCCGCGCGGCCGAACTCGCGATCATTGACGGCCTGTTGTCCAGCGCCGCAACAAAGTCGCATTTTGCGCAGGCCAAACGGGAACTGACCGGCGAACCCGACCAGGATCAGCGACAAGCCGTGCTGGAATCGGCTCCCGAGTCCGAACGCTGGGACCCGGTGGCCGGCTCGACGGGACACAAAGTGCCGGTGACGCCCAGCGAGGACGAGGACGACGAAGGTCGGAGCGACAATGAACGACTGGTCGAAGGAGGCATCGCCGAAGCCGAACTGGAACAAAGTTTCGAAGCCAGCAAAGCGGCCGCAAAAAAGGATTTGTAATCCTGACACCAAAAATATATGAGCAAATGCAACTCGGTGGTGGCCGTCTATCCGACCCATCCGGCCGCAGAGGCCGCCATTAAGGAACTTCAACGCGCCGGCTTCGACCTGACGAAGCTTTCGATCATTGGCCGGGACTTTCACACGGATGAACATGTGGTCGGCTATTACAATGCCGGCGACCGGATGAAAGTCTGGGGCAAAACCGGCGCATTCTGGGGCGGACTGTGGGGATTTATGTTTGGGTCGGCATTTTTCTGGATTCCCGGTTTGGGGCCGCTGCTGGTAGCGGGGCCATTGGTCACGTGGATCGTCGCGGCGCTGGAAAGTGCGGTGGTGGTTGGAGGGTTGAGCGCGGTGGGCGCGGGTCTGTACAGTCTCGGCATCCCCGAGAACAGCATACTCCAATATGAAACGGCGCTCAAAACCGGCAAGTTCGTGTTGATCGCCCACGGCACTTTCAACGATACTTGTGAGGCTAGGGCGATTCTCAATCACACTCAACCCGAGACCTTGGAACATCATCAGCACATGAACCTGCTCGGCACGGCAAAACCGCTGGTTCCCGCTTAGTGCTGGAGTGTGAAGACAAGCTGACGTGATCCTGGCGCATCAAAATTTGCCGGCACGGCTGGATTGCCAGGCTCATTTCCGGCGAGGGTCAGCTTGCCGTCTTCCAATTTGTAAATCGCGTGTGAGGTCTTGCCCACATAGCCAGGAAAGGGACATTCCGTCACGACCGCCTCGAGTTGTTTGGGGAGCGTATCTTCTCGCAGGGTAAAGGTTCCTTTATACCACTCTTGGGGATTCGCGCCATGAAACTCCAGCGTTGTCCCGCTGATAGCAAGCGAGGGCGAACCCTTGGTCGTCGCGCCGGCTTCCTGTCCCCGCCACGTCCCTTGGAGCACGACCGAATCCGGCTGTGGCTTCGGCGATGCGACCGGGGTCGGGGTGGGTGATTTCGAGCATCCCGATACAAGCATGCCCACGGTGCACAATCCTATCATCAGTGTGTTTTTCATATGTCAGTCAATTTCACCAGCCGCCAGGCCATGCCGGCGGCGTGCCCTTTCGCGGGAGGTGCCAAATTAAAGCAATGCAAACGCCGTTATTCCTGGCGATCGAGCGCGGCACAGGCGCGATTCCAGCGCGGCAACCAATGATTATCTTTATCAAGCGAGAGGACGACGCTCGTGGTTCGCCCCACAATTTGATTGCGCGCAACGGTGCCAAAATAGCGTGAATCAAAACTGTTGTCGCGGTTGTCGCCCATCATGAAATAGCGCCCATCCGCCACCGTCACCGGCCCGAAGTTGCGCCGGGCGGGAACCCCGTTAATGGCCATCACTGCATGGGCGTGGTCAGGAAGTCTTTCGGTGGCAAACCGGCTCTGCGCGCGTTCAGCACTGGCAAGTTGCTCCGGTATTTTGGGCTCCAAAACGGCATAATCTACGGGCAGGCCATTGATGACCAAACGATCATTTTGTAGCTCAACCGTGTCGCCGGGCAAACCAATGACGCGCTTGACGAGGCGGGTGCCATCCTTGGGCGAAAAGAACACCACGATTTCACCCCGCTTGGGGTTGTCCCACTCTGCAAGATGCCAGGTGGTAAACGGCACTTTGAGGTCATAGGCGAGTTTGTTCACCAACACGCGGTCGCCCACGAGAATCGTCGGCTGCATCGAACCAGAAGGCACAACGTTCCAATCGGCGAGGGACGACCGGATGGAAAACAGGATCAGGGCGAGAATTAAAAGCGGGCGAATTTCTTGCTGCCACCACCGGCCGACCAGGGCGCGATATTTTTTACCGTTCATGATGGTTCGACATTGCGAACTTCCGTCTGTTCATATTTTCCTGCGGCCCGCCCGTTTCGGCCGCGGCGGCGGCATCATCGCATCTCGCCCATAAGCCCCCGCTGAATCAGTGAATCAAACCAGACCAGGTAGTCGTCGGTGTCGGGAGCCTCATAGTCCGGCCGGATCGCGCCGACAATGTGCGGATCGCGGTGGCGGCACGTCAGGTCGGCTGGGGTGAGGTAAACCAACTGCTCCACGGCCTGCCAATAATCCTCCTCGCCCAGTTCGAAAGGCTGCCAGCGGCAACCAGAACTCATGCCTCCCTCCAAACCGCCCGTGAGAAACACGGCGGCCACGACGCGAAAAGGAGGAACGAGACCGCACAGGGGAATCAAGTTCGCATCGAGAATCAAATCCGCAAGCGAGCCAAGACAGGGAACGTCTTGGCCGTGCAACTCAGTGGTCGTATATTCGATCGGGTCCATGCGCGTCGTGGCGCATCACTCTGGTTGACGACTGGCTCTCAGAGCAAGAATTTAATTCAGCCAAACCCCGGCAAAGCGCTCCAGCAAAACCCCTTCGGAATTTCACACCCGGCCAGCCGGAACCCGGATACGGGCCCCGCGGATTCTCTCCATCCGCCATCCGACTGCCGGGCGCGCACGCCGCCAATGGGGTCGGCACCCGCCGAAAATCCCCGGCCCGCCGGCTTCGCCGCCGGGGCGTCACGACCAAAAAACTTGGTATTTCAGATTGACCGGCAACGTGCGTTATGACGAAATGATAGAACATAGCAATTTTGTATAGATGCCGAGAACTCCGATCAGAAATGGAAATGGCGCGCGAACCAGCGCGACGAAATATGACGCGCACCACAAGGTGCTGTCAGAGACTTACGGGGCCTTCGCCGATTTGCGGCGGGAGCTGTCCGATTCCAAGACCACCGTCAATGAGCGCGAAGACATTCTGAAGATTTTCGCCACCTGCCCGGATTCCCAGCGCTCCTGGCTGCTGCTGGAGGACTATTTCGAGAAGCTCTCGCTCTCGCGCCGCGATTTTCCCGCCACGGACTGGTGGCCCAAAATACTGGCCACCACGGGCAAGGTGCGGCTGGAAGAACTGGCGTTTCTCTTCCTGCGCGCCAAGCGTTCGGTGCCCCCGGAATTGCAGCCGTACGCGAACCTGGACCGCTTTGCCCACGCCGAGGAGGCGGAGCAGGAACAGCGGCTCGTGAAGGAGTTGGAAAACTGGTTGTCGCCCCCCACCCCGCTCCATCTTGATACGCCGCGCGCCACCTTGCGCGTGGTCTGCCAGCCCCAGCCGGACGAGCAGGAGCCGGCCCGGTTCCGGCTGGCCGTGCAGTTTCTGTTGCTGCGACCGCGCACGGGCGAAAAAGCCCGTTCGCTGCACGACCTGGTTGATTTGGTGGTGCGCGCGGCGCATGAGCAGGAACTATTTACGCCGTGGGACTGGGAGTTCATCCAGTGGATTTACGAGACCCACCGCGAGCGCGCCGACAACACCACCACCCTGCTCCTGGCCGACGCCGAACTGCTGCAATGGCTCGCGCGCTGGGGCCACACCAACCGGCTCGAATCGGCCGCCAACGGCAAACCGCTGTTTTTTCACGGCCACATTGTGGCCCTCGCCCCCCACCTGGAAAATGGCAGCAAGGAACTTTCCTTCACCCATCGCATCGCGCTGCCGGACGGAGTAAACCATTCCGTGTCGGACGCCCGTTTTTTCAACCGGCAGTCACCCGTGGCGCTCGTCGGCAATGAATTCTTCCTGCTCCGCAACGCGCCGCCCTCCGGCGTGCTGAAGTATCTCGCGCTGCAACCATCCGTGCCCGTGCGCAAGCTGAGCCACCGTCTCCTGCTGCATCTGCGCAAGAGCCAGGCCAACCACGGCGTGGACTGGGAACAGCTCTGCCTGGCGCATGCCGCCGCGCCCCAGTTTGTTTTTGAGCTGCTCGACGATACGGTGCGCCTGCGCCTGTTTGCCAAAAGCGAGCGCGACAAGAGCACGTGGGTCTGGAACGGCCATGAATGGGCGCCGCACAGCCGCATCATCAAACCCGGCGAAAAACCGGAAATCCTCGACGATCCGCGCTTGGAACCCACGATCCACTGGCTGCGCAAACTCGACTGGTTCATGCAGGAACCCGGCCTCTGGATTGGCGACGCCAATGAAAATTTTCTCGGCGCCCTGGCCGATGCCTGGCACTCGCGGCCGGCGGAAGCCGAATTCCTGGGCAATGCCGCCTTTCACCGGCTGTTCCTCACGCCGCGCGCCCTCAAGCCGCGGCTCGTGGTCAAGGGCAGCGGCATTGACTGGCTCGCCGTCTCCGCCGAGTGGGAAGCCGAGGGCATGAAGCTTTCCAAGTCCGATCTCGAACGCCTCGCCGCGGCCACCAGCCGGTTCGTGAAGCTGCCCAACTCCGGGTGGGTGGAACTCGACACCGCCGCCGTGCAGGGCGCCCACGAGGCCATGGCCGAAATGGGTGTGGAAGGCCTCATCGCCGTCCCGCAAAAAGTCGGGCTGGAACATGTGGCCCATCTGGACGAAAACGGGCTGCAACGCTTCGCCGACACACCCGAAGCCAAGACGTTGCGCGACCGCGTCCGCGATTTCAAGGGGGTTCCCGTCGCCGACCTGCCCAAGACCTTGTCCGCCGATTTGCGGCCCTATCAAAAGGACGGCTTCGACTTCCTCGTGCATCTCGTACACGTCAAGCTCGGGGGCATTCTGGCCGATGACATGGGCCTGGGCAAAACCCTCCAGACGCTGACCTGGCTCGCCTGGCTCAAGGAGCGCAACACCAAGAATCCCAAGCCGTCGCTGGTCATCTGCCCCGCCTCGGTGCTGCACAACTGGCGGCGCGAAGCCGAGCGTTTCACGCCCGGCATGAGAGTGCTCGTGCTGGAGAGCGGCGCGGCGCGGCACAACCTGCGCAAGCAGATCCCCCAGCATGACCTCATCGTCACCAACTACGCCCTGCTCCGCCGCGACCTCGAGGAGTTTCACAAGTTCGCCTTCCGCGCCGTCATTCTCGACGAGGCGCAGTTCATCAAGAACCCCGGCGCGCAGGTCACGCAGTCCGTCAAAAAGTTGAAGTGCGAAAACAAGATCGCCCTCACCGGCACGCCGCTCGAAAACCGCCTGCTCGATCTCTGGAGCATCGTCGATTTCATCCAGCCCGGCTATCTGGGCAACCAGGAGCATTTCCTCGAAACCTATGAGCCCAAGGGCGGCGAAAATGCCGAAGCCACCCAGCGCATCGCCCGCAAGCGGCTCTCCGCCAAGCTGCGGCCGCTCCTGCTGCGCCGCTTGAAAAAGCACGTCGCGAAAGACCTGCCCGACCGCATCGAACAGCGCCGCGACTGTCCGCTCGGCGACGAACAACGGAAACTTTACCTCGCCGAACTGCGCCGCAGCCGCGAACAAATCCAGCACGCCGTCGCGGAACAGGGCCTCAACAAGAGCAAGATGCACGTTCTCGCCGCGCTCACGCGCCTGCGCCAGGTCTGCTGCCATCCCTCGCTCGTCGGCAGCGACACCGCCAGCGGCAAGACCGAGACGTTGTTTGAACTGCTCGATTCGCTGGTGGCCGAAGGCCAAAAGGTTTTGGTCTTCTCCCAGTTCGTCCAGATGCTGCAAATCCTGGACCGGGAATGCCATGCCCGGAACATCCGTACCCACATGCTCACCGGCCAGACCAAGGACCGGCAGGCCGTCGTCAACGATTTCCAGAAAGACACCGGCGCCAGCGTGTTCCTCCTGAGCCTGCGCGCGGCCGGCACCGGTTTGAATCTAACCAACGCCAGCTACGTCGTGCTCTACGATCCGTGGTGGAATCCCGCGGTCGAGGCGCAGGCCATTGACCGTTCGCACCGCATTGGCCAGACGCAGACCGTGAATGCCTACCGGCTGATCGCCCCGGGCACCGTCGAGGAAAAGATCTGGGAATTGCAGCAGAGCAAGGCCCAGACGATTGCCGATGTGCTCGGCGAAGAAGGCTTCGCCCGCAGCCTTACGGCGACGGATCTGGAATACCTGTTCTCGGAAGACTGATCCCCGGCCAGCCCAGCCCGGAGCGCGGTGTTTTGACTCTGACAAGGCTTTGGCGCGGGCGCCTGCCCGCTGCGGCCGGTGACCGGGCCACGCTCCCCCTCGTCTCCTCAATCTCTCGGATCCAGTTCCGGTGAACCGGACTCATCCGATGCTTCCAACTCCGTCTGGCAGGCGTAACATTCCACCGCGTTCCAGCGGATAGAATACACCATGTCGTCAATTGTTTGCACCATGACAAAATCATCACCGTTATGAATAAAGGCGGACGCAATCCAATCGGCCTTTTCTTGTGGCGGAATGCGAATTTTGCTTTTCCCTGACACCCGCCAAAAGCCCGGCAACGGATTTTCGATGTTTTCAATAACGCCAACCGGCAAAAAATGGACGTTTTCGCGTACTTTTTGTTCCAACTGCATCGCTTCCGCAACCAAGTTGTCACCCGCTCGCGCGGCAGCAGTCGACACCCCTCCCTCGCCGGATTCACCGCCCGCCGTCGTCACCAACCACCAACCAAGCGAGCCGGTTGCCATTCCCGGATATTTCTTCAGGACTTCCGCCCGTTTGAGGTGCATCATCCGCAGGGAAAGTTCGTCGTAAAGCCGGATGGCTTTGACTTTCAAATCAGTTCCTGAATTCAAACGGAGCACGACAAAAAAATCACCGTCCTCCGTCGGGCGATAAAAAAACGAATTATGGTCATTCACCACAATTTCTAGCAGTGAATCATCGTCGGCCGAATCTTCCGTGGCGGAATTTTCGGGCGGAGAATCCTGAAAGAATAATTCTTTGGCCGGCACCCAATCCAGTTCACCGTTGTCAATACACACGAGCGTATCATCGGTGATCAGGCCCTCCAAAATCCTGTTCTGCATGGCGACTTCATCAAACGGGCCATCCGGCTGCTCTTCTTGCCAGACGAAGTATTTCATGGCTGGCAGCAAGGTTTCCTTGCCGCAATGCGGGCAGACAATCGATTCCCCGGCATTTTCGGAGGCAAACTTGATGCCGCCTTCACAATGCTGGCAAACGCACTTCGTTTCATTGCTCATTGATTGGCCCATGATGGCTGATTGGTGCTTCGTGTTCTGATTTAATCCCGGTGCTACCGGCTTTGCTGGTAGCTTAACCCTTTGCACCTGAGGATTCAAATAAATCGCTTCGCCCGTGCGGCAAAAAAGATTTCCTTTCCCAATCAAGAACCGCGATTTTGCCGGTGGCCGAACAAGTTTTGCCGGTCCAAGCGGTTCGGAAATATTCGTTTGCACTGCCTCATCTCATGATGTAAATACGTTTTATGGAGTTTATTCGGAACGAGAGTCTTATTCGGGCGCAGCCCTATCCGCGCTGTGCCCGCTTATTTCCTTACTACTGCCATGATCACAAACTCATCCTTCAGTTTGAACTTAAACACCCGGAAACATCAAATACCGGCGGGTTTGCTAAAGCAAATGGTGCTGATTTGCTGCCTCAGCTTTTTTGGGGCACGTGGATATTTTCCTCAAGCGAAGGCGGACCAAACGGATACGTCGCTGGAGAATGCCAGCTTGGCACCGTCACTGATGTGGCCCCATTCACCCAACACAAACATATGGGAAGACGGTGTCGGCCAAGGATTTAAATCGGGAGTGCCGTCATTGAGCATTTCCCTTGGAGCCGGGGCGGGCGTCAAAATTTTCGGCGGCAGCGAACGACATGATTTGGCCTTAACGAGCCTCACCTACGGTTGGATGCTAGGAACGGTTTGGGGCGAAGACCAGTGGTATCACGGCAACTGGGAATTTCGCGCCGAAGTATTCACGGGCGCGCAATTTTCTCCCACCACCGAGTCTTTGGTCGGGCTAACCCCTCACCTGCGCTATAACTTCGCCACCGGCACGCGTTGGATACCGTTTATCGATATTGGGGCGGGGGTTTCGGCGACCAGCATTGGCGCGCCCGATTTGTCCGGCACGTTTGAATTTAATCTCCAAACGGCGGCGGGAGTGCACTGGTTCATCCGCGATCACCTGGCCTTGGATATTCAGGCCCGCTATCTCCACCTGTCCTGCGCCGGCCTTCATACCCCCAATCTGGGTGTGAACAACGTCGGCGGCCTGGTGGGCATCACTTGTTTTTTCTAATGCGGCTGGCCAGACAGCAACCCCTGTAATCTGGTCAACCTCTCCCTACCTCACCGCCAGCAAACCGATCAACGTGCAGGTGATGGCAATAAACGCCGCCACCAGCGATTCCCCGGCGACTAGGCCCGAGGCAATCGGGATGGCAAACGTGTCGGAGCTTTTCTGGTTCCATTTCTGCCAGACACTCACAATCACCGCCCCGATGAGAAACGCAAAGGCGTTTTGAAACGGCACCACCCAGGCGAGGCCGAGGCCCATGGCAGAAGGCAAATAAGGCTGCGCCTTGGGCCACAGTTTTTCAATGACCGCCAGCATCATGCCTACCAAGGCCCCAATAACTATAGCTACCAGCGCCGTCTGGGGCAGGTGGCTGGCGCCCTGGGTGAGCAGGTCGGCGACGGCTTTCCACATGTTGGTCGCCGGCGGATTGAAGGCTTCAAGCGCTTTTTTATCCGGCACCATCAGATACCAAGCCGGCACCACGGCGAGCACACCGAAGAATACGCCGTAAAATTGCGCCAGAAACTGCCGGCGCGGATTTGCCCCCAGCAAATAGCCGCTTTTCAAGTCAGTCAGCAAATCCGCCGCCGCGCCCGCCGCAGCCGCCGTGGTGCCGGCGGCCATGAGATTGATGGCGGCAATGCCTTTCGCCCCGGGCAGCACGGCGTAGAGCAGCTGGGTGACCTTGCCCATGGCGCCGATCGGCGTGGTATCCGTTTCCCCGGTCGCACGGCAGGCCACCAACGAAACAACGAACGAAAATGCCACGGACAACAGCCCCAGCCAAACGGCGATGTGGAAGGCAAAGTATTGGACGATAACCAGGCCGATGGTAATCGGCACCAACCCGATAAACAGCCAGGCGTTCGGCACCTCAACGGCTTCCACGGCGTCCTGATTGGCGGCGCGCTCTTCCTTTTTAAACAGCATGAAAGCGCGCAGGACCGACCGCCAGTTCAGCGCCAACTGCGTGAGACTGGCAAACACCATGATGGCTGTGCCTCCCCACAACGCCCACCGGACGGGATTGATGTCGCCGTCGGCATTGATTTTAAAGGAAGGCACAAATCCCGCCATGGCCGCATTGGCGGCATCGTGCGCCACCAACCACGGCGCGACGAGGTAGTAAAGCAGTGCCGAACCGGCAAACATGGAGAGCGACACCCGCAGGCCGGTGATCATGCCCGCGCCGATGAGCAGCACGCTCGGTTCAAATGCGAGTCCGGCCATCTGGCCGCGGGCCAGCGGATTGAGAAAACCGGTGAAGTTCCAGGTATCGGGCAAATAGAGCCAGTCGGAAAGTTTCTCGAGCCAGTGCGGCAGCCGGTTTTTTAATTTCAGCTCTGCCACCAGTTGCAGATAAGTATGCAAGGTCCCAACGAGCACCCCCACGCCCAGCGCAATAATCAGGGCATAGGCCTGCTTCAGCGATTCCCCGCTTTTCGAGTAAAGGCTGCGCAGCGTTTCGGCGGTCGCGATGCCCGTGGGAAACCGCAACTGCTCGTGGTTAATCATCTGCCGCTTCATCGGAATCGCCAGAAACACCCCGAGGGCGGCGGTCAACAGTACAAACGCCATGGCCACCGGCCACGGCTGTTGCACCCCGGTGATCAGCAGCAGCGCGCCCAGTGCGGTGGCCAGCGTGGAGCCGGTCGAAGAACCGGCGGCGGTGGCGGTGGACTGCATGCAGTTGTTTTCAAGAATGCTCATCCGGGAGACGCGGCCCCCCAGCAGGTTGCAGATGGAATTCCAGACCACAAAGGAGATGACGCAGGCCGTGATGGAAACCCCGAAGCTCCAGCCGATTTTCAGCGTGGTATAAAGGTTTGAAACCGCCGTGAACATCCCCAAAATCCCGCCCATGAGCACGGCGCGCACGGTAAGCTGGCGCTGGGAATCGCCGCGGTAACACTGTTCAAACCATTGGCGGTCCTTCTCCTCCGGCGTGCCGGTAAAGCCGGCGAGGGGCAGGATCAATTCAGTTTCGGGGGCGGATTGCTTTGTGTGACCTTGATTCACGCGCCGCAATTTCAGCGATTCAGCGCCGCCATGCGAGTCTTTTTTTTGCAGCGATATTAACGATTCCCCAGTTTTAGCAAGCGATCGGCTTGCGCCTTGGTCACGGGCACGACCGACAGGCGGGATTGTTTGACCAGGGGCATTTCTTTCAGGACGGCATCGGCCTTGATCATTTCCAGCGAAACGGGTGTTTTCAGTGGCTGGACCGGTTCCAGATCCACGCAGGACCAGTCTCCCTCCTTGGCCGTGGCATCAGGATAATGTTCCCGGGCC
>Ga0302321_100002643_pt1 | contig 15387 bp, 15 predicted proteins | sample Fen_T0_1_FD_202505 | JGI IMG/M metagenome (GOLD analysis project Ga0302321, IMG submission 202505) | Peat permafrost microbial communities from Stordalen Mire near Abisko, Sweden - Fen_T0_1 | ecosystem: Environmental > Terrestrial > Soil > Wetlands > Permafrost | place: Sweden: Abisko...
AGCCGGTATAAGCGCGCCCCGGCAGCTGGCAGCCGCAGCCCGTCCTGCCACTCGCTTCGCCTGTCGGTTGGGACGCGCCGCCGCTCGCCGTCGGGGCGCCTCCGACCGTGTTGGCGCCGCTGGCGTCGCTGCCGCCAGCGGCCGTATTTGGGGCGCCCGACGCGCCCGCACCACCGCCGCCGGCGGTCGCCGTGCAGCCGGTCGCCGGCGCGGTGCCGCCGTTCGTTTGGGACGCGGCGCCGCCAGAGGCTCCAGCGTTGCACGCGTTGCCCCCGGCGCCCCCGTTCGGATTGACTGCCCCAGTCGCGGGCAGAAATCCGGCGAGGGCGTACGCGAGGGCGCCGTTCCAGTTGATGGCGACTTCGTTGGTCGTGTAGTCCTCTTCAGTGTCTTGCCACGACGAGAACATCGGCTGCGCGCCGCCGACTAATAGTCCTGGAAAGGGCTGGTCGATGCCGTCCGACGCTGAAGGACGGTGGTGAGGATGAAGCGGAGGATCTTTGCCCTCACCGGTGACGAAGGACCGGCCGTAGTAGTTGCGCCCGAACAGGTGCGCGATCTGTGCCACGCAGCAATCCAGGTACTCGGGCTTGGGTGAGAGCTGATTGGCGACCTGCAGCAGCATGCAGCTGCGAGCGACCGCGCCGTTGACTCCCCAGTAGTAGGTCGAAAGCGCTCGGCCGTACGCGCTGGCTGCTTGCGTCGCGAGGAGACCATCCGCTCGTTCAAGGAGTTGGGTGCGCAGCGCGCTGATCACGGCGTCACTCCTCCCGGAGCGCGACGAGAGCAGATAGGTATACACACCAAGATTCTTGGGGTTGCCCCAATCGAAGTCGGCGCTCACCTTGTCGTTCGCCGCCAGCGCGTTCGCGCGCTGTTCGAAGTCGGCGAGTGCCGCTGCATCTCCCGTCGCTTCCCAGATCTCGGCGGCCGCCCAGAGTCGAAACGAGGCGTCATTTCTTACCCCGTACGCGCCCGTGGTGAAAGCGCTGATGTCGGGCGCTACGTTCGCTGGATTTTGCTTGAGCCAGGCGTACGACAGCTGCGCGGCGGTCAGCATGCGCGCAGCGAGCGCAGGGTCGAGTTCGCTATAAACACGAGTCCCTTGTGATAGCGCCGCCACGAACGCCGCAGTCGCGGCACTGCCATGAGGGCTATAGTACGTCGCGGCCACGTCGGCTTCGGGCATGACGAAGCCGGCAAAGTCGAGCGACGTGAGTTTGTGAGACACGCGCCCGTCGGTCTCCGAATACTGCATCGTCAAGAGCCAGTCGTATTGCCACCTGATCTCCGCCAAGTAGTCCGGCAAAGCGCCGCCATGCTCGGGGATCTGCAGCGCGAGGTTCCTGAGCCTGGGCCCGAAGCTCTCCCAAGCGCGCAGCATCATTGCGACGGCGAACGCGCCGTTGACGGTATACTTCCCGTAGTCGCCGGCGTCGTACCAGCCCCGCGAGCCGTCGCGCTTCTGGCCCGCCATGCCGATGTAGTCGAGCAGTCCATCCTGCATGTGCCCGGGGCCCTGACGAAAGCTCTGGCCCTTGTGCACGAACTCGACCTTCGTCCCCGAGCGCCAGCCGAAGAAGCCCAGCATCACTGCCGTCAGCTCCTGCCCGAACACGTCAGCGCGAATGGGAAAGTCGAGCGAGCGCCCCACGCCCGGAACCTCGAGGTAGTAGCTGCCCTCCTCGGTCACGGCGCTGAAGTCCGCGATCCGAAAGCTCTCGCTGGTGGTTGCGTCTGTCTGCGCAGCACCGAGTTGCTGACCTAGCACTTCGCTGCCGTCGCTGGCGCGTCGCAACGAGAACGTGGAGCCGCCGCCCAGCACTGTCGCGAGCTTCGCGCGATCCGGCAGGTAGCCGATGGTGCTGTAACGAATGTCAGTGTCGGCGGCGCCAGCGACAGAAGGCCAGAGCGAGATCGCTAGACCGAACGCAAGACAATAAGCCTGACGTCTCAACTCCCGGCGCGCGGACCCCCAGGTCGACGATCGGCTTACGGCGATTCGCCCAAGTTGCTCGGCACGCGACCCAAGACTCTGCACCTGAGATAGAAAACGCATGAGCAAAACGCATCGCTCCGATCGGGCGCGAGGAGTGAACAACGGTCGCGCACGATCCCAGCGTATACAGCGCACCGTCGGGCCGCGCCAAGTAGCGATCGCGCCGCGTACCCGCATTTCGGCCAACACGATCTTTCGACGGGGACTGGAACCGGTACCACATCGCAGCCAGCTCAACATTTCGTCGCCGGCTGGAACCGGTTCCTCAGCGGGCGTTCAGGCTCTTTTCCAGCGTTCCGCGAGATAGTTAGACAACCAACAAATCCTCGCCGAGGGAACGAGTAGCTCATGCCGCAATCAGAACGCGGAATGTCGCAGAAAACTCGTGGTACATCGGACGAATCGCCCCCGCGCAAGCCCACTTGGACAACAAGGCAGACGACGCTGACTCCGTTCCGACGTCAGCTTCACCACCCGCGGCTCCCGGCCCGAGATGGTCTTCGGACCGGTCACGAAGAGGAAGGCAATTCTCGTCACTCAGAACATGCCGTTGGAGTTGAGCGACTTGTCGGGCATCGGTTGGCGCACGTCCCAATGTTCGACGATCTTGCCGTGCTCAGGTCGCTGGGACGAACGATCTGGTCCGGGCGGCGTAGCCCCCAGGAAACCCCTCACGCCAGCCGAGCCAAGATCGGCACGGTCGGCATGTTGTCCAGTCGTAGTGTCGCCCCCGCGCAACTAAGGATGTTTTGCGTCTGTTCACGGCGCCTCACCCGCGAATCCAACGCGGGACTACTCGGGAGAGGCCGCGCGCTCCGAGCAGCCGCGCATTCAAGCTCCGCCGCTCGAACAACAGCTTCCGAGACGCTTGCGAAGCTTGCAGATCGCCGTGACCGCTCAGGGGTCGAGCGGCACCAGCTGTGGAACGAGCGTGCCGGTTTTCCAACTGCCGGTGCCCCAACAATAGACCTGGCCGTGGGCTATTGCGCAGTTGTGAGACTCGCCTCCTGCGGAGATCGCGGTAACGCCGCTGCCGAGGCCAGAAACCGGTGTGGGAACGTCTCGCTCGGCAACCGTTCCATCGCCTACGGCGGCCCAGATGTTGGATCCCCAGCAATAGGCCGCGCCGTGTGCGATGGCGCAGCCGAATTCGGGACCGGCACTGATTTGATCGGCTGAGGTGAGCCCGAACAGTGCAACGGGCGTTGCGCTGCTCTTGCCCTGGCCGTCGCCGAGTGCGCCATATTGCCCGGTTCCCCAGCATATCGGTTCTGAAGCGCTCCTTCCAGATGAACCGCCATCGCCACCGAGCGCGTCGTCTTTGCGGAGAGCGCAGGTCAGATTGCCGCCCGTTGTCACCGCATAGGTACCGCCCGTGTCGGCCACCTCTGCCGGCGTCAGATCCGAATGGACCGCGCCCGCGTTCTGGCCCCAGCAAACGACTGTTCCCCCGTGGACTGCGCACGTCTGGTATTCGCCGGCATCGAGCGCGGTGACGCCGGCGGATAGACCGACAACTGGCACCGGCGTGAGTCGGTCGACTCTGGTGCCGTCACCAACTTGCGCGAGGGCGTTGTAGCCCCAACAATAGGCGGCGCCATTGACCGTGGCGCACGTGTGGTTTCCGCCAGCCGAGATCGCGGTGACGTTGGAGCCGAGCGCCTCTACCCGCACGGGCACGGAGCTGCTTTGCAATGTGCCCGTGCCGAGCTGACCATGCTGGTTGAGCCCCCAACACCATACCTCTCCACCGACGAGCGCGCAGGCGTGAAAATACCCGGTGGAAATCGCGACGACGCCAGACCCCAAACCCTGCACGTCAACCGGTGTGTCGCTGTCTACAGTTGAACCGTTGCCGAGCTGGCCCTCGCTGTTCGCTCCCCAACAGTGCACGCTTTGATGAACCGTCGCGCAAGCGTGCCAGTAGCCGACGCTAATGGCGTCCACCGGCCCTTCGTTAACGGTGCTGGTTTCGCCACCATCTCCGAGCCCGCCCTCACCGCCAACAGGGGTGAAATCATATCCGCCCATGCCGCCGTCGGTGGACCCACCCGCAGAAGCGCCCGCAGCACCGGCGTCGCCATGACCGGCGGTTCCTCCTGGGTTGCTCGCTCCTCCTGAGCTGCTCGCTCCTCCTGAGCTGCTCGCTCCTCCTGAGCTGCTCGCCCCGCTCAAACCGGCATCACCGCCCGAGCCGGCGGAGCTGGTCTGATCACCCTGCGTGGAGCCGCACGCAATCGCCACGTTAACGACCGGCCCGAGGAAGCACAGAACTTTAACGCGGTTAGATATCACGTACACCGTATGCGGGGTTGGTTAATGTCTCATCACTCTACCTGCGTTCGACTCGAGTCACCAGACCGCAATCGTGGGCAAGTCACGGCGCGCCGAGAAGTTGCGCGCGCGCTCTGCTAGACTCGAGTGCCGTATGGGCAAGCAGATCTTGATCCTTGCGGGACCAAACGGAGCCGGCAAGACGACGTTTGCTGGTGAGTTTCTCGTGACGGAAGCCAACTGCCCGACGTTCTTGAACGCCGACATCATCGCATCCGAGCTGTCGCCTCAGCACCCGGAGCAGGTAGCGATGCGCGCCGCTCGGTTCATGCTTCAGCGGATTCGAGAGCAGGTAACGGAAGGCGAAAGTTTCGCGTTCGAGACGACCCTCGCGAATAGGAGCTACGCGCATTCGATTCGCGAATGGCAGGCTGCGGGCTACCACGTGGCGCTGTGGTTCTTGGCACTGCCCAGCGCCGAGGCGGCGATTGCGCGCGTGGCTCAGCGCGTGCTTCAGGGTGGGCACAATATCCCCGAGGAGGTCGTTCGCCGCCGCTTTGTGACCGGAAGGGCCAATTTTGACAACATCTACAGGGGCTTGGTCGACGCCTAGGTGCTGTACGACAATTCCGGGACCGTGCCGGTGCTGCTAGACTGGGGCGAGAAGCGATGAATCCTAAGCCCATCGAGCAAGCCAAGAGCCCACTCTTGGCGCGCACGTTGCCCGCGTTGCTCCGGGCGCGAAAGCGAGCCGAAGAACTGGCGGTCGCTACCAACACGTCCCTCGTCGAGGTGGTTGACGGCAAGGTCGTGCACGTGCGCCCACCATCGCCAGTCGCTTCGAGCGCCGCAAAGTAGAGTCGCGTCCGCGCGGTGCCCTACGCCACCCTCACCTCGATGAGGACCGTGAACGGCGTTGTCCACGTGTAGTTGCGCCCCCGCGCAACGACTGACCGCGGAATCGAGAATGCCTCGATTCCGCGATTCGCTTTTGTGCGGTCGCTCCGGTGCGACCTTCTGCGCCCCGCGTGCGGAGGTGGTTGGCGAACTGATCGGGGTCTACCGGCAACTCGAAGACCATCGGCACCTCCGTTGGGCAGGGGCTCGCCTGCGTCGGCGTTCGACCTTGCTGACATCGCGCTCGGCCTCGCGGGTAACCCCGAGCGCTCATTGCGTTGCGAACACGAGCAGGTCGACCCTGTAGGGCGATACTGCGTCTTCGACGTTCACCAACACTTCGACGTAGATCCGATTGTCGCCTGGCGCGAAAGCGGCCTCCATGACGTCGCTCTTGTCGCTCAACGGGAGCGATCCGAGGAGGTCGCCGGAGGATTGATCGAATACCGCGATGCCGTAGAGCTGTCGAACATAGAGGCGATTCAAGACGGGATCGGGTGCGGCCCAGTACGCGTCTGTATCGAGCTGAATTTCTGCGAGATCCCAGCTTTCACTGGTTCGAATCTCGAGGCGGCTGTCGGGGCTGCCTTCGACGTAGACCAGGCGCTGCGCTGGCTCGGTAGCCAACACGTACCCGCTGACGGACGCGCCGGTGTCATAGTTTTTGTCGACGATCAGCGAATGATACTCGTAGTTGCTAGTGGCGCCGGGCGGGGTATACCAATTGACGAACACCTGATCCGAACCGGGGTCGAACACTGCGCCGCCGGGGCTCACGTCCAGCGGGCGGCTAGCGCTCAGAACTCGCGAGCCCTCGTCGTAGACGACGAGCTGATTCTCGTTTTTCGTGGTCAGGTAATGGAGGCCGGTCACCGGATCCGCTGCGATGGAGGTCAACGCCCCCGGCAGCCGCTGGGAATCGTAGAGCGTGTCGTCCGCATTGAAGACGAACAAGTCGTGACCTTCGGTGTCGGTCGTGATGTAGCGCCCAGTGGCGGGGTTGACTCCAGCGTGTCCTGGCTTCGGAAGGGGCGTCACCTTCATGGCGCGCGGGTTTGAAACGTCTATGCGCTGACCCTTTGCGTAGACGCGCTGGCGGACCGGATCGACCGACAGATCCTCCAATGCGACAAAACCAGTGAGTCGTAGCCTCCCCACGAGCCACGGAAGGCAAACGCCTTCACATGGCATGGGCGCTTCTGGTTGGGGGGAGGGCTCGGTACACACCCCCGAACCGCCGTTGCCTGCGCACGAAGGCTCGCCGCTTGGGCCGCCGCTCTGCCCTCCGCAACCGCTCAGCGTGCACATCCCCATCGTCAGCAGAGCCCCCAAGCCAGCGATTTTCCCGACGCGACCAATCCTCATGCGTAGAGGACGACGGAGCTCAGTCAAACCGACCACGAGATCGATCTTAGCACCGAAAGTCTGTGTCGTTTGGAGCTTCACCGAGCGGTATCCTGACGCGGACTACGAGCGCAGTCCCTCCATAAACGGCCTCACACGGGAACGATGCCTAGCTCCTTCGCGCCCGAGTAAGCCAAGCGTCCCCGTCACCTGAAGGCCGACGGCCAGGGCCGCGCGGCGACCACGGCGCTCGTCGATGACGACGCGCGGGACACCCACTTGCAGAGCGAGTTCGATAACCGCAGCGTGTCCGTGCCGGACGCCCTCGAGTAGGTCCTCCGCACTTACCCCGTCCAAGGGGGCATTCGACTCTTGTATCTCGCGGTTCGAATTCGGGCCAGATCAGAGCCGGGCTACTTCTCGCGGAGACGCTCTATCGAGTCCCGAAGAGAGCGCAATCTGACATTGGCACGCGGCGCGGTGTGACATCGCGCGGCCGCAACCGTCTCACGGACACGTCGATACCGTGGATGTGCCCGACTTCGTCGGTCAACGCCACGTCAATGTGCCCGTGCCGCAACCCAGAATCAAGATCTCGTGCTGCGGCAACAGCAAGCCGGCTCGGACTGCGCAACCGACAATCGATTTGGCGATTGGCGCAGCGCGGAGCGACAAAATTCCGAGCTACGTCGTCAGCGAAGGCGCGCGCCTGCACTCAATTCACGGGCGAATGCGCCTGGAGATCCAAGGTCCGGGGCAGTGCGCGCCTCAGCTCCGCGCGGGCGCGATGCAGCCGTGTCTTCATCGTGGGTTCGCTGAGCCCGAGCGCCAGGCACGTCTCGGGGCCGGAAAGGCCCTCGAGATCGCGCAAGATCAGCACCTCGCGATAAGGCTTTTCCAGGCTCGAGATTGCGCGATGCACCGCGGTGACCAACCGGAATCGCTCGAACGCCGCTTCCGGATCGAGTGAGTCAGAAGGCACCTCGTCGAGTTCCTCCACGCGCTCACCGAGGCTCTTTCGTTCCCGCGCAAACGGCCGAAACATCCGCATACATGCGTTCCTGACCACACTCAGCAACCATGAAAGTGCGCTCGGATCGCGCATGACATCCGGACGGGTCGCGAGCTTCGTGAAGGCTTCTTGAACCGCGTCATCGGCGTCGAACCCGTCGCGACAAACACGCAAACCAAAACGATACACGCGGTCATGGTAGGTTCGGACCAGGGCCGCCAGCGCGTCGTCATCACGGCAAGCGGCCATCGCCAAGTCACCCGCGTCGTTCGGTTTCATCGCGAGATGAAGCCAGCTTGCGAGCCAATGGATTCACCAAATCGACCGACAGCCTGTTTATTCGGGGAGCGCCGTGGGGCGGGGTCCCGCGACCCCTGCCACGCGCGGCCAGAGGCGGGGGCGCCGAGAAAAAATCGCTCTGGAAGCCGAGCCCGCTCGATTCTCGAATCCTTTCCACCGGCCCGTGGATTCTCCTTCGTGAAAGGAACGAAAGCCATGAAGAAAAATATCGGGAACGGTGAGCGGATTATCCGAGGCCTGGCGTCAGTGGGGCTGCTCTCGTGCAGCATCATGTCGCCGCTGCCTCTGCCGGTGCGGCTAGTCGTTTTCGGAGCTACCGGTCTGTACATGCTGTTCGCGGCCCTCAGCGGTACCTGCGCGGGCTACGCGATGCTCGGCAAATCGTCCTGCCCAGCCCAGCCGCGAGCGTGACGCGCGGCCCGTAGATTCGAAAGAAGGAAGGAACGGATGTTCGCAAGCAAAGGAATTGCCGAGCACTTGGTACGCGGCATCATCGGAATCTCGGCGTTAGCTGGCGCCGCTAGCCTGATGGCAACGTCACACAGTTGGCTCGGTTTGGCCGCCCTGGCCGTCGCGCTCGTGGCGCTGCGCGGTTGCCCGACCTGCTGGCTGCTCGGACTCGTGCAAACCGTGGTCGCTTCCGCGCGCGGGCAACCGAGTGACCACTTTTGCCGCGACGGCACGTGCGCCCTCCAAAAGCCGCCCAACCCCTCCTCGCTCCCACCTTAGTCACCACTCGAGAGCGCCCATGAACAACAGCTCGCGAGGCGCATTTTCCACGTCCTCGGTGGCGAGTTGTTTGCCTGTGGCCGTTCGCTCGAATGCAACCCGTGCCCGTGGCCCATAGAACAAGAGCCCCTTCTTCGAGCTCATGCCCGCCTTTCGAAACCGTGCTCGTTGCTGCACGAACTGAAAGACATTGTCGAGCAACGCCAAAGTCTACTCGGGAAGACACCGCGACAGATCCGCGGGGCTCTTTGTGCTGTGATTTCACGGTATACGGCCCGCATTCGGGTTTGATGGCAGCGCCGACCATCAGCGCAAGCGCTCGACGGTGACGCCGGAAACGAGCTCGGCAAGCTCTCGGAGATCATGCTCGTCTCCGGTAACGACGAGGTCGCCACGAAGCGCCGCAGAGGCGATTACGGTCGCGTCGACCGCGTTAGAGCCAGCCGTGCTGGCGAGCAGTTCGCCCGCGCGCTCAGCGAGCTCCGGTGTCAGCGCCTCGACTCGACCGCTTTCTAGCAAGGCTCGGTGGGTGCCCCGCCACCATTCGGCAACCACTGCCGCGGGAATGGTGATAGACGCTCGCGACAGCCGACATGCGCGGAGTAGGGCCAGTGCGCCAGCGTGTCGTCGCTCGAGAGCGACGAGCATTCCCGTGTCGAATGTGACTCCCCGGGTTGCCCGGCCGACGTTTGCTGTGCGTTTCGGCTTTCGGCTCACATGGCACCTAGTTTCTTGAGCCAGCGTTGCACCTCTCGCTCGGGGATTTCGACTCCTTCACCGAGCTCTTTCAGCGCGCGATCGCGAGCGTCCTGCCGCGCTGCTTCCGCGACGAGATCGCTCAAGACTGCGGAGGCACTGCGCTTGGTGAGCTTTGCCCTTCGGTCCAGATATTCGGCGGCACGCTCGTCCAATGAATAGCTGCCCTTACGCACGGCCATTGGTAATACCTCCAGGTAGGAACTATTCCTACCACATGGTGTTACCCGAAGCCAGGGAAGGGCGATGCAAAACAGAAGTGCGGTCCAGAACGCGAGCCGTGCGATCAAAAGCTCCGCCCGCGATGTTCGAGCCCCTTCCCGCTCGCGTTCGCAGGACGGAGCGCACCCGAGAGCGCTTACCCGCCCGTGCGCTTGCGGTGTTTGCAGCCAGGCCAACAGCAGGGTCGGCGCTGACCTTCTTCCAGCTCCTCTTGAGTCCTGCGAATGCGGCGCTCGCGCGTCTCCGCCTGCTTCGCGTCCTCGACCCAACAGATAAACTCGTTGCGTGCCAAGGGGGTGATGTCCTCCCATTTCGCGAGCGCGGTTGCGTTCGCGCTCAGCGCGGCACGCAGGTCCTCACCGAGCTTGTGGACGTGCACCAAGCCACCGGACACGCGGTTACTGGTCATTGAGGAGAGTAAGAGCGCAAGACCCCCGCGACGGTCAAGCTCGACTTTGGCATTTCGCGTTTGTGCTCGCGACGTCACCGCGAACGGACCCAGGGCGAAGCGTCGTCCTCAGCCTCGTTCAGCCCCGAGCTCGGATGTCGATCATCTGGCCCGCAAGTGACGAGCACGTCCGAGACGCGCCGTCGCCAGAACGCCGTCCTTCATCCACCGTGGCCGTCGAGATGGACCCCTGTCGTTGCTCTGCCGCCTGGCGACGAGCGCTTCCGCCCGGTCGCAGGTGTTCGCGCGCCCGCGCCTCCACGACTACCTTCGCGCAACCCGTGAGGTTCGAGTGGCGTACACTTTGGCAACTACGTGAAAAGGACAATCGCAACGATCGGTTTCTAGTCGGCGCTCGTAGCTTTCGTTGGAGCGCTGTGAACGAACAACGCCGACGGACTGGCGCTGGGCCATCTGGTACGGCGGTTGCCCTCTGCGAGCTTGTGTCACCAAGGGCAAAGCGTTGAGCCACACAAATGCCGTATTCGTCGCGGAACCAGCGCCTTGTTAGGGCGACTGGCGCAGCAGCGTGCCAGCATTTCACAGTTGGCTGTGCACGCTCTGCGTCAGATGTTACGGGAGGATTTGAGTTAGTCAGCATGCGCATTTTTCCAAGCTTCTTTTGGGGGCTGACCGCTTGGTTTTGTGGGCTAGCGGCGAGCGCTTGCTCAGCCGGCGGCGGCTCGAGTGCCGTGTCCGACCTGGCGGTGCTCAATCAATTCGAAGCCGAGGTAGTACAACGTTTTTGCGCGAGGACCAGCGCATGCTGCAACGAGCTGAGCTACCCGTTCGACGAGGCCGGGTGCGAGCAGTTGACCCGCGACAGCATCGTGCAGTTCTTCAACACCGAATCCTTCCAAGGCGCGCACTACGATCCCGCGGCGGGCAAACGCTGCTTGGACGGCATCGAGACGCCCGAGCTGGGTTGCTCAACCAACGGTGACTACGAGTCGGCGGACTGCAAGCAGGTGTTCGTCGGCAGCGTGCCGTTAGGAGGCAAGTGCAGTCGAACTGAAGGCTGCGCCACAGCTGATGGCGCCGCGACACTGTGTGACTTCCCGCCCAATCCGGATTTTCAGGACCCCGACCTCACGGGCGTTTGCGTGCTGGATCCGGCTTCAGAGACCGGCCCGCATGGCAACCCAGGCGATGCCTGCAGCACCACGTGCACGGGCTCAGGCCTCTGCGGCACGCTCTGCAGCCCTGGGCAAACTTGCCCAACGGATTTACCGACCTGCTACGCGGCCGATGGCTTGTTTTGCTCCGCAGCAAACACTTGCGTCCCGCTGGGCGTCGTGGGCGACCCATGCAGGGGCAGCCCCGAATGCGGCGTCGGCACGTATTGCGACATCGGCGTAGGGCAGCAAGCGGGTCGCGCTGGGTTGTGCCAGTCCTTGCGACAGGCTGGCAACACCTGTCAGAACGGTCCGCAATGCGAAACCGGGTATTGCTCCGGCACCTGTATGTCGCGGCCGATTGCTGACCCAGACTTCTGCTTGGGTCACATCCCGCCGCCGCCGTTTTGAGCGAGCGTTTGCTCCGCGATGTCGTGGGATCGGTGGTAACTGCCGACCTTTGGGCGGGACTTGCACTCGTAAGACAGCGCCCATGCCGGGCGCACAAAAAGAACGGCCCTGTCGTCATGCGACGACGGGGCCAAATTCGGACTCGACGGTCCCTACCGCGCGCTTCTCTAGGCAAGCACGAGCGGCAGCACCGTGTCCTTCGTGTACCGCCAGATCAGCGATGAGTCGTGGCTTTGGAAGGCGGCTCCGCTGTAATAAGTGCGGTTCCGGCCCTGCAAGTCGTTCAGCGAGCCGTAGAAGCCTTGCGCGATTTCGTCGCCGCGGACGTTCAACTCGAAGGGTGTGTGCGCGCTGAAAGTCACGATATCCAGCACGCGCGGGGCGGTTGGGAAGTAAACCGGATCGTGCAGGCGGCGGATTTGGTTGACGATCGTGGCTTTCACGTCGAAATCACTAAGTGGCACGGTGCTTCCGAACTTCACGTTCCAGATCCCAGGCACGAGCGTGGGATTGATGCCGTAGAAGCCGGGCAACTGGGGCAGGTTGTAGGCCGTGTGCGCGTTGCTGTTCGTGATTGAGAGACCGGCGGGCACCCCTTGTAGCTTCAGCAGCCCCGTGTAGTAGAAGTTCGAGTCGAAGCGTCGGAAGATCGACTCCTCGTTGCGATCCAGATCGAAACTGCACAGGTTGTCCAGCGTGGGCGGGGCCGTGACCACCAACTTCTTGGCCTTGACGATGTAACGCCCCTGCGGTGTGTCGACGTTCACGGTTACGCCGTGCTTGTCACGCTCGACGTGCAGGACGTCAGCGCCGAACACTACGTCATCGCCCAAGAACGCCGTGGCGTTCTCGTACAGAGTGCTGTTGCCCGTCGGGCAGGCCATGAAGCCGCCGTTGATGCCGAAGATCGAACTCACGACCTGCGAGCTGAACACCTTCAGCGCGTACACGGTGGGCATGTCGAGGATGTCGCCCGTTCCCTGTCCGAATTGGAAGGCAGTGCGGACCATCGCGCCAAAGCCGTACTTTGCCACGAAATCCCGAAATTTCATGGTGAGATCGAGGGGCACAGGGTTCGGCAGGTCGAAGCTCGAATCCAAATCGAAGTAGGTCGCCTTGAGCTGCTGCAAATAGCCGAAGTACCCCTGCAGCGCCGCGCCCGTCTCTGCCGGCGTTGGCTCGGTGAAGTTCTGCAGCTGACCCGTGCGGAAATCGAAGTTCAGATTGTTGCTCCCAAACGAGCCAGTCGGCAGCGGGATGATCGGCGTGCCCAGGCGCGCAAAATAATCCGTGACCACCGGTAGGTTGTGAAACACGACCACGCCGATGTCCGTGGGAATGCCGGTTGTCGGATCGACGTAGGTTTCGGTGTGGCCTCCGAGGCGCTGCTTGCGCTCGAGCACGACCACGCTGCGCCCCGCATCCTTCACGCCGACGGCGGTGAAAGTGCCACCCGAGCCGCCACCAATCACGCACACGTCGCGCTCGATTGTCTTCGTCTTCGCGAAGGCAGTGCGCGAGGCAAGCTGCGCGGCGGTGAAACTGGCAGCTGAGTAGGACAAGAGCTTCAGTACATTTCTTCGGCGAAGACGCATCATGTTTGACTCCGTTCGTTGAGTGCGTACGAGAAGATCCGTCCCCGCGACGGTCTCCGAACCTTAGCAACCCTCCAGGTAGGGTATATGCTGAATCAATCGAGGGCTAGTGCGAACGTGCCTGTCCAAAGAGCCAGGCCGCGTACACAGGAATACCGTCGATTGCCGCCACCGCTCTGCGACTACATCAATGGGCTTGTCCCACACTTTGCCTCACGGATCATACTCGGCCGTGGATCATACTCGGCCGTGGATCACACTCGGCCGTGGATCATACTCGGCCGTGGATGATTGTCAGTGACACCAAGTTCGCCCTCTGGCCCGAGCGCTACCGTGCTGCACCCGATCGGTTCAGCGTTCCTCGGCGCAGACGCACGCTGCCTGATCGTCGACCAATTCGAACGTTTTCAGCTTGTTCGCAACTGGCGGCGTCCAATTCTGAGTTAGCGCTCGCGAGCCCGTGCGCCTTGGGCATCGGGCGGGCGACTTCCTGCGACGACCCTTCCGTCAGGCCGAACGATCGCTTGTCCGCGATCGCACCGAGCGCAGCCCGCGCGTCACACGGTCAACGAGCCGCAGCGCCGGGGACTCGATGAAACGGAGGGAGAGCAGCGAGAGAATGATCAGCGCGCTGCCGCACACGGCAATCACGCACCAGAACAATGGGATCGGCAGTGCCGCTGCTCGTTGGAAGCCGATGATGAACTGAAAGGTGACGTACAGCACGATCCCCTGCAGCAAGTAGATGCCGTAGGACAGTTCGCCCAGCCGCCTGGAGAGGGGGTGGGTCAATGCGCCGAACAGCGTGTTGCCCGAGGAAATCGCGATGAAGGCGAGCGTGAGCAGACCGAGCACGCAAAACTCTTCGGGCACGGGAAACTCACCCCCAAATCCGTAAGCTGCACGAAAGTGCAGAACCGCGAACAGCAGCGGAGCGAGCACGAAGATCGTGCCGAACTTGCTGCGTGCCAGCATCCGCAGCTGCGGCTGCTCGGCGCACAACGCAGCCAACATCCCGGAGCCGAAGGCATAAAGCACGGGCGTTTGATGCAGCGGCGAATACAGCAGCAGCAGCGACACGAGCACCGCGCTGAGGACGATGTAGCGGCGCGGCGCGACCGCCGCACCAATCAATGGCAACGCGAGATAGAACAGCCACTCGAGATGAAGCGTCCAGGTCACCCCAGCGGTGATTAGCCAAGTCGAGGCGAAGGCGTTGAGCGGCGGGGCGTCGAAGAGGCAGAAGAACAACCAGTGCAGCACGTGCAGCGCCAGATCCGACGCGGGCTCTCGCAGGGAGAACTGAGTCTGGACGCCAGCGATGACCGCGACGATAGCTACGACAACCCAATACAAAGGGGTCAGGCGCAAGACTCGCGAAACGAAGATGCGCAGCCAGTCGATCCGGGCGCGCTGATTCGGGCGGATCTTGGAAAAGAACAGGAACCCGGTGATCATGAAGAACAAGAGCACGCTGCTTTGCCCAAAATGCATGAATAGGTGCGAGTCCGGCAGCGCCCACGAATTGGTCCTGACCATTGCGAACCAGAACGCGGAATGGTGCAAAAATACGAAGAACGCGAGATAGCCACGCAGCCCATCGATCGAGCTGACCCGCTGCGAGCTCGCCTTCACCGCTATGCCACGGCCGAACAGCTTCAGCACCAATAGCGCGACGGCCAAACAAAACACGGCGTACGCGGGGTTGAACGGATTCGGCGGCACGGGAACTGAGTCAGGCACTCGGGGCCCGAAACCTGGCAAGCCGGAGTAAGCGAAACATGGCGTGGAATTGGCTCACCGTCTCTGTGTCCGAATCGCTGATCTTGAAGTCGTTACGGGTGGCGCAAGTTGAGCCACGCTGCCAACTCAGGCGCCCATTTTGGCTGTATGGTTTCAGCCAGCGGGTAATTTGCAGAATGCGTGCCAAGGTGGGGAGCCCTCTGGCGCCGTTTCTTCGGTCGGCCGACAAAACAGCTCGCGGAATGGACCGGTTCGTCCAAGTAGCGACGACACCCGCAACTCGCGCCCCCATCGGCTGGTAAATTTCTGCGCCTTCTCAGGTCACATCCTGCCGCTCGGCGAGCCGCAACGCGCGCGAGCCCTCACGCGCGCTGAATGAGTATCGCCGCCTATCGGGAGCGCGTGATGATAGCTCGAAGGTTCCCGGCCCTGGAGCGCTCGGAGTCGTCGTCATTCCCCATTCAAAGGAGCATAGCGTGACCAAACTCGACTTGCCATACGAGAAGGCCTCGTCGGCGCGTGGCGGCGAGGTTCACGGCGAC
>Ga0302321_100002644_pt1 | contig 15384 bp, 12 predicted proteins | sample Fen_T0_1_FD_202505 | JGI IMG/M metagenome (GOLD analysis project Ga0302321, IMG submission 202505) | Peat permafrost microbial communities from Stordalen Mire near Abisko, Sweden - Fen_T0_1 | ecosystem: Environmental > Terrestrial > Soil > Wetlands > Permafrost | place: Sweden: Abisko...
CTGCTTGCTCCTGCTCATCAGAATTTCTCCGCCGAGCTCGCTGACTCGGGCATCACGACTCTCGGCTATTTCCATCGCATGGCGCTGTCGTTCGGCCCGTTCGCAGCGCAGTGCATACTGGTGGCCTTCGCCTTCTTGGGCGGCGGTTTGGTCGGCGAAGCCTTCGCAGTACGGAGCGCGCCGAGTTTGTTCGTGGCGCTCTTCATCGCGCTCAGCGTGTTGAATTTTCAAGCCTGGGACAAATACTTGCTCGACGTGCTGCCAGCCGCTCTCGTCGCAATCCTGGCGCCGAGGCCGCTCAGCGCGGCCACATTTGCGAAAACGTTCCGTCGCGGGGCCCGTGACGGTCGCGTACACATAGAGGCACCGTAGGCGCGACGGGCTCCCAACGGTCGAGCCAGCGATCGGCGTTTCGATTAGTCCGATCGCCCGTTCCGTCCCTTGGCCAGGTGGCTGCCCCGTCGCCGCTGACTGGGAACTCGGTAATCGTGCCACTCGGGGTGATGCGACCAATCTTGCCCGCGCCCTCCCGCACCTCTGGGTGTGGCGAGAGCCGCTCGGTCGAAAGCGACGGGCGCAGGAAGCGCGCGACGATTTTGCGCACCGGGGCAAAAGTTTGGTCACACGGCTTCTTTGGCTGCAACGTGACGACAAGAGCGCCCTAGGGGTCGAAACTGCAGCGGACACTCGGCGCAGCTTGTTCTCCTAGGCCGATACGACTGTTGCGCCTGAAGGGGACTCGTTTGCCGTTGCGACGAGTGCGGCATGAAAACTGCACAACCGCCGCACAATCGGTAGCCCACACGAGAACATGACTCGCCGACGAGCGTACAGTGATCGTCCAGATGTCGAAACTGGGGAGCATCGCGCTCGAGCTGGCGCATCCCGAGGTCGAGGTCGTGCTGCGTCGCCAAGCCGCACGGTTGCAGGCGTCTGTCGAAGACTAGGAGGGCTTGCTTCGCGTGGTACACAACCGGAGAGTGGCGCCTGCCAACGATGCAGAAGTCGAAACGTGAGAGCTGCGAAGATCCTCGTCGTCCGAGGTGACCGAGTGGTCGCGCGGGACATTCGTGATCAGCTCACGCGGATGCGGACAGCGACCGACGCCTGTCTTGACAAACGTGCGCCACTCGGAAGCTGCTCATGAGCGAAGAGAGGTGCGCCGTCACACTCTCGAGCATCTGCGACGCTGCCGTTGCCGCCGATGATCATGCGCGCGTCACCTTCCTGAATCCGTCTGCCGAGGCGATGACCGGTTGGTCTCATCGCGAGGCCGTTGGGCGTAAGCTTACCGAGATCGTTCAGCTAATTGATGAGGACCGCCGCGAGGCGGTCGAAGCCGTCATCGGAGTTTCACGCCGTGCTCTGCTCGTGGCGCGAGCTGGAAAGGAGCATAGCGTTGACGTCTCGATCTCATCAATTGTCGATGACGACGGCGTTGACGCTGGCGTCATCGTCGTCATGCGCGGGTTGACCGACCAACGTCGAGCCGAAGCCGCCGAGGCCCTAAAAGTCGCCGGCGCGCGCTTCGAGCTTGCGCTCGCAGGCTCGAATACCGGCGTTTGGGATTACGCCCTCGTCCACGGGAAGATTGACGAGGCTCGCGCGTACTCGATCAATTGCTGGACGCCGCTCGGCTATCTCGAGAAAGAGCACGATTTCGCCGCGCGCTATGAGCTCATTCATCCGGAAGATCGGGCACGGATGGATGCCGCGCTCACGGCTTGTTTCGCCGGGGAGCGGCGCTTCGAGGCGGAGGTGCGTGTGCGGCACAGCAACGGAGCGTACCTCTGGCGCCTGTCCACGGGCGTCCTCGTGCGCGACGCCCAGGGGACGCCCGTTCGGCTCCTCGGCTGCACGCGCGATGTCGACGACGCGCACCGTGCGGAGCAAGCACTGCGTGAGAGTGAAGCCAGATTTCGGGGCACCTTCGAGAACGCGGGCGTGGGCATAGCCCACGCCTCGCTCGACAGCCGATTCCTTCGTGTCAATCAGAAATTCTGCGACATCGTCGAATACAGCCGCGAAGAGCTGCTCACAATGAGCCGTCGTGACATCACTCACCCAAGCGACTGGACTCGTAGCGACGGAGCGTACGCTGCGGCGATCCGAGGAGAGCACGCCTCGTATTCGGAAGAGAAACGCGCGATCACCAAGCACGGTAGGGTCATCTGGATCCATCTCACTGTCTCTATCCAAAGCGACGCGGTTGGGACCCCCACTCATATGATTGCGATCATCCAGGACGTCACGCAACGCCGGGAGCTGGAGGAGGCACTTCGGCAAGCACGGGACCTGGCAGAAGCTGCGAACCGCGCGAAGGACGACTTTCTTGCAAATGTGAGCCACGAGATCCGCACGCCCATGAATGCCATCCTGGGCATGACTGAGCTGGTGCTCGATTCATCGTTGAGTCATGGCCAACGAGAATCCTTGAAGGCCGTGATGTCCGCTGCCGGCAACCTGCTCGGGACAATCAACGATTTGCTGGATTTCTCCAAGATCGAGGCAGGAAAGCTCACCCTCGATCCATCGGACTTTCAACTGCGCAGTACGCTCGGCGATACATTGCGAGCCCTTGCGGCGAGAGCGCACCGAAAGGGCCTCGAGCTCGTTTGCAACGTGGATCGTAACGTCCCCGACACGCTCACGGGAGACGCCGGTCGCCTGCGCCAGGTGCTGATGAACCTTGTTGGCAACGCGATCAAGTTCACGGAGCAAGGCGAGGTTCTCGTCGAGGTCAGCGCCACGCCCGGCGAAGCGAAACACGGTCAGCTCGAGCTCAGGTTTGTGGTCACGGATACCGGGATCGGCATCTCCAAGGACAAGCAGCTCGCGGTGTTCAAGGCTTTCGAGCAAGAGGACACCTCGACGACGAGAAAATATGGCGGAACGGGTCTTGGCTTGACGATTGCGGCGCAACTGGCCTCCTTGATGAGCGGTGCACTCACCCTCGTGAGCGAACCCGGACGCGGGAGTGTGTTCACCTTCACCGCAAGGTTCAGAGCCCGTTCGACCGAAACCAACTCGGTCGACGTACGCATAGCGAGCCTACTTCGCGATCTACGCGTACTCGTCGTCGACGACAACGCGGTGAACCGACACATCCTCGAAGAGTGGTTACGAGGCTGGCAGATGCATCCGACCGGCGTCAGTAACGCGATGGCCGCGATGGACGCGCTCTGGCATGCCGTCGCCACAGGTCGCCCTTATGCGTTGGCACTGCTTGATGCACGGATGCCGGACACCGACGGGCTCAGCATCGCGGCAAAAATGCGTGAGCGCAGTGAGCTGTCAGCCACGCGCATCGTGCTTCTCACCTCGGGGGATCGCCCTGGCGATAGCGAGCGCTTTCGTGATCTCGCCCTGGACGCACACCTGCTCAAGCCGGTGCCGCAGGACGAGCTTCTCGAAACCATTCACCAAGTGATGGGCAGAGGGGAGCGCGACACATCGTTGGTTGCACGGCTCGTGCCGCGACCTGAGCCGATCGCGCCCAAGGTCGCAGCGAGCGCGCCATTGCATATCCTCGTTGTGGAGGACAACGAGCTCAATTCTCGGCTCTTGGAGAAGTTGCTCGAGCGGCGCGGCCATCGCGTCGAGGTGGCCAAGAATGGCAGAGTTGCGCTCGATCTGCATACCCACCAGCATTTCGATCTCATGTTCCTGGACCTTCACATGCCTGAAGTCGACGGGTTTCAGGTCATCAAGGCGATCCGAGAACGTGAAGCACACGCGGGCGGGCACATTCCGGTCATCGCATTGACCGCGCGCTCGCGGAAGGAGGACCGCGAAAGGTGTCTCGCAGCGGGCATCGATGCGTTCTTGACGAAGCCACTTTCGGCAAGCGAGCTGTGGCCAACGATCGAACGGCTGGTCGCGAGCAACGTCGAGCAGGCCTCGGCGCATTTGCTTTCGCCAAGCGTACTACTCGCCGCATGCGGCGGCGACGAGGAGGTTTTGAAGACCGCGTGTGACGCCCTCCAAGCTCGTTTGCCTGAGCAGGTTGCAGCACTACGCAATGCCCTCGACGCTCGAGCGCCAGATCGCCTGCGCGACGCGGCTCACCAGTTACGCGGGACCGCGTCGACCTTCTCGGTGACCGTCGATCATATCGCGTCGAAAATTGAAGCTCTCGCCGCGGACGGCGACCTGGGCGGGGCTACGCTTCTAGTCGAGCAGCTCGAGGGCCTCTCGCGTTCGTTGCTGCTCCAGACCAGCCGCCTCTCGATCGCTTCTCTTGTCGCGCTTGTCACGCCTCCACACGTCCTACGGTAACCTGAGCTTCCCCCGATCCAGACGCCTGGCCGGGAGAAGGTTTCATTTGTGAGCTCCAACGCGATTGGCGCCGCGTTGAGACGCGAGACAGTCGATGATGCGCGTGGGATGCGCAGACCGCAGCGAACACCCGCCGATCTCAGCGCCAGTAGCCCCGCTTCCTCGAAGATCTTCGCGAGCAGCAAGCCTCCCGCAATGGCGTGTCCCCCGCTGGCTTGACCACTACGGAGTTCCCCAGGGTCAATGCCGGTGCGACCGAACGCATGCCCAAGTGCAGCGGCCAGTTCCACGGGCTGATCACCGAAACCACGCCCACGGGTAGGCGGTAAACCAGGTTTTCTTTTTGCGGGTAGTCGCCGTAGAGAATGCGGCCTTCGACGCGGGACGGCAGCGTGGCCGCCTCCAAGATCGAGTTGTGCACCGCCCACCACTCGATTTGCGCGTTGATTTGCATGCTTCCCGCCTCACGCACGGCCAATCGACGATCTCGGCGCGCCGCGCAACCATGACCTGCGCGGCATTGCGAAAGACTTGTGACTTCTACCCGGGCAAGAGCGCCGCCTAAGCCACCTGCGCCTGCTTGGCGAACTCGAACGAGCGGTCGACGTCTGCCTCTTTCGCGACGTTGATGCGAGCGATGGTCTGCAACGTCCAAGGGCTGCTCACCTCGGCGGAGTAGCCAGCCGAGCTGGGTTGCCAGCGGCCCTCGAAGTACAAATTCCCGAAACGATAGGGCTCCGCCGAGCTGACGCGCTGGTCCGTGTTGGTTTTTGGTTCGAACTTCACATCGCTGATGGCAAATTGCTTGAGTGATGGCTAGTCCTTTTTTTGTGGTTCAAGTGTCCGCGCGATCTCCTTCGAGCTCGACCTCCGCACGCAGGCTGACGATGTCTCTGCCCACGGTCGCAACCGCCAACGTCCGCCCGTTCCGTCGATAACTCACGCGGTAGTCGCGCCGCGCTAGATCGCCGTCTACCTCGAGCTCTTCCCAACGCTCGGCGTGGCCGACATAGCAAATCGACACGTCGTACTGGCGTGTCCAAAAGAACGGCACCAGCTCGCAGCGCTGCCGTTTGCCCAGCATATTGCGCGCCACGATCTGACCGTGACGCTGCGCTACGGCCCAATGCTCGACGCGGATCTTCTCGCCGCTATGTGGGTCAGGCCAACGTGCGATGTCACCGGCCGCGTAAACCCCCGGAACGCTCGTCTCGAGGTACTCGTTCACGACAACGCCTCGGTCGAGGGTGAGCCCCGCGGCCTCCGCCAGTGCAATGTTCGGTCGCACGCCGATCCCGGCGACCACCAGATCCGCTGGCACTCGCGCGCCATTCGAGAGCGTCACTGCGTCCGGCTCCACGGAGCGAACGGTTTGCCCGAAGTGAAATTCGACACCGTGCGATTCGTGGAGCGCACGGGCAAAATCTCCGAGTTGCGGTCCGAGGACGCGCTCCAGCGGCCGCGATTCGGGCGCTACGACGCGCACCTGCAAGTTGCGCTTGCGAAGCGCCGCCGCCGTCTCTAGACCGATGAAGCTAGCGCCGACGACCACGGCCTGCCTCGCGCTGGCGCAGAGCGCGATGATGGCGCGGCAATCTTCCAAGCTGCGCAATGAGTGCACGTGCGGTAGCTCGGCGCCCGGAACGCCGAGCTTCACCGGATCCGCACCAGTTGCTAAGAGCAGCCGGCTGTAAGGGTGCTCTTTGCCGCCTTCGAGCACGACAGCGCCGCGGGCGATGTCGATGCGCGTGACGCGCGCGCCCAACACGAGCTCGATCCGATGCTCTTCGAAGAACCCCAGAGAGCGCAGCGGGATCCACTCGTCCGGCACCATCCCCGCCAAGTAGTGTTTGAAGTTCGGCCGATCCGAGGGCGGTGACGGCTCGACGCTGATCAGCGTGAGCTTACCCGAATAGCCCTCGTTCCGCAGCGTTTCGGCTGCGGCATGACCGGCGGCCCCACCACCAACGATCACGATTGGGCCTTCAGTGCCCGGGCGGGTCACTTGCTCGGAGCGCTCGCGCTCGGCGTTGCCGATAACATACAGGCGATCACCGCGGGCCTCGAGCGCCCAAGTCTTCACGGGATCGAGCGCAGGTGGCGTCAACGCTTCACCTGTGCGCAGACAGAACCCTGCGTGGTGAAGCGGGCAACGGATCGCGCCTTTCACAAGCAGGCCTCGCGCCAAGTTACCACCGTAGTGCGTGCACTTGGCACTCACGGCAAAGCACTCCCCGCCGTCTTTGGCGACGACGACGGCCTCTCCGCCCGCGTGCCCCAAGAGCAGCTCGCCTTCATTGAGGCGCGCAGGTTCGAATCCCTGTGTCAGATCAGGACCAGCTAGGCTTTGCTCTTCATCGGTCATGGGACGTCTCCGTGTTCCAGGCCTTCGTGTCGACCATTGCCGCGACGACCACGCTTGCGACCTCTTTAGGCCTTGCTACAGACAGTGCTTTGTAGGGTTTCATCTCCGACCTCCTGAGTACGGAGCTCCCGAGCACGGCGCGTGCCAACGGTAGAGCGTGGAACTACTGAATCTTAGCTTGGGCGGTTCCGCCGATTGACAGAGACTTGGCCTACATGCGCAATGCACGGCGCATGAGCTCCCACACGCCGCGATCGGCGTTACATGCCGAAGCGCTGGGGAGAGACGAAATAATGCGTGGCCAAAATCTTGTCACGCGGCTCCGCATTCGACGGCTTACTTCGCCGCGCTCGCGCTCCCGCGACCGACACTCAGCGGTTTCATGCGCACGCCACCGTCATAGAGACAACGGCATGGGGCGTGCAGTAAAGCATGCATGCCAAACAAAACCATTCTCTCAAGTCTCGCAATCGTGGCTATTGGCGCAGCCGCCGTCGTTGCAGGTTCAGCCCGGGCTGACTCGACCAACGCGAACAAGAAACCGGAGGCGCTGAAGTCGAGTCCCAAAGATTTGGTCGATGCGCTGCACACCGCATTCGGGGACAACCACTCGCGCGCAGTGCACGCCAAAGGGATCATTCTGTCGGGCGAGTTCACACCGAACCCTGCGGCGGCAGCGCTCACGCGCGCTGCACATCTGCAGAAAACTCGCAGTCAGGTGACCGTGAGATTTTCTGACTTCACCGGTATCCCGACGATTCCGGACAACAACCCCGCCGCCAATCCCCGGGGGCTGGCAATCAAGTTTACGCTGCCAGACGGCACAATCACCGACATCGTGGGGCACAGCTTCGACGGCTTCCCCACCCAAAACTCAGATCAATTCCGCGAGCTGTTGCTTGCGATCGGTGCGAGCGGTCCGGCTGCAGCCGAACCAACCGCCTTAACTCGCTTCCTCGAAGCTCACCCGGTAGCCAAGACGTTCCTCACGACACAGAAGCTGCCGGCTAGCTACGCTACGGTCGAGTATTTCGGCGTCAACGCGTTCAAGTTTACAAACTCCAGTGGCGCTTCGCACTTCGTCCGCTATCAATTCTTGCCCGTCAGTGGCGAGCAGTTGTTGAGCAAAGCCGAATTTGCTAGGGCCGGGAACGACTACCTCCAAACCGAGATCAAGGAGCGTATTGCCAAGCGCTCGATCCGCTTTCAGCTCGTAGCCCAGGTCGCCGAGGCAGGTGACAAAGTGGAAGATCCTTCGATTGCTTGGCCCGTGACTCGCAAGAAGATTTCGCTCGGGATGATCGAGCTCCAACGCCTAGCCTCCAACACACCTGAACAGGACAAGGCACTCTCCTTCAGTCCCAACCGGATCCCGGACGGGATCCAGACCGCCGACCCGATGTTGGACTTTCGCGCCAAGGCGTACCCGATCTCGGTCAAAGGGCGGCAATAGCCCGCAACGCGAGGTCACGGCTGTGAGCTCCCAAGCGGCCAGGCGCGGCCTCACTAGCGAGCAAGCCGCTCGACGCCTGCAGCTGATTGGTCCGAACGAACCGTTGCGACTTCGACTGCGAAGCGCGGTCCGCGAGCTGCTTCGCCGCTTCGCGAATCCACTCGTGGCCATTCTGTTGCTTGCCAGTGCGGCTTCCGCACTGCTTTTCGTTCAGACGCGCCGCTCAGAGTGAGCTGCTGACGGCCTCCGGCCTCAAGTGGCGGGAGTCGCTGGGGTGCTGCGAGATGACCAACCCATCGAAGTCCCCGGACGTGACCTCGTCCAGGCGGCGTCGTTCGCCGCCGGCAGCGTGGTCCCAGCCGATGCCACGAGTGGTCCCGCCGTCGCGCTCGTTCAGAAAACCGGCGAACAGACGGAATTCAGCTCGATTGCGACGAAGAGCCGGCGTTGAAACACAGAACGACGTCTGCCGTCGATTTCGAATCAGTCACCGGACCACCTCGCCCAAGTCCCCCGGCCTTATCTCATTCATCGACGGGTGCTCCTTTGCTCGGGAAAGAACCAGTTACAGCTCCTCGTCATCGAGAATCTTGTCAATCGCCGGGTGGTGTTCGACGGAACGGGCCGGGCGCATCCAGGCGACCGCTAGGACGAAGGCGATATCCAAGCCCGCGAGCAGTGCGCAAATCGCGATCAACAGCGAGCTAGTGAGTAGCGCGGTTTCGACCGCCAGCGCGGTCACCGCGAGAATCTCGACTAGGGCTTTGCCGTGGCGCCACATCTCGATCCTTTGTTGGGTTGATGAGCGATCATGAGCTCACGCTCAGCACTATCTTGCCGGGTGGCCGCGCCGCGAGACCGTCGAGCATTTCGTGGGCTTTTCGGGCCTCGGCGTGCGGGAGAACCACGCCCACGCGAGTCTTCAGCTTTCCATCATCGAAGAGCTCCGCGATGTTGGTTAGCGCTTCGGTCGTCACGTCGACCAACAGGAAACTAGCGGAAGCCCCGCAGCGGTCCGCAAGATCTGCGTTCGGTTTGGAAACGGAGGAGACCAAGATTCCCCCACGCTTTAACACCGCGAACGAGCGTGTCTGAACGTCGCCGCCAACCGTGTCGATGACGACGTCGACTGGCTCGATCACGTCTTCGAAGCGCGCCGTATGCACGTCAATCCCGCGCGTCAAGCCGAGACTTTTGGCATATTCTACGCCTTGCTCGACGTCCGTTCCCGCTACGCGGGCACCAGTCGCCAACGCGAGTTGGACGGCGAAGGCGCCGACGCTGCCGCCCGCCCCGTGAATCAGCACCCGCTGTCCTGACCGAACTTGGGCGTGGGATAGCATCTGCAGTGCTGTCACGGCGACGACCGGGACGGAAGCCGCCTCGACATCTGTCAACCGTGGCGGCTTGGGGGCGAGCATCGACGCGCTAGCCGCAGCGTATTCTGCGTACGCTCCCGTGAAACGAGGGTTCGTGACCCCGTACACGGCTTGGCCAACTTGAAACCCGCGCACGGCTGCACCGAGCGCAACAATCGTCCCTGACAAATCGGATCCCAGGGTGAGCGGAAGAGGCTGGGGCAGCACGCTCTTGCCGGATCGAATCCAGGAATCCCAGGGCCCGACGCCAGCTGCGTTGACGCGCACGACGACTTCCTGGTCGCTGGGCTGCGGTCGCTCGATGTCTTCGAACGAGATGACTTCCGGCGATCCGAAACGATGAACACGACTGGCCTTCATGCAGTCCTCGCTCACATCAAGGCTGGAGGCGTGGGGGGACTGGCATCGACCGCCTCGACGGCCGGCGCAGCGATGGGCAGATTGACCGGGGCGAGCGCCCAGCTCAACGCGAAGTCAGCCACGGCTTGCCAGCCCGGTTGCCCGAGAATGAAGTGCGTCCGCCCCGAGAACTCCTTGTATGCGGTGATCGCATGAGACTGCTGCTGGAGCTTCGCGTTTGCGCGTGTCACTGAGGGCGGCGCAACGTGGTCGAGCTCGCCGGCAATGAGCAACAAAGGCGCGCGATCGTCGTTGTGAAAATCGACGCGCGTCACTGCCCGCGGGTTCATGTTGGCGAGCGCGGCTTGGAACAAGACCCGCCCCGGCCCCGGCACCGCATACCGCTGATAGGCGGCGAAGGACTCTTCAGCGGAGAGCGTATTCGCAAATGCGTAATGAAACTCTTCCGGCGTCAGCGGCACGGCCTTGTGGACGTTGACCGGGTTCTTTAGGACCGGGAACGCAGACTTGAGCGATGCCCAGGGCAGACGGAAGATGCCCTTCAACGGTGCGGAATCAATCGCGACCCCAGCTGCGCCAAAACCGTGGTCCAAGACAATCTGGGTGATAGCGCCACCGAATGAATGTCCGATGATGATTGGCGGCTCGGCGAGCTCGCGAATGATTGACTCGTAGTGCTCGACAATCTCGGTAACGCCGAGATGTGCTGTTGAGGATGGGTCGCGACGCAACTCCTCGATATCCCCGTCCATCCCTGGCCAACTCTTTGCAATCACCTGGTGCCCGAGCGCTACGTAGCGCTCGATCCAATGCTCCCAACTGAGAGCCGTCATCCAAAGGCCGGGGATGAGCACGATGGTTCGCGATTCCGTATTGGTGTTGGTCATGGACTCGGTCTCCTTGCGCCGAAGGGCGCCACGGTGTCGAACAAGCCGGCGAAAGAGCAGGAACCGTGCCGCCACCAGCTCGGTTCCCAAGCTCGACAGAAGTGCGCGAGAGAGCCGTTCATGCCCGCGCCAGGGCCTGTTAATGCGCAATTGCGTTGAGCAGGCGGACCAAATTCTTGTCACGCTCCCCTCTGGGGTTCGGGTACGACCCACGATCCTGAGGCCTCTCGCTGGCATGAGCCGTGCGCTAGCCCGCGGTCAGGAGGTACAGATGAAATGGTTCAAGATGATGAGTGCCGGCGTGCTGATGACGCTGCTTTGAGCGGGCTGCAGCTCCGACGCCGCGAGCGAGCCGCTGACCACGTGAAGACTTTGCGGCTCGTGAACGGTGCCCGGATGGCGCTTGGTGTTGGGCTGGCGTCAAAAATCCGGTAGGTCTGGGCGATAGGCACGAGGCGTGCATCGCTATCGCATCATGACTCGTCTACCCGATGCAGAATTGGTCCTGGTTCCCGGCAACACACTCATCACGAAGACCGTCGAGGAGGGTCGCGCGCTGGCGCTGACACTCGCTCGCCACATCATACACAACCTGCAACCGAACCTCGAAGTGCTGAAGGCCGGGCGGGAGGACTACGCAACGAAAGCCGACAGCCTGATCGCCGCCGGTCATGTGGTCGCCGTCGAGTTCCGGACCATCGCCGCCGCCAATAACTATTGGCGCTAGAGCGCCGACCGGTTTGAAACCAATGCAGAAAACGAGGGAGGCCGAAGCTAAACGCACGCCCGAGGAGCGAGCACCGGAGGAATAGCCGCGCTAATTCGAGGACCGCTGCGACGAGGCCGTGCGCTCCTGCGATGGAATCGCTCGTTTATGAGTTGGTTTCAAACCGGTCGGCGCTCTAGAGCCTCGGCCCCGCACGTACACGGAGGCGCTCGATGGAAACACCGCCGAGAGCTTCCATAACGCCGCTGGTCTGCGCTTCCAGGCGCCGGAAGAGGTCGGAGACTTCGACGGAGCGCCCGCGGACCGCCTCGTCCTCGAGCTCGGAAGCAGTCAGGCCGGCGGCGGTCGAGACAGCCGAAATCATGCCCGCAACTCGGTGCGCTCCCTCCCGGACCTCAGCGAGATCATTCGCGAGGAGCGCGTGCCTCACCCGCTGTAGCTCATGCGGCAGGTGAGCGCGCAATGCTTGGCAGAGCTCTTCAAGAATTTCCGCGTCCTCGCCACAGGCAGCGAGCAGTGCCTGTGCATCAATCAACGCTCCGTCAACGCCCATGGCAGGGGCCGCTTTCGCCGTGACCCTGCCGATGGCCGACCACAGAGCATCGGCGCGGACGGGCTTGGCGAGGAACTCGTCCATCCCCGCGGCGAAGCACCGCTCGCGGTCCTCGGTCCTTGCGCGCGCCGTCAGCGCGACGACCGGTAGGTGCCCGCCCGCGAGTCGCTCCTCCGCCCGAAGCCGTGCGATGACCTCGAACCCGTCCATGCCGGGCATGTGGAGATCGAGGAGCACGAGGTCGAACTTTTCCGAGTTGGCTAGCGCCACCGCGTCAATGCCGTTCGTGGTGATTGCCACCTCGTGGCCACGACGCTGCAAGAGCTGTCGAATGAGAGAAGCATTGAACTCGTTGTCCTCCGCGACCAAGACACGCAAGTGCGGTCCGGCAGCTGACTCAGCGGCGGTTGGTGGGCGGGGCAACTCCGGTGGTCGCGCAGCCACTGGCACCTCCACCGTTCGACATGGGGGCCTCTCGCTCGAGACGCCAAACGGAGCGGCGAAAGTGAACGTGCTCCCCTGTCCGAGCTGGCTCGACACTGAGATGGTACCGGACATCAGTAGTGCCAGGCGGGTAGCGATCGTGAGCCCGAGGCCCGTGCCGCCGTACTTCCGAGTCGTCGACGTATCCTGCTGCGTGAACGCTTGAAAAATCAGGGTCTGCTTGTCGGGCGGGATCCCAATACCAGTGTCGCGCACCGAAAAGCGGAGCCAGACCGAATCGTGGCCACCGCGCTGGTCGTCGAGGTCGACAGCCACCTCCACCAATCCCTCGGACGTGAACTTGATGGCATTGCCCACAAGGTTGAGCAGGATTTGCCGTAGTCGGCCCTCATCGCCGAGCAGGAGCCTGTCGGGCACGCGCTGTGCCACGCGCCCAGTCAGCTTCAGCCCTTTGAGGTGCGCACGAATCGCGAGGGTTCGGAGCGTCTCTTCGAGCACTCCTCCCAGCGAGAATGCGGCCGCGGAAAGCTCTAGCTTGCCCGCCTCGAGCTTCGCAAAGTCGAGCAGGTCGTCGATGATCGCCAACAGACTGTCGGCCGCGAGTTTCGCGTTCCCAAGCCACTGACGTTGCTCTGCGGTGAGTGGTTCGCCCAGAACCATCTCGGTCATTCCGAGGATGGCATTCATCGGCGTGCGTATCTCGTGGCTGACGTTGGCGAGAAAGTCGTCCTTCGCTTGATTGGCGGCCTCGGCGGTTTCCTTCGCTCGAACCAGCTCCTCTTCGAGCTCCTTGCGGTCAGTTATGTCGACGATCGTGCCAAGGAGCCGGGTCGCCATGCCGCTAGCGTTACGCATGGCTTTGCCGCGGTGGATGTACCACCGAGGGGAGCCGTCCCGGCGCAGCAGCCTTCCGACGACCTCGTACAGCGACGTCCGCCCAGACAGGTGAGCCTCGAGGGCTTGCCGAATCTTGCCGCGATCCTCTGGGTGCCACCGTTCAGGGTGAAACTTACGCGAGGGCAGCCCGTCGCCATCACCCTCCTGCTCGTAGCCAAGCACTTCCCAGAAGTTGATGGTGTGGACAGGGGCCTGATCGATACGGCCCCCGCTCAAATCGAAGTCGAAGATGCCCACGTTCGAACCTCGGAGCGCGAGCTGCAGGCGCTCATTGGCGAGTTGCAACGCGGTCGCCTCCTCGGCCAGGCGGCGCTGCGTATCGTCGCGAAAAACGAGAACGGTCCCTTTCCTAAAACCACCGTCGTCTACGATCGGCGAGCGCCGCTCGTCGATGGGCACGTGGCGCCCGCTCTCCCGAAGTAAGGCCGAGTGACCTTCCACGGAGACCACACGGTACACAGCGTCGAGCGGTTTGCCCAGTGCGTCGGCCTGTGTCGAGCCGGTCAGGCTCTCGGCGACTGGGTTCATGAACACCACGCGACCACGCTCGTCCGTTGCGATGACCCCATCCGCGATACTCGAGAGCGTGAGCGCGTACTGTCGGCGCGAGGATCTCAGCTCGTCTTCGGCGTGCCTCGCGGTGGTCACATCCATGACCGCACCGACGTACTCCCGCTTCCCCGTCTCATCGCGCACCGACGTCGCCGCGACGTGCACGTGCTTGACCTGGCCATCCGGCATCACGAGCCGAAACTCGCTGTCCCAGTCGGCGTCGACCGAGAGCACGTGCTGAACCTGCTCGGCGATGCGCGCCTTGTCGTCGGGATGAACCCTCTCCAGGACGTGGGCCGGGGTCGGCTGAACGCTGCGTTCGTAACCATAAATCGTGAACGCCTCGTCGGACCAGTACACGTGCCCGGTCTCGACCCCCCATCCAAACGAGCCGGTACGACTGAGGCGCTGCGCGCGATCGAGGTGGAGATGCGTGCGTCGAAGCTCCGCCTCCGCTTGACGTGCCGCGGTGACATCCATAACCGAACCGATGTATTCGAAACCAGACCCGCGCTCGACAGCATGCCCGATGACGCGCACGCGCTTGCGCACTCCAGCGGCGGTGGTGATCCAGAATTCGTCGACCCACTCCTGGCTTACCTCGGAGACCACCTTCACCTGACGCTCCGAGGAAAGGCGATCCTCCGGATCCATGAGCTGCTGCACGTCGACCGTGGTCTGCTTGGTCCCCGGCTCGAAGCCATAGATCCGGCGCGCCTCCTCGGACCAGGTGATGCTGCTGCCATCGATGGGCCAACCGAAGGAGCCCGTTTTCGTCAGCCGCTGCGCCTCGGCGAGATAGAGGTCGGAGCGCCGCAACTCGGAGTACAGGCGGGCGTTCTCGAGCGAGATAGCTGCTTGCGCGGCGAGCACGTGCAAGATGGCCATGCGGTCCGGCGTGAAGGCGTGAGAGGTCTCGCGGTTCTCCAGATACAGCACGGCGACGATCTTGGTCTGCCTCACGAGGGGTAGGCAAAGGACCGAGCGAGCCTTCGATCGTGCGAGGTATTCGTCGCTCGAGAATGGGTTCGGTTGCATGCCCTCGTCGAGGTTCACGATCTGCGCTGTCCGCTCGACGTAGTCGAAAATGGACTTTGGCAGCATTGCGTTCGAGACGGGCTCGTGGACGAGACGCACATCGATCTTGGATGCCTTCGCGATGGCTTCGGCTTCCACGCGAGCGCCATCCTCACCGGTCGTGATCAGAAGACCACGCCGCGCCCTGGACTGCTCGACGGCGATGAGCACCACTCGCCCAACGAGCTTCTCCAGGTCGATCTCGCTGGAAATGGCTTTGGATGTCTCGAGCACCGTCGAGAGATCGAGCTGACCTGCGGGGCTCGCTGCCGCCGACAGTGACGCTTCATTGGGATATTTGCGGTCTAGATCCCGAGTCTTTCCAAACGCGCCCCACCTCTCGTAGCAGGATCGGGCGTTCGCTCGAAATGCGCGCGCGATCGTCGGCAGCCCGCGCGCGTCGTAAAAGCGC
>Ga0302321_100002645_pt1 | contig 15381 bp, 15 predicted proteins | sample Fen_T0_1_FD_202505 | JGI IMG/M metagenome (GOLD analysis project Ga0302321, IMG submission 202505) | Peat permafrost microbial communities from Stordalen Mire near Abisko, Sweden - Fen_T0_1 | ecosystem: Environmental > Terrestrial > Soil > Wetlands > Permafrost | place: Sweden: Abisko...
GCGGAAGCCGAGACCTTCGTGAAGGGCAAGCACACCGAGCTGACGGAGCTGGTTACCAAGGCCAAATCCGCCGAGGACGAGAAGAAGCTGGATGCGGCGTTCGACGCCGTATTCGACTACGACGACTTGGCCAGGGCGACTCTCAAGGACTCGTGGGACCAACGCTCTGCCAGCGAGCGCGCCGAGTTCACCAAGGTGTTGAAAGACTTGGTGCGTAACGCCTACCGGCGAAACATCAAAAAGACGCTAGGCTACGAGGTCGACTACAAAGGCGAGCAGGATGGCGAAACCGGGAAGGTCGTGCGCACCGTCGCCCGAAACAAGAAGAATCTTCGAGAGGAGCCGGTCAGCATCGACTACGTGGTTCACCAGGTAGAGGGCAAATGGCTCATCTCCGACATCGTTACGGAGGGCTCGAGCTTGGCGCGCAACTACCGAAATCAGTTCCGCAAGGTCATCCAGAAGAAGGGCTTCGACGAGTTATTGAAGCGCATGAAGGCCAAGCGGGAAAAGGGCGGGGACGTCGACTGAGCGAGTCGCCCGGGAAGAAGTAATTTTCTGCATCCGGGGCGAATTTCTGGTTGAAATTGCCCGCCCGGGGCGGCGCGCTGGTACGATCAGCGGACTTTGGGTCCGTCTCGGAATCCGTCCAGCGTCCCGCCTCAGCTGCCTGCGGTGCAGATGCCCAGCGTCGAGGAAGGCGTCTCGGGGGTCGCTTTCGCGTTAGGCGATGATCAACGGGTACCGCTTCGGCTGACGGTTACCCGAGGCGTGCTCGGCATGGAGCTGTACGAGCCGATCCCGCTTGGCCCAATCGACGTCAAGCGGTTGTCGGTCACGCTTCCCAATTTGAAGTTCCCGCTGGACCTGAGCGGGGGCGTGCGGCAGTTCCGACACCGACGTGGCGAACTCGAACGAGCGGTGCTCGGCAGCAGTCTCGGCCGACTTGCGCGGCACTTCGAAAGTCGGATCGGGCAAGTGCTCGGACCACTCGTACGTCCGCTGACCGTGTTCGCTCGGCCTCAGGGGATTGGGCTCGGGTTGGTCTCGCACGAGCAAGCGCTCGCCTTCGATTTGTTGTGGGTGCCCGATGAACGCCACGCACGCTTCGTGGTCAGCGAGGCACGCGGCGTCGGATTGCCCGGAGCCGCGCTCGGCTTTGCGCTACGTGCTCTGGACAGAATCTTTGCTGGCTTGGGCAGCCGCAGCGGGCGCGTGATCTCCATTCCAGACGCCGGGGCTCTATTGGCCCGCGTGCTGCTTCCGGCAGTCGGTGCCCGCGCGCCGTCCACACGCCGTGTGCGCTTTGGTGCATTGCACTTCGACGGGGATGAGGCGACGCTCGAGCTCGATGCGACCTTTGCTCCCGGGGCGCTCACGCCGCTCGGGACGCGCGCGTTGGAGCTCGCCCGCTTGGTCACTGGCGCCGACGACGCGCTCTCGCGTGGCGCGGCGGATGAGGCTCGCGCAGGCTACCTCCTGGCGCTCGAGCAGGCACCGCGACACCCCGAATTGGTGCGCCTAATTGCGGACATCGACCTGCAGTTGCCGGACCGCGCGGAGGCAGCGCTCGGAATGGTGGTGGAGAGCTTGCCCGCGACCCGCGCCGGCATCACGGGGGCGGAGCTGCTGTGGCGTATCGGTGATTTCGATGGTGCGCGCCAAGCGTTGCGCGAGGCCGCTGAGGTCGAGCAGTACGCACCGCTGGCTGCGCTTTTGTGGTGCCGTTGCGCCGAGCGCGACAATTCCGCGCTGGAACGCAGGAATGCGCTCGACCGAGCAGTCGCCCTTTGCCCCGGTCTCGAATTGCCGCGCGTGCGACGCTTTGCGTCGCGCTTGGCCCGCGGCGAAAGTGAAGGTGCGCTCGCGGACGCCGAGCACTTGGAGGCGATGACTCCCGGCGCGCGGGGCAAGCACGACAGTAACTTGAACGCGGGGCGAGCCTTCTTCTCGGCCGGGTTCGTGCGTGAGGCGCGCCGTTGCTTCGAACGCGCGCTGCGTTATGCGCCGGATGACGCGCGAGCCACTGCCGGGCTTGCCCGCGCATTGCTCGAGGCCGGGCAGCGCGAACGAGCCACGACATTGTTGGCCCGCGCCGTCACTTTGTCCGAGCGGGGTGGGCAACCGGACGCGGACGCTTTGATCGACTTGGCGATGGTTCTCGCCTCGGATTTGAAGGACCTCCCGCAAGCGATCGCCCGCGTGCGTCAGGTCTCGGCGTCTTCTGGGCGCTACGTCGAGGCACGCCGCTTGGAGGGCGGCTGGCGTGCTGACTTGGGCGACATTGCCGGCGCTTCGCTGTGCTTTGGTCGGATGCGAGAAGCCATCGAGCTGAGCGAAGAGGCGCCGCTCCACGCCGCGAAGTACTTGCTCGAAGCGGCCGAGTTCGAGCACGATGTCGAGCGCGACGTGCTCGCGGCCGAACGACACTTGGCCGTCGCGTTGCGCGTCGCTCCGCACGACGCGCGGATTGCCGAGCGCTACCGCGCCGTTGCCAGTGAGGCCGCGCTGGCCGCTCGCGAGCGCCGCCGCGACGCTTAGGCCCCTTAGCCGAACAAAGCGTGCCAGGCGCGCTCGAGCCCTGGCGCGTCCTCTTCGGGCAGCACTGCGCACAGTCGAAGCGGAGAGAGCGAGGTGCCGAGTGCCGTCCGCGGAACGCACACTAGCGCCCGAGACAGCACGTCGGGGAGCCGACCGACGCCGACTCCGATTGCGCTGACCGCAGCGATGTCGGTCCGCACGCAGGCCGCGCCTGCCGCGCGCAGTAGTTCCGCAGTCCCGCCGAATTCGGGCACGCTAGTCAGCGACAATAGGAGGTTCGTCTGGCCGTCGAGCCAGGCGTCGCGCACTGGAATGCCAGAGGCGGTGATCACCTGGAGCAAGCTCACGCAAGCCGCCTGGGGTGCGTGCAGCCACGCGAGTTTGCGATCGACGACTATCGCGACTCTCTCGGCCGAGCTCGGTTCGACTCTGGTTTCGCGGCCCCTACCGTGCTCGGCAAAGTCCGCGGTCTTCCGAGCGTGGATGACCACCCGATGCCGCTTGGCCCAAGCCACGGCGCGCGCATTCAGTACCTTTGCACCGGACTCCGCCATTTCCTGCATCGTCTCGTAGTCGATTGTGGGTAGGTGGCGGGCCTCCGGCACCGAGCGTGGGTCGGCGCTGTAGATTCCGTCGACATCGCTGTAGATCTCGCATTGCTCTGCGCCTAGTGCGGCGGTGAGCGCGACGGCGGTGGTGTCCGAGCCGCCGCGGCCCAAGGTCGTGATCTCGCGTTGCTCGCTCATGCCCTGGTAACCGGCGACGATCACGACTCGGCCGCGCGCGAGCTCGTCCCAAATGCGCTGCGGGCGCACTTCGATGATCTCGGCGTCGAAGTGACGATCGTTGGTGATGATCCCCGATTGCGATCCGGTGAAGCTGACGGCAGCGACCGAAAGTTCGGTGAGCGCCATCGACAGCAGGGCCATGGTCACGCGCTCGCCCGTGCTGACCAACATGTCCAGCTCTCGCCGGGGCGGCTCGGTGGCGACGCTGCGGGCCAGAGCCAGTAGATTCTCCGTGGTTTTACCCATGGCGCTGACCACCACCACGACGTCGCGTCCGGATTGCTGGGTGGCCGCGACGTGGCGCGCCACTTGCCGGATCTTCTCCGGATCCGCGACCGACGATCCGCCGTATTTTTGAACGACGATGGCCAAAATCAGAACGATTTCTAGCAGCAGTCTAGGGTTCGGGGCAAAGTTTGCTGAGGGTATCAGGCCGCGCTGGGGCCGAAGCTGACCACCCCGAAGCCGCCGGCTGCCCACAAGCGCCCGCTCCCCGCATGCCAACCGAGGCAAGATACTTTCGCCCACTCGCCCCGGTCGAGCGCGTCCGAGGGGGAATGCTCACCCGCGACGTCCAAGTGCGCGATGCGCTCGGCTTCACCGCGTTCGGGATCGACCAGCAAAATGTCGGTCTGATCACTGGTCTCACGGTAAACGGCCGCGAAGAAGCGCGGGCCGCCGGGCAGCAGCGCGCCGGCAATCGCCGTCGTGCTCCCGCTGCCGGCGACACGGCGAAAGGTCTTGCCGGCGTCGGCAGAGACCAAGAGCGCGCGCCCGCGCTCGGCGAGCGCGAGCGCCTGTCCGGAGCATGCGATCAACGGCGCGGCGCTCTGCGCCACGGCCAACGCGGGACCGCTCAAGGGTTGGCTGCGGCCGCCGCTCCGATCCAGCGCGAGCAGCGTACGGGTGTGGCCACCGGCCAGCAAAATAGTCGCGCTTTCGCGGGCTACCGCCACGACCTTGCCGTCGAAGTCCAGGCGCTCGAAGCGGTCCCCGCCGTCCAGCACGTCGAGCAACGTGCTCTCTTGCAACCAGAGCAGGACGCGGCCGTCGCGAACGCCCAGCGCGCCGCCGAACGCGAGTTGTGGACGCGCGCCGAGCGGACCGCGCAGTTGCTCGCGGAAACGTGTGAGCTGCTCGGCTTGCGAAGCAAACCGAGCACGTCGAAAGAGCTGCCCGCTCTTGGTGCAGGCGAGCGCGATGTCTTGATCAGCGCCGACCAGCACGAGATCGGAGAGCGCGCTGCCGTCGACGGCAACGCGCAGCGGCTTGGGCGAATCGCCGCGGAACCACAGCAGGTCGGAGCTACCCGCCACGACCGCGTCTGCGCTCACCGAAAGCGCGGTGCATGCTTCGAGCGCCGCCGTCGGATGCAACACTTGCCAGCGCAATGCCGCCATCGGTAGGCGGGCTTCGTCACTGGCGGTGCCGAGCGAGATCTCGCGCTCGGCCGCGATGCCCTCCGAGCCATCGTCCATCTCGAGGGTCGGGAACTTGCTCTCATCGACCGTGATCTCGCCGTCATCGAGGCCCTCGCTGCCGTCATCGGGAGTCAGCGCGTCGGGCAGCGTGAGCCCGACGGCTGGGTCCACCTCGAACCCCGAATCGCTGTCGTCCTTGCCGTCGTGCAGGGCTTCGTCGCTGCCGACGATCGTGCCCAGATCCAGCTCGATCGGCTCATTGTCTCCGATGCTTTCGCCGAGCACGTCGATCTCTTCTCCGACGACCAAGTCGGTCGATTCCTGGTCGTCGTCGCCGCCGTCTTCGAATTCGTCGAGTTCGATCGGTTGATCGAGGTAGCTCTCTTCTTCGTCGGTCATTTTGGCGGGCGAGCCCGCGCCGCAGCTGACGGGTGTGGTGCCCGAACAAAGAAGAGTGGCCTCGATAGTGCGGAAATCTGCAGGACCCATCGTCGTCTAGGATAGCAGCTTTCGTGATACGCTCCCGCTCTTGCAACTCGCGGAGCTCCTCGATGATGGCCTGATCGTGCGGCGCCTTTCGGTCAAGAACGAGGACGTCGTGTACGTCAAGGGGATCTTCGAGGCGAGCGAGGGCTTGTGTGCCATGTTTGCCGAGCGCGGTGGCGAGCTGACGATTGTTGCCCCTGTGTCGCGCGCTTTCGAATTGGACGTGCTTTTGCGCGATCTTGCGCTCGAGCTGCACGGAACACTCGACACTGGTGGGTGCTAAAGCCCCCGTGCCCGGGCCGCCCGAGCTCGGTCCCGCTGACGAATGAACGGGACGCGACTGCTTGGCGTTGCGAGCCCGGTCGCGATGCTTTAGCTTCCGCAAAAGATGCCCGAGCCGTTCGCGCCAACCCTGATTGCTGCCGTGCCATCGTTGGCGGAGCGAACGCCGTTACCGCTCGACGGGCGCACCGATCCCCGCGTGCTCGACGCTTGGTGTGAATGGTTGGGCGCGCTGGCAACCGACGCCGAAGCCGCGCTGGCGGCTGCGATTGCTTACCGCGAGCTGGATGCGGCGGCGCGCGATCGTTGGCTGTCCGTGCTGGAGCAGGACTCGCTGCGCCTGAAAGTGCCGCGGATTGCCGTTTATGCGCCGCTCTTGGCGGTGGAATCCGATCCCGAACGTCGGACGCGGATCACCGACGCCATCGGGCCGATGGACGTCGCGGCGACGCCGCGTTCCGCGGCCCAAGGGCTGTGCGGGAAGCTGGCCGACGGCTCGTTGCTGGCCGTGCTGATCACGCCGCTGTATCTGGATTTCGTGCAAGTTTTGGCTTGTTCTTACCAAATCGAGCGCGGTTTCGGCTGGGTGCGGCACGACCCAATCGTCGATCGCAAGCACGCTCCGCGCCATGGCGAACGCATCGACGGCGCCTTGGTCGAACGCACCCCGCTGAAGAGCTTGATCGACGATCTCGCGCACGCGGTCCTCGCTCACAAACGCAGTGGTCGGGATTTGCCGGAAGCACTTCGCGTGTTCGCCGATTTGTTCGGTCCGAATGTGAGTGGTTCGAGCCCGCCGTCGGCGACGTGATCCGCCCGAGCGTGCTCAGCGTGCTCGTGCTCGCGGTAGCCTGTCAGCGCGTCGCGGAGCCGCCCGCGGACGGCGAGAGCGTGTCCGAGACCCGCGGGCGCGTGCAACGGTACGAGTTCGGTACCACCGACGGTGAAGAGCTCAGCGCTGAGAGTATGCGCGGCCGGGTTACGGTGCTCGTATTCGTGACTACGTTCGACCTCGCTTCGCAAGTGGCCGCCAAGCAATTGAATCAGGCGTTACATTCCCACCGTCCACGCATCAACGCGGGCGCGGTCGTACTGGAAGCCGCCAAGTACGCGCCGCTGGCCGACGTGTTTCGCAGCTCGCTCGAACTCTCTTATCCAGTCGCGCTCGCCGACTTGCCGACGCTTGCGCAGAACTCGACCTTGGGCGAAGTGCGCAGCGTGCCGACGGTGATCGTGTTCGACGCGCAAGGCCGTGAGGTGTTTCGCCGATCGGGCGCCTTCACCAGCGCAGAGCTCGACGCCTGGCTCACGCGCGCGCGCTGAGCGCTCTTTTGCAACACCGCCGCGGCGCTTGCCTACCGAGCGAGGGTTGACCGCCCGTTTCATCGTTCTAGTCTGGCCGTCGAACGTGTGGTCGCTTTGCGGCCTGGAGGGAGAGAATACGATGGCGAAACTCGAAGGCACGAAGACTCATGAAAACCTGAAAGAGGCGTTCGCTGGGGAATCGCAGGCGAATCGGCGCTACCTGTACTTTGCGAAGGTCGCGGACATCGAGGGTTACCCCGAAGTCGCCGGGCTGTTCAAGGACACCGCCGATGGCGAGACGGGTCATGCCCACGGCCACTTGGATTTCTTGAAGCAAGTCGGGGATCCGGCGACCGGCAAGCCGATTGGCGACACCTTGAAGAACTTGCTTTCGGCCGTGGCGGGCGAAACTTACGAGTATCAAACGATGTACCCGGGCTTCGCCAAGACCGCGCGCGACGAAGGTTTTGCCGACGTAGCCGAATGGTTCGAGACGCTCGCCAAGGCGGAGAAATCGCACGCCGGTCGCTTCGACAAGGCCGCCAAAGAACTCGGCTGAATCTGGCATGAGCAAGCACCCCGCCCGCACGCCGACGATCGCGCCGGCGCGCGACCCGAACGAGGAGCGTTACTGGGATCCGCGCGATCTCGAACAGGAACTCTTGCGCACCTTCCAGGTGTGTCACGAGTGCCGTATGTGCGTCACGTACTGCGGCTCCTTCCCGATCTTGTTCAAGAACATCGATCGCGAGATCGACGCGGGGCGGGCGGAGGGTTCGGAGCGAGTGGACGCCGAGACGGTGCACGCCGTCAGCGACCACTGCTGGCAGTGCAAGCTCTGCTACATCAAGTGCCCGTACACTCCGGACGAGGGCGCGCACGAGCGGTTGGACTTTCCGCGCTTGATGGCGCGCGAAAAAGCGCAGCGCTCACGCCGTGACGGTGTGCCGATCGTCGACCAAATTTTGGGTGAGCCGCAGCGCATCGGAGCGCTCTCGGTGGGCCCCCAAGCGAAGCTTGCCAACTTCGTCAACGAGAAGCGCCTGGTGCGCAGAGTGCTCGAAAAGGTGACCGGAATTTCCGCCGAGTTTCCGCTGCCGCCAATCGCCAGCCAAGCGTTCACTCAGTGGCATCGCAGGCACACGCCGGTCGAAGGCGCGGGCTCGAACGGCCAGATCCTGCTTTTTCCCACTTGCTACGGTGAATACAACTTCCCCGAGGTTCCGCGCGCAGCCGTGCTGGTGCTGGAGAAGAACGGCTTCGAGGTGATCGTGCCGGAGCCGCTCACCTGCTGCGGCATGCCGAACTTGGACGGTGGCGACCTCGACGCGGCGCGGGCCAAAATGCGCGCAAACGTGGAACTCCTCGCGCCCGCCGTCGCGCGAGGGCTCTGCGTGGTCGTGCCCGGACCGACCTGCGGCTATACGATGAAGAAAGAGTGGCCCGTGTACTTGGGCACGCCCCAAGCCGCGGCCGTCGCCGCCAAGACTCTCGACTTAATGGAATTTCTCGATGGTCTCCGGCGCGAGAAGAAGCTCGTCAAAGGCTTCACACACGGGCTCGGACGTGTTGCCTACCATGCCGCTTGTCACCTCCGCGCGCAGAAGATAGCCATCCCTGGCGCGCGCGTGCTCTCGCTTTTGCCCGACACGGACGTGCGAATCATCGAGCGATGTTCGGCGGTCGACGGCACTTGGGGCATGAAAGCCAAGTACTACGAAGAGGGCGTCCGCTACGCGAAGCGCCTGACGAGCGCAATCGAGGACGAACAGCCCGAGCCCGGTGAGCTGTCCGTGGTCACGGACTGCAGCCTAGCCGCCTTGCGCGTGCTGAAGCAGAACGGTCGCGTCGCCCGCCACCCGATCGTGGCCTTGGCCGAGGCCTACGGACTCACGGAAGGAGCAGGAAGGTCATGAGCCTGGTCACGCGCGGTGAACTCCTCGGGCTAGCCGAGTACGAACAGATCCGCGAGCCATTTCGACGACGGATCATCGCGCTCAAGGAAGGGCGTCGCGTGGCCGTGGGCCCGAACATGACCGTGTTGTTCGAAAATCACGATACGGCTTTGTATCAAATTCAGGAAATGCTCCGCACCGAGCGAATCAGCGCCGAAAAGGCCGTGCTCCACGAGCTCGAAACGTACAACGAGCTGGTGCCGGGCGCGCACGAGCTCTCCGCGACGGTCTTCATCGAGTACCCAGAGCGGGAGACGCGCGAGCGGATGCTGGTCGCTTTAGCGGGGGTAGAGACCGCGTTCTACATGCGCGTCGCCGGGCAGCGTTTGCCGGTTACACCCGACCCGCGTGGCACCGATTCGAGCCGAACGATGGCCGTCCAGTACGTCAAGTTCACTCTGAGCGAAGCCGCCGAAGGCGCGCTCCGCGCCGGCCAAGGGGAGGTCTCACTCGGCCTCGAACACCCAGCATACCGCGCCGAAGTCGTGCTCGCGGCGCGCACCCTGCAGAGTCTTCGCGACGACTTGAGCTGAAAACTGCCGGAACCCAACCGAGGCCCGTTTTCAATGCCGCGGATCGGAAGCGTTGTTGCACGGGCAGGCGCGGCAGCTCCGACTCGATTGAGCCGAAACCGCGTGGCCCGTACCGCCGCCACTGTTCGCGCAGCGCGCACGTTTCAGTTTGGCCAACCCATTCAGCCAAGACCGAGGCGGCCGCGCGAACCGCTACTTCACTTGCAAGGCGCAGCGCCTTGGGCGGCGCCGCACTCCTTGGCGTCGGTCAGGGCGCGGCTGACGTGCAAAAGACGGCATTGTACGTTATTGCCCGCGGCCGACGTGGAGTAGCCCACCGATGGGCCTGCGCCGTCGACCTTCACGCAGTCTGCCTGGCATGCGGTCTGATCCGCGAAGCTTCCGTCGAAGTCTGCCTTGCAAGCTTGCTCCAGCAACAAGCAATACGACTCGCAGTTGCCGGAATTGCCTGATTTGGGTGGGGCGCTCGAGCCGCAGTGACCATCACCACCGGGGCCGGTGTGCGAGCAATGGCTCTTCGGATCGACCAGTGAATTGTAGGAATGGTACATCCGGCAGCCGACCGTATTCTCCGCCGTGTCGCCGATGTGCCCTCGTGGCAGCGCATTGCACACGGCCTTGCATTGGGCCTCGTTCTCGTAGATCGGAAAGCCGTTGGCTTCCGTGCATTCGGCCATCTCGAGTCGACAGAAGGTATCGCAATCGGGTTTGGCATCCGGGTCGTCCAAACACTTGTTCGACTTGAGTTCGGCATGCGCGCAGTGCGCCATGGGATCGACGGTCGCCGAAGTGGTATGCACGATTCGACATTGCAGCGTGTCGCCCAAGTAATTGCCGGTATCGCGCGAGTCGTACAAGTGCGTGTCGACCAGCCCTAGGCATTTGGTGATGCACACGGCGGTGCCGTCGTCACCCTCGCCGGCAACGGCGGCGTATTTCTCGAACTCGTTCGTGCAGGCGCGCGCGAAGAGCCGGCAGTAATTTTCGCAGTTCGAACCGCAGGCGTCGTTGCCCCCAGGGCCGGCGTTCGCGCAGTACAGATCCAAATCTTCGTTGGTTTGCACGGCGTTGTCGAGCTGTCGCACACGGCAGGCCACGCTGTCTTTGTCGGCGCCCTGCAACGGCAACAGAGCGCAAGTGGCAAGGCAGGCCTCGTCCGTTCGATACAAGAGGGCGCCGCAAACGGTCTTGGCCTGATCGCAATACGCGAGGCACTCCGGGCGCGGAGGCATCTCCGCAGCGGCGCCCGATGCACCCGCGTCGGCGCCGGCTTCTACTGGTGAGTAGCGGCGATCTTCGATCCCGGCCAGGGATTGGCACGCGAAGAGCGCATGACTCGCTAAGGCGAGCAACGTACCCAGCGCGGCAAGTCGGGCGATGCGATTCATCGGAATGCGCCTCCAAAGCCGATCCCGGCGAGATCTCGGCTCACCAGGGGGTGAAGTTCCATGCGGGCCGTGCTCCCAGATGCTTCTTTGGGCTCGCTGGTCAGGTACAGAACCACGCCGGCCACGACGAAAGCGGCGCCCAAACCGATCGCGATATTCGAAGCCACTGCGGCGTTCTTGGCGTCCTTCGTCAGGGCTTCGCCTTGTGGGTCGTCACACAGATTCCCGCGTGGGCAATGGCTCTCTGCGTCGCTGTTTTTCGAGATCGCCTTCACGCCGAAGTACGAGCCGATCCCCAAACCCACGACGCCGAGCGCGCCCGTCACGTAGGCTGCGCTGCGGAGACCGTTCCGACCAGGAGCGGTTGGGCTCGGTTCGGGGTTGCGGGGCGGCACCGGCGTGCGGCTTGGGTCCGCGACGTTCGCTCCGCCTGCAACTGGGGTTCCGGACACAGGCTTAGCCGCGGAAGCGGCCAACGCCGGTATTTCCAGACTCTTGCTGTCGCCGTTGGCTGTCACTTCGACGTCGGCTTCGTAGTTCTGGTAGCCATCGGCGCTGGCCACGATGTGGTACTTGCCCGGGTCCACAGGGATAGCCACACCGAACAGCGCCTTGGCGAGCTGCACGTTGTCCCGCGTTACGCGGAGGGTGGCCAGCTGCGCCGCTTCGGGAGCGACCTTCAGTGTCAATTTCGAGAGGGTCGGCTGCAAGCGATCGGCGCGGGCCGCCGCCACGCGCGAGCGTTCCGTCTCGCCTTGTGCCTGCGCTCCGGAAGCGGCTTCACGGAAGGTAGCCCAAGCACTCGCGCTGCGACCGGTCTTCTCGTAACACTCACCGAGATAGAGCAAGGTGCCAATCGCCGGGTCGATCCGCTCGCTCTCTTCCAACTTCGGGCACGCTTCGTTGAAGTGGCCGCTTTTCATGGCTTTCAGGCCATCGTCGAAGAGTGATTCGGCGGCGGCCTTTTGCGCCGCTCCCGCTTCAGCGTGAGCAGGGGCGGGCAAGGATGCCGTCGCGCAGCAAACGGCGAGCGCGGGCCACGGGCTGAGCTTGGTGATTATGCACTTTGCCATCGTTCGATTGTGGGCGGAGTCTGTCCCGCTCTTGGCGGTGACGACAGCACAAAACGCTCAGCGACGGCCGCCGAAGTCACTGAGATCGTTGCCGGGCGCGGCTTTGGAGGTGGCCGGTGCCGGGGGCCTGGGCTTGAGCACCACGGGCGGCGCTTGAAGCAAGGGTTTCGGCTTGTTCGCGGGCTCTTGAGGCCGGACGACCGGAGCCGCTGGGTCGGGCGCCGTGGCCGACGGCAAGACCTCTGGCTCGGGCGCGCGGACAGGGGGGGCTTCCACGAGCGCCGGCGGCGGGCGCTCGGGCGGCGTGGGCGCGGCAACGCTGGCCGAGGCGCTGGGTGGCGTGCCGGGCGCCCGTCGCCCCAAGAACAGCAGCACGCTCACCGCAGCTGCGATACCGATGCCCAGGGTCGCGAACAACGGGCCTCGGGACCTACGCTTTTCGCCCTGGGTGCCGGTGACGGGCGAATCGGTGCGACCCCACGAATCCACGGTACCGCGCACGGGCGTCAAACGCTGCATCGACACCGCGCGTACCTGACCGCTGGCATCCGCGGGGCGTGACAGGCGGCGATCCGACGAATCGGAGAAGGGCGAAATGTCGGTCACGCCGAGTACGCGGCTGGCGCGGTCCACGTGCAGCTGACTCGAGAGGCTACCGAACTGCGCCAACGCGCGCGCCAACTCGCTCACGGTGCCGTAACGCTCCGCTCGATCTTTGGCCAGGCAATGGCCGATGATGTCCTCCAGTTCGGGCGGCACGTCCGCGCGCAGCGAGCGCATCGACTGCGGAACGTCACTGAGCAGGGATGCGCACAACGCGGGGATCGAATCACCCGTGTAGGGCGGCCTGCCCGTGATCATCTCGTACAAGATCACGCCCAGGGACCAAATGTCGGTGCGCGTGTCGACGTCTTTCGCCGACCGCATTTGCTCGGGCGACATGTACAAGGGGGAGCCGATCAGGACCGAGGTTCGCGTGAGCGACAGCTCAGCGACGCTGCCCCCCAGCAGTGACTTCGAGATGCCGAAATCCAGCACCTTCACGATGCGCGTCCCGTCCGCGCGCGTGGCAATGAACAGGTTGGCTGGTTTCAGGTCGCGATGCACGATGCCCGCCGCGTGGGCCTCGGCCAGCGCTTCGATTGCTTGTAATACGAAGTCGACGGCATCGGCGATCGGCAGCATGCCCACCTTCGCCATCTCGTCGGAGACGTCGTGCCCCTCCAGGTATTCCATCACCATGTAAGGCACGCCGCCGTCCATGATACCCACGTCGATCACGCGAGCGACGTGCTCGCTGCGGATCTTGGCGGCCGAGCGCGCTTCGCGTCGGAAGCGTTCGGCGGTGTCCGCCCGTTCCAAAGCCAGCGGATGCAGGAATTTCACCGCCACCCGTTGCTCGAGCTCTAGGTGCCAGGCGGCGACGACCACGCCCATCCCCCCCGAGCCCAACACACGCTCGACCCGATACTTGCCGGCGAGTATCTGGCCTTCGGTGACGGGGGAGTCAGCCATTATTGCGGCTCAGCCTAGCACGGCCAAAGACTTTCCGGTCGCGCCGGAGCGACTCAATCTTTCGGACGGTACGCGGGGAACGGATTTAGAAACAGGCTGGTCCCGCTGTTTCGGTAGATCGTCAGGCGCGCAAAATCTATCCCGAGAATGGCTGAAAAACCGCGAGCATCGTGGCTACCAATACTCGCCCCCGCTCCGAGCGAGACGCCCCACGGCGCCCCGAGCCACAAGGTGCCGGCTCCGCCCGCGGAACCTTGACCCCAGAACCGCTCGTAGGGGCCTAGATCGAGGGCGAGCCCGAACCCGCCGTTTACGTAAGCGCGGGTGGCGGTGCGCAATGACAGTGACAGATCGCTGCCGTACCCGAAATGCGGCTCGAAAGAGAACAAGCCGCCGAAGACCAGTGGGTGCGAGGGATCCGAGCCCAAGCCGAAGTGAACTCGCATCGAGGACACCGTCCGGGAAGAGAGTGCGTTCTGTTCCAGTTGTGAGACGCCCCCACCGACGAATGCCCAAGACGACACGTCGGCGTGCGCGGGCCGAGCGTTGAAGAGGAGCACGAGCGGGCCCCCGAACCATGGCAGCAGGTACGCCCAGCGCGGGCGGCGCGTCCGACGCGTCTGGCACGTCAGAGCCAATGAGGATTGCATGAGTACTGGTAGCCCTATTTCGAACGCGAAGAAAACTCGGCCAGCGCGCCAACCAGGCGGTCCAGGTCCTCTCGGCGATGCTGCTCGGTGACCGCGATCAGCAAGCGATCCGCGAACCGAGCGTCGAAGCGCCCCAAGTCGAAACCTGCGATCAGGCCTTGTTGCTCGAGCTTTCGGCAGACCGCCGCAGCGCTACCGCCCGGCACCCGTACCGCGAATTCGTTGAAGAACGGGGCGGTGCCGAAGGCGTCGGCGTACCCGGCAAGTGCGATGATCCGCTCGCGGAGGTAGCGCGCTTTGGCCAGACAATGCCGAGCGGTACGAATGAACCCCGACTTACCCAAAATGCTCATGCGAATCGCCAGGGCCAGCGCCAATAGACCTTGGTTCGTGCAAATGTTGCTGGTCGCGCGCTCGCGGCGAATGTGCTGCTCGCGCGTGGACAGGGTGAGTACGAACCCGCGCTCGCCGTTGGCGTCTACGGTTTCACCGCAGATGCGGCCGGGCATTTGTTGCAAGAACTGACGGTCGTCCCGGCAGGCGAACAAGCCCACGCCGGGGCCGCCAAACTGCGGTGGGCAGGCGATGGCCTGGCCTTCGCCGACAGCGATGTCTGCGCCCAGGGCGCCCGGTGATTCGGACAAGGCCAAGGCGTAGGGCTCGCTCGTGGCGGTGATCAAGAGTGCGCCCTTGTCGTGGACCGATTGCGAAAGCGGACGGAGATCCGAAAGCGGGCCGACGAAGCTGGGGTAACCGACGATTACGGCCGCGGTGTCGGCGTCAACCGCTTGCGACAAGGCCGAGAAGTTCGGCGCGCCATCCGCGCCGAACGGCACCTCTACGCAGGACATGTCGTCGCGGCCCGCGAGATAGGTCGTCGTCACCGCGCGGTAGTCCGGATGAACGGAGTGACACAATACGACCTTGCCGCGCTTCGTCAGGCGGCACGCCATCAACGCGGCTTCGGCGGTTGCGCTCGCGCCGTCGTACATGCTCGCGTTGGAGAGCGGCAGCCCATAGAGCTCGCTGACGATCGTTTGGTACTCCCAGATTGCCTGCAGCGTGCCTTGCGCCACCTCCGGTTGGTACGGCGTGTAGGAGGTATAAAATTCGCTGCGCAAGAGCAGCTGATCGACGGCCGGCGGAATGTGATGAGCGTACATGCCAGCGCCCAAAAAGCTGAGCAGCTCGGCGCCGCCGTTTTTGCGGGCCAGGTCCTTCAGGTGACGCATCAGTGCGGCTTCGCCCAGCGCGGGCTCGAGGGCGAGTGTGCCGTTGAAGCGCGCAGCGTCCGGGATCGTCCGGAACAGATCGTCGAGCGAGGACTTACCAATCGCCTCGAGCATCGCCGTGATGTCTTCGGGCGTGTGCGGCAGGTAGCGCATTCAGTGATCCGAGTGCGAGAGATGGTCGGCGTAGCTCTTGGGGTCCATGAGTTCGTTCG
>Ga0302321_100002646_pt1 | contig 15381 bp, 13 predicted proteins | sample Fen_T0_1_FD_202505 | JGI IMG/M metagenome (GOLD analysis project Ga0302321, IMG submission 202505) | Peat permafrost microbial communities from Stordalen Mire near Abisko, Sweden - Fen_T0_1 | ecosystem: Environmental > Terrestrial > Soil > Wetlands > Permafrost | place: Sweden: Abisko...
GCGAGGTCCGCTGGCAACGCGAGGATTTGCGCGAGATCGAGTACGCCTCGGTGCTGCACGACTTCGGCAAGATCGGCGTGCGTGAGCACGTCTTGGTCAAAGCCAAAAAGCTCTTCCCGCACGAGGTCGGGCTGATTCAGCAACGCTTCGAGTTCGTAATTCGCTCGATCGAGGTCGAGATCATCCAGCGCAAGATGCAGGCCATGAGCCGCGGCGCCGGCAGCGCCGCGCTCGCCGAGCTCGACCGGGAACTGGCCGAAAGGCGCGCCGAAATCGAAGAGGCTTGGCAAATCGTCGAGCAGGCAAACGAACCTTCGCTGCTGGCCGCCGGGAATTTTCAGCGAATAGAAGAGCTCGGGCGACAGTCCTATGCGCGCCTGAACGGTGAGCTGTCGACCTTGCTCAGTGCCGACGAAGTGAAGTCCCTAAGCGTGACGCGCGGCTCGCTCACCGCCGAAGAGTTCGACGAAATCCGCAGCCATGTCTCGCACACCTACCGCTTCCTGTCGCAGATCCCCTGGGGCAAGACCTTCTCGCGCGTGGCGATCATCGCTGGTTCTCACCATGAGCGCCTGAACGGAACTGGATACCCAAATCGGCTGCGCGCCGAAGAGATCCCGCTGCAGTCCAAGATGATGAGCATCAGCGACATCTTCGATGCGCTGACGGCCAGCGACCGCCCTTACAAGCGCGCTGTGCCCGTGGAAAAAGCGCTAGATATTCTCGGCTTCGAAGTAAAAGACAATCACGTGGACGGCGAGCTCGTGCGCATCTTCACGGAAGCCAAGGTCTGGGAACCGGTAATGGCCGACCGCACGCCTTGAGCGTCGCATCCGGCGTTGAAATCCCCGACCGCTGGCTTGTCTCCTTCATGAACGTCGACCTCGGTTACGTCGAACCCCGATGCAACCGTTTCACTCCGATCACCTTAGCCAGCCCTCCGGCTGCAATCTGAACCTTTCACCCAGGTGACCGGTCAGAAACGCCACCTATCTTCTCGGTTGCACAGACTCGCATCGCTAAACCCTAAACTTCTCGTGTTTCAAGGGTGCATCGCGTGCCCCGGGGTGCGCTGAGGACTTGGCGATCTTGGTCCCCTTGCCGATCTTGGGGGCCTGCTCGGAGCCGAAAGAGGGCCGTGCCAGCGACTGTGACGGTGCCGAGGCGGGGACGCGGCTCGCCGCCTGATAGGCGCCATGTTAGGGGCGGCACCATGCCCGAAATTTTACAGGTCAACGCGCGCGAAATCCTGGATTCTCGTGGAAACCCAACGGTCGAAGCCGAAGTCCAAACTGATAGCGGTCTCGGGCGCGCTGCGGTGCCGAGCGGCGCATCGACGGGTGAGCACGAAGCGATTGAGCTGCGTGATGGCGACCAGAAGCGCTACCTCGGCAAGGGCGTGACGAAGGCAGTCGCCAACATCAACGACCAACTCGGACCGGCCTTGATCGGCCTTTCGGCGCTCGATCAGCCAGCCATCGACCAGCTGCTACTCGAGCTCGACGGCACGCCCAACAAGTCGAAGTTCGGTGCCAACGCGATCTTGGCCGTTTCAATGGCCGTCGCGCGAGCCGCGGCGGACACGGTGGGCTTGCCCCTCTGGCGCTATTTGGGCGGAATTCAGGCACGAGTTTTGCCGACTCCATTGATGAACATCATCAACGGCGGCATGCACGCCGACAGCGGTCTGGAAGTCCAAGAGTTCATGGTCGTGCCCATGGGTTTCGCCACTTTTGCCGAAGCATTGCGCTGCGGCACCGAGATTTTCCATAGCCTCAAGGCGATCCTGAAGAAGGAGGGCATGACTACCTCGGTCGGCGACGAGGGCGGCTTTGCGCCACGCTTGGCCTCCAACGAAGAAGCCATTCAGCGCATCATCGTCGCCATCGAGGCCGCGGGTTACAAGCCTGGCGAGCACGTCGGCATCGCGCTCGACGCCGCCGCCAGTGAGTTCTACAAGGACGGCAAGTACACCTGGGACAAGAAGTCGCACACGGCCGCCGAACTGTGCGAGGTGTACGTCGAGCTGTGCGAAAAGTACCCGCTGGTCAGCATCGAAGACGGTTTTGCCGAAGACGATTGGGACGGCTGGAAGCTGATGACCGACAAGCTCGGCAGCAAAGTTCAACTCGTGGGTGACGACCTGTTCGTGACCAACAAGGAACGCCTGGCCCGCGGCATCGAAAAGAAGATCGCCAACTCGATCTTGATCAAGCTAAACCAGATCGGTTCCTTGACCGAGACACTCGACACGATCCGCCTCGCCAGTACAGCGGGCTACACCTCGATCATCTCACACCGCTCCGGCGAAACCGAAGACTCGTTCATCGCGGACCTCGCGGTTGCCACCAACGCCGGCCAGATCAAGACCGGCAGCTTGAGCCGCAGCGATCGTATCGCGAAGTACAATCAGCTCCTGCGCATCGCCGAAGAACTCGGCGACGAACAGGTTTACTCGGGCAAAACGCCGTTCAGCAAACGCTGATTCGCACCCACGATCCGGGGCTGGGTCACGTCTTGCTCGTGACCCAACCCGGAGCGCTCCCGCAGTTGCACCAGAGGGTCAACCCGGAGCGGCGCTCTGAGTGTGTGCACTCTGGCTCCGCCCCTCTCGCGTATTTCTTCATCGGTTAGCCAGATCTCCACGACGGGTTCGTCGCCAGGGTGGAACCCCAATCTCCGGCTCCCGCTTCTTGCAGTTTAGCGTTTTGCCGGTTAGTCCGCGCTCCTCCCGTCAGCGACGCCGAAGGCTGGGTGCTCTGCGACCTACTGATTGACCATCAACAAGAAGCTTGGAACGGCCGCTGGGCGTCAGTGACCTCACGCGGGGACGAGTGAAGTCGTATCCGCCAGGTGTCTAGCTCTTCTTGGCCCAAGTGCGCGGTTTGCGGCCTCGCAGTCCGAGGACGTTGAGAGGTTCGTCGGAGACGCCGAACGAGACCACATCGCCTAGCCGCACGCTCACGGCGCGGTGCGGACCGTCCAAGTAAAGGGCTGCGTCGTCCATCTTGCTTTGGACGGAGACTTTGCTCGACGCGCCGACCACCAGCTTCAGCAATTTGAACTTGCCGTACGGCGAGTACGGCTCGCGCACGACCAATTGCAGCTCGTCGGAGCTGAGCGGGAGAATGCGACCTCCGGCGGAGCGCTGCGCGGCCGTCGAGCCCGCGGCAGGTCCGATCCAGATCCCACTCGAGCGTTGCTCTTCCTTCTTTTTGCCCACGTGCAAGATGTAGCGCGAGGTCGCGGCCGGACCCGAATGGCAATAGAGCGCCTCGTTCAAGACGCGCTTGGAGCGCATGCGGCCGTTGAGCGACACGGTCATGCGCGTGAGCAGCAGGCTCTTCAATTTGCCGTCTAGCGCGCGCCGCAAATGGCTCTCGAAATCGCTGCGTTGCGCCGCACAGAAGAAGCCCACGCTGTGCGAGGGTGCGCTATTTACGCCCAGCACGGGCACACTGCCCACGTTGTGCGAAGCCGCCAGCAGCGTGCCGTCGCCGCCCACCGCGATCACTAGCGCCGCATCCGAAGTGTCGAATGCGGCGTGGGCGCGCTGGAGGAACAACGCTTTGGCGCCCACGCGGTCGAGCACCCTCTCGACTTCTTCCATCGTGTGCGAATGTTCCTTGTGCGAAGCGAGCCAGCTCGCGACGCTCGGGTCACGCTTTTTGATCAGGCTACGCGCGCGTGGATCGCCCTCGTCTTCGACGAAACGGCGATACGCGGTTCGTTTGCCTACCACGATCACGTGCGGGCGGTTCAATAGCATTTCTCCAGTAGGCGCCTGAGCGCAAGCTCGGTCTTGGCGTCTTCGATCGTTCCTTGCCGGCACAGCTCGAGCGCTTCGCGCAATGGCAGCTCAATCACCGCGCCGAAGTGCTCGAGCGGCGAACCGTCGAGTTCCGGCTCTCGCCGCGCTTCGGGGTCGACCCTTACCTCGAAGAAGAAATGTCGCTCGGCAATGAAGCCGGGCGCTGGAAAAGTGCTGTGACCGAGCGGCGATAGCGCGTCCGCGCTCACCTCGAAGCCGAGCTCTTCGAGCAGCTCCCGCTGTGCGGCGCGCACCACGCCCGTAGCCGAACGCTCGGCGGACTCGACCAAGCCGGCAGGCAGCTCCCAAAGGTGGCCGTCACACGCCTCTTCCGGCAGGGGCGAATGGTCGCGATCGCGTAGCGTGAGCGGGGGCCGAAAAGCGCTGCGCAAGAACACCCTCGGTGTCCCGTCCGGCGCCAGGAAGTGCGCGGCGATCACCACCGCGTCGATCGCGTTGCGATCGACGGCGTCGTACAGGAAAGGGACGCTCTGTGTCCCGTCCGGATAAATGGCGCGGTAACGGCGGCGCACGAGCCGCAGAAAACCGGTCTGGTCGGGAGGCGACAGGTCCTCGAGCAGCTCGAGCTGGATCTGGGGGAATGACAGGTCGGCGCTGGAGGCCATGCGGCGGGCATTCTACAGTGGTTCGTCCGAGATCCAGCCACGGGCTGGCGAAAGCGACGGACAATCTGCTTTCTGCCCTGCAAAAGCGCGTGCTAAAAGCCCACCGTTCCGACGTTTCGAGGAGGACCCATGTTGCAGAAACTCGCTGTCATCGGCCTGTGCTTGGGCAGCCTCGCGCCAAGCGTGGCCCAGGCCGCGCCGGCCGAAAAACCGAAAGAGCATTCCACACTCAACCTCGAGAGCACCAAGAAAGCGCTCGAGAGCGGGGACGAAGGGCGCGCGCTCGCCGCTCTCGACGAGATCGAGCTGGCCGCCGATCGCCGAGCGGCGCCGCTCATCGAAGCGCTGCTCACCCGCGGCGCAAACAGCGCGCTCTTGCTGCGTGCGATTGGCGTTGCGGGCGCGCTCGGCGCAGCATCGTCGAGCAGCGCGCTCGCGCCGTACGTGAAGCACCGCGCGGCAGACGTACGTCGCGCTGCTGCACGGAGTTTGGCCCGCACCAAAGGCAGCATCGCGGTCGGTGCGCTGCGGGACGCACTGCGCAGCAACGACCCGGCCTTGCGTGGCACCGCCGCGGACGGCTTGGGTGCGCTCGGCGCCAAGGAAGCCGTGCCGGACTTGTTCGTGGTGCTGCCTAAAGACGTCCCGGAAGCCGCCGGCGCGATCGGCGTGCTGTGCAGCGCGGACCAGTGCAAGCGCTTCGTCGGGCTGCTCGGTAAGTTGCCCTTCGATGTCATGGAAAGCGGGTTTTTGCCGCTGCTTTTGCGCACGGACGGGGACGCGCCGGACGGTGCGAAGTTGCAGTTGATCGAGCAACTGCGGCGCATGGCCACCCAAAAGTCCAGCGCACTCTTGGCCACGGCCCTCGCTTCCTATCCAGCCAACGGTAGTCCAAAAATCCGCGCGGCGATCGACGCCGCGCTGCACGGCCACCCGGTCACCAGTACGAGCACCGAACCATGAGCCTTCGCCGATCATTTTCCGTGCTGGCAATAGCCGCGTCGTGCCTCGTCGGTTGCGGCGCGGCCAGTATCAACGCTGACAGCAAGGGTCTCGACCCTGACTGGCAAAATGATTCCGGCGCCTCGATCGCCAAGGTCGAACAGCGTTTGCACACGCTGCCGCTGGTGGCCAACGCGCGCGTCGCCGTCGGGGTCAGCGATTCTGGCCTGGTTGGCGTTACGCTCGACGGAAAGTCGAACTGGCAACGCGCGGGCAACCCGACATCCGCGCCTATCATCGCCGGACCACTGGTGATCTTCTCCGAAAGCGATCAGATCGTCGCGCTCGACGCGAACTCCGGCGCTCGAGCCTGGAGCATTGCCAACCGAGGACTTATCCTACGCGGCGCGGCGAACGACGGGACGAACAGCGCGCTGGTCCTAGTGGATTCGCACAAGAGCCTTTTCCTCGGCGTTTCGGCCAGTGGTGGGGCACTGGGCTCGACTGAAACGAATGCTGCGCTGGGCGTCCCCGCGGCTCGTGGCGGCTTGGCTTTCGTGCCCTGGAGCAGTCAGTACGTTTCCGCGCTGGAAATCAAGAATGGCGACGAGAGCGGGCGACTGCTCGCCCGCGCTCAAGTAAGCCAAGCCCTCAACTACGGCGGTCAATTGTACTTCGGCGAGCAGGGGCTCCTGCGCTTCGACGACAAGGCGCGCTTCGCGAGCACCAATCAGGGCAACCACGTCGGTCTGCCCAAGGTCGAGTTGCCGGGCAAACCCAGCTGGCTCGGCAGTGGGCTCGTGAACCCGTCGAGCCAGGCCAACGCTCGCACCAAGATCCGCATCTTCGCGGCACCGACGACCGCTGCCGGCGGTGAGTTGACATTGGGTGCGGGGACCTTCGCAGCTAGCTATTTCCGCGTCGTGTTCGGCCTCGACAGCCAGAACGGCGCGCTGCGCTGGGTACGTGCCCTGCCGGCGGATATCGTGGGCGGCGCGGCTGCCAATTCCGGCTTCGTGCTGTGTGACGCGAACGGCAAAGTCTGGCTCTTGGACAGCGCGGGCTCCGACTCCGGCAGCCTCGAATTACGCTCGAAAGTGCGCCTGTGCGCGGTGGACACCGGCGCGCTGGGCGTGCCCCGCGCAAAAGCCCGAGCCAGCCTCGCCGTACAAATCGGCGAGGCCCTGGACGGCCTGGATCCGGACATGGCCGAAGCCCAGCGCTACCTCGTGAGCGAGCTCGGCAAACAGCAGGAGCCGATCGTCACCCAGACCTTAATCGATCTATCGAGCAGCCCCCGCATCCCGCCCGATCTTCGGCTCGAAACCAGGCGCTTGCTCGCGCTACGCAGAAACGGCACCGAGTACATGCTGAGCGCTCTTGCCCGCCACTATGATTTCGTATCGGGCGTGCTGTTGCCGCCGCCCGTAGGTCCTTTGGCGGACGCACTGGCGGCTAGCGGCGAAACGCGCGCCGCGCCGCTGCTCGCGAAGCACTTGAACGATCCAGCCAATGCCGCGGACGACGTTGCTCGCGCCGCGCACGCGCTGGCAAAATTGGCTACGCCTGCCGAATACGAGGACTTGCGCACCTTCTTCGCGCTCTACCGCGCTACGGCAGACGACGAGGCGCTGGTGGCCGCGGTGGTGTCCTGCGCCGAAGCCATCTTGCGCATCGGCGGCGCGGACGGTCGCGCGGTCGTCGAACGCGCGGCCCAAGATCCGCTCACCCAGGCAGAGGTCCGGCGCGCTTTGCCGGCGGTGCTGGCTCAGCCCGCAGCGAGCGTGGCCAAGGCGCCCAAGCCGTAGCTCAGCGGACGAGCCCGACGCGGCGTCCGAGATCGGACACGAACATGCCGCGCGGGTCGTACTTGGCTTTCGTCTCCAGCCACTGGTCGATCTTCGGGTACATTGCGCGAAAGGTGGCTGCGTCGAGGAACGAGTCCTTTCCGAGATAGACGCGGCCGCCCGCGTTCAGCACCAACACGTCCAGGCGCTTGAGTAACTCGGCAGTGCCTTTACGAATCGGAAAATCGATGGCGAAGGTATAGCCCTCGCGAGGGAAGGAGAGCACACCGTCACTCGCTTTGCCGAAGCATTTGAGCACGTTCAGGAAGGGCAGTTCGCCCGAAGAGAGAATGGTCGTCAAAATCTCGCGCAAACGCCGCGGGCCTTCTTCGAAGGGGATCACGAACTGATACTGCGTGAAGCCAGCGGGGCCGTAACCGCGGTTCCAATGCGCGAGCACGTCCAGCGGGTAGGTGAATTCCTCGTAGTGACTGAACGCCCCTTTGTGCGCTTGGACCTGCTGCAACAGCGCGTTGAGCATGCGAATCGTCAAACGATTGAGCGTCAGTGTCGGCAGTTCGAAAGGTACGGTCAGCTTGGGAGGCCCGGAAACCCGCAGCGGATCCGCAGCCAAGCGCGGCGGCAATTCTTCACGGCGCGCGTGGTCGCCGAGCGCGAGCACCCCGCGACCGAGCCGAGCTCCAGTCGCGAACACATCCAAGGTGGCCACCGAATACGGAAATTCTTGATCGTATTCTTCGAAGGCCGCCAGCATGCCCTCTAAGTCGTTCACGCGAATCGACCGTTGACGGAAAAAGGTCGTCTCGATCTTCTTCAAGCGGAGAGTCGCGGTCAAAATGACGCCCAGCAGGCCCATGCCGCCGAAGCTGGCCCAAAACAGATCCGAGTTCTGGCTCGGGCTTGCGAGCAGGACTTCACCACTGGCGAGCAAGACCGTGAAGCTTTCGACGCAGCTGCTGAACGAGCCTTGCACGTGATGCGCTTTGCCGTGGACGTCATTGGCGATGCAGCCGCCGACGGTCACGAACTTGGTGCCCGGGGTAACCATCGGGAACCAGCCGCGCGGCGCGAAGTCGCGCAAGACGTGCTCGAGGCTGACGCCGGCCTCGCAAGTCAACGTGCCACTCGCGTCGTCGAACGCGAGGTAGCGGTTGAAGCGTGTCATGCCCAGCACGCGCCCCCCGGAGTTGAGCGCCGCATCGCCGTAGCTACGGCCCAAACCGCGCGCCACGGTGCCTCGTGGGTCGAGCGAACCTTGAACCTGATCCTGGAGTTCCGGTTCACGCACATCACAATCGACGCGCTGATTGGCTCCCCAACCGGAAAGCCGGATCAGGTAGGGCTGGGCCGCCGCGGCCTGTACCTTCTTCAGGCTATTCGGTTGCTCCAGGTCATAAGTCTTACCCAAGCCATCCATCCGAACGGTCCTAGCAGGCCGCCTGCCAGTCGGCAAAAGAAGCCTGGCTTGGCTCTTTCACGGCCCCCGCCCAAGAGTGATACGCTAGGCCTCGAATGACCTTCGAGCGCATCCGGCATCGGCTCCAGAATGGGCGGCCGTTGGTCGTCGATTCGGACACCGGAGCCTCCTTCCGCGCGCGCGGTGTCGAGCTCGATTCACCCGGATCGCTGGGGCTGATGCTCCGTGAGCGCCCGAGCGAGGTTCTGGCTCACTACCGCACGGAGATTCGCTCCCGGGTGGACGTGTTGTCGGCGCTCACGGCGGACACGACGCCGCGCGCGCTGGCCGAGGTCGGCATGGAGCACCGCTCCGCGCAGCTCACGCGCCGCGCGGTGGAACTCGCGCTCGAGGCAGCCGCCGAAAGCGAGAAGCCGGTCGCCGTGGCGGGCGTGCTCGGCTCCGATATGGTGAGTCCGGTCGCGGCTGATCGCATCCACGACGAGTTCGCCGAGCATGCCGCGCGGCTGGCCGCCGCCGGGTGCGAATTGATCTTGGCCCGCGGCCAAGGCTCACGGCTCGGCTTGATGGCCGCAGTGGTAGCTGCCGCGCGCACCCAACTCCCAACCTGGGCCGTATTGGAATTCGCGTCCCGTGACGAGCTGACCAGCGCGGACAAGGCAGAAGATCTGGTGAACGCATTGGCCGAAGCAGGCGCCAGCGTGATTCTGTTCGAAGTTGCCAAGGTCGACCTGGGCTTGGCTTACTTGGAACGTTTTCGCCCCGCTTTCGAGCTGCACGGGATCGCGCCTGGGGTGCTCCTGGCAGGCAGCGAGGCGAGCCTGCGAGGCTTTCATGACGAAACGTCGAACCCCCAGCGTTGGGTCGCGCGCGCAGTCGACTTGAGTCTGGGAGGCGCGCGCGCCATCGGCGGCGGCGCGGGTACGACCGAGGCGCACACCCACAGCTTGGCCCAGGCCCTAGGGTCCATGCATCCCTCGCTCCCGCCGCCAGGAAGCGAGAGCGACCTCGACCCAGGTCCGCGCGACTGGTAAACGCTCGAAGCGACGTTTTTAGTTCGATCGTCCAGGCACCAGCTTGCGCTCCGTCAAGCTTGCTCCAGGACTAGCCTCTCCGAGAACGGATCACAGTGGATTCAACCGACGACCAGCGCCTGCTCCGGACGAGCGATGACTTGCTCGAGCTCTTCCAGCACGCCGAAAAGCCGAGATCCGAGTATCGAATCGGGACGGAAGCCGAGAAATTTGCGGTCGATAGCCAAACCGGCGCGCCGCTCGAGTACGACGGCCCGCGCGGGGTGACGCGCATCTTTGCTGACTTCGTGAAGCGGGGCTGGCGTGAAGTGCGGGAGACCGAAGACGGCCCGGTGATCTCACTGCTGCGTGATCAGCACTCGATCACACTCGAGCCCGGCTCGCAGTTCGAGCTCAGCGGCGCGGCCGTGAGCAGCATTCACCAGACGCGGGCCGAGTTGGACGAGCACTTTGCGGAGCTCGCGGACATTTCGAAAGAGATGAATTTGACTTGGTTGGGGGTGGGCTTTCATCCCCTTGCCAAGCAATCAGATCTCGGTTGGGTGCCCAAGCTGCGTTACGCAATCATGCGCGAGTATCTGCCCCCGCGCGGCAATGGCGGCCTGGACATGATGCGCCGCACGGCGACCGTACAAGGCAATTACGATTTTTCGGACGAGGCGGACGCACTCAAGAAGCTCGTGGTCTGCCTCAAGCTCGCGCCGCTGGTGAACGCATTGGGCGCCAATTCCCCGTTCGTCGAGGGCAGGCTCTCTGGCTACAAGAGCCGCCGTGGCCTCACTTGGCTGAACATGGATCCCGAGCGCTCCGGTCTGATCCCGACGCTCTTGCGGAACCCCAAGCCCGGCTATCGAGACTACGCCGAGTGGGCGTTGGATGCCGGCATGTTTTTGTTCAAGAGGAACGGCCGCGTGGTCCACAACACGGGCCAGAAGTTCCGGGACTTCATGCAAAACGGCTTCGAGGGCGAGCGCGCCACGTTTGGTGATTGGAAGATGCACCTGAACACGCTCTTCCCGGAAGCGCGCCTGAAGAGCACCCTCGAAGTGCGCAGCAGCGATTCACTCCCATCGCGCCTCGGCTGCGCGGTGCCCGCCCTGTTCACCGGCATCCTGTACGACGAACAAGCGCTCTCCGAAGCGGATTCATTCGCCCGGGAACTCGATCTCGACGCCTTGCAGAAAGCCCGCCCCTCGCTGGTCAAAGACGGCCTAGCCGCCCAAGTCGGCGAGCGCCCGATGCAACAACTGGCCGAGCGCGTGCTCGAAATCGCCAACGGCGGCCTGGCGCGGCGCAACTTGCTCAACGCCCAAGGCAAAGACGAGCGCGTTCACCTCGAGCTCCTCACGAGCCTAGTCCAAAGTGGAAAAACGCCCGCCGATGTAGTGATCGAAGGCCTCGACGCCGATTCGACACCCAGCGTCGCCGACGTGATCGCCCGCGCGCATCTGTGAGAGAAGAGGGGGCGCTCGCGCGCCAGCCACGCACCTCGCGCCGCACGCTGTTCCCGGCGAAAGCCGCCACTACGACGCTTACGCGCGGAAACGCTCCGCCCGGGTGTACTCGGCACAGGTACCGTTGGACCCAGACCGGCGCGCCCGAGCTGTGCCAGCGTGAGCCACCCCAATTTCGTTCGCGTCTGCGGCACCGAGCGTAGAACCCAGCAAAAGGCCGGCAGAAAACGCGTGCGGGATGTTGCGATGAGTCGGCTCACGAATTGCACGGAGCCCAAAGTATGGACGGACGCATTTGGGGTGTGGTGCTCGCTACTTGGTCGCTACTTGCGTGTGGGGAGACCTCTAGCGACGGAGTCGCTGGCGCCGCGGGCAGCGGCGGAGACGCCGGCGCCGTGGGCAGCAGCGGCGACGCCGGTTCTGCAGGCAGCGGTGTCGCGATCGACGGCCTAGCGGGTGCGGCAACGGCGGGTGCCGCCGGCAACGGCGGTGTTCACCTCGGGACAGGTTCTTGGGAGGTCACGGGCGTCGTGACCGTCGAGCCAGAACAGGCATATTTCTGCGAGAAAATCGACTTTGCACTGACCGTCGACGGCGACACCATCACCGTCGGCCGTGACGGTGTCATGCACTCGGCCCCGGTGCAGATCGTGGACGGCGCGTATTTGGCAACGTCGCTCGAATTGCCCAAGGGTTCGTGCAACGCGGATCAGCTCTTGGTCAATCAGCTGCGCCTGCACGGCGTCGATAATGATGGCGATGGCGAGGCAGACGCGCTCGAGGCAACGGCCACACTAGATCAGGTGTACATCGTGTCAGGGGACTCTGGAACGTATGCCAAGGTGAGCATCGCGTTCAAAGCGCTACCGGACGACTCGCAACCGAAGCTGAGCGCCCACTGGGAAATGGCGAACCCGCTCGATCGCGTAGAAGTGATCGCGTCTGAGCCTGTCGATGCCTCGACGAAAGTGACGCTGACTGGCACGAGTACTCTGCCCTTGGTCGCAACTCAGGTGAGCGATCCGCCTCCGTCCGGGGCCGTGATCGGCTTCTATTCGTCGCAGATTTTGCCCTTGGGTGGCACCTGGCAGCTCGAGGCAGAAGGCAAAGACTTGGCTGGTCATGCGCTCGCGCTAGACGCCACGAGCAGTCCTTTGAGCACCTTGACCGATCCCGGCGTGTACACGCCCGACGGCTTCGAAGGCGCGTTGAGCGGCGTGAGCGGCTCGTCCCAGACGGTCACCGGTTATGGCTCGGTCCCCGCGATCTCTGGTGAGCATTCCCTTTGGCTCGAGCCCAGCTCGCAGCTTTTGATTCACCTCCGGCGCCAAAGCAACGAGAAAAACCTGCACTTCGTCGTACGCGGCTTCGCCGCTTCAAACGGTCAGGTGAACGCGACCAAGAATGTGCGTGCAGGCGTCGTGGGCGGCACGCAGGTCGTCACACTAGAGCCCAAATACCCTTTGCCCGAGGCGCGCGATGCCACAGGCGATGTTTCGCTACCGTGGGTAGGCGGCGTTCTCGAGTTCGACGCGGTGCTCGACGAGCCCGGACAAGACGTGCTCCTGAGCATCAGTAACTCCTATTGCCAAGACTTCTTCTTTGGCTGCCGACCGTCAGCGTGGATGATCGACGATCTGACGCTCGAATGAATTTCTATGGCGCGCTTGCCACGACGCTCGAGCTGCCGCCGCAAAGAGAAAATGTGCTGTGCGAACACCAATGCCGTTCAAGACTACGGGCTCGACGGTGACTGGGGCGGACGCCCAGCGGATCGTTAGGCGGCGCTCGCGATCCGGATCTTGTCTGCCTGACCCGCGCGGTAGAACGCGCACAAGCGCTCGCGCGCTCGGCCGCGATCGTTGGCGGCGAAGACGCGCGAGACGAAGCGCGCGGCGAGGTGATGCGCGAGTCGATAGCGCGCACCCGCTTCGCTTTCTTCCGGATCGAGAAAGCGTGGGCTATCGAACATGCGATCGAGTAACTCGCGTTCACTTTCGGTGCTGAAGCCGAGGGAGAGCACGAACTTGTCGACCTCGGCTTGCAGCTCCAATTCGAGCTTTGTGACGGGCAGTGAGATGCGCGCCCGCTCGACCAAATAAAGAAAGTGACTGACCCCTTCGGCGACTTGTAGCCACACGTCGCTGAGCGCGCCGCCGGCCGGGATTTGCTTGGATTCCGGCGGCAGAACCAGCGCAATTTCGAGCTCGTCCGCCGACTCACGCACGAGCACCACTTCGCGGCTGCCTTGATCGCCATCGCGCACGAAGCGGGTCACGTTGGGCGCACGCTCGAGGCCGTAGAAGCGCTCGAGCTCGCCTTGTATGCGCCGCAGCTCGCGCTGCCTGCGACGGCTCAATGGATCCCCCCGTGCCCCCGCTGCGGCGTTAGACCTCGGCCGGCGAGTGCTACGGCGAGCGGCGCGGAGCCGGTCTTCACCCAGCGTTCGTACAAGCGCACCACTTGGCGATTCGAATTGTGCGCGGAGTTGGCTTGCAGCACGTCGGCCACGCGCGCAACGATCTCGGCGAACATCGCGAAGTTGTCCGCCAGCTCGCGGAACACATCCGGTGCGCCTGTGCCATCGCCTGCGGTTTGGCGGAGCATAGTGGCCGCTCCGTCATAGGCGCGCGCGCCGAGCGTGCGCACGTAGCGCAGTTCCACGCCGCGCGTGGACAGGTGGTCGGCGAAGAAGCCACTCGTGTAGAGCACACCGTCGCCGAGCGACCTCAAGCGCTCGAAGCGCTCGCGACCCGCCGCGTGCAAGGCCTCGTCGAGCAGCAGGGTGAGCGGTCGCTCCAGGCTGGTCGCTTCCAGGCGCTCCGGCTTGGCAAAATCGGCCAGCAGGCCTGCCAAGTAGTACTCCGCGGCCTCGGTGGCGGCGCAGTGCTGGGTTCGCACCGCCTCGTCCACCAAGTGATGGAAAAACGACTGGAGGTCACTGGCGAGGTCGATGTCTGGCTGATCCGTGCTCATGGCAAAGCTCCTTCCAAGAACGTGCACGGGCTATTCTTGGCTGCGACCTTCGAGCGACACCTGGGCACGACGCGGGGAGCGTCAAAGCTCAGACTACGAAGGCTTCCGCCAATGACCGGCACCTGCCTTAAAGGTACGGGCAGAACTGTTTCGGCGTTACATCTTGCGCTGCTCGCCTGAGCAGCCCAATTGCGCTTCCTCAGCACTCTCGGAGGTCGGCTGCCAGCCGCGCACCCGCAACTCCCCCTCCGCCCGAGCGCGCCCCACATCCGACACACCGGGGTTTTGCATACTAAGTCGCCAATCCACACTGGCTCCCTTGACAGCAGGGGGACGCTGGCTAAGTTCCTGGGCGCGCTGTTAGCACTCGCACTAGTTGAGTGCTAACCCGCAAATTAGAATAAATTCAGAGGCTTACAGCGTTTTCGGCGCACTCTGGCGTGTGATTTTCAGGGGGGAAAGCAGCATCGCTGCCGCTACCCCCCTAGGGGATCCGAAGCCCGACGACCCGACCCCGCAAGGCCTCGAGCAACCCATAACCAACACCCAATCGAGGGCACTACATGGCTACCAAAATCCGTCCGCTGCAAGACCGCGTGATCGTGAAGCGCGTCAAAGAAGAAGAGAAGACCAAGGGCGGGATCATCATCCCGGACAGCGCCAAAGAGAAGCCGATCGAAGGCGAAGTTCTCGCCGTCGGCAACGGCAAGGTGCTGGAAGACGGCAAGGTTCGCGCTCTCGACATCAAGCCCGGCGACCGCGTCCTGTTCGGCAAGTACTCGGGTACCGAGGTCAAGCTGGACGGCGAAGAAGCACTTATTTTGCGTGAAGACGACATCCTCGGCGTCATCGAAAGCTGATTGGGAGAATTAAGAAAATGGCTGCCAAAGAAATCGTTTACAAAGAAGTCGCACGTAACCTGATCTTGAACGGCGTGAACGCGCTCGCTGACGCGGTCAAGGTGACCCTCGGCCCGCGTGGTCGCAACGTCGTGATCGAGAAGAGCTTCGGCTCGCCGACGATCACCAAGGACGGCGTGACCGTCGCCAAAGAGATCGAGCTCGAGAACAAGTTCGAGAACATGGGCGCACAGATGGTGCGTGAAGTTGCCTCGAAGACCAGCGACATCGCTGGCGACGGCACCACGACGGCCACCGTGCTCGCGCAAGCCATCTTCCGCGAAGGTTCCAAGCTCGTGGCCGCCGGCCACAACCCGATGGAAATCAAGCGCGGCATCGACCGTGCCGTGGAAGTGATCGTCGAGGAGCTCAAGAAGAGCGCCAAGTCCACCAAGGACCCGACCGAGATCGCGC
>Ga0302321_100002647_pt1 | contig 15379 bp, 6 predicted proteins | sample Fen_T0_1_FD_202505 | JGI IMG/M metagenome (GOLD analysis project Ga0302321, IMG submission 202505) | Peat permafrost microbial communities from Stordalen Mire near Abisko, Sweden - Fen_T0_1 | ecosystem: Environmental > Terrestrial > Soil > Wetlands > Permafrost | place: Sweden: Abisko...
GACAAACCAGGCACCCTGGTCGCGGTTGAAATATCCAAGATATGTATAGGCTGTTTCAAAGTAATGATAATCACCTTTATCGGGTTGAACGAAACTCCAGATCATCCCGTCAGGTTTCTGCTTCTCCCTGAAAAGATCCACGAGGTCGCGGCTGTAAGGACTGAAATATTTCATACCTCTCATGGTATTATTATTGTCAAGCACCCAGTTCACGAAGTAACGGTAGGTCCTCCCATTCCATGTAACTTCCTCATAACCTGAGGGTGAGTACACTAACATGCCCTTGTATAATAAATTGAAAAGCTCAGATGTTTTCCCTCCGTCGGATATGCTGGTAAAAGCTTCAACTTTAAATGTTGAACTTCCTTTCTGATTCCCTTTTGAATCGAAAAGTCTTGCGGTCTGTAACCCCGGAGCACCTCCTGCCAGGAAATTCAGTCTGCCTGAAACCTGAGTTTTAAGATATTCAACACCTTTGCCATCGGTGATCGTTACATATCCTCCCTGCGTGCAGACGACTACAAGTTCATCCAGAGGACGAACCACTGAGGATGGTTGCAAAACTATTATCTGTGACTTATTCTGCCTGATAGCATCAACATTGACCGTTTGACCGTCAAGGGATAATACAAATAAAATAAGTGTGAGAAAAATTATTTCTTTTTTCATTTTCAAAAATATTCAAGATTTTTTTCAGGTACTTAAGTGGAGCTTTTATCTCTCACTTTTCATATGACACAGTATTTATTAAAGCGTTTACATTATACCGGATATATTGATTTCTATTAGAAGAGAATTGTATTAAATGTTCCGGTTCCTTTTATTTAAGAAGTTGTTTAAAAACAGCAATTTTATCCCTGTTAATGCCTGCAACTACCAGCGAAGTATCCCCGTCAATAAAAAGTAACGATTCTACCATACCCTGTAGCAGAAGCCCGCTTTCAGACGGTGGCAGGATATCAAAAGATTGTTTCTTCCCTTTACTTAACAAAACCATTCCCTTACTGGCATCGTAGTAGCCTGTGGAGACATCATATGTATAATCATTTCCGGCACAGATCACATCAGGGTAACTGTCGTCGTTAAGATCCCTGACTATCATTTTTTTAATAGGAGAAACCTGTAACTCCAAAGGCAGTTTTTCCCATCTGAATTTACCTTTATCATTCCACAAAATATAACTGGAAGGAGTATTGACATAAAGTTTAAATTCTAATTTCCTCAACATATCCTTATCCAGAATGTCATCAATAGTAGCATAGCTGAAGGAAGTATAACTTTTAAATTTCTTTTGAAAATAGGAAGATTGTCCAATCAGATCATCCAAATAATTCACCGGATATTCTTTCATTTTACCATATCTATCCTTCCAATATCCTGTCATTATCGGATCGATATTTCCGTCCAGGTCCAGGTCAATGGCATAAAGGTTCAGAGGATATTTATCGTTTATTGTAAAGCGATTGTTTTCGCCAAGATTTCCTATTATATAGTCCTCATAGCCATTATTGTCAAAATCGCCGGCAACTATTGAGTACCAAATCCCATGATGAGCTTCCATTTCAGGTATTGTTACAGGTCGAAGTTCTTTCCCATTCATGTTTTTAAGAACTATTACGGAATTAAATTCTCTTGTCACAACTAGATCTTCCCATCCGTCTTTATCAAAGTCGCTCCATACCGCATCAGTAACCATGCCAAGATCGATGCTACACCAGGAATCAGTTTTAAGTTTCCCCTTATTGTTAATTAATATCCAGGAATGGTCAGCATAAGGAAACTTTCCCTTTTTTACTCTCGAACCAATAAATAAGTCAACATACCCATCATGGTTAAAGTCACAGGGACGAACAACAGAAGCCGGAAAAGGAGGAACAGGAAGTGAGGTCCCAATAAAAGAACCATTTTTGTTTTCATACAGGTAATGCCTGTATTCGTTTTCATCGGGATTTTCATATCCGCCTGCAACTGCTACAACATCATTCAGACCATCATTATTGATATCCACAACTGCAAGATCGGCCTCAGAAAACTCCTTTTGAGTTGTAAGTCCGGGAAATTCTGTCTTTTCAAACCCTTTACCCCTTCTTAACAGGACAGTGGTTGGTAATTTATTTGTGGAACCAATTATCAGATCTTCATGGCCGTCTCCATCAATATCCCCTTTGGCAATAGATGGGCCAATCTGTGAAAATTTATGGGGAATTATTTTCTGGTTCAGGAAAAAATCGGTAAAGTCTGACTGTTTGTGCTCATAATCTATCAATTTGTTGTCTTTACTAAATAGCAGTTTATTTATAACGTTGGATCTGGTAAGCTTCTCTGCAGGTACTGAATTCACTTCGTCAAATTCAATTGACTGGTTTGCCGTGACATTCTTAAGTACGGTTACATAACCGCTGGCAGGCCATATGACTTTTATTGAATCTATACTATTATTGGTTCCCAGTCCAAAGTGGATCACCGGATCGACCGAAGATGCATATCCTCTTGTTAAAAAGTGCTCAGTAAACTGATAATTACCTCCGGCCCATATCTCAACTTTTGCACCTATGGCCAAAGTATTGCTAGGTTTACCTCTAAGTCTGATCTTTATAAAGTGGGATTTATTCTTTGATCTTTCCACGGTACAATTTCTGAGTATAAAAGCTTTGTCGTTTATATTATTAATTACATAATCGAGATCACCGTCATTATCCAGATCGACGAAAGCGGCTCCGTTTGAGAAGGAAGGAATTTTCGGAAGCCATTCCTCAGACCTGTTTACAAAGTGAAGATCACCGTTATTTTCAAATGCTATATTGGGTATTTTAAGTACCGGGGCCGTGTTGATTACATCTCTTTCATTAGCAAGAAATCCTGCAACAGCTGCCTTATGTTTGGTCCAGTCTTTGTCTGTAAGGTCTCTTGGATAACCTGTTGTAATGATCAGGTCCTTATCACCGTCATTATCATAATCGGCAAAGAGAGGCGACCAGCTCCAGTTGGTCTGATAGATGCCCATCATCTGACCCACCTCACTAAATGGAAGCATTTCGTTATTCACAAATCCATTGTGGAGGTGCAACATATTCCGCACGTACTGGTGTTCATAATCAAATTTTGCATCATATAAATAATACAGATAGCTGTAACCGCTATTTGTTTGTTTTCTTTTATAATATGTATCAGGCATCATATCGAGTGTGAAGATGTCAGGATTTCCATCGTTATTCACATCAGCCATATCATTGCCCATGGAGGCTCTGGATTGATAAGATATGTATTTTCTGATTTCATTACGGAAGGTCCCGTCACCCTGGTTTATATATAACAGGTCATTTGAACTAAAATCATTTGAAACATAGATATCAGGGTATCCGTCTTTATTTACATCACCTATTGCCAGGCCCAATCCGAATCCTTCACACACTATGCCTGCAGGGATTGTCACATCGGTGAATGTACCATCACCGTTATTACGGTAAAGCCTGTCGTTATTGGAAGCGCTGCCGTCGTTTATTTTAGGGCGATAGAATGCATCCATCCTTTTAGTCAGAGTGTTATTCAGAACATAAAGATCAAGATCACCATCTCTGTCGTAATCAAAAAAAGCGGCACTTACTGACTGTCCCTCATCAGCAATTCCGTACTTTTCAGCCATCTCAGTGAATGTAGGATCTCTTCCTTTTTCGGCGCCATTGCTAACCCACAATCTGTTTTTACATTTAGCCGGATCATTACCGGCAGTTGAAGTGAGATAAACATCCAGCCATCCGTCACTATTGATATCCACGAGTGCAACTCCACTGTACCATTGATCATTTGTGAGGCCTGCAAAATTTCCTGTTATATCCCTGAATTTAAAATGGCCTAAGTTCAAGTATACTCTTGGAGAAACCTGGTTTCCCACTAAAATGATATCCGGCAATCCATCGTTGTTCAGATCACCAATACCCACCCCGGCGCCATTAAAAATATACTCATAATTCGCAGCATTTAAGCTGTCAGTCTCTACTATTTTGTTTTCAAAATCGAGACCTGTTTCACTGGAGTTTAATGACCGGAAACGAGGAGATTTGTTACAAGAGATAATTACCAGGGCAAAAATAAGCGGTAATAATTTTCTCATGGTATTTGATTGTCTTGAAAATGAAGATGAATCCTAAAACTCAAAATGACCCTAAATTTTAGGTGCTTTTCCTGTCCTTTTATATTCTCTTACCTGGTATTTTACACTTTCTATGGTCTCTTTTACCATGCGTTTCCGGTTAAGAGATGAAATTGCTATTTTTCTTAATAATTCAATCTTAGAAGTGTCGCTGATTTGTTTTCCAAAGTCAATATTTTTATAATTATCAGGTATATCATAAATAAACTGCAAAGCAGAGGTATCCGGTGCAAGATTTACGGTCTTGCTGAATTCAACTATCGGGTAATCATCGGTGTTGGATACAGCCCCCTGACAATATTTCATGAGCACATCCCTTTCGATCGAAAACTGGGAGACAAATTCATATGGTTCAGTCATATTTATGTTTTTAAGGTCGACTTTTACCTTTTCATTTTTAAATCTTTCCGAAATAATCCCATAATTGATGTTAATCGGCTCTTCAGAACCTATTAATATAATGGTGTATTCATTAATGTACCATAACTGACAATATGCGAATGCATTAATGAAAGCTTTCACCTGAGCTTTAAATTCCGGTTCGTTCATCCAGTTTGGTGTTGCCCACTGACACATGATTCCTCCTTTATTCATTCTGTTCTTACAGAGCTCATAAAAATCCTGAGTATATATGTTGTTGCTCAAACGGGGATGCACTGCATTGGATGTTATTATATCATATCTTACCCGGCTTTTAAATAAAAACTCACGGCCATCTTCCAGGTAACAATGTACCTTAGGATGTTTGAGAGCTGCATTATTCCACCAATTCATTGCCAGGCCGGATTTTATTACTCCGGTGCATATTTCGGCAACATCCACTGTGTCTATTTCAGGTTGAATAAGCGATTCGACAGTAAATCCTAATCCGAAACCAATCACCAGAGCACGTTTAGGCTGAGGATGTACCATGTAAGGTATATAACCTAGCATCCTATTGACTATCTGGTCTTTAAGAGAAGTATAAGCTGTATTATGTCCGTTTATGTTTAATGCCATATAAGTATGATACTGACGCAAAGTGACTGTAGCATCAACTCCTTCATAATAAAAAGGAATTTTCTCAACAAAATTTGTCCAGAGCTCGTACCTGCTTTTATCCCACCACGAGAAATATTTCTTATTTGGAGCTTTCAGCAATAATAACATCGAAAGCACTATGGTAACAGACAATAAAATAACTTTCAGTTTCTTATCCATTAATTTATTGAAGCAGAGCAGTAGTATACCAAGGGTTATATTCAAAAGAACAATGGAAATAAATGACATTACCACGCCTAACAAGGGGATAAGAACAAAACCAGCTATAAAAGAACCTATAACAGAACCGATGGTATCAAGGAAGCCTATCATCCCCATCCTGTTTCCCAGTTTCTCTATGTTATCGGCATATAACTTACTTACAATAGGATAAACCATCCCGGTCAAAGTTGCCGGTATGACTAAAATAAGGAAAAACAGCATGTATTCTTTACCAATTATTTTCATCCATGGGTCGAAGACTGTACGTTGCAGATTGAGTGTCAGCGACAATTTTGAGAAAAGCATCAAAAGGGCTAAAGATATGAGGCCTATCAGGATTTCCAGTGTGGCCAGTAGCGTTACAAGGTTTTTCTTTCTATCTATCCATTTCGAGATCAGAAAACTTCCGAGAGAGAGTCCGAAAACAAAGCCGAGAACAATTATACTATAAAAATATGTGGTTTTATCGAATGAAAAGCCAATAAAAATTCTTGTCCATATCACTTCAAAGGCAAGTGTTGCAAAGCCTTCGATGGCAAAAACCCATAAAACCAAACGTAGCATGGGTTTTGACAACTTATTACTATTGTCGGTATTATTGATCACGCTATCAGCATTTTCTTCAACATTATTTTCCACCGCGATACTTTTAAATACCAGAAAAACTACAATTGCATTAATGAGGTTAATTGAGGCAGCAATATAGAGCGAGGTTGTAATTCCGAAAGTCTTGATTAAAATAAAACCGGCAAGGAAGCAGCCTGTTACTGCACCTAAATTATTTATGGCAAAGAGATTGCTGACTTGCCATCCAAGGCTATTTAATTGTCTTACAAAGAATTTAAAGATAACCGGAAGCGTACCACCCATTAGTGTGGCAGGGATCAGGAGATAAATAAACGAGAATAGAAATTTTACGACCTGACCTGAATAACCGGAGAGTCCTAAGTTTTGAATTATTGGTGTATAAAGGTTGATCAGCCCCTTGAAGGTGAAAGGAAAAAGAACTGCAAATAAGCCAATACCGAACTCCAGAAGCAGGAACAATTTCAGAGGGCTTTTAATTTTGTCTGCCAGACGTCCAAAAATCAGGCTGCCAATAGCCAATCCTCCCATAAATGCAGAAAGTACAGTTGCCATTGTAAAGACATCTACCCCAAAAACCAGCCCGAACCTTCGTATCCAGATAATCTGATAAATAAGTGCGCTGACACCCGATAAAAACAATACTGCGAACAGTATGATTTGCGGCATCCTGTTTATGGTTCTATTCTGCATCGGATGAGGATAGTTTATCAGAATTAAAATTTAAATTTAAAATAGGGGCTATGAATAAAATCATAGCCCCAAATTTCTCTAGATGATTAAAAACAAAGTATTCATATTAATATCCTGGATTCTGTATTACCAGATTGTTTGAATTAATTTCGCTTGTTGGGATAGGATACCACAGGTTTCCGTGTGTGGCAGCAAAAAAGTCACTGAATTTAAATTCAGATGCAGGCCTTGACGTACTGAAGCCTGTAACGCCATCTCCGCCATCCCATGTACTTAGGTCAATATATCCTGCATAATGCCAGCGTTTCAGATCAAACCACCGATGATCATCGTCACCGCACAATTCACGGAGGCGTTCATCCATTATCCATTGCATTATGGTTGATTCGTTTGATTCCCCTGTATTAAAGTCAGCAGGAACAGTTCCGGCACTTCGTGCTCTTGTCCTGATCTGATTAATCAATCCAATTGCATCGGACTTGCTACCTCCGCTTTTTAAGATTGCTTCGGCTTTAAGCAGGAGGATGTCTGCATATCTGAGTATCCGCGGGTTATTCATAGAAGTGTTAAAGCCACCCTCTATATCGTGCTTTATATACTTCGCCCATTGATAGCCATAATAGTTTGGATCTGTTACTGTCACAAAGGTTTCATCAATCCTTGGGTCACCGGGCTCAAATGCGGCAATTAGTTTTTTGGACGGAACGTAAGGACAATTTCCCCACCACTGCCATTGTTGTGTATAATAGCCTAAATAGTTATCCATAGAACCGATAGCCTGATTGAAGTCGTTTGCCAGCCAGATGTTTTCCAAACCCGATTGAGAGCTGGCCTGGAATTCGAACAATGATTCCTGGTTATTTTCCTTGGTAGCATCGAAGTTGTCGCCAAAATTAGGAACTAATATACGGGAAGTGATTTTATTGAACGCTGTGACAGCATCATTGTAATCGTTGGTAGATTTGGCAGGATCGGTTTTTTTATTCCAACATGCCCTGAATACAAGGCACTTGCCTAATAAACCATTTGCACTCTCTGCGAATACACGGCCACTGTTAGCTGCATCCCACGATGCCGGGAGCAAAGTTGCAGCAAGTGTGAGATCAGTGATAGCCTGGTCGAGCAACTCGGTTTCCTTCGAATTCGGAGTTTTTACTTTTGAGAAATCGGTAATTCTTGTTGTAATCAGGGGAGCTGTCCCATAAGTATTCCAGAGTTTGTAATTGCACCATGACCTCAGGAATAATGCTTCACCTTTAATATAGTCCTTCATTGCAGGGTCTGTAAATATACTGGCTGAACCTTCGTCGCATTTGATAATTATTATGGTGGTCCTGTTAATAATCTGGTAAAGAGTAGTCCAGATATCACTTACAGCCTCTTTCCCGGGGGTAATCTGTACAAACTGGTCAAAACCATAATTCCCGTCATGACCTCCCAGAGCTCCTACTGTAATATCATCTCCGGGCAATAACCAGCTGCCATGTAAGGCATTATTGTTGTTAAACCAGTACAAATCAGTAATTTTCGCATAGGCACCGATCATCGCCCTGAAGAAATCGTCTTGTGTTTTAAAGAAGTCGCTTTCGGTGATGTCCGGGTCTACTATATCGAGATTGCTCTTTTTACAGGCGTTAAAAATCACACCTGTAAGCAATACCATAATTATCGAAATAAATACTACTATCTTTTTCATATTCATCTTAGTTATATATATCATTAATATTTATCAGAAAGTGGCTTCAATTCCGAACAGGTATGATCTCGGTACAGGGTTATCTTCGTTTTCAGGATCAAGCCCCTTCCATGGTGTGATGCAGAATAAATTTGATCCACCTATCCAGAAACGGATATTTTCAGCAAACTTCACTTGTTCCCTGCTAAAAGGCAGAGTATAACCAATCTGCAAATTAGCAAACCTGAAATAACCTGCATTTTCCACAAATCTGTCTGAGAACCTGTTATTTCCTCCCGGGTCGCCTTCGGCTGCCCTTGGGAATGTTGTTGAAGGATTGGAAGGTGTCCACCTGTTCAGTACGTCGGTCGACTGATTAATCTCTCCGCTCATCTGAGTAAGTTGCTGTCTCATATAGTCATACTTCTGAACATCACCAACTCCTGTAAAATTAGCTGACAGATCAAAACCTTTATATCCTAAGTTAATGGCAATACCGTAATAGTAACTTGGTATCGTCTTCCCAAGATAAGTCTGGTCATATTCATTTACTGTGGTATCAGGAACCGGATTGTAATATTTATTATCTGCATCGGCGTTTCCATACAGGTTCTGGAACCACATGTCACCGGCTTTCTTGGTATTACCGGTTGCATTGATGTCCCTGATCTGATTTGTATAAGCTGCAGCTTCAGCATCACTTTGGAAAATGCCACCTACTTTATAGCCCCAGAGGTAATTCATTGAATAGCCTTCCTGTATCATACCTGCGTTACCACCTATCCTGTCATGGTTAAACATGCTGATAACCTTATTCTTAACAGTAGTTATGTTCGCATTTACATTATATGTGAAATCGCCTTGTTTGCCAGAATAACCAACCGAAAATTCGAATCCGGAGTTTTTAACTTTACCTATGTTTGCCACAGGATTCGCATAAAGTCCTATGCTTGGTGGCAATGATGTGGTCTGAAGTAACCCATTGGTTGTCTTATCATAGTACTCCAGGGTAACATTTATTGTCCGAAATAAAACTGCATCAATAGCAAAATTGGTAGTGGCAGTTTTTTCCCATGAAATAGCTTGATTGGCGAAATCACCTAAACGAACACCCCAGGTATAAACACCACGGGCGTCACCATTGGCAGGTGTACCAGCCAGAGAATAGTGCGGATAGTTGATTACAGAAGATAAATACATGTAAGGTCTGACTTCCGAGTTTCCAAGCTGACCCCATCCTGCTCTTAACTTCATATCGTTTAGCCATGTAAGATTTTTCATAAAGTCTTCAGCTGAAACGCGCCAGGCAGCGGAAAAAGCAGGGAAGTTACCCCAGCGGTTCTCGGGTGCAAACGCATAGCTTCCGTCCCTCCTTACAGTAGCGTCAAGATAATATTTGGATGCATAGTTATATGATAGACGGCCCAGATATCCTATCAAGGCTGATCTATGTATTTCATTTGATCCGTCGGTAAAGCCTCGCTGAGCTTCTTTAATCACTATCCTGTCAATAACTCTCGAATTCAACTGTTCAGTGGAGAGACCGGCAACTTCGAAATTGTTATTTTGCGCTTCAGCATTAAATAAGACGTCGAAATTATGCTGCCCGAAAGTGTGATTATAATTCACGCTGAAATCTTTCACTAAGTTTTGATTCCATGAATCTCTTTCACTTACACTTCCAAGCGAGTGATGGTCGCCAGGTTTAAGAGGATCGTTTGGAGTTATGGAAAAGATAGCTTGCTCATAGAAAGCATAATTGAAATTTTTCTGCATATACCAGTCAAGCGACACACTTCCTTTTATCTTTAATCCTTTTAAAGGTTCTGCTTCAATAAATGCATTTCCCAGATTACGATAGCTGGTATTATAATTATCCTGGGTTGAGCCAATACCATAAACATTTATATGAGTCTGATCGCCGTACAGTTTTCTCACATTTATCTGCCATGGCCAATAATCGGGCATTGCATCAGCAGGTGGGGGCGAAGGTGTATAAGTATAAGTGGTATCAATGGCCGGCGCGTAGCCGTTTGGTCCATTGCCGTGTATAGGCTGCCAGGGTGGTGTACCTACGGTATATCCAATACTGTTTGGTGTGTTGTCATCTGCTTTTTGATAGACGAAACGGTAGTTTACCCCAACTTTAAAATAGTTGCTTATTTTAGAATTTACATTTGAAGTTACCGTATATCTCTGAAGATTATTATTGATATAAATACCATCGTTCTTGTAATGACCCACGGCAACAAAGTAATTGGAATTATCATTTCCTCCTGAGACCGAAAGGTTATAATCCTGTGTCCTGGAATTCTTCGTATACATAGGTGATGCCCAGTCCTGAGCAGGCAGGTTTCCAAGGTAATCAGAACTCGATGGATCTAAATAGGGTTTCAGAGTAAGCAATGGATTATTAGCATATCCTTCAGTTTCTAAATTAACATAATCCTGTACTCCAAGCATCTTGTACCTTTCAGGTATTTTCTGGAAGCCGAACTTTGAGCTGAAATTGACCTTAGCCTTGCCACTTCCTTTTTTTGTTGTGATAAGGATAACTCCGTTGGATGCCCTTACACCATATATTGCAGCAGCAGATGCATCTTTCAATACAGAAATTGACTCAATATCAGATGGGTTGATGGTTGACATAATGTTTTGTGTTCCTCTTAATGTGCCTATACGTGCCACATAATTAGCATCATAACCTGAGGAAGTACTACCATCAGCACCATAGCCAAATTCGTAGATGGGAATGCCATCAATAACATATAAAGGTTGGGAAACACCCCATGTTCCAAGACCTCTGATTTGTATAGATGGCCTTGAATTGGGATTACCTCCACCGCTTTCAACAAGTACACCTGTCATTTTTCCCTGCATAGCAAGTTCAGCGCTCTGCCCGGTGTTTGCTTTGACAATATCCCCTGCTTCAACCGTAGAAATAGCAGTAGTAACGTCTTTTTTGGCTCTCTGACCATATCCAATTACCACAACTTCATCGAGCAGTTTAGATTCCTCTGTAAGCTTAACATCAAGCACGGAACCTGCAGAGACTGGAATCTCTTGTATTACGTATCCAATAAAAGAGAAAGTGATAGTTGCATTCGTTTGGGGCAAAGAAATAGAGTATTTCCCATTTGCATCGGTATAAGTTCCAATGGTTGTCCCTTTTACTACTATATTAACTCCTGGTACGGGTGCGCCTGTTTTTGAATCGGTAATTTTCCCGGTCACTACCTTCTGTTGCATTAAATTTTTTGGAGCAATTACAATCAGGTTGTTTTCGAGTACTTTATAATCTGCATTAGAAGCTACTAACAGGTCAGTCAGGACTTCTTCAACATTTTTATTTGTTCCGTCCATCGTCACCTTTCGGCTCAGATCAATAAAATCTTCATTGTAAAAGAAGCGGATATCAGTGTTTTTTTCGATATCATTTAGCACCTCTTTAATGCTCATATCCTGATATCTGAAGGAAATTCTGGTATTTTGGGAGTAAACTGAAGCCGAAACCTGCATCATTCCCAGAAAGCAAAGAATTACAGATAGTTTCATGGCCAGTAGGTAGGTTTTAAATGCGGGATTTTTCTCCCGCATAGTTGGATTTTTAAAATTTATCATAATTTTGTAAAGTTTAAGGGTTTGACGATTCTGCCTGACCCATGTTTAATAAGTTGGCAGAAAACTGTAAAATCTGATAACATGGGAGACTGGCAGGTCTCCCATTTTATTGACAGCTAAGGTGATCTGTTATTCATTATTTTGTTGTTTCCCGATTATTATTCATTAGTTTGTCTTTAAAGGCTTACGGTATTGGCTCTTCACGCTGCCAGCTTCAAAGAATAGTACCTGGTTATGATTAATTTCGTACTTTATGGGTGAAGCAAGACAGATAGCATTAAGGACCTGTTCAAGGGATTCCTCCTTGAGAGTTCCGGTAAATTTATAGCTCATCAATACACTATCCCTGAAAATGATCGATATATCATAGCGTCTTTCAAGTATTGGTTTCAGACTGATAAGTTTTTCACTTTTAAAAATCCACCGGCTGTCTTTCCACGATGTGGTTAATTTAGTATCTGCCATATTCTCAATACTTAAAGGGATAGTTTTAATTTTTCCCGCAGGTTCATTTACTGCAACCTGAGGCTGTTGAACAGAACTATTTACACTTATGTTTTTATTGCTTTTGATAAAAACAGCTTTCTGATTTGGTTTGAGAAATACCGGTGTTGATTCAACCTTGAGCTTAGAATCGTCCAATGCATCAATGCGAACTTCACCTTTTTCAAGTGTGGTTTCTATTGATCCTTCATCATTATATGCCTTTACATTAAAGGCAGTACCGATCGCAGTAATACATACATCTGAAGTTTTTACCCTGAAAGGCATATCGGGATTCCTGGCTACCACAAAATATGCCTCGCCTTCAAGAAAAAGATCTCTGTCTTCTTTACCAAAATTGCTCTGATACCTCAGTTTTGTTCCGGAATTTAACCAAACAGTACTTCCATCGGAAAGAGTAATAAAAGAACGTGACCCTTTCGGTGCAAACGCTTCAAAATAAGCAATTTCAGATTTTGTTTTTGGGGATCTGAAAATAAAAATAGTTCCTATTCCAATAACTGCCAGAAGAAGAACTGCTGCGGCCACACGGAAAAGGAAGGATAACCCGATTCTTAATTCAGGCTTAGGCATTTGCCTGATGTCATTTTCTTTAATTTTATCCAGAAGATTTGCCCAGGCTCCGTTAGTGTCTTTTTCTTTTGTACTAAGCTGACTTGAAGCGTACCAGACTTTGCCCAGTTCAAATAAATATTGTCTGTTCTCATCGTTCTCTCCAAGCCATTCTAATAATTCTTCCGACTGTGCCTGAGTCAGATTATTGGTATAATAATCCACTATGGCTTCTGTCAAAGAATCTGAAATGTTCTTTTCTTTCATATACTATTATTCTATTTGTTATGACACAAAAATTTATTTATGGTATTACAGGAGAGGGGAAAATTCCTTTATTTAAGATCGGATCAATTCAGCAGTTAATTTTGTAGAAATTCCTTCAAAAGAATATGAAGCTTTATCAGTGCCCTGTATATCTGAACCTTAACGGTATTTTCCGAGATTCCCAACTTCAATGCGATTTCTTTATGTGAAAGTTCTTCCGAGCGGCTCAGAATAAATATCTTCCTGCATTCCACCGGCAGAAGTTCTATACTCCGCTCAATCCTCCTGCTTAATTCAATTATATTGATTCCGGTCAATGGATCTGATGAACTGTCTTGGGGAATCAGAGCATGTAATTTATCGATTGTTTCAGCATTCAATTCTGAAAACTGTTTATGTTTTCGGGTGAGGTAATTGATACAATGGTTATGTACACACTGGTAAAGATACCCTGAGATAGAAGTTGAAATCATTAGTTTTTCAGGTGACTCCCATATCCTTACAAAAATGTCCATAACTAGATCCTCAGCCGTTGTCTCATTATGTACTATATTTCTGGCATATTTACATAGGTTGGAGTAATAGCTCTTAAAAAGATACTCATATGACTTTTTATCACCCCTCTTAACTGATTCTGCTAAAAACTGTTCAGCAAGGTTTAACATGAAAGATTGAATTTGTATTTTCCCCGACAGGTCAAACTGAGTTCATTCGCATTTTTAAATTTAGGCTAAATCTTTATAACGTACAAGAACTTTGGTCAGAATACTAAATTCAATATTTTATCCAATCGGGTAAATATGAAACACAATATCGCGGTTAAATAAAGATAAGTCACCAGTTCAGTCTGTTGCTGCTGATGACTTATCATACCTAATAACTAACTATTTATCCCTCTTCAACCAAAATTCAATATAACGAAGTTTTTACCTTTCCTGCTTTTAAGTTACTTGGCCGGGTATTTTAAAGCCTGTACTTTATTTTTCAAAATCATTCCTGAATATATAAGAAATAGCAATGCACCTTTCCTATTTCCTCATATGACACTATTCTGAGTCAAACTAATTACAGCATCTATAAGAAATCTTTATTTTTATCATGAAAAGAGCTAATTAAACATCATATTAGATTCAACGAGGATCCTATTGGTAAAATCAATGCCGACTTTTCTATTTATCTTTACCTAGCTCTGAAGCCTGTATATAAACTGATTATTCATTAAAATGACTTCTCTCACAGAATTTGTTTCATATTTGAGCCGGGAGACCAAATGGCATGGCGATCATAATGAAAATGACTCCCGTCTGATTCTCAATGCAGGTGATTTGTCGATGGTTTTTGAAAATGGGAATCTCAGGTATATTTCACTTAAAAATCACGAAATTATCCGGATGATTTATTCTGCAGTCCGCGATAAAGAATGGCTGACTGTTTGTCCGGTCATTTCAGATGAAGAGTTTGAACTGCAACCTGAATCTTTCAGAATAAAATTCAAGGCTCATTACCTTTCTGGAGAGATAAATTTTCTTGCTCTTTATTCAATAATTGGAAATTCAGACAATTCATTGATATTCTCATTTGAAGGGGAAGCTTTAGCCGACTTTGAAAAAAACAGGATTGGATTTTGTCTGCTTCATCCTATTGAAGGAAACAAAGGTGAGAATTGCAAAATTGTACATAGCAACAATGAAGAGGAAAATCTTTTTTTTCCTTTGCTTATAAGTCCGCACCAGCCATTTAACGACATTAAATCGATGAGATGGAAGAAATCCGGTACAATCTGTGCAATCGACTTCTTTGGTGATGTGTTTGAAACTGAAGATCAACGCAACTGGACAGATGCTTCTTTTAAGACCTATTGCACTCCATTGGAACGTCCTTTTCCGGTTAAAATTCATACGGGAGAAAAGATATATCAGAAGATTGTACTGAAGGTAGAATCAGGAGAACAGTCTGAAACTCATGATTCGGGGCAGATTTCTATTTCTATTAACCGGGCGAAGGTCTTACCTGTTCCAATGATAGGGATAGGACAGTCAACACGTCTTCAACCACTGACAGCCGGAGAAATAAAAATATTACATAAGTTA
>Ga0302321_100002648_pt1 | contig 15374 bp, 20 predicted proteins | sample Fen_T0_1_FD_202505 | JGI IMG/M metagenome (GOLD analysis project Ga0302321, IMG submission 202505) | Peat permafrost microbial communities from Stordalen Mire near Abisko, Sweden - Fen_T0_1 | ecosystem: Environmental > Terrestrial > Soil > Wetlands > Permafrost | place: Sweden: Abisko...
ATGAAATAGGACGCCCCATAGTCCGAATAGGTCGCGGGCAGATGGACCTTCTCTTTGACCTCGGCCAGATCCTGCATGATGTGGATGATGTCGATCTTGTCGCCGTGATCGTTGATCATATTGGCCAGCGCCGCGAGATCGGACGCCAACGAGGCCACGCGAGGCTCGATCAGCCGCTTGAAGGCCTCCAGAACCGCGGCGCGGATGTCCAGATCCTCCGTGGACGTGACCTGGTTCTCGGTCATCATCGTGACCGAGACGACCTGGGTGGTATCAAGCAGGACGCGGGCGATCTCGACGCTGGACACCGGAATGGCCGGCGGCTGCGGGTCCGCACTCTCCGCGCCCGAGACGATGGTCAAAATCGCGTCCCGCGACCTGGTCGTGGAGACCGCGTCCGGCTCGGTTCGGCCGGTTGCGACATCGACCAGGAAGTCGCGCTCCTCGACGTCGGTTTCGTTCTCGACGCCGTAGGCGGTCAGCGAGATGACGCGCTTGGCGGCGGCCGGCAGATAGGACAGCACCGACTGCACCAGCGTGGTGGCACGGTTATAGATCGCGCCATCGGTCGCATAGAACCGGCCGGGCTGAACCTGAAGCTCGGCCTGGGCCGATTTTATCGTGCTGAAGCCGGAATAGCGCCGGGTCTTGGTGACCGCATCATAGACAAGGTGGTCGAACGAGGCGCGGGCATAGTCCTGCAGATCCTTGTGGTCCTGGGCCGTCTGCTCCTGGTAGTCCCGAAAAAGGATTTGTCTTTCCACTCTCCGCCCTCCAAGATATTGATTTCATTATGTAAAGATCTCACAACCCTTGGGTCTGGACTTCTTGACAAACTACGGGTAGTCCGTACCTAAATGAGCGACACGTTCGACTGGGATGAGGCCAAGGCCGCCGCGAACTACGCCAAGCATGGCGTGAGTTTCGAGACGGCCACGAAGGTCTTCAAAGACCCCTTTGCCGTCGAACGGCTTGATGACCGCGAAGATTATGGCGAAGACCGTTACATCCTGACCGGTACCGCGGACGGCGCGGTGCTTGTCGTCGTCTACACCGAGAGAAACGGACAAATCCGGATCATCTCGGCGCGACGCGCAACCAGGTATGAGCAAGATGACTACTTCATCGAAAACAACTGACCGTCCCCTGCGTTCGATGACGCCGGAGGAAATTGAGGCCGCCGCCAATAGCGACCCGGACAATCGGCCGCTGTCGCCCGCCGACCTCGGCCGCATGACGCGCACGCCACAGGTGAAGGTCATTCGGCGTGCGCTCGGGATCAGCCAGGAAGACTTCGCTGCTCGATTTCAAATTCCGATCGGTACACTGCGCGATTGGGAGCAGGGCCGCGTCGCGCCCGATCAGGCCGCGCGTGCCTACCTGACCGTGATCGCCCGCGATCCCGAGGCGGTACGCAAGGCACTCACACCACGTACCTGAAGGTGAGTGAAGGCAACCGGGTTCAAGGCTGCCCCACGATCAACTTGTCGATCTCGGCAAAGAACGGCACGGCGCCGGCAACGAAACGCGGCACCGGTCCTATTCTGAGCAGGATCCTGTCCGACAGCCGCATCGCGGCCCGGATGCCAAAGCGCGCCTCGCGCAGCCGCGCCGGATCGTGCGGCACCCAGAAGCGCCGACGCGGCAGGAAGACGCCGTCACCGGCCGCGAATGGGCTGCGCCTGCCCGGCACCGACAAGTGCACGCGCGCGGTATGCGCGGGAAACCCATAGCGCCCGGTCCCCATGAACTGGACCGCTGGCCGGCGCGGCATGGTGTCAGGCCCCAGCACTGGGTAGCGCTCGAAGATGCGCAGCGGCGCAGTGGTCGGAACAAAAAACGAGCGCGGACTGATCGGTACATCCGAGAAGACCGACCGACCGCGCAGGCCCGCGACCTTGATACGCTCGGGCTCGCTCTTGACGGCCTGAAGAGTCGGGACCACCGCCGAGCGCCACGGCAGCACCGCCGTCGGCGCCACAGTGACGATGCGCTTCCAGGCGTCGGAGATCACAAAAAACCTCCGGCCGATCGGCCTTCGGGAGAATACTTTCAGCCGGGCCTGTCCCTTGATATGCAGGCGAAATGTCGAGCCCTCGTTCGAGACCCGCGTGTCCGTCTCGATGCCGTCGACGACATACCTTGCACGGCGCTGCAGATGCTGCATCGCGACCGACGGCGTCGCCGCCATCCCAGAAAAGAAGAACCGGGCCGAGCGCTGGCGCAGGTTCGACCGACCGCCGAGAAATGCCTTGTGCGGCGCTGCCACGCCTTGCTCGCGCACCCGCCACAGCCGGATTTGCGGCAGCGTGGCCAGCCAGGACTCGCGCTGTTCTTTGGTCAGCGACGCGCCGGAAAACACTCGCATCGGCGGGCGCTCGATCTTGAGCACGTGGCCGTCGGCATAGCGCGCATATTCCCGCAGCGTGAAGGCGGTGCCCTTCTTCTGGTGCAGCAGGATCGACGCCGCCGTGATGGCGCGGCGCCGCGTCAGCGACCAGCCGGGCTTCCATTCGTCGACCGAGAGCTCAAAGGCCAAGGCCGGCAGAAAGGCTTCGGGCACGCCCAGCGGGCGCTTCAGCAGGTCGATCGGAACAGGGATGTCCTGGACCCGCTTGCCGACCGCGGAGACGACCTGTTCCAGCGCCGACGCGTTCGGCGGCAGGAGATGTTCGGCGTAGGCGATCACCACGAGCTCAGTCCGATACGTTCAACGTGATCAGCACATCGGCGAGTTGCGGAATCTGCGTGTCGGAGCAGATGACGTCTTGCACGGGCGCGGTCAACGTCACGCTCTCGACCCCGCCCACCTTGGCGGCGGCGATCAGGCCTGACGTGTAGACGTCGGTGCCGATCCGGTAGCGTTCGGCCGCGTAGGCACGAACGGCCTGCTCGATCCGGCCCTTGATCAGCACGGGGTCCGGGCCGCGGGGAAAGGAGGCCGTGACCACGACCGAATATCTGACCATCTCGGCACGGCGCACGGTGATGACATCAGTCAACGGGACCGTATCCTCGCGTCCGAACCGGTCGACCAGGCGAGCCAGCACCGCGTCGCTGACGCCCTCGCCATTTGCCCCTGCGACGACCACGTGGACCTGGCCGTCGCGCGGCGAATAGGCCCAGGCATCCGCAATCGAGGGATCGAGCGTCAGTGCAAAGAAGATGTAGGCGCCGCGCGGCCCTACGGTCGAAAACGCCTCGGGCGCCAGCTGGATACGCCGCCGAAATCGGTCGTCGCTCTCCAAGACCGGCGGATTGCTGCCCGGCACCAGCACGGCCCTGACAACTCCGAACAGCGCGCCGAGATGGTCGAGATCGGAGCCTGTGGCATAGGCGATCAGGACAGCCCGGGCCTTGTCGTTCACGAGCGCCCGCAGCAGCGTCTCGCGATAAGCGAAGGCCTCCAGCAAAATGGTCAGCGGCTCGGTTTCCAGGCCGAGCGTGTCGAGAGGTGGAAGGTCCGGACGATCAACGCGGATGTCTGCCCATCGCGCCAGGATCCAGGCCTTCTGCGCTGCCAGAATGGCTTCGCTGTCGATGACCTCGATCAGCGCGGCCGGCTGCAGCTGCGTCAGATCAGGCGCCAGGAAACGGGAGGTGACCGACATCCAACCCTTCTAAGTCGCCGCCAAACCGTTGGAGCCTTGCGCGATCGTGATGCTGCGCAGGTCTTCCCCCGTGAAATCGCCGAGATGCCCGCGCGGCATGTAGATGCCCGAGATCTCGATCTTCAGGCTTCCGGAGCGGTCAACCTTCTTCGGCGTGATCTTCGTAATCTTGAAGCGTGGCTCGCGCGGCAGACCGGTCTCGCGCTCACGCACCTCCAGCGAGGTGACGATCGCGGCGAAGAACGACACCACCGTCGTCTCGGTAAGGCTGTTGCCCAGCAGTTGTGGGACCGAGGAGCCGAACCAGCGCCGCAGCATTCGCTCCCCAAAGCCGGTGGTGAAGATCACCATGACCGACTGCACCACGTGGGGCCAACCATCGAGCAGCCTGCCGGTATGACGGTCGACACCGGACATCACTTCGGCTGCGCCCAGGTTTTCCTGGCCGGTCCCGCCTCGGTGTCCACGAGGTCGCCCTCCATCGCATCTTTGCGCTCTTGCCCGAGATAGGTCTTTCCGACCGTGATGATCTTGTCGGACACGATGTTGATGGCGTTCTTCTTGATCTCGAGCTCGGACCGGCCGGCCTTGAAGTGGATCTCCTCGGCGTTCTCGATCGTCAGGTTGCCGCTCTTGATGATCATCTTGAACTTCGGGTGTGTGATCACAACAGCGTCGGGGTCGTCGGACGGCGGCGGATGCTGGTCGGACCAGAACAGCGAGGTCGCGACACCCTGCTGGAAATCCCCTGCCGGTGACAACAGTGTCAGTTGCTCGCCCTCTTTCGGGACGCGGTGAACGTTGAGGCCATCAGGTCCGCCATTCGGCGAGACGTAGGGGATCCAGGGCGACAGGAACGGCTCGTCCTCGCTGCCGCCGAGCCGCATCCGCACCAGCCAGCGGCCGTCGATCTTCTTCCGCTCCGTGACCGGTCCATGGCGAAACAGATTATCGAGCTTGCGCTCGATCTCCGCGATCCGTGTGAGCGCCTCCAGCACCACCATCGACATCGGCTACTGCTCGGGCGTCAGGCCGATGCCGCCGATGCCGGCAGCGGTGAGGCCAAGGGCCACCTGGGCCTGGTGCCAGTCCGGAACGATGGTGCCCGCGATCAGCTGGCGCCAATAGCGGGCTATGTCGGCGAGTTCGAAGTCGGCCTCCATCGCCGCGAGCAGGTCGGCCCAAACGCCCTCGGGCTCGGCGCCGGGCAGCGGCTCGGCGACCGGCTCGACCCTGTAGATCGCACGCAGCAGCACCTGGCGCCGACCCTTATCGGCAATGGCGCCGCGGTCCCATTCGCAGAAATCCTGATTGGAGGCGCGAAACCAGAGCCGGCGGAACAGTTCAGGCCAAGGTGATGGATCAGCAAGGAGGACCTTTTCGACCTCATAAGCGAGGCTGCGCAAATAGAGCTCGTTACCTTCATCGGACGCCGGGATCTGGATTTCCACCTCGCCGGCATCGACCGTCACCGCTCTGGCCACGAACATGTCGAGGGAAAGCTCGATCACCTGCCTCGCTCCAAATAGCTCACGGCCCTCGACGTCACGCTTCCCATTATCGCAATAGACCACGATCACCGGCGCGCCTTCATTGCGCAGCCCGTCGAACGGCTCCACCGCGCTGTCGAAGACGGCATCACCAGCCGACGTCCGTCCCTTGAGCGATCGAACCGCGGCGATCTTGAGTGCTGCCACCGCAAGGCTCATGGTTCGATCCTGGCCAGCGAAAGCAGAATGCGGGCGAGTCCGTCGCTTTCCACGGTCGTGATCTCGAAGGTCGGCTGGCCCGGCCGGTCGAGCGCCATCACTCGATCTCCCACTCGCGGCAACTCGCCGTTGAGCAGCGCCTGGTCGATGCTGGCGATCGTCTGCGCCACAACCATCGCGGGGTTGAAATCTCGCCCGATCGCATTCTCATCCATGTGCTTGCGCTGCGGGATCTCGGTGATGATCGCGGGTAGCAGCCGATTTGCTCGGTCCGGGTCGATAACCGGCGCCGCGTAGCCGCCGGCGAGCATCGGGATGAGCCGGACGGTTTCGGCGAAAATCTCGTCGAGCCGGTGCTGGCGCGCAGCCCAGGTGCCCGAAAAAAGCGACATAAGTTACCTGCTAGGCATTGTAACCGAATACGTCGCGCGGATCTGCCCAGGCTTCAGAAGCTAAACGCCGCTTCCGATTTCGATAGATCTTGTCATAGCGGCTTCCTGACTTTGAAAACTTCCCACTCATCCGTCTGCGGCTTTGCCAATCCGACGAGAGCGAGCGCAAACAGCTCGTGCGGCTCAACGTGTGGATTAAACACATAGACATTCTTGTCAGTGCATCTGTTGGGATTCATGCGCCCGTTGGAAGTCCGCTCACAGACGCCGATAGAAACAAGGTATTCTGCGACTAGACCTTGATATCGAACGGCGGATACCTGTCCCGGCACGACGGTGACAAAAAAACCCAATGGACAAGTCCCGTAGTCCACGTTGAAGAGCACGTTTTTGATTGGGAGAGTCCCGACGATGGCCTCAAGCAGCTTGGGGTCTGAATAATCTTTCCGATCAAAAACCACCTTTTGCGAATCAACTGACAGACAACTGACGCCATACAAGTCGATCGCCGATTGATTCTTGGAGGCCACCGCCCAGAACTCGTTCGGAGTTGGATCAAACCACTTCATCAAGGAGGCTGCGACCAAGCCACCTAACAGCACGACGACTATAAGGCCACTCCAAAAGGCGTCGTCCTTCCAATTGATGCGCAACATAAAGCGACTGTACCCTTCTTCAGGCTCGAACAATAAGGCTTGTTACTCTTAAATCAATTGCCGCGCATTTGATGAATTCTGGCGTCAGTTGTAGCCATCTCAGCTCACCTCTAGTGATGCAGCCCCTTGATCAGGGCGCGCGGACGCAGGCACAGCGATAGCGGATTGGTCTGCATTTCCAGCCGGACTGACTTGCCATTGTCTGACGGAATGGCCTTTGCATATCGCGGCAAGCCCAGCGTATTGACGGTCTCGATATAGTCCGCCGGCGAAAAGAACGTCTTGAACAGGTTGGGTGTCCCGAGCGGGAAGAAATGCGCCTCATTGGGATCGACGAACGGCGTCACCGTGTCGCCGGCGTCGGTGCCGCCGCCAATCCAGCCCCGGTAGTTTTCGAAGGTGACGCCGCCATATTTGAGCGTCGAGAACACCACGCCTTCGCGCAGCCGAACACCCTCCTGGTAGCGGTAGGTGTCGCGCACTTCAGGATGTTCGATCAGGTCGTCCCAGAACGTGTCCCCGCAAAGCGCATAGACGCTGGAAAAGGCCACGCCGCCCAGGGTCTGCGACATCGTCCGCACCAGCTGGCTGCATTTCTTGCGGACGGCCGTGTTGGCGTTGCCCAGCGCGAAATTGATCGGCGCCACGGCCGTCACGCCAAATTCCGAGTAGAGGTCATAGATGGTGTTGCCGTCGCGGTCGACGATCAGGCCCTTGATGGCGCCGACCCGCTGGAATTCAGTGGTGACGTCCAGTTGGGCCGTGAACATCTCCATCCGGCCGGATAGATAGGTCTCGACGGATCGCGGCTGCATCTGCGGCCCGAACTCGCGGACATTCTGGACTTCCTCCGCCAGCACATTGTCGTCGAGCTGATAGTGCGGGACTTTCAGGATCCGAGCCCGGCGCAGCGGCTTGGGCCGGGTCTCGCCCGGGCCACCCCGCGGAGTCGGATTGACCAGGGTCAGGATGCCGGCCTGCTCTTCCAGCGCGATCGAGGTGGTGGGCACCGGCGCCTCAGTGAAGAGACCGAGTGTGCCCAGGCGCCCGGGGACGAAGGGGATCTTGTTGATCGCGTCGGTCAGCGTGACAAAGCTGAAGGCGTCGCCGCTGAAGACGTCGAGGATGGCTTCCATGGGGATTTCTCTCCTATTCTAGGTACGGCGATCAGCGAACCACGATGCCGGCGGCACGCAGCTGGTCCCACTTGGCGGCCTTCTTGGCGTCGTCATCGACGGTGTGGTCGTAGAGGAGACCGAAACGATTGACCTCGGCATGCCGCATGACCCCGACGGCCGGGGCATCAGCGTTCCCGGCGTCAACGCGTCCGACCAGGATGGCGACCGCAATCTCCGAACCGTCGGCGGCGGCCAACGGCGAGGGTACGAACTTGCCGCTGGCGGCAATCTTACCGAGCACGGTCCCCGGCAGGAGAGCGCCGGTGCCCGAGGCGATGGCGATGTTGTCGCGCGACAGCCGTCCCTCGTCGTCTTCCGAGAGGATGAAATTGCCGTCATGCGGTTTTTCGTAGAGCACGGACATATAGCTCTCCTGTTCGCGGCATCGCCGATGCCGCGCTGATCTCTGGACTCTTCGGGTGGCGGACCTATTGCCTGGATGCTGCCGCGACCGCAGCACGGCGCCGGGCGTAGACGTCTTCGGTGCTGATCATGCGCGGCGGCTCGGCCGATGCCCGCTCGCCGCCGGCACCGAGCCTTGGCTTGATCTCGCCAGCCATGATTTGATCGAGGCTGCCTTTCGCGGCCGGCGATTTCGATAAGGCTCCAAGCGCAACCTCAGCTGCAAAATCCGTCTCGAAGGCGAAGTACTGGGCAAGGGCCTCCCTTCCCTTGGCGTTCTCGCCCATCAGAATCGACTTGATCCGCTCGCGCTCCTGCATGCTGCCCTGTCTGATTCCCTCAGAGAGACCAGCTGCGCGCGCCTCCTTCATCTGGAGGGCAACCTCGGCTCCGGGCTCGCCGACGGCTTGGCGTACAGAAACAGGATTGGTCTCGGCCGCCGCTTCACCGGCAGCCGCGAGGATCACCTCTCGCATGACGATCTCCTTAAGTTAGGCCGATCCGGCCTCGGTTGATGGCGGCGACAAAGCCGTCAAAGGCCTCCAGCGCATGACCGGTGGCATCGGCAAGCCCGAGCGCCACGGCATCGCCGCCTCGGTAATCCCGAGCCTCGGTTGCCAACGCGGCCTCGGCGCTGAACCTCGTGCCGCGGTAGTGTCCGATCAGCCCGGCAAACGACTGCCGCGCCGCTTCGAGATCTCCGATCATCCGCTGCGCGACGTCATCACCCAGCGTCTCAAAGGGGTTACCTGCCATCTTGTGCAAACCTGCGCGCAGGACAGTGACCTTGACCCCCTGCCGTTCAAGCGCCGCCGACCAATCGGCATGCAGCGTCACCACGCCGATCGATCCAGCCCGGCCATGCTCCGGCATGATGATCTGCCGGGCCGCTGACGCCAGCAGGTATCCCGCCGACAGCGCATGATCGGTCAGGATCGCCAGCGTCGGCTTGACGGCAGAGAGCCGTGCGATCAGGTCAGCCGTTTCGAAGCTTCCTGCGAGTTCACCGCCAAAGCTGTCGACCTCAAAGACCGCGGCCTTGACGGCCGGATTGCGGATGGCGCGCAGGACCTGTGCCTGCAGGCCTTCGTAGGACGTCCTTCCCGACACCGCGCCGACATAGGCCCCCTTGTGGACCAGGGTGCCCTCGATCGGGATCAGCGCGACGCCGTCGACCATATCGAACACCGGCGAGCCGTTGGCGTCGTACCGCCGGCCAGTCCGGTCAGCGATGCGCCCAGCCAAGGGACGCCCGTTCTCGAACGCCACGTGATCGATGGGTTCAGCAGCACGGTCCAGGACGATCCCGCCCTCGACAATTCGCCCGCCGATGCCAGCGAGCACCGCGTCGAGCTTGCCCGGATGCATCAGGAGCGGCGTGTTGAAAACACGCGCCGCCAGTTCGGGACGAAGGATCATGCCGGCGTCGCAACCCGTTTGGTCGGCTGATCCTGTTCGGCATCATTGGAGGGGACAGCCTTGCGATCTGTCATCAGATCCGGATCGAGCCCGAGCGCGATCATTTCTTTCCGCTCCCTTGCCCGTTGCTGAATCGTTTCCAGATAATCCTCGCCCTGTTCGGCGCATTCGCGCTCCAGCGTCGAGAGACCCGCCGACATCCGTTCAGTGGCGGCCGTCGCCTCCTTGTGCGGATCGACCCAGCCACGGCCGGGACCGATCCATCGCGCTGCGCAATAGGCGGCCTTGGCTTCCGCAAACTCCGGCGCGCCCTTCGGCAGTGAAATGGTTCCGCGGTCGATCGCCTCCTCCAGCCAAGCCGCATAGATCGGCGCCATGAACTGCTGGGCAAAATGGTCCTTGCGAGCGGCAAAGCCACGCCAGACTTCGAGCAGCGCCGCCCGCGCCGATGAATAGTTCACCTGGCCCCAGTCCATCGACAGCTGCTCGTAGGTCATGCCCATGGCGGACGCAATATTGCGCAGGCTCGCACGTTCGAAGGCCTCGAACACGCTGTTGGGGTGATTGGGCTTCGTCAGCGTGACCTTCTCGCCGGGGAACGTGAAAGCGATCTTGGCGCCGCCCATATTGATGGGCGCTGCCTGGTAATAGTCGAGCCGCTGCTGCTGGTAGGCCGACAGTTCCTCACCGCCGCCCAATGCCGAAGCAAACTGATCGTGGTCGAACGGGCTCTCGACGAAGGCCGCCATGACCGCGTTGAGGACCGCGGCCTGCAGCTCGGCCTCGTCATAGCGCCCAAGCATCCGCAGCCGCTTGACGATCGGCGCCAGGATCGAGACGCCGCGATACTGGCCGGCGCGCCCGGACTCGAAGGCGTGCACCACCAACCGGCGGCCGAAGCTGGTCTCTCGGGGAATTCGCTCCCAGGTCCAGAACATCGGATTGAATACGTTCTGGTCGCCGGGATGGGATCGCCGGATGTGATACGCCAAGGGCTCGCCGTGCTCGCCGATCTCGATGCCCTGACGCCGCCAATAGGTGTCGATACCGTTGTAGGGGTTCGAAAGCCGGTCCGGGTCGATCACCTGGACCGACGTTGCAAAGCGCCCGCCGCGCGGCAGCCAGAGGATGGCAGCTAGCGCCTCGCCGTCCATCAGGCGGTGACGGAACGCGAGCGCCAGCAATCCTCCCATGCTCAGTCGGCGCTCCGCGTCGCACCAGCAATCCGGGTCCTCGGCAAAATCCTTCCAGGCCGCCTCGATGTCCGAGGCCAGGTCCGATGCCACATCCGGATCGATCTTGAGCGAGCGCGCATTCGGCTTCGACGACAGCCGCCAGCCGGCGCCGATGACGGCGTCAACCTGCCGAGTCACACCGCCGGAGGCCCAGCCATCATTGCGGGCGAGATCGTGGATGCGCGCCGTCAGAACCGGTCGGTCCGGCGACAGCGCCGTCTGGGCCGACCACAATGGCGGACGCCATTGCGCCAGGTCGGGATCGGTGACCGAGGCGCCGGAATAGCCCGCCGCCAGCATGCGCGCATGCGAGCGGGGCGAGCTTGGCATTTTCACGGGCCTGCCGTCGGGCCCAAGGAGGCCAGTCATGCTAGTCGACAGCTTCAGCCGAATTGAACGGGGTCATTTTGACTCTCCACGCCTAGCCGGCACCAAAAAAAAACGCTTGATGAGTGCGGCTTGCTCGATGTCTGCCATCCCCCGATAGCGACAGGGTATTGCGCTGCGGCACAAATTCGCGATGTGCCAATATCGGAAGCCATCGCTACTAGGCCGCGATGTAGCATTCCGTTAACTTCATTGCCGCCTCGCAAGCATTTTTCATGAATTGAGTTTAGACTAATCGTGCAAAAGTTATGGCGGATGCCCGCGCAAAATGACTGATTACGACCTCACGGTTCCGACGAACTTTTCAATTTCCGATGCGCTCGCAAGCTTCGTGCGAGTGGAGGTGATTGCCCGTGGCTACGTTCCAAGCATTACGTGGGCGTGGTCAATCCTTGCAGATGGCGAGGAAGAAGGCCGTCCGACGATTGGCGGATTTGAGCCCGACCGCGTACCCGCAGGGTCGTTGCGTACCGTGAATGGGATCGATTTTGTGTTTGCTCTTACGCCGGCATTGAGACCGCTCTTTGATCGGAAAGTCTTGGATATCGCCGACGGTCGCGGATGCTTTTTAAGAGAGCATCAATAGCCGCGAAGGGGCCACCTGGCATGTTTGTCCGCTTTGTAGTCGGCACCGAAGGTGAGAACCACCGATGGCTGACGGGTATCATCACCGAGGCGCGGCTTCTTCGCGACCGGGGGCAACTGGCCTCCTATCAACAAGCCTGCCTTGAGGACGCGTATGCGTGGCTCAACGCTCATCTCCCTTGTCCGCCTTTCTCGAAGAGCGACTGGGGTCCTGAAGCGGTTTCGTGGTTCAAGGACACGGCCGAACCGTCGATCAAAAAAATGTGGGAGATTGGGGCTCTCCTCAGGGAGCACGGCATCGCAGTGCGCCTACTCAGATCAAAGAATCCGGGAAAGATTGTCTACGAGGACGATTTCCAGATCGTCGTTCGGGAGTGGAAACGCCTATGATGCTTGTCGGAAGGAGCCCATCATGCCGAATTGGATAGGGATTTCTATCGGCTACTGGCTCGAACGGGCAGCAGATCAAGCCATGTGCGCTGTGCTCCGAAACCGGAAGTTTCCGAAGCGCTAGTGCAACTAGAAAATCACCCGGCGCGCAGAGCCCCGGCCGTTTTGACCGAGCTTGCCGCGCAGCTCGGCGATATAGGCGCGCAGGTCCCCAACGTTCTGCGCGTTCCACTCCATGCTCTTGTCGCCGTGCCGCATCCTCGCGATGCTTCCCTGCACCAGGATCGAATGCAGCGCTGCCTCCGCTTCGGCAAGCTGCTGCCGCCAAAGCGACAGTTCCGCTGATGTCGCCATTATCGCCCCATGTTGAGCCGCGCCATCGCAGCCATGCTGGTCGTTGCCTTGGGCGCGTCGGTGCCCGGTGTCTCGGGCGACCTGGCTTTCGGTTCAGATCTTGGCCGCTGCGCCGAGTCGGCAATGCGCTGCACCCCGAGCATGTAAGCGGCGGCATAGGCCAGCGCCTCGCAGTCCAGAAAATGGTTCTCGCGGGAGCGCTGCACCCAGACATAGCCGCCCGATGGCTTCTTCACGCGCCCTTCCGAGACGATCTGCCGGCAATAAGCCTCCGTCGCGTCCTGCGACAGATGCCAACCGCCCGGCTGATCGTCCGGCCAGCGCACCCGCTCGTGCACCCAGGACTTGAAGAAGTCGCTGTCCAGGCGAACGAGATCCAACCCGTATTTGGCAGCCTTGCCCCTGGGTGTCACGTCGATCCGCTTTACCGACAGCGGCTGGTCGCGATGATCGAATCCCTTCACGGCATAGGCCACCCGGGCGTGACGCCGGCAGAACTCGTAGACCCGATGCTCGGGCACCTCATCCTTCTTGCCCGGGCGAAAGCCGGAATCGATGAAGGCGCGGCGGATCATCAGATCGCCGATCGGCCGCGCCAGCATCTCCGCGAGATCCATCCACACATCCTGGTGCTCGGTCTCGCCCCAGAGTTCGTTCTGCTCGATCAGCCAGCTTTCCTGGCGAACGCCAAAGCCCCTGATCACATAGACCAGCCGGTTCTTCTGCACGTCGACGCCCGCGGTCAGCAGCAGCACACCCGCAGGGATGTCGCGGGACCGGTAAGGCAATCGAAGCCGCGCGACATCAGCCCATTCGGGCGCATCGCCGCCGGCCGGCGCCCATAATTCACCGAAGCCGCCATTGATGACGGTCTGCACCTCCTCCTGGTCGCCGGAGTTCAGCGCCTCGACATAGCGGCCGGCGCGCTCGCCGAACGAGACGAACGGCGATGCCAGACCGGACACCCAGAAACTCACGGTCGTGCTCTCGGGCGGGTCGCCGATGACGCTGCCAACTTCGATACGTTGGCCTGGCGCCACGTAGACGCCGCGAGCGTTCATCTCGAACTTGTGCTTCTCCTCGATCAAACCATTGCAGTTGGGACATTGCAGGTGCGCGAGCCGGCGCGCCTCGATCGGCGTAGCATCCCGCTCGATCCGCTCCTTGCCGCCCTTGGGCGTGATGTCGACCTTGGGAATAACCAGGCAGTCGAACCGCGGAACGAAGTAATCGCCGCAGTGCGGGCACGGCCAGGCCCAGTGATACCGAGTCCCGCGCTGCCACAGCTTCCAGATCGGACTGTCGAGCCCCGCCATGTCGTCCTTGTCGACGACCTTCCAGAATTCAAGGCCGGTCCGGTCGTCGGTCTCGATCTCGACGGCTCCGACGGTCGGGGTCGAGGTCACGCCGAGGGTGAAGTCGGCATGGGTATCGCCGCGGACTTCCAGCAAGCGGACTGGATCGCCTTCGCCCTTGACGTTCTTGGACATCCCATCCCGTTCGTCGACAATGGCAAGCCCGGCGGGATCGGACTTCAGCTGGTTGGCCGAGCCCGCCCAGGCCAGACGCACCGACACGCCCGAGACAATCTTGCGGGTCTTCTTGTTCTTCTTGCCGCGCGCCAGCTTGGCAGCCAGGCTCGTCGACCGGTTCAGCGCATCGTCGAACCGCGGCTCAAACTGGTCGGTGACGAAGTTCCGGTCGGGGCCGGCATAGATGATCGGGACCGGGCGCTGATCGAGCCGCGACAGGATCACGTCGATGACGCTTTCCGTCTTGCCGCTCTGTCCTCCCGTGACGAGCACCACCGTGTTGTAGAGCGGGTCGTCGAAGGCTCGCACGAACGGGATCACATACGGCGTGACCGCAGGGTCCTTCGGTCCCGGCCGCCCAGACGACAGCGGGAACACACGGTTGGTGCGCGCCCACTCGTCAGCCGGCACCTTCTTCGTCGGGCGCAGGATCCTGATCGCCCGATCGATAAGAGTCGCGAAGTTTTTAGATGCGATCGGCCACTTCGGCAAGCGCGTCATCCACCTCTCGCTGCAACAGCGAGCGCTGTTCGATGTTGCGGGTCACGCGGGCGGGGATCGCATTGACGCGAGCGACCACAGCGCCGGCGACCTCGTCGACCAGCGTCATGGCCTCCGCCAGCGGGACCAGTTCGCGCTCGGCCTGAGCGACCGCCAATTCCTCCTTCCGCGTCCGAACGTCCTGCAGCCGGCTATGCGACGCCGTCTTGCTGGAGCGTCGCGCCTGGTCCTTCAGAAAACGAATGTAGCCCTGGACCACGTCAACCACGCGGTAGCGCCCGCGCTCGACCTTTGGGATCCAACCATCCTTCGACAGCCGCCTGATCCACTCCGGCGTAACCATCAGCAACTTGGCGGCGACATCGGGGGCGATCGTGCCCGCCGCGTCATCCGCGCCACGCGCACCCGCCGTCTTCGCCATTTCCGCCGATCACTTCCTGAAAGTTGTGCCATCAACTTTCAACCGAATGCACCACATTCTGCTTGGCTTGTGCCGAGATCAGAGCGTGTATGGCGACCACCGACGGAGACCAATATGCGCCGCCCCGACAATCGCCAGGATGCCCTCGACGCCTTCATCACCCGCAAGGCCGATATCGACCTAATGCTCAAACGGCTGAGAGACCTCAGCGACGATCATTTTGGATACAGCCCCGAAAGTATCACCTGGTCTCATGTCGAAACGATCGCTCACTACGCCGAGCGGCTCAAGCAAATTTCTGACGCGGCCTTCAAGGAAGGCGAATACGCGGAATAACCGCCAAAGCTCCTCACCTTCCCCCGCGCGTTCAGCGACCGCGGGGCTTCAGGCCGTAGCAGGGTCGCGATGGTCGCGGCTCGCTGCAAGGAGCCTGCAACATGCCCAAGCTTTCCGACGCCCAACTCGTGGTCCTCTCCGCCGCCTCTCAGCGCGACGACCGTTCCGTCCTTCCCTTGACGCTCAAGCACAAGGGCGCCGCTGCCGACAAGGTGCTCAACAGCCTGCTGCGCAGTTCGCTGATCGAAGAATGCCCCGCCGGACTC
>Ga0302321_100002650_pt1 | contig 15366 bp, 16 predicted proteins | sample Fen_T0_1_FD_202505 | JGI IMG/M metagenome (GOLD analysis project Ga0302321, IMG submission 202505) | Peat permafrost microbial communities from Stordalen Mire near Abisko, Sweden - Fen_T0_1 | ecosystem: Environmental > Terrestrial > Soil > Wetlands > Permafrost | place: Sweden: Abisko...
GTGCACGGGCACGCGGCGCAAACGCTGTTCCCGTAGCGCGAGCGGCGCCCGGTCCAGATCGACGCGCGAAATTCCGGGTGTCGCACACCAGCCCAAAATCCCCCCGAAAACGGTGAGCAGCGCCACTGTCGCGAAAGTCATGCTGAATCTTGCTTTCTTCATTGCCCGAGAAACACCGTGCCCCACGCTGCCTTGCGCAATTCTCCTTCCAGCGCTACAACCACGATTAAAAGACGTGTAATCAGCTACATACGAAATGTCGCGGCGCACGCGCCCGGAGTCAACGGTGAAACAGGTTGCAGCCCCCTCGGAACTTCGCGAGTGACTTCCCCAACACGGCTCTGTGAGCCACGTCACACAGGGGAGAGGCGCGCGGGCGGAGAATGGAGGCGAAACGCTTTCCGCTGACGAAAGCCCGACCTGCCTTTGGAGGATGCCATGTTCGAGCAAGAGCTGGAGATGGAAAAGAAGGAATCATCGATTGTCCCGTTGCTCCTGATCGTGAGTCTGATCATCGCGATCGTGGGAGTGTCTTTGTATTTCGTGGCCCAGAGCAGAAGGGTCCTGGCCACGGCAGAGGCCGCTCCGGTGGTACTGGCATCCCTCGATACCCAGGGGCCGGCTATGCTCCATTTCCAAACCGGAACGATCAAGAGCAGCGTGGACGAGAAACCACGCGATCCGCACTATCGGCTGCTGGAAAAGGCCGGGTACATCCGCGTCGGCAAAGAAGCCAGCGGGAAAACACCGGTCTCCCTGACTCCCGAGGGGAAAGCGTTCCTGAACGAAATCACAGGAGTGAAAACGTCATCCAGCAAGGACGGGAATGACGAGTACGCGGTTCCGCTGGCCTATCGAAAACTGCTGGAGATCGGCCGCATCACCATGGTGAGCCCGTCTCAAGCAACGGTCGAGTACTCCTGGAAGTGGGAGACGACCAAAGCCGGCGAACTGTTCGACGCCGCCGGCCCGGCGGTGAAAGCGTTCAACACCTGGGACCGCTCGACACTCATCAGCAAGTACGGCGCGAACTTCTACCATGCCGCTCCGACCAGAGTGGCCGTGTCCGTGGTGAAAAACGAAAAGGGCTGGCAGATCAGCAACGAATACTAGTAGTTGGGAACTCGACCCCGCGAAAAAGGCCCGGCCGCAGCGCCGTTTCATCGGAGCTGCGACCGGGCCTTCGTGCAGTTTGTGTTCTAGTTGAGTCCGTTCTGGGTGAACTTCAAAGCCAGATTGGGCGCCCGGAAACCAGTCAGGTAAATACTGGACGCCTGCCCGGCAGTACTGAAGTTATCCACCACAATGCCACTCGGGCCACCGGTGACATCGGCTGTGTTGACGGACAGGTCGGAGTTGCGGGCGACCACGCAACCGGAGGTCCCGGGGCCGGTACAATCCGCGGTCAGACCGAAAAAGAAAAAGTCAGTTCCAGGGGCGGCGCCTACATTCGGGTTAAAGAACTCCGTCCATCCCGTGCAGCGCGCTGCCGTGGAGGTGAGGAGCTGGGCCGAAAAAACCGGGGTTGTATTCATGACAAACTTTCCGCCGACCAGAGTGAATCCTCCGAAGGCATATTGCCAAGGCGAGATATCGGCGACGTTCCCGGTTCCGCAAAGGCGGACTACTCCAGTCGTGGGATCGTTATAGTAGTCGTTGCTGAAAGCAGGTTCGTAAAGACTGATTGCCGTGCCCGACTTGGAAGCAATCCCGACACGGCCCTTCGCCAACTCCGTCATGGTCGCCGTATCCACCTCGACTAAAACGCCCGAGGTGCCGTCATTCGAACTCACCACAAAACTGGTGCCATTGGTGACGTCCACGATGGGAGCCGCCAGGATGCCGGGGTTTGTGCCTCCACTCCGGCCGACAACCAGAGACTTGACGACGCCGCTCGTGGTGTTGATCGAGTAGAAGGTACCGTTCTGGCTGCCGACCAACACCAGGCCCAGCCGATTGTCGAGTACGGGGGCGGTCACGCGAATATTCGCGCTCACCGTGATCGGCCATATGCCGCCCGCTAGAGCGGGCGTTCCCTTGAAAACACCGGTGATCTTGTAGATCTTGCCGTCATCAGCTCCTACATAGGCGGTGTCGGTGGTGTAGTCCACCCAGGGTGAGGAACGGGTATTCGGCGCTGCCGCCGCATAGGTGAGCGAGGTCATGGAGGCGGGCACAACCGAGGCTGCGATCGTTCCAGCCCCGCTTGCCCAGGTGAGCACATGAAATACGGACGAGGTCGCGCCGGTTTCCACAAAAGCAATCTTCTTGCCGTCCGCGGACAGGATCGGCGAAGTCGCAATCCGGCCTGCGCCAACCGTGGTGGTGTTATAAGCAAACATTGTATTGGGGGCCGGGCCGGCGCCACACAGCCCACCAGCGCCCACATAAAGATTGTTGAAGCCCACAAAATTCGCCCGGCCGCCGGTAAGGCCCGCGACGTTCAGGGCGAACACCACGTAGTCATTGGTGCAATCAGGCGCGGCTGCCGGATCAAAGGAATATTTTGCGGGAAACATGTTGGCAGCCAGGCGGCCGCCCATCGTTACATTCCAATCCCGCTGGGGAGCCGCCAAGTTCACAGTGCTGCCCGCGGCATTGAAATCCGGACGGGTGCTCCGCCAGCGCTGCATCGCACTATGCGCAATGCGGGGCTCCTTGCCCACCAGCTCTGGGTGGCTCTGCAAGCCATCCCGGCTGAAAATGATATGGCGCTGGGTCCAGTCTTGGGGAAGCCCGATGCGAAACGGATTCACGGCCTCCTGGGCCCAGCCACTGGCTACCAGAAGAAATAAACTCGCCCAACAACTTGCGACAGCGCCATAAAAATGCCTGAGCTTCACAGCGACCTCCGATTGGGGATTGCGCCCTATTGTAGCCGCTTTTCTTCCAAGGGGGGACAGTACATTTTGGGAACACTCCCAGGTCGGGGCCGGTAGATTGACGTGACGGGTTCCCGCGGGAGTAATCGCCGAAGAGTACCGTGGTCACAGAATCGGGAAGGGCCCAGCTTGCATTTTTCGTTCTCTTGCGGGTGCTCGACGGAGCGACGCCGATCGCCCCGCTCCTTCGCGGTGAGGGCCAAGGAATTGCTGAGAGAAGCGGCGCGCAGTTGGGATTTCCGATTCTTCCTTTCGTGTGGAACAATGAACAACTCACGATCCCTGTGTAACGACCCGTGATGGCATTCCCGACTCTTCATCTCGCGCTCGCTTCCGCCGCCATTCTCGGGTTCCGGCATGGCTTTGACTATGACCACATCGCGGCCATTTCCGACATCACCAGCGTGCAGACCGACCGCATGCGCGCCATGCGACTGAGCCTTCTGTACGCCCTGGGACACGCCATCACGGTCGCTGCACTGGGAAGCGTGGTGATTTTTTTCCAGCTTTCCCTTCCCCACGGCGTGGACCGCATTGCCGAGCGACTGGTGGGACTCACCCTGGTGATTCTCGGCGCTTACGTTCTGGGATCGTTGTTCACCGGGAACGCCACGCCCCGCAACCGCTTCCAGGTTCTTTCGGGCGCGCTCGGCTGGCTCCATTGGAAATTGAAGAGCTACTGGCACAATCACGAAGTCCCAGCCCCTGCCCGCGCGGGCGTGAACTACGATTCCCGGACTGTCCTCATGATCGGGGTTGTGCACGGACTGGGTGCGGAAACCCCCAGCCAGTTGATGATTTTTCTTCTCGCCGCTAATCTCGGCGGGGTCAGCAAGGGGTTTCTCGGATTGAGCATGTTTCTCGCCGGCCTGCTGGCCATGAATACCGTGATGGCCGCGGCGGCCGTTGGACTGTTCGGCTTCAGTTCGCAGCTGCCCAGGTTCCGGGTTGCAGTCACCGCTTTCACTGCGATTTACAGCCTGGCGGTGGGCACTCTATTTCTTCTGGGGACGTCCAGCCTGTTGCCGCCTCTGGGCTGAGGGGCCGCGGCTGGCGTGGCTTTTCGAGGTGTCCTTGGATCATCTTCCCCGCTCAAGTAAGACGTCTTGTCACTGCATTCTTTGTGGCACAAGCGGTCAGTTATGACTACAATGCTCGCAGTTGTTACCCGAGGGGGTTATCGATGACCAATATCACCCAGGCTCTGTCGCGGCTTCGCGAAGACCGTCGCCAGGCCCAGAAACAAGTCGAAAAGCTTTCCGAAGCAATTAATGTACTGGAGAGCCTCACCAAGACCAATGGTCTGTCTTATGCAGGACGCGCAGGCAGACCCAAACGCATTCTTTCTGCAGCCGGACGCAGAAGGATTTCTCTCGCTCAGAAGGCGCGCTGGGCACGGCTGAGGCAGCAACAGAAGAAAGCGGCATAATTACAGGGCGGGTCCGGAGCAATGCGAATTTCCCCTCGCTTGGTTGCGGCCCGCCTGATCTTTTTCCTGGGTCGCGCCCAACCAGCCTGACCGTGACTTAACAATTATCCGTGCCCCCCGCTGAGCTCCCGCACAATACTCCCCACGAAAACCTTCGCGTCCCCAAAGAGCATCAGGTTGTTATCCAGGTAGTAGAGCGGGTTATCAATACCGGCGAAGCCCGGATTCATGCTGCGCTTGATGACCATCACGGTGTGAGCCTTGTCGACGTCGAGGATGGGCATGCCGTAGATGGGGCTGGCAGCGTCGGTACGCGCCGCCGGGTTGGTCACGTCATTGGCGCCGATCACCAGCGCTACATCGGTCTGAGGGAAGTCGCCGTTGATCTCATCCATTTCCACCAACCGGTCGTAAGGGATGTCAGCCTCCGCGAGCAGCACATTCATGTGCCCGGGCATGCGTCCCGCCACTGGGTGAATGGCAAACCTCACTTCCACCCCGCGTTTGGTAAGAGCGTCGTACAACTCCCGTACCTTATGTTGTGCTTGGGCCACCGCCATGCCATAGCCGGGCACGATGATGACCTTGTTGGCGGCGGAAAGAATCGCGGCTGCTTCTTCCGCGGTCGCGCTGCGTACCGGCCGGGCTTCCTCTCCCGCAGCCGCAGCAGCCTGCACCTGCCCAAAGGCGCCAAACAGCACGTTGGTGAACGACCGGTTCATGGCCTTCGACATGATGATGGAAAGAATGAGGCCGGAGGAGCCGTCGAGCGCACCGGCGATGATCAGAAGCTTGCTGTCGAGTACAAACCCCATGGCAGCCGCCGACAATCCGGCATAACCGTTCAACAGCGAGATGACGGTCGGCATGTCCGCGCCGCCAATCGGAATAATCAGCAGCACACCAAAAGCAAGCGCGATCAGGATCATGAATGGGAACAGCGACCTGGTTCCCGGATGTAGCACCAGAAAGACCGCGATCGCCACCGCCACCGCAAGCAGCAGAAAATTGACGAAGTTCTGCCCTTTGTAAGTCAGCGGCCGCTGCGGCAGGATTTCTTGCAGCTTCCCGGCTGCCATCAGGCTTCCGGTCACGGTCAGCCCGCCGAGGATGACCTCGATGGAGAGCACCGACATCATGAATCGCGAGATATCGGGCGAGCGGAGATAGAACTCCGCCGAGCCGACCAGGGTCACGCACAACGCGCCGAACGCGTGACTGAGGGCGGTTCGCTGTGGGACTGCGGTCATCTGCACGCGCCCCAGCGGAATACCAATGATAGTGCCAAGCACGAGCGCGATGGCAATCAGCCGGTAGTCAACGATGCCGTAGCGCAGCAGCGTGCCCCCGATCGCCAGCAGCATGCCCACTTCGCCCGCCCAAATGCCGTGCCGGGCAGTGGTTGGCGAGCTCATCCACTTCAGCGAGAAGATGAAGAGCGCACTCGCGATCAGATACACGATCTCGATGATGATCTGGCTGCCTGCGAGTTCGGATGTCATGGCTTGGGTGCGGTGCGGCTCGATTTGAACATCTTCAACATGCGGTCCGTGATGAGAAAGCCGCCGACAATGTTGCTGGCGGCGGCGACCACGGCAATAAAGCCGAGCACTGCCGAGAGTGAGCTCTTATGCTCCCCGACCAGCACAATGGCGCCCACCACAGCGATCGCGTCCAGAGCGTTGGTCAAGGACATCAAGGGCGTGTGCAGCAGGGGGGAGACCCGCCGGATCACTTCAAATCCGATGAATCCCGCCAGCATGAAAATGAAAAGTGCGTTAATCAGGTTCGACGAACTCGACATCTCTCCTCCGGTCGAAATGTAGGCAGGTCAACTTTGCGTGACCAGCGCTGGCAAGGCAAAAAACTCCCGCACCCGCGGCTGGACGATTTCGCCGCCGCGCGTCACCAGCGTCTCGCGGACGATCTCGTCCTGCATGTTCAAGTTCAGCTTTTGATCCTTGATCAGATGCGTCAGGAACGCGGTGATGTTCCGGGAGTACATCTGGCTGGCGTGATAAGGCACACCGGCAGCCAGATTGATGGCTCCGATAATAGTTACCCCGTGTTTGACCACCGTCTTGCCGCCCTCCGTAAGTTCGCAGTTGCCGCCCCGCTCGGAGGCCAGGTCGAGAATGACCGACCCCGGCGCCATTCCCTTCACCATCTCTTCGGTCACCAGGATAGGAGACTTTTTCCCGGGAATCACGGCCGCCGTAATGACGACGTCGCTCTCCTGCACAACCTTGCCCAGCAGTTCGCGCTGCTGGCGATAAAAGTCTTCGTCTTGCGGGCGAGCATAGCCGCGGGCGTCCTGCGCATCCTTGGCTTCGATGGGAAGTTCGACGAATCGTCCGCCTAGGCTTTGCACCTGTTCCTTGGCGGCAGGCCGCAAATCATAGGCGGAGATCACGGCCCCCAGCCGGCGCGCCGTTGCGATTGCCTGCAGACCGGCGACTCCTGCGCCAATGACAAACACGCGCGCCGGAGTTATGGTTCCGGCCGCCGTCGTCAGCATGGGAAAGATGCGTGGGTGCGAATCGGCGGCCATCAGCACCGCCTTGTATCCACAGATGGTCCCCATCGAGGAGAGCGCGTCCATGCTCTGGGCGCGGGTGGTACGCGGCATCAGTTCGATAGAAAACGACGTGACACCCGACTGAGCAATCTCCTGCACAATCTCGCGGGAACCGAAGGGACGGAGGAACCCGACCAAGATTTGATCACGGCGGAACAACGGCACATCCAGCTTGCCGGTAAGGTCGTTCGATCCGTAACAGAGAACCTGGACGATAATGTCGGCGGCACCAAAGATCGCCTGCCGATCCGCGACGATCTTGCCGCCCTTGTCCGCGTACTGGGAGTCGGGGTAACCCGCCTCGATTCCCGCTCCTGCCTGGACGTGAACTTCGAAACCAGCCTTGGTCAGCGTCGGCAGAATCGCCGGCACGAGCGCAACCCGCCGCTCTCCTGGATAACTTTCTTTCGGAACACCGATGATCACGGGATCCTGCCTGTATGCGATTCTGGACGCGCCAACCGCCCGGCGCTGGATATCTCCGGGCAGCTTCTGAGGAACACAGGATTCTAGTTGAGCGGACGGCAGACGTAAATGGCTATTGCGGAACCAGCAAACCCTTCATACCGAGAGCGTCAGTATTAACCCTCCGCCATCATTCGCTGCGCGGATGTCGGCACAATTGCGCAAAATCCAGTCGGCCCTCGCGTTTTGCAGTTCCTGGCGATCCATTGTGGTGGGAAACGCAATCACCCGCGCGCCGGCAGCCTTGCCCGCCCGGATTCCAGCCGGCGCATCCTCCACTACGATGCAATCCGCGGCCGGATAGCCAAGCAGAGACGCCCCCTTCAGGTAGGGTTCGGGATGCGGCTTGCCGTTTGTGATGTCGGTGGATGTGATCAACTTCGTGTGGGTCGGCAAACCCGCCGCCCGCAAACGAACCAAGGCCAGGGGCCGCGTACACGAAGTGACGATCGTCCACCGCTCGGCAGGAAGACTGTTCAACAACTCGATAACTCCCGGCAGAGGGACAACGCCGTCCAGATCCTCGATCTCCCGGCGTTCCACTTCGCGATCCTCGGCTTCGATGTCGGAGTTGGGCAGAAGGTCCCGGATGGTGGCAACGCTGGGCCGCCCATGCGCCCGATGCACAACTTCATCGGGATCCAAGCCATGCTCGATGGCCCACTGGTGCCAGACCCGCGCCACTGCGGGAGTCGAATCGATCAGCACACCATCCATGTCGAATAACAGCGCGCTGCACGAGGTGGAGGTCATTCATCCAATATAACGGACGCGGCGGAGAGCGATCCCTCCGCCGTCGCCCGAAATCAGAAGTTTGGCCGCGAAATGTCTGCTACATGCGTTCCTTTCTTGCTTGCGTCTTAATGAGAAGTGGGGCGTGAGAGCTGCGACTGCAGCGACGGGGGCCGTGCCTCGTCGAGCGCAAGATTGAGTTCCAGCACGTTGACCCGCGGCTCTCCCAGAATTCCGAACTGTCGAGTCTGCGTATGGCCGGCCACAAGTTGCCGAACCTGCTCTTCGCTCAAATGCCGTTCGCGCGCCACCCGCGGGGCTTGGAAAAGCGCCGCCGCCGGCGAGATATCAGGATCGAGGCCAGAGGCAGATGTCGTGACTAGATCTGCCGGGATAGGAGTGTTCGGGTTTTCAGTGTGCAGGTCTGCCACGCTCGCATTCACCCGGTCCATCAGGTTGTGATTGGTTGGGCCAAGATTGGTTCCGCCCGAGTTAGCGGCGTCATAACCACTGCCCGCGGCCGAGGGGCGCGAGTGAAAATAAGTCGCTCCGGAGAACGTCTGTCCGATGATCCGCGACCCGACGAGGTGGCCGTCTTTCGAGATCAACTGCCCGTTTGCTTGCTTGGGAAACAGCACCTGGGCGAGCCCGGTCACGACCAGCGGATAGATGATTCCCAACAGAACCGTGGTTGCGATCGTCATCAGAAAGGCGGTGATCAGATTTTTCTTCATAGCGGGTTCCTTATGCAAGACCGACATGGGTAATGAGCAGGTCGATCAGCTTGATTCCGATAAACGGGATGATGATTCCGCCGACGCCATAAATCAGCAGATTACGCCGGAGCAGCGCGGCCGCCGCCATCGCGCGATAACGAACGCCTCGCAATGCGAGTGGGATGAGGGCGATGATGATCAGCGCGTTGAAAATCACGGCCGATAGCACTGCCGATTGCGGCGTCCGAAGCTGCATGATGTTGAGCGCATTCAGGACGGGAAACGTCCCGGCAAACATTGCGGGAATGATGGCGAAATATTTCGCGACGTCGTTGGCGATCGAAAATGTGGTCAGCGAGCCGCGGGTCATCAGCAACTGCTTGCCGATCTCGACGATCTCGATGAGCTTGGTTGGATTCGAATCGAGATCCACCATGTTCCCGGCTTCTTTCGCAGCCTGGGTGCCAGTGTTCATCGCTACGCCGACATCGGCTTGCGCCAGTGCCGGAGCATCGTTGGTTCCGTCGCCCGTCATCGCAACCAGCTTGCCTTCGGCCTGCTCGCGCTTGATCAGGTCCATCTTGTCTTTGGGAGTCGCTTGGGCGAGGAAATCATCCACACCCGCCTCGCGCGCGATGGCAGCAGCCGTCAGCGGATTGTCGCCCGTGATCATGACCGTCCGGATGCCGATGGCCCGAAGTTGGTTGAAGCGGTCGCGCATGCCACCCTTCACAACATCTTTCAGTTCGATCACGCCGAGTGCGCCACGACGCTTCTCGGCGACCACCAGCGGTGTGCCCCCCGACCGCGCGATTTGCTCTACGGCAGCTTTTACCTCGGCCGGCATGGGGCCACCGCCGCTTTGCGCCAGAAAGTTGGCGATGGCATCCGCGGCCCCTTTGCGAATCTCGAAACCGTTCAAATCCACGCCCGACATGCGGGTCTGAGCGGTGAAGGGCACGAAATGGCAGTCGTGGGAGGAAAGCTCGCGCCCGCGGAGGCCATATTTTTCCTTGGCCAGCACCACAATCGAACGGCCCTCGGGAGTTTCATCGGCCAGCGAAGAGAGCTGCGCTGCATCGGCGAGGTCTGCTTCTGTGACGCCCGGAGCAGGGATAAACTGGGCTGCCTGCCGGTTGCCCAGTGTGATCGTGCCAGTCTTGTCCAGCAACAACGTGTTCACATCTCCCGCCGCTTCCACCGCGCGCCCCGACATGGCGAGCACATTGTGTTGCACCAGGCGGTCCATTCCAGCGATGCCGATTGCCGATAACAACCCGCCAATGGTGGTGGGAATCAGGCACACCAGCAACGAAACCAGAACGAAAACAGTCTGTGGGGATCCGGAGTAGATCGCGAACGGCTGGAGCGTGATCACGGCCAGCAGAAAGATGATGGTCAACCCCGACAGCAGGATGTTCAGCGCAATTTCGTTTGGTGTCTTCTGCCGCTCGGCTCCCTCCACCAGCGCAATCATTCGGTCGAGGAAAGTTTCCCCAGGGTTGGAGGTGATCTTGACCTTGATCTCGTCCGACAAAACGCGGGTACCGCCGGTCACAGCCGACCGGTCGCCACCGGCCTCGCGGATCACGGGGGCCGATTCTCCGGTGATGGCCGATTCATCCACCGATGCCACACCGTGCACGATCTCGCCGTCGGAAGGAATGAACTCGCCTGCGGAGACACGCACGAAGTCGCCCGCGCAAAGCTTCGAACTGGGGATTTTCTCGATTTCACCGCTGGCAAGCAGACGATTTGCAACCGTCTCTGAGCGCGCCTTGCGCAACGTGTCGGCCTGCGCCTTGCCGCGACCCTCGGCCATCGCCTCAGCAAAATTTGCGAACAGCACCGTGAACCACAGCCACAACGTGATCTGGAGATTGAAGCTGAACTGCGCTTTGGGAGCGCGGAGCAGCAGAAGCGTGGTGATCACGCTCCCGATCTCCACCACGAACATGACGGGATTCCCCATCATTGTGCGGGGGTTCAGCTTGACCAGCGCATCCCAGACCGCGCGTCGCACGATGTTCCACTCCCAAATCGCTCTTTTCGTCGTCTTCGCCATGGAGATTCCTTAGAAGGTCTTGCCCGCACTCATGAGCAGGTGCTCAAGAATGGGGCCAAGACTCAGTGCCGGAAAGAATGTGAGTGCCCCAACGATGATGATCACGCCGATCAGCAGCACGGTGAACAGCGGCGTGGTCACAGGAAATGTCCCGAGTGACGGTGGAACATACTTCTTGGCAGCCAAGTTGCCGGCGATCGCCAGCATCGGAATGATCATCAGGAACCGGCCCACCAGCATCGTGATCCCGATCGTGACGTCATACCATGGCGTGTTCGCTGTCAGACCGCCGAATGCAGATCCGTTGTTGCCCGCGCCGGACGTAAATGCGTACAGGATTTGGCTCAAGCCGTGCGGCCCCGGATTGGAGATACCGACGGTGCCGAATCCCTTAACGCTGGAAATCGCTGTGAATGTCAGAATCACCAGCGGAAACACCAGAGCCACCAGCATGGCCATCTTCACGTCGTAGGCTTCGATTTTCTTGCCCAGATACTCCGGCGTGCGCCCCACCATCAAGCCTGCGATGAATACGGCCAGCACGACGTAGATCAACATGCCGTACATCCCGGCGCCCACCCCGCCGAAAATAACTTCGCTCAGCATGATGTTCACCAGCGGAACCATTCCGCCGAGGGGGGTGAACGAATCGTGCCAGCCGTTGATCGCGCCGCAACTCGCGTCGGTGGTGACCGTCGCGAAGAGAGCGGAATTGGCGATCCCGAAGCGGACTTCCTTGCCCTCCATGTTGCCACCGGGTTGCGTCGCACTCGCGTGTTGGTCAACACCCGCCAGTAGCGGGTTGCCGCGCGCTTCGGCCCAATAGGCGGCGGTCACTCCGGCGAAAAACAGAATGGCCATCGCCGCGAATACCGCCCAGCCATGCGCCTGCGAACCCGTCATTCGTCCGAGCGCGTAGGTCAACCCGGCTGACACGGCAAAGATCGAGAACAGCTCGATGAGGTTGGTGAACGGAGTCGGATTCTCGAACGGGTGCGCGCTGTTTGCATTGAAAAAACCGCCGCCGTTCGTCCCCCACTCCTTGATGATTTCCTGCGAGGCCACCGGGCCCTGGGCAATCGTCTGCTCGCTGATCGTGTCCATTACCGGCTTGCCGTCGGTGCCCACCAATGGTTTCCCGTCGGAACCGACTTTCTGAATCTGCTGCGGCTCAACCAGTTTGACGGTGTCGTACGGCCGCAGGTTCTGTACCACGCCCTGCGAAACCAGCAGGAGCGCTCCGACGATGCAGAACGGCAGCAATACCCAGAGCGAACCACGGACCAAGTCCACCCAGAAATTTCCGATGGTCTGCATCTGCCGGCGCGCGATGCCGCGGATGAACGCAATGGCAAGCGCAATGCCGACGGCCGCCGACGCGAAATTGTGGTACGCGAGGCCAGCCATCTGCGTGAAATAACTCATCGTGCTCTCACCCGCATACGCCTGCCAGTTCGTATTCGTGGTGAACGACGCTGCCGTATTAAAAGCCAGGTGAGCGGGAGATACCGCTCCGAACTTCTGCGGATTGAAGGGCAGATAACCTTGTACCCGCTCCATCAGATACAGCACGAGCATGGAGACGACGCTGAACAGGAGCATCGAGACCGCGTACTCCGTCCAGCGCATCTCGTGCGTTTCATCGACTCGGGTCACGCGATAAAGCAGCTTCTCCAGCGGCCGCAACACCGGGTCCATGAACGTCCGCTCGCGGTTGAACACGCGCGCCAGGAATACGCCCATCGGCTTGGTCACAGCCAGGATCAGGGCGAAGAAAATGAGGATTTGGAGCCATCCATTGGCGGTCATATCAGAACTTCTCCGGATGCAGCAGCGCGTAGAACAGGTACGCCATGGTCAATACGCTGACGGCAAGCATGATGACGGTTTCAGCATTCATATCTGTGGACTCCCTATTTCACGCGGTCGCAGAAGGTTACATAGCCGATCGACAACGCAAAGAAGGCAATTGTGATGATCACGAAGATTGTGTCCTGCATCGTTCTTCTCCCGACAAGGTCCGCACTTCAATTGAAAATGGCGGCGCGTAAAGATGGGCTAAATGGTTTGTAAGGAATTCGTAAAGACCGGGTTACGTTCGGACAGCGCCGGCGACCGCAGGTCCGGGATCGAAAGTGCAGAAGATCCACGGCTCCGTCCTGAGATAGCGCTTCGTTGAGCCTTCTTCGGCGCGCAGCTTCTTGCCTAGCGAGACGAGCGCCCGAAGAAATTCGGTCTGCTGCACCTTCTGTCGGGTCCAACTGGTGGCCAGCATGGTGCGAGGAGTAACCAATCGCTTGGGATGGCTGGCCAGGAAAACCAGCACCTCGAATTCGGCCGCGTTAAGTTCGAGTTCCCGGCCACGCAGGGTTGCAGTGCGGCCCGAGAGATCAATGCGGAAGTCACCCACGTCGATGATGCCACCGCTGCTCGCCGCCAGACGACGGCCGCGGTCGCGCACCGTCTCCCGCACATCCACGAACAGCTTTTTCAGATGCCATGCAGCGGCCATTTTTTCATCTCCACGAAAGCTCTTTTCGCTCAGCCATCCTGTTTCGAGGTTCAGCAACCCCATTCCGCTTCGCCCGGCTTCGCAAAATAACGACGGGAGTGGAGGTTCGAGTCCACTCTGGCGTGCAGTTCGAGCAGCGCTAGGCGCGCGGCGGCGACCATGCGGCTCTTTTCCTGTTGGGGCACGTCGCTCCACGTTTCTGAATCCCGGCTTGCCGAAGCGCCAAAATCCGGCGCCAACGCCTGGTGGTAGTGGTGGAAAAGTTCCGCTAACTGCTCGGCAGATACTTCCTGAATCGACATCGAATTCCATCCTTTCTGATGGCTGCCCGGTCATAACCCGAATCACGCGGCCTGGGCAGTGGACGTTGATTGCGGCTGCGTGTAAGAGGGGGAATCGTCTCCGGCAACGGTGTTCAACCGTACAAACATGCCCACCGATGCGCGCCGGCCTTCCCTTAAGAGCCCAACCAGGAAACGCAGGCAAAACGCGATTCCTGCGGTACACGCGATAGCGACTATGCCTGCCATTCGACCGACCTCCCTGGAATCTGGAGTTTCTTGTTCTCTTCGTCCCAGTTTCATTGGACTCCCGGAGCCATAAGTCGCGCCTAAAAGGTTCATAAATTGTTTGTAAGGATTTGATAGATGGGGGCGAGATCAGTTTCAATCGCCCGGTTCGAAGCGGTAACCGACCCAGGGTTCGGTGAGGATGTAGCGGGGAGCAGAAGGGTCGGTCTCGATTTTCTTGCGCAACTGGCCGACAAAGACGCGCAGGTACTCCGGTTGCTCCGTGCTGTTCGGCCCCCAAACGGCGCTCAGCAACGCCCGGTGCGTGACCACTTTCCCGGGATGCTTTGCAAGATAGACGAGCAGTTCGAACTCCTTCGGCGTGAGATGAACCTCGCGCTGCTTCACGGTCACCGAGTGTCCATCCAAGTCGATACAAAAGTCACCGGCCTCGATCTTTCCCGTTGGCTCCTCGGCATCGGACGATGGCAGGCGGCGCAAACTGGCACGGACCCGCGCCAGCAGTTCGTTAATCCCAAACGGCTTCGTTACGTAGTCGTCCGCGCCGGCGTCGAGGGCCTTGACTTTCGTCTGCTCCTCGCCCTTGACGGACAGCACAATGATCGGCACCTGGGACTTTGCGCGCAGCCGACGGCACAGTTCGAGCCCGTCCATGTTCGGCATGGACAGGTCGGTAATCACCAGGTCCGCGGTCCAGTCTTTCAGGATTTCAAGTGCCGTCTCGCCGTCGTTGGCCACCCGGATGTCGTATCCCTGGGAAGAGAGCGAAGTCCGTAGGACACGCGTAATCTGTGGCTCATCGTCCACCACCAGGATGCGGCGGCGATCGGCGTTAGCGCTCACCTCGCCTCCTGGGTCACGATGTGAACGTCCACCGCCGGCGCGTTGCGAAGAAACTTCTGGATGACGGTCAGGTACATGTATTTGCGCCAGCCCTCGGCCGCCGAGCGGCCGAAGAAGATCTGCGTGATGTGCTTCTCGCGGGTGAACTCGGCGACTCGCTCGGCGATGTTGCCACGCTCCAGGCGTACGACCGTGGCCCCCAGGTTTTCCGCGAAACGAACGTTCTCCGCGAGGGTGCGCCTGTTGTCGTCCATCTCGTCGGCCGCGGCATCCACGTACACGACATAGAAGTCGGCATCGACGGCGTGCGCCATGCGCCCGCCGCGCGCGATCAGATATTGCGCGGCCGGATTCGAACTGATGCACACCGCAATCCGCTCGCGTACCGGGACATTCGAATCCACGTGTTCCTGGGCACGATGCGCCTCCAGGCTCTTATCCACTACCTGCGCGACCTGCCGCAACGCGAGTTCCCGAAGAGCAATCAGGTTCCCGCGGCGAAAGAAGTTTTCCAGCGCACGTTCGCTGCGGTCCAAAGGATAAATATCGCCCCGCCGCATGCGTGTCTTCAGCGCTTCGGGCGTCAGGTCCGCCATCACGATTTCGACGGCGCG
>Ga0302321_100002651_pt1 | contig 15366 bp, 14 predicted proteins | sample Fen_T0_1_FD_202505 | JGI IMG/M metagenome (GOLD analysis project Ga0302321, IMG submission 202505) | Peat permafrost microbial communities from Stordalen Mire near Abisko, Sweden - Fen_T0_1 | ecosystem: Environmental > Terrestrial > Soil > Wetlands > Permafrost | place: Sweden: Abisko...
GCGAAGTGGGTCGCGAAGCTGCGGGCATCGGCGCGGCCGGCCGACGCCCAGCTGTTGTTCCGGGTCGAGGTCGGCGACGGCGGGCACACCGGACCGCAGGGCAGGTTCGCGGCGATGGGCTACGAGTCCGAGATCGCCGCGTGGATCCTCGACGTCATGGGCTTGTCCTGACCTGTCCCCGTCAACGGTCGCTGAGCCGGTAGACCAGCTTCAGGGCGCTCCACGCGTCGTCCCAGGCACACACCTTGACGTCGACGACACCGGCCGAGAGCGCCGCCGCCCGGACGTCGTCCTCGGTGATCCCACGCACGGGTCCGGCGTACCTCGGTCCCGACTTCTTGGGCCAGACGACCCAGGTCATGCCGTGGCGGCCCATGTGGGCCAGGGCCTGTGGCAGCCGGTCCGCCAACGCTGCTGAGTCGGCGCAGAACGTGAGCACGACGTCGAACGGTTGACCGCCCCTGCAGGGCCGCTCGGCGAGGGCCGCGACGTCGGGCATCGGGGCCAGCGCGGACCGCAGGTCGAGGTCTGCGGGGCGTCCGAGCACCAGCAGCCGGTGGCCGTCGCGCAAGCCGAGCTTGCCGACCAGCGGCGTCCCGGAGTACCCAGCCATGGGCGCAAAGGGTAGTCATCCTGCGCATCCGCCCCGTCCGGATGATCGAGCCCGCTGGGCAGCCTGCGCGACCGGCGCGGCCGGTGTTGATCGCCGCGCGCCCGCGTGCTGCCCTTCGGACATGTTCGAGGAAGGTCAGCTGTACGCGCCGGTGACGTCCGACGACGACGGTGTCGTCGTCCATCTCGCCGACAACCACCCCGGCGTCGCCGATCCGGTGTACCGGGAACGGCGCAACGCGATCGCCGCTGCGGCGCTGGAGTGGCGGCCCGCAGAGCCGACGCCGACCATCGACTACACCGATGCCGAGCACGAGATCTGGCGGATCGTGTCGGCCGAGCTGGCCGCGAAGCACCGCCGACTCGCACCGGCCGAGGTGGTGGCCGCGGGGGAGCGGTTGCAGCTGCCCGACGACCACGTACCCCAGCTGGACGAGGTCAGCACGCTGCTCGCACCACACTCGGGCTTCACGTACCTCCCTGCGGCCGGGTTGGTCGAGCTGCGCACGTTCTACGGGACACTGGCCGACGCTTCGTTCTGGTCGACGCAGTACCTGCGCCACCCGTCACAGCCGCTCTACACCCCAGAGCCCGACCTGATCCACGAGGTGATCGGGCACGCAACCACGTTGGCCAGTCCGCGGTTGGCGGCGCTCTATGTCGTGGCCGGCCAGGCCGCCCGCCGCGTGGAGTCGCCCGAGGCCCTGGAGTTCGTGAGCAAGGTGTTCTGGTTCAGCCTCGAGTTCGGCGTGCTGCGCGAAGGTGGCGAACCGAAGGCGTACGGAGCGGGTCTGTTGTCCTCGTACGGCGAGATCGAGGAGTTCGTCGGGGCCGACCTACGTCCGCTCGACGTCGCACGCATGGGGACGCAGACCTACGACATCACGCACTACCAGCCGATCCTGTTCTGTGGTGACTCGCTGGAGCACGTGGAGGACGTGGTGGGCGGGTTCTTCGCCGGCGTCGACGACGACCTGGTCGGTCGGCTGACCGCTCCGCTGGCGCTGCGGGGCTAGTGGCAGACTCGCCGTCGAGGCGGCGTCCCGTGTGGGGCGCACCCCGATCCGCTGCGAGGAGCTCCGATGTCCGAGACCCATCGACTCGACCTGCCCGGTACCGACGTGGTCGCCGTGCCGCTGGCCGGCTCGGCCCACACCGGTGACCGAGCCACCGACGTCACGTCGCCCTACGACGGTTCCCTGATCGGACGGGTGCCGGTCTGCGGCGTCGACGACGTTCAACGCGCGGTCACCACCGCCGAGCGGGCGTTGGCCGACCAGCGGCTTGCGCCCTGGCAGCGGGCCGAGATCCTCGACCGCGCGGCTGTTCTGCTGCGCGAGCGCAAGGAGGAGTTCGCCCAGATCATCGCGCGCGAGGCCGCCAAGCCGATCAAGACGGCTCGGGTCGAGGCCGAGCGGGCGGCCGGAACGTTCACCTTCGCCGCCCTCGAGGCGCGTCGGCTGACCGGCGACGTGATCCCGATCGAGGCTGCCCCAGGGGCGGACGGGAAGATCGCGTACACGATGCGGGTGCCGATCGGCGTGATCGGGGCGATCAGCCCGTTCAACTTCCCCCTCAACCTGGTGGCCCACAAGGTGGCTCCGGCCATTGCCGCTGGTGCGCCGGTCGTCCTGAAGCCCGCCGGCCAGACTCCGTTCAGCGCGATCGCGCTCGCCTGGCTGCTGATCGAGGAGTGTGGGCTGCCGGCCGAGTACCTGTCGGTCACCACCGGGTCCGGCACGGTCGTGGGCAACGCCCTCGTCGACGACGACCGGGTGGCGCTGATCACCTTCACCGGCTCGCCAGAGGTCGGCTGGGCGATCCGCGCGAAGGCACCGCGCAAGCGCGTGGGGCTGGAGCTGGGCAACAATGCACCGGTGATCATTGCCGCCGACGGCGACTGGAAGAAGGCCGCCGACAAGATCAAGGTGGCCGGGTTCTCGCACGCCGGCCAGTCGTGCATCTCCACCCAGCGGGTCTTCGTGCACCGGGACCACGTCGCGGACTTCACCGAGTACCTCGGCGGGCTCGTCGACACACTCGTGGTCGGTGACCCGCTGGACGACAAGACCGACGTCTCGGCTCTGATCTCCCAGAACGAACGCGACCGGGTGAAGGGCTGGGTGGACGACGCCGTCGCGCAGGGCGGGCGCATCGTCACCGGCGGCACGATCGACGCCAACGGTGTGCTGGTGCCGACCGTCATCGCCGACGCCAAGCCGGACATGCTCGTGTGCCTGAAAGAGGTGTTCGGTCCGGTGGTCGCGATCCAGGCCATCGACTCGGTCGACGAGGGTCTGAAGCTGGCCAACGACACGGCCTACGGGCTCCAGGCGGCCGTCTTCACCCGCGACCTCGCCACGGCCTTCGCCGCGGTCCGTGCCCTGGACTTCGGCGGAGTGCTCGTCAACGAGGTGCCCACGTGGCGCGCGGACCAGATGCCGTACGGCGGGCTGCGTGACTCCGGCAACACGCGCGAGGGACCGCACTACTCGGTCGAAGAGATGACCGAGACGCGGCTCGTCGTCATCGACACCAGCGCCTGATCGCGTGCCGCCGTCCCAGGCGGTCCTCCCGGACTGGGGGGCGTGGGTCCTGGTCGTGCTGACCGGCATCGTCGTCAACCTCTTGAACAACACCGTCATCCCCCGCTGGTACCTGCTGACCTCGATGGCTGCTGCGTTCGTCCTGCTCGGCATCGGGCGGGCCGCCGGGCTGAGCTGGCGCAACCTCGGGCTGGCCCGTGACACGTGGGCCGTCGGCCTGCTCTGGGCGGCGGCGATCATCGCGGTGGTTGCCAGTGTGTACGTCGTGGCCGCCGTCCTTCCCCTGACCCAGAGCCTGTTCCAGGACAAGCGGGTGGCGGCGGACAACCTGGGGGAGCTGCTCTTCCAGGCCGGGATCCGGATTCCACTCGGCACCGTCTTCTTGGAGGAGGTCCTCTTCCGCGGCGTGATCCTCGCGCTGGCCGCCCGGTCGATGGGATGGCTGCGCGGCGCGATCCTGTCCAGCCTGCTGTTCGGCCTGTGGCACATCCTTCCGGCCGAGGCCGCAGCCGGTTCGAGCCCGCTCGTCGAGGCCGTCGCCAACGCCGGGGGTGCGTTCGGCGTCGCGATCGCGGTGGCCGGGTCGGTGCTCGCGACGGCCGCGGCCGGCCTGGTGTTCTGCTGGCTTCGGATCCGCTCCGGCAGCCTGTTCGCCAGCATGGGGCTGCACTGGGCGACCAACGGTCTGGGCTACCTGGTGGCCTACGTGGTCAAGGCCTGAGAGTCTGCAGGGGTGCGGATCGGACTCTGCCTCGACCCGGGGCGTCCGTGGTCGGACCTCGCGACGTTGGCCCGGCGGGCGGACGACGCGGGCTGGGACAGCCTCTACGTCTGCGACCACTTCATGCCGGCCGACCCGTCCGGGCCGGGTCGGTTGGCCCCGATGTTCGAAGGGTGGACCACGCTCAGTGCCCTGGCCGCCATCACCACCCGCGTCCGGCTCGGCCCGCTGGTGCTCGGCAACGGCTACCGGCATCCGGCGGTGGTCGCCAACATGGCAGCCACGTTCGACCACGTCAGTGCGGGCCGGCTGGTCCTGGGGATCGGTGCCGGCTGGCAGGAGAACGAGCATCTGGCCTACGGCATCGACCTCCCGGGAGTCCGCGAACGGCTCGACCGTTTCGCCGAGGCCTGTGCGGTGCTGGTGGGTCTGCTGCACCACCCGCCCCTGACGTTCGACGGTACCTACTACCGGTTGCGGGATGCGCCCTGCGATCCACGACCGGTCCAGCCGCACCTGCCGATCCTGATCGGTGGGGGCGGCGAGCGTCGGACCATGCGGATCGCCGCCGAGTGGGCCGACGAGTGGCACGACTGGACCGACCCCGAGACCTTCCGCCGCAAGAGCGCCGTGCTGGACGGACACTGCGCGGACGTCGGACGCGATCCGTCGACGATCCGTCGCCTCACCGGACAGGTCGTCGAGGTTCTCACGACCCCGGGACGCGGCCGGCGTCCGGCCGACGACGAGTCGTCCAGCGACGTCGTCGGCACGCGCGACCAGGTCGTCGAGCAGCTGGTGGGCTACCGGGACGCGGGGGTCGACGAGTTCGTGGTCTGTGACACGCACGACCAACCCCTGGAGCAGGCGCTGGGCATGGTCGACGCGTTGGGCGGGTACGCGGTACCGGTGCTCCGCACGTCGTCGGACTGAGCGCGCCGAGGCGCCCCGACCGCTTCGTTTCGCTCCTGGTGAACCGCCCGTTTGAGGCAACGCTTCGACGCTTCAGTATCGCTGGGGCACCGAACGGGTCCGTCAGGCTTGGAGGTCGGTCAGGTCGACGAACAGGTCCAGCGACTCCGGGTTGGCGAGTGCCTCGACGTTGCGCACGGGACGGCCGTGGACCACGTCGGCCACAGCCAGCTCGGCGAGCTTGCCGCTGCGCGTCCGAGGCAGGTCGGCGACCACGACGATCCGCGCGGGGACATGCCGGGGCGAGCAGTTCTCGCGCAGCACCCGCTTGATCTCCTGGCGCACGGCGTCGTCGATCAGCGCACCCTCGACCGGCCGGACGAACAGCACGATGCGGGTGTCGTCATCCCACTCCTGGCCGATCGCCAAGGCTTCGTGCACCTGGGGGAGCAGCTCGACCTGCCGGTAGATCTCGGCGGTGCCGATCCGGACCCCGCCGGCGTTCAAGGTGGCGTCGGACCGGCCGTGGATCACCAGCCCGCCATGCTCGGTCCACGAGGCGAAGTCACCGTGGGCCCACACGTCGGGGAACCGGTCGAAGTAGGCGGCGTGGTACTTGACTCCGTCGGGGTCGGCCCAGAACTGCACCGGCATCGACGGGAAGCCGTTGGTGCAGACGAGCTCGCCGCGCACATCGGGCCAGGTGCGCAGCGAGCGACCGTCCTCGTCGTACACGTCCACCGCGACGCCGAGCGCGGGTCCTTGGATCTCCCCGGCGTAGACCGGGCGCGTGGGGTCGCCGATCACGAAGCACCCGCAGATGTCGGTGCCTCCGGAGATCGACGCCAGATGCACGTCGGCCTTGACGTCCCGGTAGACGTACTCGAACCCCTCGACCGCCAACGGTGAACCCGTCGACGTGATGGTGCGCAAAGCGGACAGGTCGTGCGTCTCGCGCGGCACGAGCCCGGCCTTGCGGGCCGCATCCAGGTACTTGGCCGACGTGCCGAACAACGTGACGCCCTCGTCCTGGGCCAGGTCCCACAGACGGGCCGGCTCGGGGTGGAAGGGGGAACCGTCGTAGAGCAGTGCCGTCGCGCCCGTGGCCAGAACCGACACCAGCCAGTTCCACATCATCCAGCCGCACGTGGTGAAGTACAGGACGGTGTCGCCGGGGCGGATGTCGCAGTGCAGTCGGTGCTCGGTCAGGTGCTTCAGCAGCAGGCCGGCGCTGCGATGCACGATGCACTTCGGCTTCCCCGTGGTCCCCGAGCTGTAGAGGATGAAGCCGTGGGCGTCGAACGGCAGGCGCACGGGGTCGACGGTCGCCCCGTCGTGGCGGGCCAGGACGTCGCGCCAGGTGGCGAGCGAAGCCCCCGGGTGGGCCAGATCGCCGAGGTCCGGGGCGTCGTCGAGCTCGCCGACCACGACCACGGAGCGAAGACCCGGCAAACCCTCGACGACCTCGGCCAACCGGTCCAGTCGGGGCTGCTCCTTGGTCGCGTACACGTAGCCGTCGGCAGCCACGAGAACGGTCGGCTCGACCTGCCCGAACCGGTCCAGCACTCCGGCGACGCCGAAGTCGGGCGACGTCGAGGTGAACACGCCGCCGACCAAGGACGTGCCCAGCATCGCGACGACCGTCTCCGGCGTGTTGGGCATCCAGGCTGCGACCCGGTCACCCGGCCCCACACCGACCTCATGCAGGTGGGCGGCGAAGGCGTGGGCCGCACGCGTCAGCTGCGCCCAGGTCATCGTCCGGCGCACGCCGTCCTCGCGGACGAAGGCCAGCGCGCAGCCCGTTGACCCGTCGGGCGCCAGGGTCGCCCCGGCGAGCAGGTTCTCGGCGAAGTTCAGCCGCGCCCCGGGGAAGAACCCGGTGTTGCGGATACCGACAGCCGGCACCACCGCCGGCTCACTCCCGCGGCTTCCGACCACCGGTCCCGTGGCCCAGACGGCCTCCCAGAACCGGGCCGGCTCGGCCACCGACCACGCGTGCAGCGCCACCGAGTCCGCGAGGTCGACGTCGAGCTCGTGGCCGACCGTGCGGCGGAACGCGTCGAGCTGCGTGGCGCTGGCCCGGTCCGGCGAGGGGGTCCACAGTGGCGCATCAGTCACCCGCTCATCTTGGCGGGTCGGTGGCCGATCCGAGGTGACCGGGGCCGCTCGACGGTGCGCTCAGTGCGCGGCCAGCAGCGGCATCACGAGAGTTCGGACCACCTCAGGGTCCACGAACCGGGTCTCCGTCACGTGCAGCGGCTGGTTCGACCCCGGACGAGCCGGGGTCGAACCCCGCCACAGGGAAGTTTCGTTTTCACCGACAGCGTCGAACCACAAATCGACCGCGGCGTCGAAGGCCGCCCCCTGGCTGGCCTGGAACACCACGCGACGGCCGCTGCCAAGATCGACCCATCCCACAGGTCGGCCGTCGTGGTCGGCGACGTCGAGTCGGTCCCCGAAGGGGCCCGGCTCGTGTGCCAACGCGAACTCCGTCATCACCCGTCACACCTCCCGTTGCGAATACAAGCATCGGCAGGGCGGCGGCGGGCCTCAGCCGCCGGGCGGGCTAGCCAGTGACCAATCTGGTGACTAGGCCGAACCGGTGACCGCTACGGCGTGGCTGCTGCAAACGGGTCGACCACGCCCGACGCCGACGTCGCGATGACCGGTGGGATCGTGGACGTGTCGACCCCCCACTTGGCCAGCGTCTCGCGCACCTTCTCCTCCGACTTCGCCGCCGTCTCGGCGCGCAGCCTCTGCTCGGCCCAGGTCAGCTCACGCGCGCGAAGGGCGCGCTCGATCGCATGAATCTGCTGGGGCGACGCCTTGAGGTTCCACGCCAGCTGGGTGAACCGGGCGAGGTCGGCCTTGTAGTCGTGTCCGCGTGCCTCGAACGAGCCCGGCGATCCTTGGTCGGCGTTGAGCAGGTCCAGGAAGGTGATGAGGAACGTGGCGATGTTGCGCCACGTGGTCTCGCGCGGGACACCCCGCGGCCGCGTCTCCGCCTCGCCCATCCAGTCAGGTGCCTGGATCGCCAGGGGCGGCCCGAACTTGGGGATCGGGTCGTCGTGGTGGCTGAGCAACACGATTCGCGCCCGGCGGCGTTGGTCGTCGGGCAGGGCCAGCCACTCGTCGTAGCCGGCCACCTCGACCACGACGCCCTGGGGGTCGACCGACGTCGGGTCGTCCAACCAGCGGCGTCGCCAGCCCGAGCCCCACGGCGAGCCGATGAACAGCAGCCGGTCGATCCCGAAGAGCTCGTGCCCGTAGCCGTCCTTCAACGCCAGGGAGTCCTCGCCCACGTGGCTGCCGAGGCTCTCGCCGAACATGATCACGCGGGGCCGCTTGGTCTTGGGCAACGCTGCCAGGCGCCACTTCAGCGCGGTCAGGAAGGCCCTGGTGTTCTCCTGCCCCACGGCCACCTTGTCCAACGAGAGGAACGAGGGCAGCACCGAGTACTGCAGGGCGACCGACGACACGTCGCCGCGGGTCATGTACTCCAACGACTCGCAGGCCACGTAGTTGACGTACCCGGTTCCGGTCGGCGACCACAGGCACAGTGTCTTGCGGCCGAAGGCGTCGAGCGCGTCCAGCTCGCGGATCGCCAGATCGGCGCGCTCGGCCGGCGACCCCACGGTGTCCAGACCCACGAACGCCCGGATCGGGTTCTGCGCCGACTCGCCCATGACCGCTTCGATCTCGTCGGCGGTCAGCACCATGTTGACGAACCGGCGACCTTCTCGTCCGATGGTCGTCGCGTCGATCAGGCTCTGCGGCCCACCGCTGACGAACAGCGACGTGGGGTCGGTGGTGTAGGCGGGCTCGACCGAGATGCCGGCCTTCTCCGTCATCTTGTCCACCTGGTTCAGGGCTTGCATCCCTCCGTAGCCCATGGCGGCCAGGGTCACCATGTGGCCCACCGACTTGCCGACCGGCTGCAGGTAGGGGATGGCGTAACCGACGACCCGGCCGATCCCGGCGGCGGCCAGCGACTCGCCCTTCGCCCCGGCGTACAGCAGGGCCGTGACGCCGACGCCCACCCCGGCGGCCTCCAGCCGGGCCCGCGAGAGCGTGTCGGTCACGGGCTGCCCCAGGGCGTCCTTCTCGACGCCCGCGGCCACGAGCTGACGCCGGTACTGCCAGAACAGCCCGGTACCGATCGCCGCGCCGGCCACGAGGGTCGCCGGAACGCCCGCCGTCGCGGCGTTGCGTCGGACGCGGCTGGCCACCTCGTCGACGGCGACGGTGATCGTTCCGGCGATCGCCCCGGCGGTGACCCGCCAGGCGAGCGCTCTGGCGCCGGCCCGCAGCATCGTCTCGCGTGGCTGCTGGGCCAGCAGCCGCTGCGCGCCGAACCCAGCCCCGACCGCGGCCAGGTTCGCCGCGAGCATCACGTGGAGGCGACCGGAGCGGTCCTCGTCACCGGCTCCGGCGACGCGGAACGCAACGGACTCGATGGTGGCCTCGATGGTGGTCGTGAGGCCGTAGTTGAGGGCGCCCATGGCGCCGGTGAGGCCGGCCTGCTGCATGGTGTTGCGCGGAAGGAGCCCGCGCTGGAAAGACGGTCCGATGCTGGCTGCAGCGGCCAACAGCCCGGCTCGCTCTGCGGTGCCCAGGCGACTCGACTGTGCCTGCTGGACGTCGGACTCTTCGGGCATCGTGGCCTCCACCGCCGGTCGGAACTCGATCGACGTCAGCCTCCCACCCCGCGGATTCGGGGCGCACCCCGACGCCCTTCCTGGCGCGCCCGACGCGGGTGCGGCGATGGTTAGGCTCCCCGCATGACCGATCCCGCCGCAGCCGCGGCCGGCGAGCCCACAGAAGCGCCGAGTGGGCCGCCGCCGTCACGCTTGCCGAGTCGGCGCAGCCAGATCATCTCCGGGCTCATCACGCTGGTGGTGCTGGCCATCGTCTTCGTCTACCTGTTCCCCAAGATGGGCAGCTACGCCGACGCCTGGGCGTACGTCCAGGCCATGCCCGCGTGGTCGGTCGCGCTCCTGCTGTTCGCGGTCGTGCTGAACCTCGTGGTCTACGTGTGGCCCTACACCGCCGCCACGCCGGGCCTTCGGTTCAAGCCTGCCTTCGTGGTCAGGCAGACCTCGTTCCTCATCTCCAACACCGTCCCCGCCGGTGGCACCATCGGGCTCGCCGTGCAGTACTCGATGCTCGGCTCCTACGGCTTCGGGCCGGCCGCCACCACGACGACCATCGCCATCACGTCGGTGTGGAACCTCATGATGACGCTCGCGATGCCCGTGATCGGCGCGCTGGCGCTGGTCCTGACCGGAGAGCTCACCGGTCAGCGCACGCTGATCGCGGTGGTGGGTGGCGTCATCGTCGCGGTGATGGTCGTCGCCATGCTCGTGATCCTGCGCAGCGAACGCGGCGCGCGCTGGTTCGGCCGTCTGTGCGACGCGATCGCGCGCGCGTGCCTCGGCGTGGTCAACAAGCTGTTCCACAAGACCCTCACCGTCGACTTGACGTCGTCGATCATGACGTTCCGCGTCACCGTGATCGACGTCCTGCGTACGCGTTGGCTACAGATCACGGTGGCCAACCTGGCGATGCAGTTCAGCGCGTGGTTCGTACTCTTCGTCGCGCTGCGGGGGATCCAGGCGGGGCAGACCACGGACCGGGTCACCTGGTCGGAGTCGCTGGCGGCGTTCTCCTATGCACGGGTTGCCGCCTTCATCCCGATCCCGCCCGGTGGGCTGGGAACCGTCGACGCCGCCCTGACGAAACTGCTCGAGGGCTACGGCGCCACCGGCAGTCAGGCGATCGCGGCCAACCTGGTCTGGCGGGCGGGCACCTTCGTCCCGCAAGCCCTCATCGGAGTGCTGACGCTCGTGTACTGGCGGGCCACCGCAGCCAAGCGGGCACAGACGCTGTCGACCAGTTCCGGGTCAGCACCGACGCCGTAGCGCCGACCGCGAACGCGGCGCCGCCCGCCACCAGCGCGACGACGAGCGTTGGTGCGCCCAGCAGCGACGCCACCACGCCGAGGATGAGCCCGCACAGGGCGCCGGACGTCACGGCCACGGGGTCGGAGGTCTCCATCCCGGCATGGTGCTCCTCCACGGGGGCGAGGCCGGTGCGACACGCGGAAGGTGCCGGTGCCAGGATGCCAGCAGCACGTCACGACGGCAGCGACGACAGGAGACCACCATGTCCGAGGCGGTACTGCGCACCGCACACACTGCGCTGCCGCTGCCCCAGGTCGCGGCCACGCAACCCCCTTCGGGTCTCGACGTCTCGGGGCTGCTGACGCAGACCGGCGAGGTCACCTACGACCCGGGTTTCGGCAACACCGCGTCGTGCATCTCGGCTATCACCTACATCGACGGTGACGCCGGCATCCTCAGGTATCGCGGGTACCCGATCGAACAGCTGGCCAAGCAGTCGACGTTCCTGGAGACGTCGTACCTGCTCATCTACGGGGAGCTGCCCACCGCCGCGCAGCTGTCCTCGTTCAGCGAGTCGATCCAGCACCACACACTGCTGCACGAGGACCTGCGCTGGTTCTTCGACGGCTTCCCACGCAACGCCCATCCGATGGCCGTGCTTTCGTCGGCGGTCTCGGCGCTGTCGGCCTTCTACCAGGACAGCCTCGACCCGTTCGATCCCGAGGACGTCGAGATCTCCACCGTACGACTGCTGGCGAAGATGCCCACGATTGCGGCGTACGCGTTCAAGAAGTCGATCGGACAGCCGTTCCTGTACCCGGACAACTCGCTGGGCTACGTCGAGAACTTCTTGCGGCTGACGTTCGGTGTGCCGCCGCAGAACTACGAGGTCGATCCCGTGATCGCGCGAGTGCTCGACATGCTGTTCGTGCTGCACGCCGACCACGAGCAGAACTGCTCGACCTCGACCGTCCGTCTCGTCGGTTCCAGCCATGCCAACCTGTTCGCCTCGGTGTCTGCGGGGGTCAACGCGCTGTTCGGGCCGTTGCACGGTGGCGCGAACCAGTCCGTCCTGGAGATGCTCGAGCGGATCCACGCCGACGGCGACGACGTGAACGCCTTCGTGAGCAAGGTCAAGGACAAGGTGGACGGCGTCCGGCTGATGGGATTCGGTCACCGCGTCTACCGGAACTACGACCCGCGGGCGGCCATCGTCAAGCAGGCGACCTACGAGGTGCTGGAGCGGTTGTCGGTGGCGGACCCGCTGCTCGACATCGCCATAGCCCTGGAACAGGTCGCATTGGCCGACGAGTACTTCATCGAGCGCAAGCTGTACCCCAACGTCGACTTCTACACCGGCCTCATCTACAAGGCGATGGGCTTCCCGACGCGCATGTTCACCGTGCTGTTTGCGCTCGGCCGGCTGCCCGGCTGGATCGCCCAGTGGCGAGAGATGATCGACGACCCCTCGACGAAGATCGGTCGTCCTCGTCAGGTGTACGTGGGTCCCACCGAGCGGCTCTACGTCCCGGTCGGTCAGCGCTGAGCGACGCAACGGTGCCGGCCGACGGGTGGGTCAACCAGCGCGGTCCTCGTCGATCCGTGCCGCCGTCGCCATTGCGTCGTCGAGTCGGGCCCGCTCGTCGTCGGTGAGCGGCCGCGATCCGGTGGCGGCACCGTTTCGGGGGACGAGCACCGACTCGGCCGTGGCTGACAGCCGACCGTCGCCGAAGCGGATCTCCTCGGCGGTGCGCACGCTCGAGGTGCCGTAACCGGTGACCCGCGAGGTCACCTCGACCGCACCGTCGTCCTGGGTGATCTCATGGCGGTAGTCGATGGCCACCCGGACCAGGACGAAGTCGTAGCCGGCGTCGCCGAACAGTCGCGCTGAGAGCTCGTCGCGGGCCTCTTCCAGGTAGTTGAGGAACACGGCGTTGTTCACGTGCCCGTACGCGTCCATGTCGGCCCACCGCACCGGGATGCGGACGCGGGCAGGCTCGATCACCGGCCCATCCAAGCAGCCCCAACGGGCTCCTCGACGATGCCCCGCGGGTCTCGCCTAGGGTGAGCGGGTGCCTCGCCGTGACCTCGTGTATCCCCCTGTGATCGGCGCGGCGAGGGTGGCCTTCTTCACCATGGGCCTGAAGCTCGACGTCCGGGGCGGCGAGCACGTGCCCACCACCGGGGGCGCAGTGCTGGCGAGCAACCACGTCAGCCACGTCGACTTCATCTTCGCCGGCCTGGGCGCCCGCCCGTCGCGTCGACTGGTCCGGTTCATGGCGAAGGAGTCGATCTTCGCGAACCGGCTCGCGGGACCCCTGATGCGGGGCATGCACCACATCAGCGTCGACCGCTCGGCGGGTGCCGAGAGCTTTGCGACCGCGCTGTCGATGCTGCGCGACGGTGAGGTGGTCGGGGTGTTCCCCGAGGCCACCATCAGCCGGACCTTCCAGCCCAAGGAGTTCAAGAGCGGTGCTGCACGACTGGCCCAGGAGGCCGGGGTGCCTTTGGTCCCGGTCGGCCTGTGGGGCACCCAGCGGTTGATGACCTACGACTCGCACAGCTCGCTGAAGCAACGCGGCGTGCCGATCAGCATCTACGTGGGGCCGTCGGTCGACGCGAGCGGGACGGTGGACGACGTGACGGCGCGGCTGCGCGCGGCCGTCATCGAACAGGTGCAGGCGGCCCAGGTGTCGTACCCGGACGACGGCACCGGGGCGTGGTGGCAGCCGGCCGACCTCGGCGGCGCAGCGCCGGCTCGGCCGGACTCCGCCTAGCTGCACTGACCAGGGACCCAGGCCGCGACGGCGTCCGCGACGACCGTGATGTCCGACGGACCCACCCGACAGCACCCACCGACCAGGCGCGCACCGGCGTCGAGCCAGCCGGTCACGTCCAACGGGTCGATGCCCGGCCGACCGGTCCACCGCCGTGCTTTCGCGTCCCAGGACTCCCCGCTGTTGGGGTAGGCCACCCCGGGCCGGCCGCTGGCCGCGGCAGCCGCTGTGAGCGCCGCGACGACGTCGCCGGGGGCGCTGCAGTTGACGCCGACGGCGACGACGTGGCGACAGTCCCGCGCAGCGGCGAAGGCATCGGTGGCGGGCGGGCCGCTGCGGAGCCGTTCGCCCGACACGGTCACTGACAACCAGGCCGGGAACTCCAGCCGCGCCACCTCGGCCACCAAGGCCTCGACCTCGACCAGCTCGGGGATCGTCTCCAGCGCGAGCACGTCGGGCGCGGCTTCGACCAACACCTCGAGGCGCCGTCGGTGGAACCGGCGCAGCGCCGCCACGTCGAGCCCGTACCCGCCGCGGTACTCCGACCCGTCGGCCAGCATCGCCCCGTACGGACCGACCGAGGCGGCCACCCAGGCCGGCCGACCGGTCCGCTCGGCGTGGGCGTCCGCCGCGTCGCGGGCCAGCCGGACGCTCCGGCCGAGGAGCTGGTCAGTCTGCGCGGCGTCGACGCCGATCCGCGCAAAGCCGTCGTAGGTGGCCTGATAGCTGGCGCTGGTGGCCACCTCGGCGCCAGCAGCGAAGAAGGCCGCGTGTGCGGCGACGATCGCCTGGGGTGAGGTCTGGAGCAATGACGCCGACCACGTCGGCCCCGACAGGTCGGCGCCCTGCGCTTCGAGCTGCGTCGCGAGTCCTCCGTCGAGCACGACGGGACGCTGCGCAAGGGTGCGCGACAAGGTGGCGGGAGTCACGCCATAGTGTCCCATCCCTCCGGCAACGTGCCTGGGGTCGTCGCGCTCGGAGGTCACGCATGACGGCAACGACCACAGCCAGCCTGGTCCTGCGGGGTGGCCGGGTGTTCGACGGGACCGGCTCGGGCCCGGTCGCGGCCTCGGTGGCCGTTCGCGACGGTTGCATCGTCGCCGTCGGCGACCACGACGACGTCGCGGCGTTGATCGGCACGTCGACGGAGGTCGTCGACGTCCACGGCGGGTTGGTCACGCCAGGTTTCCACGACGCCCACGTCCACCCGGTCTACGCCGGCGTGAAGCTGGTGCAGTGCGACCTGTTCGGGGTCCTCGACCAGTCCGCCGCCGTGGCCGCCGTCGGCGCCTATGCCCGGGCCCACCCCGACCGGTCGTGGATCCTCGGCGGCGGATGGTCGCTGGCCACGTTCCCCGGCGGGACCCCCACCAAGGAGCTGCTCGACGCCGTGGTCCCGGACCGGCCGGTCTTCCTGCCGAACCGCGACGGTCACGGCGCCTGGGTGAACAGCGTGGCGCTGCGCCTCGCCGGGATCACCGGTGGCACCGCGGACCCGGCCGACGGCCGGATCGAGCGCGCCGCCGACGGCGAGCCGTCGGGCACGTTGCACGAAGGCGCGATGCGGCTGGTGGCCGACCTCGTCCCCCATCCGACCGCGGCCGAGTACGACGCGGCTCTCGACGTGGCCCAGACGTATCTGCTCAGCCTCGGGATCACCGGTTGGCAGGACGCGATCATCGGGGAGGTGAACGGCCGGGCCGACAACCTGGACGCCTACCTGCGCGCAGACGACGACGGTCGGCTCCGGGCCCGAGTCGTCGGCGCGTTGTGGTGGGACCGGAACCGCGGTGGCGAGCAGATCGGCGACCTGATCGAGCGGCGCGCCGAGGCCCCGGGTCGACCCGGCGCACGGTTCGCCGCCACGAGCGTCAAGATCATGCAGGACGGCGTGG
>Ga0302321_100002654_pt1 | contig 15358 bp, 10 predicted proteins | sample Fen_T0_1_FD_202505 | JGI IMG/M metagenome (GOLD analysis project Ga0302321, IMG submission 202505) | Peat permafrost microbial communities from Stordalen Mire near Abisko, Sweden - Fen_T0_1 | ecosystem: Environmental > Terrestrial > Soil > Wetlands > Permafrost | place: Sweden: Abisko...
CCCGAAGCGGAATCCTGTCCGCGTTGCGGACTGGTCTTCGCGCTGTGGAGGGATGACGGCGCCGCCGCACTGGTGCCACTGGACAGCCGGGGCAACGAACTATGGCAATCGGTGCAGGCCCACTGGAGCGATGCCGCCCGCCACGAGGAGCTTCTTAAGCACTGCCTGCAGACCGGCACGCTGGCCGCAGCCGGCCGCCTCTACCGCGAACGCCTGGACGAGAACCCCAAGGACGCATTGGCCGCGCAGATGCAGGCGCAGATCCTGGCCAAGGCCACGCTCACCCTCAGCATCAACAAGAGCCAGCCCCGCGAAGCCGTGACTCGCACGCGCTGGTTCTGGGCTGTTATCCTGGTAGCCATGGCCCTGGGGATCGCCGGCGGGTTGTTTTGGCGGAAATTTCGCTAGGGCCGCTACCGAATCACCTTTGCCAGCCTGAGCAGATCCGCGGCGAACGAAATGCCTTCCTGCCGGCTGGCAGATAGGTTGAGCAGAATGGTGCACTTGTCTGCGATTTGGAACACGCCGATGGATAGGCCTTTCTCGATGTGTGCTTGCTTGCTGCCCACGCTCAGGACCTTCATCTGCCGCGTGATGCGTTCGATTGCATCGAGCTCGGATTCCAGTCCTTCGCAGACGTAGACAAAGTCGATGCCGGCGCCCGTGATGGCCTTCTTCAGAGCTTCCTCACCGGTGTAGCTCAGGCGCGAGACTACAATAGGCAAGCCCGACACCTGGGTCGCTTCGAGGGCTCCGAAGGCCTTGGCCATGGCCCCGGCCATGCTCTCGGAAGCGGCATGGCCCTTCTTGTGCAGGATCGCGATGTTGACGGTTTCGCCGGCCCGACTCTTGAGATTGCCGTCGTAGGCCAGGGCGCGCATCAGGATGACGACCTGCCGAGAGGCAGGCACGCTGTCCTCACCGCCAGCCAGGCACATCCGACACGGAAGACCGCACACGAACAACACCAGAACCCACGCGAGCGCGGCCACTTTCGCGGTTCTTGGTCGGTATCCGTTTTGTGAATTTCTGCCCATGCGCCGGACGACTACCTCTTGAATCGCAACCCAAGGATTCCACTGAACGTTTCGGCCGGATACCCGGTCGAATCGTAGACGTTGGCATAGTGGTGATTGGTGATATTGCTCAGGGTTGCGAAGCCTTCCAGATCGGTTCGGATTCGATACACCACATTTAGCCCAAGCGAATAGGGCCACTGGATGGCGTTGCCGAGCGTCGAGGTGACGGTGGTGGTGGTGCCGGGAACTGGATACGTGGAGGGCACGAATCCCTTGGAAAAGTCCACATTCTCGGGCGTGGAGCGCAGGCTGAACATGAGCGTGGCCAGCAACCGATCGCGCAGGATATTGCCGGTGGCGCCCAGCCTGAGATTGTGGTGCGAAATCCCGGGCAATCCCGAGGTGACCCCGTTGTTGGTGTTCTTGAGATCGACGTAGGAATACGAGCCCCACAGCGATGCGCGGTTGCTTTTCAAGCTGGCGCGCCCGAACAGCTCACCGCCGAGCACGCGGTTTTCACCGCTGTTGATGTCATGCCCGAGAAGTGTCGGAGTCGCTGTTGGATCTGGTGATAGGTAGACTGGGGAGCTTTGGATAGAGCTCCCGAACCTTACGCCACCGGCAACCAGAAGGTTGTCTTGCCGGTTGTAGTAGCCACTGGCGCTGGCCATGAAGTTGTCCCGGCGATACGTCGCATTGAGCTCGAACGACCGGGCCTTCTCTGGCTTGAGGTCCAGGTTCGGACCGTTGATGTAGTAGGGAGCAATGACGTAGACGTCGTACATAGTGTAGGCGGCGGGCGCCACGTAGGCTTGCGTGTAGATGGCCTTGAGCGTGAGGCTGGACGAGACATCGAGGACCGCGGCGGCGCGCGGACAGATCGGTATCTCGCTGAAGCGGCCGTCCTTGTCGATGCGCGCACCAAGCAGAAACTGCAGACGCTCGTGCAAGCGCAGCGTTCCCTCGGCATAGAACCCGACGTTCTGATACACCGGATTGTTGAGGGCATTGAGACTGACGAGGGAGTTGGGGTCGCCCTGAACCGTGTAGTAGTTGATGGTTCCCGACTGCGAGCTGACGTCCGCGGTGGTGTTCGCGCCCGGGAGGATGTTGCCCATGGGCATGATGTCGTAGTGCCCGTACATGAAGCCACCCAGCAGGCTGATGCGCTTGCCCACCTTGGCCGAGACCGTTTCCTCGACGGTGACGCCCGTCTCGCGCGAGAACTTGCGCACGGTGAACCAGCTGGAACTGTCCGCATAGGACATCATGACGAACTTTGAAAAGGGCAGCACCTCGTAGCGATTGAAGGTGAGCGCCGACGTGAGGTCCACGTGGCTGGCGAGCTTCACGGTGTTTTTCGCTTCGACCACAGTCGCCACGTCCGACCATTCGGCGTCGTCGCTGAAGCGCATTTCGCTGTCCCTGCCTTCGGAAGAGCTTCGCCAAGATTGCCGGTGCCAAAGCTGGAAGGAAGTCTTGCCGTCGATGATCTGCAAAAATGCGTTCAGGCCGCGATCCCAGCGCTTGGTGTGGTTGATGTATTCGTCGGCGTTCGCACGGCCCTGGTAGCTCGGCACGAACTCCGTGTTCCATTCGGCTGGATAGGCCTTGGACCAGTCGGTCAGGGTGGCATCGTAGTAGCGAAGGTGGCCGTTGATTTCGGCGTCCCCCAATTTGCGATTGAGGCTGAGCCAAGACTCGTAGCGCCAGGGCAGACCGGCGCCCGTACCCGCCTCGACCCACGGCTGACCCGCGGTGGCGCGCTTGGTTTTCACATTGATGACCGCGTTGATGGCATCCTGGCCGAACAGGGTCGACCCGGGACCGTAGATGACCTCGATCTGCTCGACCTCGCGCACGCTGAAGTCGCTGAAGAACGGCATGGGATCGCCGCCCGGTGGATTCACGCGCATACCGTTGACCAGCACGATGATCTTGTGGTTGCCAAGCACCCCACGCACGGCCACCTGGGTGCCGATGGCCGGATAGGAGAACTCCTCGATTTCCATGCCCGGCAAGTCGCGCAGCACATCCACGACGGTCGCATAGCCCCGCGCATGGATGTCCTTGGCGGTGATGACGAACACCGTGGCCGGCGCCGACCGCGATTCCTCCTCCATCTTGGAGGCCGTGGAAATGTTCCACACAGGCAAGGCCAGCAGATCCTCGAGCGACATGGCATTGAAGCGCGCCAGCGCCTCGGGCGTCAGGACGTCCTCCTCCTGCGCCTGGGCGGGTGTGAGCAGACCGAGCAGCAGGACCAGCACCAGCGCTGGTCTCACCGCCCCACCCTCCGACATCGATTGAATTTGCACATAGACCCAACCCCATCGTAGCCCTTGGGCCGCCTCGCGGCTACACTCTTGCCCCTTCATGAAGGTCCCAGGATTCGATATGTCGCTCGACGAGGTCAAGGCCAGCCTTGAGCCTTTGCGCCGCCCGCTCAGAATTGCCATCCTGCGCGCGCGCAACCCCTTCAACGTGGGCGCCATCATCCGAGTGGCCCATTCCTTCCTGGTCAAGCAGATCGTCCTCGTCGGTGACGAGCCCTTCTACCAGCGCGCGGCCATGGGCATGCAGCGCTACGAGAACGTGGTCTACCTGCCCGACGAGGAGTCGCTGATCCCGTGGGCGCGCGAGCATGAAATTCCTATGCTGGTTTTCGAGCGCGAACACGCCCGCGCGGACATTTGGCACGCAGAACTGCCCGAGGAATGCCTGATGGTGTTCGGTAGCGAGACCACCGGCGTGCCCAGTTCGCTCATCGAAGCCGCTGACCAAGTCCTGGCCATTCCCATGTACGGCATCAACAATTCCTTTCCCGTCACGGTGGCGGCAGGGATTGCCATGGCAGAATGGACGCGCCGGCACTATGTGGCCCACACCCCTGGAGGCCGTCCGTGATCCCCTACTTCGCACAACCCAAGCTTCACCTTGGCCCCATCACCATCCACGCCTTTGGCGTGCTGGTGGCGACCGGCATTCTTCTCGCCTTCCGTATCATCCGCCGGCGCGCCGCCGCGCAGGGGCTGGATCCGGTGCTGGCCGAGCGCCTGGCCATGCGCATGGTCATCGTCGGTTTCATCTCGGCGCACATCGTGGATCGCATCGCCTACTTCCCCCGCGACGTGCTGGCCAACCCGCTCAGCCTGCTCTACATCTGGGAGAGCATCAGCTCGTTCGGCGGCATCTTGGGCGGCACCCTGGTCGCCATCTGGTTCGTGCGCAGACAGCTGACCGGAACCCCGGGTTGGCGCTACCTCGACGTCATCGCCTACGCCTTTCCCTCGGCGTGGCTGTTCGGCCGCATGGGCTGCGCGCTCGCCTTCGATCACCCTGGCTACGCGACAAAGTTCTTCCTGGCCCAGCGCTATACCGACGGGGTCATCCGCCACAACCTCGGCCTCGACGAGGCCCTGTTCATCGTGCCCTTGGTGTTCCTCTTCTATCGGCTGAGCCAAGGCAAGCCGCGCGCCACCGGCTTCTACGTCGGTCTGCTCGCCCTGGCCTATGCGCCCGTGCGCTTCCTCCTGGATTTCCTACGCTGGGACGACGCCCGCTACTTCGGCTTCACGCCCGGTCAGTACGGTTCGGTTCTGCTGGCGGGCATCGGCTGGCTGGTCTTGCATTGGGCAAACCAGCGCGCGGCCGCGACAAGCGCTGAAAAACAAGCGCCTTCCGCAAGCTAGGCAAACCGCACCAGCGCCAGGGTCTCCACGTGCGGCGTGTGCGGCATCATGTCGAAGGGAGTCACCTGCATGGCTTGCGCACCGCCAGCGGCCAGCACGGCGAGATCGCGGGCCAGGGTTCGCGGATCGCAGCTTAGGTAGGCGAGCAACTTGGGACGCAGGCGTGCAACGGCGGCAAGAACCTCGGCGCCGCACCCCTTGCGCGGGGGATTGAGCACGATAAAGCCAGCCTCGTCGATGTCGGTGAGGCAGCGGGCGGCGTCGCCGGTCAGCACGCGCACGCGAGCCGCGACCGCGCCCTGCTCGGCGAGAAAATCCAGCGCTGCCTGCGTGGCGGCGCCATTCTCTTCGATGGCCACAACGTCTCTGGCCTTGCTCACCAGCGAGAGCGCGATACCGCAGGCACCGGCGTACACGTCCACAGCGCGCGCCATCCCGTCCGGCGCGGCGGCCACGATGGCGCGGTAGATCGCCGACGCCACCTGACGGTTGGCCTGGAAAAAGGATCGCGAGGACAGGCGCACGCGCACGTCGCCCAGGGTATCCTCCACACGCGCCTGGCCGACCAGCACGCGCTCGTATTCGCCGAACAGGGCATTGCCCAGGCTTGCGTTCACGTTGAGAATCACAGAGGTCACGGCCGGGCAGCGTCGACAAAGCGCCGCCGCCACGGCCTCGGCAGCCGACCACTCGCCCCGCGCGGTCACCAGCGTGGCCATCACCTGGCCCTCGGCCGTCGCGCGCAGCACCCCGTAGCGGAGCATACCGGTGCGCAGAACCTCGTCGAAAGGCTCCACGGCGTTCTCGAGCAAGACCGCTAGCAAGGCTTGTCTGGCTTCGTCGAGAACGGGCTCGACCACCTGGCATCCGGCCAGATCGACCAGGTCGTGCGAGCGCGGGGCAAAGGCGCCCAGAACGAGCCGGCCGGAATCGTGGGCACGGCCGAAAACGTATTTGGCCTGGTTGCGATAGCCAAGACTGCGCACCGACGGTACGCAGGCGTCGATGCTCAGCGCCGTGAGCGCGGGATAGCTGGCGAATTGTCCCAGCACGCGTTCCCGTTTCCAGGCGAGCTGGGCCGGATAGGCGAGCTCCATGAGCGTACAACCGCCGCATGCGCCGTACGCCGGGCACGATGCACGAGCCCGATCGGCCGACGGCGCGAGCACATCGAGCAGACTGGCCCAAGCCTCGCGTTCGTCACCGCGGCGATGAGCGGACAGGTGATCCAGCCGGATGCGCACGCGCTCGCCAGGGAGCGCACCCGAGATGTGGATGCGCAGCTGCTCGCCTGCGCAGGCGACTTGCGCTACACCCGCGCCGGTGTCGTCGATGTCCGTGCTGACTGCCTCGAGGGCGTCGCCCGGCCGTAACTGCTGGTCTGCCACGTGCGCCGCGCGTACAGCCGGCTAGGCGCGCCCCATACCGCCCTTGGGCAAGGGGCTGTCTGGAACCGACAGATTGGTCACCGCCACTGGACGCTCCAGCGTGGATGCGATCTTGGCACAGGCCAAGGTGCGTGCCCCGGTAGGGAACTGCACGTCCACCTTGCCTGGACCGGGCGTTGCCGCCACCACGCCCACACCGAAGGTCGCGTGGATCACGCGTTCGCCTGGAAGGTAGGCATCCTTGGGCGAGTAGCCACGCGGTGGCTTGGACGGATCGAAATCCGCCATGGTCGGCGCCGGCGTGCCGGTCGCGCGTCCCGCCTTGCGCCTGCGCGGCCTCCCCCAGGTGCTGCCGCTGCCCCCCTTGGTAGGCGCTGGCGCATTCTTGTCGCCACGGTAGTTGTGCTGGCTGCCGCACAGCTTGCACACGACCTTGGCGACGCGTTCGCCGATTTTGGCCATCACCACGTGCCAGGTGTCCCCGCAACGCGTGCAGATGTCCTCGATATCCTCGCCTACCCCTGGAGTCGCCATGTTGAGTTGCTTCGCGTCCTCCTGTTACGTCCTGCTTCCGATTCTATCAGGCATCGGCCTTCGCCGCTGGCTACTTTTTCAGCGACGCTGAGTAAAGTACGAGAGCATCGACCTGATCCGCGGTGAGCCGGTCCTTGAATGGCTTCATTTCCTGCTCTTTGCCCCGTTGCACGCGCTTGATCCCTTCCAGGACGGACTTGCGCGCGCCTTCGAGCGTCAAGTCTTTCCAGTAGGCCGACTTGGTCATGTCCGCGATGCCCATTTCCTCGCCCAGCTCGGTCTTGGCCCGGCCATCGTCGCCGTGGCAGGTGGCGCACTTGGCTTCGAAAAGACGTTTGGTCTTCTTGTCGGGCTTGTAGCCCGCGGGCGGCGCCAGGCCTTCCGCCAGCAAGAGTTGCGAAACCGACAAAGTGACAAACAGACTCGCGAGCGCGAGGGCGCGGGCGCGGGAGAATGATCGATGCATGGGTACTTCCGTCCTCGGAATTAGGCTTGCTGGCCGACGGTAGTTTGTCAAGGAGGAGAGCGCCGAGTCGGATCGTGCTCAGGGCGCCTACAGCTGTGCGCCGCAAGTCGAGTCTTGCGTCGTGCACGCGACCACTGCGCAGCTCGTAGCGATATCGGGTGACGTGTTGCCCGAGGCGAGCACGCCTTGGCCTTGGATGGCGCCCGCACAGGAGAGCCCGGACCCCAAGTTTTTCTGGATGGTCACAAGGTTCAGACTGGCCTGGCCGGCCGCGGGCAAGGTTTCCACTCGGAGGCCGCCCCAGTTCGTACCGCCCGCCGTTTGCGCGGGACCGTTGCCGGTGATCTTGCTGTTGCGAATGTCGAAAGACGCGCCCGCCAGCAAGATGCCGCCGCCTGGATTGTCCTTGACGGTGCAACCGTCCATGTGAAGAACGACGGTGGCGCCTGTGGCGGCCTGGGCGTTCACGCCCATGCCGGTCACACCCGAGGGGTTGCCCGCCACGGTCAACGCGCGCAGGTAGATCTCGCCGCTGGTGATGCTGATGCCGTCCGCATAGTCCGCGGGCGAGATGATCGCGCTTCTGCCGACCACGGTCAGCGGGGCCGAAAGCGCGCCCAGGCTGAAGCCGCCCACCTGCCCCATCACCACAACCACCGGCCTGCTCGCGGACTTGGCAACTCCGATGGCCGTCTGGGCCGTGCAGTAGGGCGTTTGCGCGGAGCCCGCGCCAGAGTCGGAGCAGGTGCCTGCGCCGTTCTTCCCCACGTAGACCGTTTCCGTGTCAGTCGCGCAGTGGCCGTCTTGCTGGGCCATGCACACGCCCGGTCCACCGACCTTGGCCTGGCATTGCTCGTCGCGCGTGCAAGCCACGCAAGCATTCGCGGTGGTGTCGCAGATCGGTTTCGCGGCGGACTTGCAGTCGTCGCTGGTGGCGCACTCGACGCATAGACCGCCTGGCATGCACACGGGTTTGGCCGGATTTCGCCCAACGCAGGCCGCGGCGCCTGCCCCGGCGCAACCCGCGCAGGTTCCAGCCTGGCAGAAGGACTTGGAAGCGTCCTTGGTGCAATCGCCGTCGCCCAAGCACTCCAGGCAGCGGCCAGAATTCGCCTCGCAGGCCGGTGTGGCCGCCGGACAGCCAGCATCGACCGCGGCGCAGGACACGCACGTGTGGCTGGCCGAACAGATGGGCGCGCCGCCGCCACAGTGCGCGCCGGTCTTGCAGGAAACGCAGCGGCCTTGCGCACAGTACGGTGCCTCCTTGCCTGTGCAATCGTCGTCGCTGGCGCAGGTTCCCGCGGCATCGGGGACGTAAGCATCCACGGTGCCGATGTCCACGGCCCCGGCATCGACCACACCGGCTTGACCAGCCTCGGTCGATGAGTCCAGCGCCACGGCGCCGTCGGGCGGGCCGAGCGAAACCGGCACGTCGACGCCCACATCGATCGGCGAAGACAGATCAATGTGAGATCCGTCGAGCGTCACCTGCGAAGGTGCGTCGGCGGCAGCGAGTGGAGCGTCGGCTCGGCTGGTATCCAATACACCACCGTCAAGGTCGGGTACGCACCGATGGTCTGTTGTGCAAGAGTGGTTCGGACCACAATTGGTCGTCGTGTAGCAGGTGCTCCAGTCGCGACGTGTGGCATCGCAGCCCAGCCCGAACGTGCCTGCCGCAGCGAGTGCTGCCGCGAGAAGAAGCGTGGAAGATCGCATCGTCCTACCATCCTGCCCGTTCATTGGAATCTCCCCGAGAGCAGCAGCCCGGACGGCCCGACCGCCACCTGCGTGTTCGAGGGCCACAAGCTCCACGTCAAAAGTCCCGCGCCTCCCAACAAAGCCACGCCCCCAGCGATGGCCATGGGCCTGCCATACTTGGCGGTGTCACGAACATCGTCGCACTTCGAACACGCGGACTTGCCATCGACGATGATGTAGTACGACCCGGCTAGCAAGGTCGCCAAACCTGCGCCCGCCAGCGCGAAACCGGTGTACTCGGCAATTTTGTTCGGTCCCTTGGCTTCGACCGGCGGAGCGGCGGGCGCAGTGACGAGGGGTGGCGGGGGTGGTGGCGCCGCCGCTGCGGCCGACGGCGGGATGAGCGGCGAGGCTTTCTCGGGCGGGCGCAGCCCTTGTTCGAGCAGGCCCTGGGTGAGGAGTGCGGCCGAGCCCCACAGATCCTGTTCGTCGCAGATCGGACAATCGCGGCCGTCTTTGCCCAGCAGCTTGCCTTCGTCGGCGTTCCACAGATGGACGGTCAGCTTGAAACTCTCCTTGGCAAATCGCGCCTGCACGTGCAGCACCAGCGTCGCCCCCGTGGCCGCCGCGATCTGCGGCAGACACCCGGGGATTTCGCAGTGAAGCAGTCGGTCGGGCAAGGTGGCGGACGGCACCAGCGTGATCCCGTTGCGCGTGACCACCTCGGTGATCGCCTTGCGCAGCCGCTCTTTTGCGTTCTTCGACAACTGGCCGCTGGTCGACGGTTCAACGACCACCAGGCGCTTGTCGGACGCGGTCTCTGCCGCGTGAGCGAAAGTGGAGCCGCGCAAGAGCAACCACGCAAGCACGGCGAGGCAGGGGAAACGAAGGTTCATGCGCGGACGTTTTACGATCCTGGCAGGGCCGTCAAGGTTCTTTGCCCTTTTTGATTTCCACGGCGCGCGCGTGGGCGATGCTCTGGCGGTCGCGCAGGAGCTTGTTCGAGGGCTCGAGGGCAACGGCTTTCGTGTATTCCTGCTCGGCCTCCGCGAAGCGCCCCATCTTGTAGTTGGTGTTGCCCACGATGGCGTGGGCCTCGGCGCCACCGCCCGCGGCCACGGCGCGCTTGCCTTCGTCGAGGGCACGCGTCCAGTCGCGGGCGTTGAAGGCTTCCCGCGCAAGGCTCAGATGGTCTGGCTTCGGGCTAGAAACAGGGATCTCTACGGCGGAATCCGGATGTTTGGCCGTTGCCGCTACATGCAAGGCATCGGCGTCCGCGTGCGGAGCGCTGGCTGGCGGTGGCGCCGTGGCCAGGGCTGGCGCGTGCGGCACCACGGCAGCCGGTGCGGGGACCGGAGCAGGCGACGCAACCAATGATCGAGCAACGCTTTCGCTCGCTGGAACCGCGACCAGCGCAGGCTTCTTCTCGGCCGCGGTCAGATGCAGCCAAATGGGTATGCACAGGCCCAACAGCGCTCCGACCGCGATGGGCACCAGCCACAGCCGCTTTCGCTGCGCTGGCAACTCGGGCCGCGAAGTCGCCGCCCTGGGCAAGCTTGCACTGCGCGTGGCCCGTCGTTCTGGCAGGCCCTCGTCATCGAGCAGATGGCGGGCCGACTCGACCAGCGAACGCCGCTCCACTCTCTCCTGTTCGGGTGCGAAGATTTCCTTCATGGCCAGGGACAGCCACAGCTCGGGATGGACCTCGGGCGGAATGAAGACCGCCAGCGCGCGGCGCAGCTCGTCCGCGTTGGCAAAGCGATTTTCGGGACGTACGCTGGTCGCCTGTTTCACCACCGCATCCAGCTCGGGCGGCACTTCCGCGTTGAAGGTCGACGGTGGCAGGTGCTCGCCGCGCGAGATCCACATCAGGATCTCTCCCTCGGTTTCGGGCAGCCGGGTTTCACGACCCTGGACCTTGACCGTGCCCACCGCCCGCTGCGTGAGCAGCTCCCACAAGAGCACACCGAGCGCATAGATATCGGTTCGCCGATCGAGCTTGTCACCCGGACGCAGCTGCTCGGGCGCCAGGTGCCACAGCTTGCCCGCGGCCCGCTGCTGACCTGGCCCGGCGCCGTGCAAGTCCGACGAGGCAATGCCGAAATCGAGCAGCTTGACCTCGCCGGCATAGGTCAGGCGCACGTTGGGCGGATTGATATCACGGTGGACCAGGTTCAGGCCTTCGAAATCGTGCGCATAGGACAGCCCGCGCGCGATCTCGGCCACGATATACACCGCCACGGGAACCGGGAGCACGCGCCCCTGGATGCCCATGCGTGCCAGCAATGCCGAGACGTCGTGCCCCTCGACGAATTCCTGGACCAGGAAGACCTCGCCCTCGACCTCGCCGATGTTGTGGGTATGGGCCAGGTTGCTGTGCACCAGCTGGCGCGCCAGATCCGCCTCGTGGCGAAAGTTGCGAACGTGGTCAGGCTGCGACACCAGCTCGGGCAAGAGCCGCTTGACCACGCACAGGGTTTCCAGCTCGCGGTGCCCCGACATGGCCAGATACACCGCCCCCATGCCACCTTCGCCTAGTGGCCTGAGCAGGACATACGCCCCAAATTTCTGTGGCAGTCGCGACTCCAACCCGCGCATTCTATGCCCGGTCGCCCAGGCAAGCATGTTTTCGCCAAGTTCTCCCCGGCTCTCAATCCCCGGGTTGGATGCCGTCGCCGCTAGTCTATGGAACTAGGAAGGCGTTACCGGTCGCGGTGGCGAGGTGACGGTGGGGCCAATCGAGGGCTTCGGCGCGGTCTGACACGGAGCCTTCACATCAGAGGCACTCTCTTGATCGATGACTTCGATTTCCCACATATCGTTTTCGCTAGATGTGCGGACCTCATAGCTGTGGCCCGGTCGCGCGGTGAAGCAGACGGTAAGCGGGTCGTAAGTCACGGCAGGTCCAGGACTCGCTGCGGAGGTGGCCACCACCGCACCCACCACCCCAAACATCACAGCAGCGGCAACTGCTCCATTGTTCCCTCCACCCTTGCTCTTGCTTGTCACCTGCACCCTGTGTCGCCCGGGGAGGATCTCGAAACGACTGCCGTGCACCGTCTTTCCATCGATCGTTGCAATATCTGTCTTGCAGTCTGAAAGGCCCGCCCCATCGGTGGCAGCCAAGTTCGCCACTTGATCCGAACTTCGCCTTGGGCCGTCGTAGGTCACGGTCGAGCAGGACCAGCACCAAGCCACCTGCCACGATACAATGAGAGACAGTTTCGTTCGCCTCTGGAGTGATGGCATTCCGCTGAATGCGATTGGGGACCTTTCCATTGCGGATGTCAAGGCAGCCTCCACCTGGACCGTCCACCAATCAAAACATTGATTCGCGACGCTCGATGTGACTTGCCAGCAACCGCACCGAGCAGGGGTTCGCAGCCCAACCCGAGAGAACGCCCTCCTGAATGGACAGCAACTACCGCAACACCGCCACCCGATCCCCGAACACCTGCTCAAGCTTCGCCAGAAGCTCGTCCGACGCCTCGACCTTGAAGTCGTCGCCCAGGTCGAACACCGTCTCGCTCCGCTGCGGGATCTCCAGGCGCAAACGCGTGCGGCAGGTGCCGGGGAACTGGGTCAGGAGTTTCTGCAACGAGGAGAGCTGATCCCCGCTGAGCAGATCGGCGTTCAGGCGCACGTCCAGCATGGTGCTGCGCTCGGCGCGGATCGAGGTGAGCAGCTTGGCGTCCATGAAGCGCAGGCGCTCGCGCGGATTCTCGGCATCGCCCCAGGGCACATCCACCGTGCCAGTGACCAGCAAAGGGTCGCCCTTGGTCAGCACATCCCGGTATTCCTCCAGCTTTGACGAGGCCACGTGGAACTCGATCTGACCGTGCTGATCCTCCAGCTTGAAGAACGCGTACTTGCCGGTGCCGCTCTTGATCTGGCGTTCTTGGTAGTCCGACACCACGCCGCCCAAGATGCACTCGGCGCGGCCACCGCGCTGGGTGCAGTTGCTGGTGACGGCGTTGGCGAAGCGGCGCAGCTCGCCCGAGAAACGATCAAGGGGATGGCCGCTGATGTAGAAGCCCAGGCTCTCCTTCTCGAACGCCAGCAGCTGCTTGGGCGTCCATTCCTCGCCTTCGAGGTAGATGTCCTCGGCAGGCGGTGGCGGCGCGCCCGCTGGACCACCGCCAAGCAGGGACAACAACGACGTTTGTCCGCTGTCGCGTTCGCGCTGGCTCGCCGCCGCCGTGTCGATGGCCGGACCGATGGCATGGAACATCTTGGCGCGGCTGACCTTCTTCACCTCGGCGATGCCGTCGAACGCCCCCGCCTTGACCAGCGCCTCGATGGTCTTGCGGTTGACCTTGCGCGTGTCCACGCGCTGGCAGAAGTCGACCAGGGAAAGGAATCGGCCCCCTGCCACACGCGCCACGCGAATGACCTCCACCGCGCCCTCGCCCACGCCCTTGACCGCGGCCAGACCGAAACGAATCGCCTTCTGGGCCGGCGCTGGCGTGGCCGGTGCCGTGACCGCCTCCGCTTCCTTCTTGCGTCGCCCGCGCTTGGGCTCTTCGGCTGGCACCGACGAATCCATCACGACAGTAAAATCGGCGTCCGACTCGTTGACGTCGGGACGCAAAACCCGGATGCCTTGCGAACGTGCCTCGGCGATGCACTTGACGACTTCCTCGGTCTTGTCTTTCTCGCAGGTGAGCAGGCCGGCGAAAAACTCCACCGGGAAGTGGCACTTCAAGTACGCGGTCTGATAGGTGAGCAGGCCGTAGGCGGCGGAGTGGCTGCGGTTGAACCCGTAGCCCGCGAACTTCTCCATCAGATCGAAAACGCCCTCGGCGATCTTGGCGTCGACCTGCTTGGCCTCGGCGCCCTTCATGAAGGTCGCCTTCTCCTTGGCCATGACCTCGACCTTCTTCTTGCCCATGGCGCGGCGGAGAAGGTCGGCCTGACCGAGCGAGTAGCCGGCCAGCGCCGAGGAGATCTGCATGACCTGCTCTTGGTAGACGATGACCCCGTAGGTGTCGCGCAGGATATTTTCCAGCGAGGGGTGCGGATACTCGACCTTCTTGCGCCCGTGCTTGCGCTCGACGAAGTCGTCCACCATGCCGCCCTCGATGGGCCCTGGCCGGTAGAGCGCGCCCGCGGCCACGATGTCCTCGAAGCAGTCGGGCTTGAGCTTCTTGAGCAGGTCGCGAAAGCCCGACGATTCCAGCTGGAACACGCCCGTGACGTCGGCCCGCGAGATCATGGCGTAGACCTTGGCGTCATCGAGCGGGAAGAGCGCCGGATCGATTTCCTCTTCGCCCTTGCGCTTGCGTTCGGCATTGATCAGCGTGACCGCGGTCGCGATCACGGTCAGCGTCTTGAGCCCAAGGAAGTCGAACTTGACCAGGCCGACCTTCTCCACGTCGTTCATGTTGAACTGCGTGGCCAGGGTTGCGTCTTCTTGGCCGGCGGGCCGGAAACAAGGCACGGTCTCCCACAACGGCGTTTCGCTGATGACCACGCCCGCGGCGTGGGTGCCGGCGTGGCGGTTCAGGCCTTCGAGGGTCATGGCGATGTCGAGCAGCTCGCGGTACTGGCCGTCATAGAGCTCTTTGAGCCGGGGCTCCTCCTCGATGGCCTTGGCGATGGGTGTGGTCTTGCCCTGGATGGGGTCAGGCACCAGCGTGGCGACCTTGTTGGCTTCGGCGGGCGGCATGCCCAGGGCGCGGGCCACGTCGCGAATGCAACTGCGCGCCTTGAGCTGGTGCATGGTCACGATCTGGCCGACGTTGTTCTTGCCGTATTTCCGGGTGACGTAGCCGATGACCTCCTCGCGGCGGTTCATGCAAAAATCCACGTCGAAGTCGGGCATGGAAATACGCTCGGGGTTGAGGAAGCGCTCGAAGAGCAACTTGTTGGAGATGGGATCGATGTCGGTGATGCGCACGCTGTAGGCAACCAGCGAGCCAGCGCCCGAACCGCGGCCCGGCCCCACGGGGATGCCGTTCTGTTTGGCCCAATTGATGAAATCCCAGACGATGAGGAAGTAGCCCGGGAAGTCCATCTTCTTGATGACCCCCATCTCCAGCTCCAGACGGGCACGGTAGTGATCCTCGTCGAGCTTTTGGCCGTGGCGCGCGGCCATGGCAAGCCGGTCGGACAATCCCTTCTGCGCCAGCTCGGTCAGATAGGAGCCGGCGTCGTAGCCCTCGGGAACCTGGAACTTGGGCAGGTGCGTGTCGTACAGCTTCAGCTCGACGTTGCACATGTCCGCGATGCGCTCGGCGTTCTCCAGTGCCTCGGGCAGATCCTTGAACAGCACGTTCATTTCCTCGGGCGAACGCAGGTAGTAGGCGTCCGTCGGGTGATGCATGCGCTTGGCATCGTTGACCGTGGTCTTCATGCCCACGCACATCAGGATCTCGTGCGCGCGCGCGTCCCGCCGCTCGAGATAATGACAGTCGTTGGTGGCGATGATGGGAATGCCGGTCTTCTTGGAAATCTCGATGATACCGGCGTTGACGGTTTCCTGCTCAGGCACGCCGTTGGCCTGAACTTCCATGAAGTAGTTGCCCCGGCCCATGATGTCGTCGTACTCGCGCGCCACCT
>Ga0302321_100002655_pt1 | contig 15357 bp, 18 predicted proteins | sample Fen_T0_1_FD_202505 | JGI IMG/M metagenome (GOLD analysis project Ga0302321, IMG submission 202505) | Peat permafrost microbial communities from Stordalen Mire near Abisko, Sweden - Fen_T0_1 | ecosystem: Environmental > Terrestrial > Soil > Wetlands > Permafrost | place: Sweden: Abisko...
AACCTAGCTGTGAGCTGAACCTGGGAGCTGAACCTAGCTGCGAACCTGGGTAGGATCTACCGCGTGAGCTGAACGTCTTGGAGTGAGCTGAACCTGGGAGCTGAACCTAGCTGTGAGCTGAACCTGGGAGCTGAACCTAGCTGAACCTGGGTAGGGTCTTGGAGTGAGCTGGAGTGAGCTGAGTGAGCTGGAGTGAGCTGAACCTGGGTAGGGTCTACCGGGGTGGGGTCTACCGCGGGGTAGGATCTACCGCGTGAGCTGGCCGTGGCCTGAGCTGGGCGTGACCTGAGCGGGGGTCAGGTCTACCGGGCAGTGTCGACCGGCCGATGGGGTTATGGCTATCGTGCGTTGCACCGGAAACTGCGGCGGGGGACTGACCGATGCGACAGAGTGACCTATCCGCGAGAGATTTTGCCGGGCCGAAGCTACCTCCTAACGCGCCGTACCACGCAGCGGCAGTTTTTGCTGCGCCCGTCCCGTGTGACGAACGAGAACGTCAGGTATTGTTTGGCACTAGCTGCCGAGCGCACTGGAATAATTCTTCACGCCGTGTGCGTGATGTCAAATCATTGGCATGGCGTGGTCACGGACCCTGAAGCGCGGCTGCCCGAATTTGCGGAGTGCTTTCACAAGCTCCTTGCCAAAGCTCAGAATGCATCGCTCGATCGTTGGGAGAATTTGTGGTCTTCGGACAAGACTAGCCTCGTGCTCCTCACGTCCGAGCAGGATGTGTTGGAGAAGATGGCCTACACACTGGCGAACCCGACCGTCGCCGGTCTCGTCAAATCGCCCGAAGAGTGGCCGGGGGTGATTTCAGGGCGATTCGGCCGGGAAGACGTGGCCGAAATGCCGGACTCATTCTTCGACCAAGATGGCGAGCTCCCAGAAAGCGTGGAACTCCAAGTTCTGCGCCCTCGGATCTTCACCTCGCTCAGTGACGCCGAGCTTTACGCTCGACTTCGCGATGAAGTCGCTGCGAGAGTTCGCGTTGCTCGTGAAGAGATGGCGCAGAGTGGTCGATCGTTTCTGGGTCGAGAATCGATCTTGCGTCAAGTCTTCGACGCGAGTCCGAAGACCAAAGCACCGAGACGCAATCCGAGTCCTCGCATTGCCGGTCGGTCGAGCGTCGAACGGGTGGCGGCGATCCGACGGATGTGCGCATTCTTTTCAGCCTACCGCGCAGCGTGGAACGAGTGGCGACAGGGAAACCGAGACGCGAAGTTTCCTGCAGGCACCTATGCGTTACGAATCTACGCTCGCGTGACGTGCGCGGAAGCGGCCCCCAGCTAGGACGCACCCGCAGCACGTCAGCTTTTTGCACGGCCGGAGCGTGGCAGCCGAGCTTCCGCGCGCAGTTGCCCGAGATATGAGCGCCAAACGCTCACAGATCGTGCAACCGCCCCTTGCGGATCTCCGTCTGCGTGCTGGCTTTGAGGAAACTACAATTCGCGTGGGGGTCTGCTTAGGGGGAGGCGCTGGCGCTCGTGAGGAGCGTGGTCAGGCGCTGCGCGAAGGCCGCCGGGCTATCGAGTGGCGAGCCTTCCGCGATCAGCGCCTGGTCGTACAAAAGCTCGATCCAGGCAGCGACATTGCCTGGTTCATCGCGATCGCGGCGTTCCAGGTTCTGAATTAGGGGGTGACCCGGGTTGAGCTCCAGAATGCGTTTTTGGGGGGGAATGCCCATTTGGCGTGCCATCATCAGGCGTTCGATGTGGGGAGCCATGCCGCCGTCCGGGATCACGAGACATACGGGGGAGTCCGTCAACCGAGTGGACAGCCGCACTTCCCCGACCTTGCTAGCGAGAACGCTCTTGAAGCGCTCCACGAGGGGCTCTGCTTGCTTCTTCTGCTCTGCTTCGGCGGCACGCTGCTCGTCGCTCAGCTCCTCTTCGCCGAGGTCTAAGTTCTCATCCATCGCCGACACCAACGGCTTGCCCTCGAATTCACTCAAACTGGTGACGGCGAATGGGTCGACACCATCCGTCATGAACAGGACTTCGTAACCGCGCTTCTTCAGGGTTTCGAGGTGTGGACTCGAGTCGAGCAGCGCGCGCGACGTGCCGGTTGCGTAATAGATGGCCTTCTGGCCCTCTTTCATGCGCGAAATGTACTCGCCCAAGCTGGTCAGCCCCGGCTGGGTCGAGGACTCGTAGCGTACGATCTTTGCAATACGGTCTCGGTGCTCGCTCTCGAAGTGGATGCCCTCTTTTATTACTGCGCCGAAGTCCGCCCAGAACTTGGCGAACAGCTCCACGTCCTTGCCGGCCAACTCCTCGATCATAGAAAGCGTGTGATTCACCACCTGTTTCCGGATTACGCGCACGAGCTTGGAGTCTTGTAGGATTTCGCGTGACACGTTGAGTGGCAGGTCTTCGCTGTCCACGACGCCTCGCACGAAGCGCAGGAAGTTCGGCAAGAGCTCCGCGCAGTCGTCCATCACGAACACGCGTCGCACGTGCAGCCGGATGCCGTGCTTTGCGGCCGGATCGTAGAGATCGAAGGGTGCTCGTTTGGGCAAGAACAACAGACCAGCGAACTCTTGGGTGCCTTCGACCTTGAAGTGGCGGTGCGCGAGCGGAGGCTCGAAGTCGTGGCTCAAATGTCGGTAGAATTCCGTATACTGCTCCTCTGTCACCTCGCTCGAGGAGCGCTGCCAGAGCGCGCTCGCCTGGTTGATTCGCTCGAAGGTGGGCCCAGCTCCGGCCTCCTTCGCTGGTACCGAAATCTCGATCGGATGACCGATATAGTCGGAATAGCGACGAATCAGCTCGCGCAGCCGGCCCGCATTCAAGAACTCTTTTTGCTCTTCTTTGACCTGCAACACGAGCGTGGTGCCTGCCTCAGGGCGGGTGTCGGGCTCTATCGTGAACGACTCTTGAGCGTCAGAAGTCCAGCGCTGTGCGGTTTCTTCGCCCGCCCGGCGCGTGATTACGTCCACGCGATCGGCTACCAGGTACGCGCTGTAGAAGCCGACGCCGAACTGCCCGATCAACTGCAAGCCCTGGTCGCTCGCCTCGCGGGCCTTGGCCACCTTATTCAAGAATTCGCGCGTTCCCGAGCGCGCGATCGTACCCAGGTTCTGCTCCAGCTCCGCTGCGTTCATGCCAATCCCGTTGTCCGAGATGGTCAGGGTCGACGCGACCGGGTCGACGCTGATCCGAATCTTGAGGTCGCCACTGGCGGCCATCTCCGGGTGCGTAACCGCTTCGAAGCGGCGCTTGTCGAGGGCATCCGAGGCGTTCGAGACGAGCTCGCGCAGAAATACCTCTTTGTGGCTGTAAAGAGAGTTGACTACGAGGTGCAGCACCTGGCTGACCTCGGCCTTGAAGGAATGGGTCGTAGCTTCGCTCATGGTTCTTCCCGGGTTACGGCGAGCAAATTGGTCACTCTGACCGGGCTGTCAACCCGACTCGAATCACACCCACGTTCGCACCGGGAAATTGCGCAAACGCCCGCGAGCCAGCGGGCAACTGGGCTCGCGCTAAGTCCTTTTCTCGGGCAAAGGAATGAACTCCACTTCGTCTCCCGGCACCTTCGGGAAGCGTCCGGCCTGCCAATCACGTTTTGCTTGCTCGATGCGCGCCAGCGAACTCGAGACGAAATTCCACTCGATGTAGCGCTGCCCGTCAGGGGGCGCGCCGCCGAGGAGCAGAACCCGGGAGTCCACTTCCGCCCGTACGGATGGCTTGCCGCCCGCCCGGAAGAAAGCCAACGCCCGCTCAGCAAGTGGCTGCCCTAGGTGGGAAATCGCCCCAGTCAGCACGTAGACTCCGCGTTGCTCGTGCCCCTCCGGCATACTCAGCGAGGCACCTGCGGGGATTTCCGCCTCTGCATAGAACAACGGTGAAAAGATGCGTACCGGCGAGGTTTCTCCGTAAGCGCTACCGGCCAGGACACGAACGCGCACACCACCCACGTCGAGCTCCGGCAGCGTATTGGCCGGGTGATGATGAAATTCTGGCGCCATCTCTTCGTGCGCCGTGGGCAACGCGACCCAGAGTTGCGCAACGTGCAGCCGCGAGCCGCTCTGGCGCAACTCTCTCGACGTTCGCTCCGAATGAGTAATGCCGCGGCCCGAGGTCATCCAATTTACCTCGCCCGGACGGATGGCTTGCTCGAAGCCCAGACTGTCGCGGTGGATGATCTCACCCTCGATCACGTAGGTGACCGTTGCCAGGCCAATGTGCGGGTGCGGGCGCACGTCCAAACCACGTCCCACTGAAAGCTCGCTTGGCCCCAAGTGATCGAAAAAGCAAAACGGGCCCAACTGCTTGCGCGTCGGCGCCGGCAAAACCCGTGAAACTGCAAAACCGTCCACATCGCGCGCGTGCCCGCGCAAGACTGTTTCCAGAGCGCCCGGACGCAAATCGTCAGCCATGCCTCCGAGGCTAGCATCGGGTTTCGGGGTCCGAGACTTGGGGGGCCTCGAGGGGACGGGCGCGCGTGCCGTTGAAGCCCTTCCCTAGGTTTCCCTCCTTCGCGCGCCTTCGGCCCAGCGACCACGCCTGCCCGGAATGTCAGGAGACATTGCGTCGAGATTCCAACCACTTCGGCCTCCCCGTAGTCTCACCCTGGTCTCACCCTAGTCTCACGCTAGCCTAGCCTCTCCCCGGTTCGGCTCTCGGCTCGGCTGCTCTCGGCTCGGCTCTCGGCTCGGCTGCTCTCCCCGGTTCGGCTCCCGGCTCGGCTCCCGCGGCTCCCGGCTCGGCTCGGCTCCCGGCTCGGCTCCCGGCTCGGCTCCCGGCTTCTCGGCTCCCGGCTTCTCGGCTCCCGGCTTCTCGGCTCCCGGCTGCTCGGCTCCCGGCTGCTCGGCTCCCGGCTGCTCTCGGCTCGGCACCCGGCTGGTTCGGCCCTCGGCTCTGAATCGCCCCGGCTAGGCGCTTGGCTGCGCGGCTCTCGGCTTTCGATCGGTCGGAATCGGCTCTCGAGCGGTCGGGGGCGGCTGGGTGGGAACTTGACGGTTTGGGTGGGGCTCCGCCAAGATCGGGCATGGCTTCCGTGATTGAGCGTGCTTCCACTGGGCGTGCGAAGTGCCGGGCGTGCGGCCAGGCCATTGCCAAGGGCGAGCAGCGATTCGGTGAGGCGCTGCCGAACGCCTATGGTGAGGGCGAGAGCCTGTTTTGGTTCCATCTGCGCTGCGCAGCGTGTTGCCGGCCGGACTCGCTGCTGGCGGTACTGGATCAGAGCCAAGCGGCGTCGGCTGAGTCGGCGGAATTGCGCACGCTTGCACGCGACGGCGTGGCTCAGCCGCGTTTGAGCCGAATTTTGCGCGCGGAGCGGGCTTCTTCGGGGCGTGCGCGTTGCCGGCACTGTCGGGAGTTGATCGAACAGGGCGTTTGGCGGATGGCGCTGCAAATGTTCGAGGAGGGGCGCTTCAATTCGATCGGGACGATTCACGCCAGCTGCGCCGTGCATTACTTCGGCACGGAACCCGCGCTCCAGAGGCTCACGCTGCCGAACAATCAGCTCGGCTCGGACGACCTGGCGGAGGTCGTGGCGATCATGCGTGAGGGAGCGATGCGGCCGATTCAACCGGGGCTGGCGAAGACCAGCCTGGAACTGGAACTCGAGTCGTCGCGAAAGAGCTCATGACCGGCCAGATCGAGCATGCCACCGACATGGCGTTTTCGGGGGCGAGCTCTCGCGCGCGGCGGAGTCAGCGCCCGGCTGCGCCATCGCTCGGCGGAGTCCGGCGCCAAGCACGGACCGTTCTGGAAGGGGTGATCTCGTTCGGCGAGCCGGACTGGTTCGGCTTTTTTGGCAGGCATGGCTTCGTGCAGAGCGAGACCGTCAGCACCCGGCCTGAAGCCTCGCGAGTCGGGGGTCGGGCACCTCTTCGGTCGAAGACCGCGCCCGTATTTCGGCCCTTGGGTGCTTCGTGGCGCGAAAAAGCCGATCAGATACTGGGCCACACGTGGCTCGAACGACGGGGGCCGTGAGTCGCGCTTTTACCAGAGAGGACGACACGAGCGGCGAGCTCCTGGTCGTCCCGCGTGCGCCGCTGCCGACTGGCGCCCCCAACTACGTGACCGCCCGCGGCCTGAGTCGATTGCAAGCCGAACAGGCGGCCCTCGACCAAGAGCGCAACGCGCTCGAAGGGTCTGACCGCGCGGACCGCTTGGCGAGATTGAACGCGCTCGCCCAGCGCGCGCTCGAACTGCAGACGCGCTTGGCGAGCGCAGAATTGGTCGATCCGCACTTGCAGCCGCACGATCGTGTGCGCTTCGGGGCGCAGGTACGCGTCCGCCACGAATCAGGCGAAGAATCGCAATATCGCATCGTCGGTGTGGACGAAGCTGACGCCAGTGCGGGCTTGCTGGCATTCTCGGCCCCGCTTGCTCGTGCCCTCTTGGGTAAGCGCGTTGGTGAAGTCGCCCCATTGCAAACGCCTCGCTCGAGCGAGGACCTGACGGTGCTCGAAATTGGCTACGGAGACGGCGACCATTAGCTCCGCGCGCGCCCGTTGCTGTACCGCTGGCGACAACCCTGTAGGATATGCCGGTGCCCTTGGTGAGCGACGCAGAGCGAGCCGCTGAAAACAGCCGGCCGCCGCTTTCCTGGACCGGAAAGTTCGTCGATCCATTGATCGAGCAAGCTTTTCGCCAAGATGACCTCGAGCCACTCCGGCGCTTCTTGAGCTTCAGCGTGGGGCTCGCCTCGTTGACCTTCCTCGCGTTCGCCGTGCACGATGCCCTGGTCGTCCCTCAGGTAAGAAATCAGGCCTGGACGGCGCGATTCGGCGTGTTCGTGCCGGCCTCCGCGCTGGTGTTTTGGCTGCTCGACTCACGCCATTTAGCCCGCTTCTCGCAGTTGATGATGCTGGTCTACGGGCTTGCAGCCACCTTCATCGTGCTTTATATCGCCGCGATCGCGGGCGGAAGTGGCTACTTTCTGTATACCTCGTTCGCCGTCGCATTCGTGACCTTGGGCCCGTTCGTAGCGCGGCTCGGGGTGGTCGCTCAGCTCGCCTTCACGTTGCTCACCTTGCTCATGTTCGCGCTCCTGGATCGTTCGTTCTCCCATTGCCCGCTGCAGGTAAGCTTGTCCGTTGCGAGCACGCTCTTATCGCTGGGCGGCCTTGGCGCACTGATCGCCTATCGTCAGGAGTACCAAGCGCGGCAGAGCTTCTTGCAGCGCTCCCTGATCGATCGGCAGGTTCACGCCTTGGCGGCAGAGAAGGCGCGAGCCGAAGAGCTTTTGCTCAATGTGCTACCCGCCAGCATCGCGGAGCGTTTGAAACGCGGTCAGCGGCCGATTGCCGACGGTTTCCCGCGAGTGTCGGTGCTCTTTGCGGACATCGTGGGCTTCACCAAGATGTCTGAGCGGATCACGCCGGTCGAGCTCGTGGACCGCTTGAACCGCATGTTCTCCAGCTTCGACGACTTGGCCGACAAACTCAAACTCGAGAAGATCAAGACCATCGGCGACGCTTACATGGTGGCTGGCGGCTTGCACAGCCACGAATACGACCACGCGCAAACGATTGCCGAAATGGCCTTGGCCATGCAGCGGCGCGCGCTCGAATTCAGCCGCGAGTTCGCTGAGGAGCTCAGTATCCGCATCGGCATCCACACCGGCCCCGTCGTGGCCGGCGTGATCGGCAAGCGCAAATTCATCTACGACGTTTGGGGTGACACGGTGAACACCGCGAGTCGCATGGAATCCCATGGCGAACCCGGCACCGTTCAGGTCACCGAAGAAACGCGGCAGTTACTGAAAGACATGTACATCCTGACGCCGCGTGGCGAAATTACCGTCAAGGGCAAGGGGTTGATGCGCACCTGGTTCTTGATCGGACCGCTGCCGAGCGACGGCGCGCCCGACCAAACGCAGCTTCCGCGCAAGGTCGTGAGCGGACTACCTTCGCCTGAGTAGGGCCTTCCCCAGTCCAGAAGATTTCACTCATCTGCAACGGGGCGCGCCCGATGAGTGACCGGAACCGAAGCTGCGGAGTGGCCGCTGGCAGGTGTTTCCGTGGGGTTGGTAATGAAAATATTGCAGGCAACTTGGCTGAAGAGCATATCTGTATTGGTCGTGACGGCGTGCAGCGCCGGGTCGGGTCCGGACGTCGAAGTGGTTGAGGGCAGTCCGGTCGAGAGCCAAGACGAGGCTCTCTCGGGCAACGCGCTCAGCCCGGCGCAAGCGAACACGGCGCTCCGATTGATCGACGACATCTGCGCCGATACTTGGTGCAGTGGCGACTATGACTTTGGCTTCCGCCGCCTGACTTGCAATCGCCCCGCCAAAACCTGCACTCTGACCCTGCAGGTATTTGCGCGCGAAGCGCTGCCAAGCCAAGCGCAGAGCTTTTGGCGCTCGTGCAAGACCACCGGTTTCACGGGCTTCAGCTCGCTCGTGGACAGTACCGCCAATGGCTACCAGTCCCTCAATGACGAATACTATGACGCACTCACCGCCTGCACGACACGCATCGTGAGTCGCTTGCACTAGCGCAGGAGGCGTCGCACAGCTTCAGGCAGATCGGATTCGTGTGGCGCCGAGAGCAGGAGAGGCTCCAGCGCGGTCGCGGACAGGGTGTGCCAATACAAGATCCGCCGCGGTCGACCGATTTGCTCCGCTTCCGCGCTGGATGCAGTTCGTAGCAGTTCGAGTACTCGGGCGAATGCCTTCGCCGTGTAGGTCTGGTCCAGCAATAGCCCGTGCTCGGCCGCGATGGACGTGGCGTGCGCGCCGGCTACGCTGGACGCGCCATAGCCCGGACCAACCTGCGTGGCGTCGAAGCCCAAATGAACGTCGAGCTCGGCGATGCGTCCGCCCGCGCCGCATGCTCGCAGTGTTTCTCTGGCTAGATAGCGAGCAGCGAGACGCGGGCCAATTCCGCCCACGACCTGAACGCCCAATACTCGGCAAGCCAGGCCTCGACGTACGACCCCGGCCGCGATCCCCGCGCACGTCCCGCCCGAGCCGAGCGGCACCACGATCAGATCAGGGCTGGGCAGCAGGCCAGCTTCGATCTGCAATACGAGTTCGTCGACCGCGTCGGCGCACGCGCGCGTACCGATCGCGTTCGAGCCTCCAGGGGCGATCAGGTAGTCGCCGCGGCGTAGCACGCGCGCTAAAAGTGAGGGGATCAACGCTGCGTGGCGCGCCGGGTGCAACTCGAGCCCGAGCCCGAGCCCGGCTCGCAGCGTGCCTAGCGCGTGCTCCGTGCGCGGTTGAGGCAAGACGATCGCCGCGCTTTCTAGTCCCGCGGCGCGCGCGAACAGCGTCAAGGTGAGCAGGTGATGGCTGCCCGCGGCGCCGAAACTGAATACACGCTTCGCGCCACGCCGCACCGCTTCAGCGACCAGGCGCTCGGCTTTGCGCACCTTGTTCCCACCGTAAATGGCATGCGACATGCCCTCGTTCTTGAACCAGACTTCGGCCCGAGCGTGGCTTAGCTCGGGGCAAGCGCGCACCGGAGTAGGATATAACGGAGCGGCTAGCACGGACCCCCTATCCAGCCATGGGACTCGGGGCGCGTCTAGGCCCTCCGAGTCCCATCGCCATCGCTAGCGCTAGCGCGCGGCTGGGGCGAACACTCGCAACTTGCCGACGAGCTCGAGGTCTCGATTCGTTCGCTGTGTTGTCCAAAGATCTGTGAACCCTGCTGGACGAGACCGGGCTGCTCGCGGGGTCTGCGCGATTGCGTCCCGAGGAAACGATCGCGCTGGCCGAGCTTCAGGCGCGCGTCGGCGCTACGAAATTTCCTCCAGCGCGATCGGCAAGATTGCGGCCTTGGTGGCGACACTGAGTGTGCCATCGATCGCGCCGCCGTCGGTACGCTCGATCACGATGCGTTCGACGAGCCGAGTCGCGCGGGCGCGCGCTTGATAAGAAGAAACCACGATACCGAGCGCGAACAACGTTCGCTGCAACACTGCGATTACCGGCGAGCGTTGCGCGCGGGTGATCTCGATCGCAGTCAGACGTGTACCGTCTTGTTCGAAACGAACCTGTGGATGCTCCTGAGACACGGTCACCACCTCAGGCATGGGCTTCGATCCCTCGAGTGTCAACGCCGGCCAGGTCGATTGGCGTGCGCAGGTCGAAGAATTTTGGGCCAAACCCGGCCCTGGAATAAAAAGTCGTTTTGGCCGGTTTCCGTGAGTCAAACGAGACGCTCGAGTGACGCTCGGGTGATTTCGGCTGCTAGGTCAGTGTTAGTATCGAGCCTATGATCAAGCACGTTGTGATGTGGCGGGTTCGCGGGACATCCGCGGAAGAGCGGCGCGAGCAGGCGGGTAAGATCCGCGCGGCGTTGGAATCTTTGCGCGGCAACATTCCCGGCATGTCGAGCCTCGAGGTCGGCGTCGGTGCGGGCGGCGACGAGCAATTCGGCGATGTCGTACTGATCTCCACACACGATGATTGGGCGGCGCTGAAGGGTTACCAAGTCCATCCTGCGCACGTCGAGGTAGCGCGCGTGATCGCCGCCGCGCGCATCGAACGGCGCGTGCTGGACTTCGAAGTTACTGACTCGAGCGGTGGCTGAAGTGCGGCTCGGCGGCGAGTGAGGCGTTGTAGTCTGCGATGCAGCGCGCCAGATTGAACGTCGGGGACACGGCTCGCACCGAGGCACCAATTCTCACTGCTCTGCGCGTACGGTCTCCAAGTAAGCGGCGAAGCATTGGTAGGCCACACCCTGCTCGGCGCGGCCTCGAGCCAAGGATTCCTGGTCTTGGAATTGGAACAAGGGCGGGCCGGCACTGGTCGGCACTTCACTCACCGTGTCGATGGGCAGCCCACTGTCGGTTTGGCGATAGCGGCCGCCCTCGTCGAAGTGTTCGAAGCTGAAGCCAATCGGATCGAACAGTCAATGGCAAGTGCTGCAGGGTGGATGGGCCGCGTGTTGCGACTCGTAGCGCTGCCTGGTGGTCATGGCGGCGATGCTCGGCATCGTGCGCAGCCACGGCGGTGCGATTCGAACCGACAGTCAGAAACGGATCTGTACGCGAGGTCGCACGCTTTTGCTGGCAAGGGATCAAAGTGTCACTGAAGCCGCGGTCGCTTCTCCTTCACGCGCGGTACCCTAGTCGTGGTCCACGACGACAACGGTGTCCAGCTCTCCGGTGCGACGTGTGCTCATTGCGAAGGGCTTCGGCGTGCTGGTCGGATCGAGCGGCGCTGACGCACTGCGCCTTTTCGAGCACCATGGCCACTCGCTCGATTTGATCGTGATCGATGTCACGCTGCCGAACACGAGTGGAATCGAAGCTTTGAACCGCATCCGCGCGACCGGCAGTGAGCTACCCGCGCTGCTGAGCAGCGGCTACAGTGTCGAGTTGATCAGCAGTGATTCACCGGAATTTTTTGCTTAGCTGAAAAGCCGCACGACGCCGCACCACTATTGAACGCAGTCGCGTCGGCGATCGCATCGCGCGCGCATGTAAGTGAGCGTAGTCCGCGGTCCCAGTTCATTCGCTAAGCGTTGCGAATAGGACTTCACAGCATGGGAAAACTCCCGTTACTGGGAGACAGTGATTCGTCCGGTTGCGTTGGCGCTCCTCTTTTTCTATTGGTCCCTGTCCGCACAAGCGCAAGCCCCGGATGACACGGGCGCACGCGCTGCGGACCAAGGCCTGGCTCAGAGCGCGCTCCGCGCCTTCGAGCGTCACGACTATTCCGCTGCGCTGTGGTTGTTCGAGCGCGCCTCGGTCAGTGCGCCGAGTTTGACCGTTCGTTTGTATTTGGCTCGTTCCCGCGCCGCGATGGGCCAGCTGGTAAACGCGGTGGCTGATTACCGCAGCGTGCTTTCGGCTGCCGAGAATGGTGAAGCCAGTTCGAGTCAGCGCAAAGTAATCGCCGAAGCGCGCGACGAACTTGCGCAGCTCCGGCCTCGCGTCCCGTCCATCGAAATCGCCTTGGGCGACGCGGAGCAACGCTCGCGTAACCTGCGCTTGCTGATGGATGGCCGCTTGATCCCGTTCAGTGCTGCAATTGCCGTCGATCCTGGTCACCACGAGGTAATTGCCAACGACACCGAGGGAGAACAGTCGCGGCTCGGTTTCGAAATCGGTGAGGGCGAAGCCAAGACGGTGGGCATGACTTGGCTCTCGGTTACCGGCCGCGCCAATAGGAAGCCAGACCAAGTCAGTGGCGGCTCTTCGGCTCGCCGCACCTGGGGTGTGGTGGCGCTCACGGTCGGCGCCACCGGTCTGGGCCTTGGCACGGTGACCGGCATCGCCGCAATGACTCGTTACTCTGCCGCCGAGGCGCACTGCCCAGCCAATCGCTGCACTGAGGGCCCGCCGTACCCGGAGGACGGTTCTGCCTTTCGCACGCTGCGCACGATATCCGCAGCGGGCTACATCGTCGGCGGCGCAGGAGTCGGTACCTGGCTCGGGCTCTTACTAACGACGCCAGCGGCCACCACCGAGCACCCCAAAGTCAGCCCGTGGACCCCCGTAGTGGGCATGGGCAGCGCCGGAGCTCGCTATACATTTTGAACGGGTGAGCGAGAACGGGTGAGCGAAAACGGGTGAGCGAAAACGGGTGAGCGAAAACGGGTGAACGAGAATGATCTTCTCGCTCTCCCTTCGACGTGCTGGTGGACCTACCCGATCTTCTCTCCTCAGCAACCGTCGCCGCGCTAGCCCTGGCTCGATTTCAACGATTCAATGCCGTACCGATGTCGGCGCGCGTCGAGCTCAACAGAAGCGCGCGATTGCGTGGAATCAGGCGATGCGTCGGGATTGCGCGGCTTCGCTTTCCCTGGCGAGCGAGCGGGCGCGGCTCGCGCCGCTGACTCGGCGCCGGCCCTGGATACGAGAGGCGCGCTCTTTGCGAGCAGCGACAGGTACGAGCGAAGGGGGCTGCTCGTCTTCCACCAAACGGAGCTCAGCCGCCGAGAAGCGAGGTACGGCTGGTGGGCGAGGGAGGATCGGGTTCTTGAGCCAGCTGCGATCGTCATCCATGGGGTACCGCCGAGCGTGCATCATCATTGAACCCAGATTGCGGCTCGGTGTCTGCTACTTTGCGTTCGAGGCTCGCCGATTTTAAGTGTCAGGTTGTCGGCGCTTCTCGGCCCGCGTGCGCGCGCGACCTACTTGGGCGTTTATCTGGGCGCTTGTCGCACCTGCGGATTGTGCGAATTTGCGCGGCCTCGAGAGGACCGGCTTCGCGCCTGCCTTGGACGCAACGCGTTGCGATCACCGATTACCGAGCTGAGGCAGCGGCGGCAGTATCCGGCTCGAACGCACTCCTGAGGCAGCAACCAGAGCGGCGCCGATGCTGGCGTCAGGGGGGCGGACCGAAGATCAACGCTGCGTTGGTGCCGCCGAAGCCAAATGAGTTGGAGAGGACGTAACGGATTTTCTTGGGACGCGCTTCGAGCGGTACCAAGTCCAGGTCGCTCTCGGGGTCCGGGTCGTGCAAGTTGAGGGTAGGGGGGAGCACGCCATCGCGCAGGGCGAGCAAGCTGAAGATTGCCTCGACCGCGCCGGCCGCGCCGAGAAGATGTCCGGTCGCCGACTTGGTGGACGACATGGCTAAATCACGCGCGTGCGCTCCAAACAGAGTTTTTACGGCAGCGATCTCGACCGGATCGCCCACCGGCGTGGACGTGGCATGGGCGTTGATGTAGTCGATTTGATCGGGGTTCAGCTGCGCCCGCTTGAGCGCGGCGCTCATTGCTCGGCGCGCGCCATCGCCTCGCGGATCGGGCGCGCTCAAGTGATGCGCGTCGCCCGAGAGGCCATAGCCGACGAGCTCGGCGTAGATCCGGGCACCGCGGCGCTTGGCGTGCTCCAGCTCTTCGAGCACCACGGCGCCCGCACCTTCGCCGATCACGAATCCATCACGGCCGCGGTCCCAGGGGCGGGAGGCCTCCAATGGGCGATCGTTGAAGCCCGTGGAAATGGCACGCATGATCGCGAAACCTGCCAGCGTCAACCGGCAGGTGGCTGCCTCCGAGCCGCCTGCGAGCATCACGTCCGCGTCGCCGAGAGCGATCAGCCGACCCGCGTCGCCCAGGGCGTGCGCGCCCGTCGCGCACGCGGTAACGACCGCATGGTTTGGGCCCTTCAGCCCGTGTCGGATAGAGACCACGCCGGAGGCCTCGTTGATCAAACTGCCCGGAATGAAATAGGGCGAGATGCGACGCGGGCCTTCCTGCGCGAGCTTGACCGCGTTCTCGGCGATGCTCGGCAGGCCGCCGATGCCCGAGCCGATCAACACGCCAGCGCGCTCGCGCGCTTCGTCTGACTCGGGCTTCCAGCCGGAGTCTGCCATGGCTTCGTCCGTTGCGGCCAGCGCGAACAGAATGAACTCGTCGTAGCGGCGCAGCTCCTTGACGTTGGCGACGCGCAGCGCATCGTATTGCCACGGTTCGGAGCCGCGCGGGACTTGGCCGGCGATCTTCGTCGGTAAATCGCTGACATCGAACGACTCCAAGCGACTGATTCCGGAACGCCCTGCAAGCAGCTGTGAAAAGCTGTATTCAGCGCCCAAACCGAGCGGAGACACGACGCCCAGACCCGTGACGACCACGCGCCTCACAGTACACCTCGCTCGCTGGAGCAGGCGCCGAACACTGGGCGTAGGTGTTTCATCGCGCTTCTCAATTCCCGTGATGCGCCCGGGCCAGGCTGGACGCCGACCTGCCCCGGAAGCAGTTCTTTGCCGGTGCAGGCGTCGACGAGGGATGGGCGAATCGCCGCGCCGGTTTCCGGGTGCACGAACTCGAGTGGCGCGCCGCCGGGTGAGAGCCACCGCCCACCCCACGCGGCCAAGGCCAAGAGCACCGGCAAGAAATCCAAACCCTTGGCCGTCAGCTCGTACTCTTCACGCCGCGGGTGCGCGGCATATTCTCGTCGCACGAAAAAGCCGCGCGCGGTCAGCGACTGCAGCCGCCGCGCCAAGGTGGTGGGCGGCGCGTCGAGTTGGGCCTCGAAGTCTTGAAATCGCTTGGTCCCCAAGAGCGCGTTGCGCAAAATCATCAAGCTCCAACCGTCCCCCACTTCTTCCACCGAGCGAGCGATGTTGCATTCCATCTCGGCGAAGCTCTTTCTCTGCATGCGGTGCTCAATAAGGCAGTGACTATCATAATGCAAGTGTTGGCTGGACGGCAGAAAGCCAGCACGCTAAGGTCCGCGACATGTCGTATTCGGGGTCATGTTTGTGCGGGGCAGTGCGCTATGAGTTCGAGGGTGAACCACGCATTGTCGTCAAATGTCACTGTTCCGCGTGTCGCAAGGCGACCGGCAGTACCGTCGCGACCTGGATGTTAGTGCCGCTCGATCGGTTCCGCTGGACGAGCGACAACGAGCAGCTGCGTGAGTTCGCCTCTTCGGATCATGGGCGTCGTTCGTTCTGCCGCACCTGCGGCAGCACCATGGGCAATCTGACGAGTCTGCG
>Ga0302321_100002656_pt1 | contig 15350 bp, 12 predicted proteins | sample Fen_T0_1_FD_202505 | JGI IMG/M metagenome (GOLD analysis project Ga0302321, IMG submission 202505) | Peat permafrost microbial communities from Stordalen Mire near Abisko, Sweden - Fen_T0_1 | ecosystem: Environmental > Terrestrial > Soil > Wetlands > Permafrost | place: Sweden: Abisko...
GACGAACCTCTTGTGTTCCAGTTGTCCTGCCAAGGGCACGGCTGGGTAGCGAAGTTCGGTTGTGATAACCGCTGAATGCATATAAGCGGGAAGCACGCTCCAAGATGAGATCTCCCTGAAGGGCCCAAGAAGACCACTTGGTTGATAGGCTGGGTGTGAAAGCGCAGTAATGCGTGAAGCTTACCAGTACTAATCGCCCGTTCGGCTTGTCCATAGAATTAACTCCGCGCAGTACAACACGGAGCTCTTCTTACAAGCCTTGTAATACCAATCAATTTCGTTGCAAAAGTTTTCAGGCACACAAGTTTTGGCGCCAGATTGCATTCGCGTTCCTCGACAGCCTCCGGGAGAAACCATCCGGAACACGACGAGATGCCGCGAGAGGCTGCGGGCAACCACCCGCCAAGCGCCATTCAAGTTTGCCGGTGACCATACTGCGAGGGATCACCCGTTCCCATCCCGAACACGGAAGTTAAGCCTCGCTGGGCCGATGGTACTGCACGGGTAACTGTGTGGGAGATTAGGTGATCGCCGGCAATTATTTCAAAGCAAAAAGCCATGCCAATACGGCATGGCTTTTGTGCGTTTGGCGGGACTTGATTCCGGCCTTCGAGCCCAGTTACTACACACTGCATTCATCCTCTGTTGAATGCAACGATCTACAGTTGTCGATTTACGCTCATAGCCTCGCTGTGCAATCATGGATGCGCTTTCAAATCCATCTTTGGTTGGTACCCTGATGAGTATTCGTCTGTCCGATGGGACTGAAATCCCCATCGAAATGCACAAGATCCGCGTTGTTCAAAAAGTTAGATTGGCCCCGGCCCGCGAGCGGCTCCATGCAATGGAGGAGGCTGGCTACAACACATTCCTTCTTCGCACCCGCGACATTTTTCTCGACATGCTGACCGACAGTGGCACCAATGCCATGAGCGACAATCAGCAGTCGGCCATGCTGCTGGCAGATGATGCCTACGCTGGGTCGGAGAGTTTTTATAAACTGGCGGACTCGGTCAAGGAGATCCTTGGCTACGAGTATCTGTTGCCGGCTCACCAGGGACGCGCCTGCGAACATCTGATTGCAAAAACATTTGTCAAGCCAGGCACTTACATCCCCATGAATTATCACTTCACCACGACCAAGGCGCACTTTAATCTGATGGGAGGCACTGTCCTCGAGTTATTCGGGCCGGAAGCGCTGAATACCGAGAGCACGTATCCCTTCAAGGGAAATATGGACCTTGGGCGTCTCAAGGCCGCGATCGATGAGCATGGCGTCGACAAGATTCCTTTTGTGCGCATGGAAGCGACGACCAACCTGATCGGTGGGCAGCCATTTTCGATGGCGAACCTGCGCGAGATTAAAGAACTCATTGCTCCGCTTGGCATTCCGCTGGTGCTCGATGCCAGTTTGATTTCGGAGAATGCATACTTCATCCGCCAGCGCGAGCCGGGATACGAGAAGAAGACGATCAAAGAGATCATCCTCGAGATGATGGGACTGGCTGATCTCTGTTATCTCTCCGGGCGCAAGAGCTGCATGGTTCGCGGCGGCCTGATCGCTACGAACAACAAGAAACTCTACGAAGCCATTCGCCCGTGGCTGCCGGTCTATGAGGGCTTTTATACGTACGGCGGAATGTCCTCGAAGGAGATCGAGGCGATGGCCGTCGGCATGCGTGAGATGACCGATCTCGAAATCGCCGGCTCTTCGGCCGATGCGATCAAGTACTTTGCCAATCGGTTGATCGCGAACGGCGTTCCCGTGGTCACGCCTCCGGGCGGCCTGGCCTGCCACATCGACGCCATGCGTTTTGTGCCGCATCTTGCGCAGACCGATTATCCGGCGGGAGCACTGGGCGCGGCGACATACATCGTCTCGGGCATCCGGGGCATGGAGCGTGGAACGATCTCGATGGACCGTGACGCGGAGGGCAACGATGTGCCTTCGGATATCGAACTTCTGCGGCTGGCGGTTCCGCGGCGTGTTTTCACGATGTCGCACTTCCAGTATGCGACCGACCGGATCAAGTGGCTCCATGAACATCGCGAGATGATCGGCGGACTGGAATTCTTTGAGGAGCCGCCGATTCTTCGCTTCTTTGGCGGCAAGTTGAAGCCAAAGAATGATTGGGGCGCGAAACTGGCAGCTGCATTTGAAAAGGACTTCGGTCCTGACTGCTGATCGCTAGCCGAAATTCTAAGAGAAAAGCCATGCCGCAAGGCATGGCTTTTGCGTTTGTACAACTATTTGAAGAAATGCCCGGATTCAAGGGGAATTTCTCGGGAGTTCTGTTCCAGGGGCTGAGTAATTGAGGTAAAGCGATGGGCTATCCAGAGTGTCCACCACGGTGATGCCTCCAGATTCGTCCGACTCTGTCTTGAAGCGAACTCTCATGTGTCTACCACCCGTCATGCAGGAGAGGAAATAGCTGTGGTCCGGTCGCTCGATTCCGGAGCCGTCAAAGTTATGTCGGTCGAGATAGTTCAGACAAGCTTCAAGCTTGTCGTGCGCGCTCTCCTCAAACTTCATGCAGGAAATGCCGGCAGCCAAGTGTCCTGATGTTGGAATAAGGACCGCACTACCCCATGTCTCCGGTTCAAGGTCGAACTGAATCCAGGCGGGAAGTAGAGACCAAAGAATAGGCTCCTCTTTTTGTCGTTCTCGTTTGGCCAGCTTGAAGTAAATCGGTTCGGAATCACAAAATGCACTAACAGGAGCCCAACACTCATCGCCAGAATCTGGATTGCGGAGCGTGATGCGACCATTCTCCTCGCCAACAAAAATCAGATACTTTGGCTCCCGCTTGCTGCGAAAGGATGGCGGAAGTTTTTGGCCATGCTTAACAGTCCAGAAAACCATCTCTTTGTGCTGAAATGTCTCCAGATTGAAATAGTATTCAGAGTTTTCTGCGTAGAAGCCGGGTTCGACGCGGGAAAGTTGGGTCATCTTCAGTGCATGATCTACAACAGGATTCTCAATGCGCTCCAGACTGCCGCAGTCTGTGCAACCTCGATAGAAGGCCAAGATACTCTCAGCATCTCCGCACATGCTGCGATTCTCGGTGATGGGTCTTTCAGGGTTTTTGGAACTGCTCGCCGACTCACGCAGTTGACTCCCTTCGGGAACCCGAAGCCAACTTGGTTCAGGAAGCTTTGGATATTCGTAGTAGCTGAAGGCCATCTCTCCATTCGGGAGATAGCAGCCGAACTCACTAACCCATAACGGCTTTGATCCGCCGCGTACCTCAATGTCCATGTGTTTGATTGATCCAACTGGTGACTGTTGCAGCCAAACTGGCGAGTGGATCACATCACGATCATCATCGCACAATTCGTCGAGACGGGAGAGCTGAACCAATAATTCTGTTTCACCCTCGTCTGCGGCTATTCTGAAGTAGACCCTATGACTGCCGAACCGCGCCAATTCGATGTGATTGTTTTGGGTGCGGGGGCGGCTGGGTTGATGTGCGCGGCTACTGCTGGGCAACGCGGGCGGCGGGTTGCGGTGCTGGAGCACAATGGGCAGCCGGGGCGGAAGATTCTGATCTCGGGCGGCGGGCGGTGCAACTTCACCAATTTGCACTGCGTGCCGGAGAATTTCATTTCGGACAATCCGCATTTTGCCAAGTCGGCGCTGGCGCTCTATGGGCCGCTGCATTTCCTGGAGCTAGTAAGACGGTACGAAGTACCTTGGCACGAGAAGACGCTGGGGCAACTGTTCTGCGACGGCTCGGCGCGGGCGATTCTCGACTTGCTGCTGGCGGAGTGCGAGCGGGGCGGCGTGGAGATTGTGCTCGATGCTCGCGGGATCGCCGTTGAGCGTTCGGCGAGCGGTGAGTTTTGCGTTGCCTCTTCGCAGGGGGAGTTCCGAGCCGATGCGCTGGTGGTGGCGACTGGGGGGCTGTCGATTCCGAAGCTGGGGGCGACGGGGCTGGGGTACGAGCTGGCTCGGCAGTTTGGGCTGGTGGTCGTCGAGCCGAGGCCGGGGCTGGTTCCGCTGGTGCTGGGCGGGGATGAGGCTGGTTGGACTCAGTTGGCTGGGGTGGCGGCGGAGGTTGTGGCGTGTGCGGGCAAAGGAAAGTTCAGAGAAAAGATGCTGGTGACGCATCGTGGGCTGAGCGGACCTGCGGTATTGCAGGCTTCGTCGTATTGGCGGCCGGGCGCGGCGCTCGAATTGGATTTTGCGCCCGGCTCTTCCAACTTATTGGATGCGCTGCGGCAGACGGGAGCGCGGCGGGATGCGGCGACGCTCAGACAGGCATTGCATGAGGTGTTGCCGCAGAGGCTGGCGAGTTATCTGGCCGAAGTCGGTGGGCCGAAGGGCTGGACGAATGCGGCATTGGAGGCTTGCGAGCATCGGTTGCATCGGTGGGAGTTTCACCCTGTTGGGACGGAGGGATTTGAGAAGGCCGAGGTGACGGCTGGGGGCGTGGATACGCGCGGGTTACAGGCGCGGACGATGGAGGCGCGGACGGTGCCGGGGCTGTTTTTTGTTGGCGAAGCGGTGGATGTGACGGGGCAGCTTGGAGGGTTCAATTTCCAGTGGGCCTGGGCTTCGGGAGTGGCGGCGGGGCGGGCTTGCTAGGGGCTGAGTGACTAGGAAAAACTCTCACTGCGCTGGCGGGGCACCGGGGTTGGCGGGCGGGGTCAAGACGAAGCCCTTGCGGACCAGGGCGAAGCCTTGCTGGGGTAGTTCGGCTTGCAGGAGTTGATTTTCAGGGCCGGAGAAGAGATCGGTCCGTGCTCCGGCGATGGTGGCGACCAGGTGATGGACTGCGATGGGCTGGCCGTCTAGTGTGCCTCGTTCGTCGGCGTAGGTGGCGAGCTGAATGGGCTCGATGGAGCCGGATTTTTTGGGGATGATGGCCCAGAGGTCGCGGTTGTTTCGCGAGACGGCGAGCGCGAGAAGAGTTTCGAGTGCGCCGGGATCGAAGTCGGGAAGAAAGACGGCGGCATCGTGCGTGGGCAGGCCGGTTGTGGCGCTGCGGCCGTTGGCGGAGATGTTGAGCAGAATCCGGCTGGCATCTGGCGCGGCGATGACGTTGACGGCCGATCCGTTGACGGTGGCGCTCAACTGGACGTGCTTGAGTTGATTGGCTGAGGTGAGGCGTTCGGTCTTGGAGAGGTTGTAGTCGAGGCCCTGCATTGCGACGTGGACGACGGAGGTTGTGTCGTAACCATGCGGGTTGGCGGTGAAGGTGGCGGTGGCCGTGCCGACGGGCTTGCCGTGCTGGGAGACGATGAAGCTGGCCGACTGTGCGCGGGCGGCGGGAGCCAAGGCAAGGAGAGCCGCGAAGAGGAAAAAGATCTGGTTTCGCATGGTGTATCTCATGAGTACTGATGGGTTAGACACGAAAGCTGGAGGATGGTTGCGAAGGGACCGGGGGAGTTGTGCGCGGCTTCTGTGAAGATTCGCGTTCGAGTGGATGAGGTTGTGTAGGAACAAGTTGTTCTCAGGGAGATTACGGCCGGGGGCCGGGTCTGATATGGTCGCTCAAAACAGGAGTTTGCAGTCCCCAAGCGGGACCATCCTTTGATTTGGAGCATCCGGGAGATACGCCATGCCATGCGATCCTGACGAGTTACGGCACGTTCCACTTTTCGCGCTTCTTGACGATGACGAAGCACGCATTTTGTCGATGCAGATTGAGACGAGGAAGTTTTCGCCTCGGCAGCGGATCTTCAAAGCGGGCGATCCCGCGGACCATGGCTATGTGGTGATGTCGGGCAAAGCGCGGGTGGCTGCCACAGACGAAGACCAGCAGGAAGTGATTGTTGACGAGCCGACCCACGGGGACTTTTTTGGTTTTGCGTCGATGCTGCAAGAGACAGAACACCAGACGATCGCGGTTGCCCTGGAAGAGACGGTCTGCCTGGAGGTTGGACGCGACGACCTGGAGGAATTGCTGAAACGGAGGCCGATGGCAGGCATGGACATGCTGACCGTACAGGCTCGGCAGTTTCACGCGACGCAAAAGCTGGTACAGAACCGGATGGCGCGCAACGCGAATGAACTGATCGAAGAGCAGTCGACCTTTGGGCAGCGGCTTGCGGACTCGGTGGCGCGCTTTGGAGGCTCGTGGTCGTTCATCATTCTTTTTGCGATGGCGCTGGTGACGTATTCGGGGATCAACGTGTCGCTGCACGATCGGGCGTGGGATCCGTATCCGTTTATTCTGCTGAATCTGTTTTTGTCGATGCTGGCGGCGATTCAAGCGCCGGTGATCATGATGAGCCAGAATCGGCAGGACATCAAGGATCGGCTGCGGAGCGAACTGGATTTCGATGTAAACCGGCGCGCCGAGGTGGAGATCAAATCGCTGACGCACCAACTGCGAATTCTGATCGACAAGGTGGAGGATGTGGAAGAGCTGGCGCGAGAGGCGGCTGGCCGGAAGGCGGGAGGGGAGCTTGGCGGCGGAGCTGGTGAGGAACAGTCCTGAAGGTTCGCTAGAGACTCGTTCGGAATTTGATGCGGGGTAGGCCAAGGTTTGTGGCATCCCACCCTAGCCGCAAAAACAACTACGCGGCGAGGGTGGGGCACCCGGACATTTATAGCAACCGCAAAAACGCTTTAGCCTTTGGCGATGGCGAAGCGGCGGTTCACTTCGTTCCAGTTGATGACGTTCCACCATGCTGCCAGGTAGTCGGGGCGGCGATTCTGGTACTTGAGATAGTAGGCGTGTTCCCAAATGTCGTTGAGCAGGATGGGGTAGAGGCCCTGGGAGAGCGGCGATTCCTGGTTGGGCGTGGTGAGGATTTTGAGCTTGCCGGCCTGGAAGACGAGCCAGCCCCAGCCGGAGCCGAATTGCTTCGCAGTGGTCTCGTTGAAGGTCTTCTTGAAGATCTCAAAATCGCCGAAGTCGGCGGTGATCTGCGCGGCGATGGCGCCGATGGGCGCGCCGCCAACGCCGTCCGATCCGACCTTGCCCATGAGGGGCCAGAAGGCTGTGTGGTTGGCGTGGCCGCCGCCGTTGTTCTTGACCGCGGTACGGATCTCTTCGGGGACTGAGGCCAGGTCGCGGAGCAGATCGTCGACCGGCTTGGCGGCCAGTTCAGGATGGCTGGCCAGGGCGGCGTTGAGGTTGTTGACGTAGGCCTGGTGATGCTTGTCGTGGTGGATCTTCATGGTCTCGGTGTCAATGAAGGGCTCCAGGGCGGCGTAGTCGTAGGGAAGCGGTGCTAATTCATAAGCCATTGGGAAGATCTCCTCGTTCGTGCGGACTTGCTTTGGTTGTGGTGCTGTGTTGAACCTGCGTGGGCTGGACCTGTTGGCGGCAACGGCGGGCTTCTCAATCCTGCCTGCGGCCAGAATCGCCCTCTGAATGAATGGATGCTGGAGGATGCGGGCAGGGTGCGGGAAAGTTGGTTTGCGCGACCAGATTTAGCGATGCCGTAACCGGCCAAGGAGACTGCTCGGCAGGATGCGAAATGATGTGAGGCTGGCCGGCTGCAACGACGGGGGTGGCTTCGATACAATATGGGTGCGGGTCCAGACGACAATCCAACCGAATCACCCGAAGATTCTGACCCAAAATTGAAGAGATTGAGGATAACGATGACCTCCAGCGGCGCGGATAACACTCTCGACCAACTGTCTATCAACACACTGCGGCTGCTGGCCGTGGATGCGGTGCAAAAGGCCAATAGCGGCCATCCTGGCGCTCCACTGGGCTGCGCGCCGATTGCTTATCTGCTGTTTAACAAGCTGATGAAGCACAATCCGTCGCACTCGAAGTGGGCGGATCGCGACCGGTTTGTGCTGTCGAATGGGCATGCTTCGACGCTGCTGTATGGGTCGCTGTTTCTGGCCGGCTACGACGTGACGCTGGATGATCTGAAGAGCTTCAGGCAGTGGGGTTCGCGGACGCCGGGCCACCCGGAGCGCGGACACCTGGACGGCGTGGAAGTGACGACCGGTCCTCTGGGACAGGGCATCGCGATGGCCGTGGGCATGGCGATTGCGGAAAAGCATCTGGCAGCGGTCTATAACAAGCCGGGCTTTGAGGTTGTGGATCACCACACCTATGCGCTGCTGGGCGACGGCGACCTGATGGAAGGCGTCTCGCACGAGGCTGCTTCGCTGGCCGGAACGCTGGGACTGGGCAAGCTGACCTTTATCTATGACGACAATTTGATTTCGCTGGACGGGCCGACGAGCCTGAGCTACACAGAGGACGCGCTGAAGCGTTTCGAGGCTTACAACTGGCATGTACAGCGCGTGGAAGACGGCAACGACCTGGCAGCGATTGAAGCGGCGATTGCCGCGGCCAAGGCCGAGACGGGCAAGCCTTCGCTGATTGCGGTGCGGACGATTATTGGCTACGGCAGTCCCAAGGCGGGTTCGAACAAGTCACATGGCGAGCCGCTGGGTGCGGAAGCTGTGGCGTCGACGAAGAAGTTTTTGGGATTCCCAGAAGACCAGAGCTTTGTGCTGCCCGAAGACGCGCTGGCGAATTGGCGCAAGGCCGTTGGTCGCGGCGCAGAGTTTGAGTCGGAGTGGAAGAAGCTGTTTGCCGGCTATGCGGCGGCGTTTCCTGAGCTGGCGGCGGAGTTTGAGCGCACGCAGAAGGGCGAGCTGAAGGCAGGCTGGGAGAAGTCGCTGCCGAGCTTTGCGCCGGGCAAGGCGCAGGCAACGCGCACGGCTGGCGGCAACGTGATGAACGCGATTGCAGCAGCAGTGCCGGAGCTTTTCGGCGGTGCGGCTGATCTAACCTCTTCGACCAAGACGATCTTCAAGCCGGGCGCGAACTTCCACGAAGACGCGGCGGGACGCAACGTCTTCTTTGGCGTGCGTGAGTTTGCAATGGCCGCGGCGGTGAACGGAATCGCAGCGCATGGCGGGCTGATTCCATTCGCCTCGACGTTCTTTGTGTTTTCAGATTATGCGAAGCCGGCGATGCGTCTGGCGGCGCTGATGCAGGTGCACGCGCTGTTTGTTTATACGCATGACTCGATTGCCGTGGGCGAGGACGGACCGACGCATGAGCCGATCGAGCAACTGCTGGGACTTCGCGCGATTCCGGGCATGACGGATCTGCATCCGGCCGACGCGAACGAAACGGCCGCGGCGTGGAGACTGGCTCTTGAACGCAAGGGGCCGAGCTTCTTTGCGCTGAGCCGGCAGGATCTGCCGCTGATCGATCCGGCGGCGGTGGACGTGTATGCCGGAGTGAGCAAGGGCGCGTATGTACTGGTGGACGCAGCCGATCCGAAGGTGATTTTGATTGGCAGCGGGTCTGAGGTCTGGCCGTGCGTGGAGGCCGCGAAGCTGCTGGCCGCCGAGGGAGTTGCCGCGCGCGTGGTGAGCTTCCCGAGCTGGGAGATCTTTGACGAGCAATCGGCAGAGTATAAGTCGAGTGTGCTGCCGGCGGGCGTGCCGAAGCTGGCGGTTGAGGCGGCGGCAACGGCGGGCTGGTGGAAGTACGTGGGCGGAAATGGCGATGTGCTCGGGCTGGATCGCTTTGGAGCATCGGCGCCGGGACCGAAGGTGCTGGCGGAACTTGGCTTCAGTGCGGAGAATGTAGCGGTGCGGGCGAAGAAGCTGGTGAAGTAGCGGAGTTTGCCGCGCTTCGCGCGTGTTAGCGGAGTTAGTCGCTTACTGAGACGACGGACTGGTATTCAGTTCCTAACTCCGCTAGCCCTGCTAACTCCGCTCTCCCTAAAAGAAAGGATTTCAAGTGAAGTTAGTGATCGCATCGGATCATGCGGGATTTCCTCTGAAGGAGGAGGTTCGCGCCTATCTCGCCAAGGCTGGCCATGAGGTGGTTGACTTAGGAGCTTATAACGCGGAGCCGTCGGACTATCCCGACTTTGCCGAGAAGGTTGGCGCTGCGTTGAAGCGTGGAGACGCACCGCGCGGGATTCTGATCTGTGGCTCAGGCGTGGGAGTTTGCGTGGCCGCCAACAAGATCCCTGGGATTCGCGCAGGGATGTGCCATGACACGTATTCGGCGCATCAGGGCGTGGAGCACGACGATATGAATGTCTGCGTACTGGGCGCGAGAATTATTGGCTCGGCGCTGGCCTTCGAGGTGGTGGATAAGTTTGTCGGCGCGAAGTTTATCGCCAGCGAAGAGCGGTTTGTGCGGCGGTTTAAAAAGGTACTTGCGATTGAAGCGAAGTATCTATGCGGCGATGGATCGGCAAATCCTGCATAGATTAATTATAGGCGTAATTGATCCGGCAAGAAATGAGTGACATCCTTTCCCATCCATTCCCGCAAAATGCGCGGGAATGGATGGGGCACCCACACAGTATTTGGTCGCCGGATCAATCGCGACAAAATTAAAAAATCCGCAAGTGCGCGGATGAGAGGCGCCGGTGTTTCCCTTCGACGTGATTCTCTTTGATGTGGGCGGAGTCCTGCTGACCAACGGCTGGGACCACAACGAACGCGCGCAGGTGCTGGAGCTCTTTCACTTAAACGTTGCGGAGTTCGAGGCGCGACACGCGAAGCCCTATGCAGCCTGGGAGATCGGCGCGATTTCTGCTGAGAGTTATCTTGATGCGACGGTTTTCTACGAGCCGCGCAGTTTTTCTCGCGACGATTTTTTTGCTGCGATCTGCGCGCAATCGAAGCCGTTGCCGGATGGGGCTCTGGGGATTCTCGAAGAGCTTGCCGCTGCGAACAAGTGCCTGCTGGGTACGTTGAACAATGAGGCGCGGGAGACGAATGAGTACCGCTTCGATCATTTTGGATTGCGGAAACTCTTCAAGGTGGCGCTGAGCTCCTGCTATCTTGGGTTGCGCAAGCCGGAGCCGGTAATTTATAAAACAGCGCTGGATATTCTGGCTAAGCCTGCGGAGAGAGTTTTATTTATCGATGATCGGGTGGGAAATGTGGCAGGAGCTGAGGCTGCTGGAATGAAGGCGATCCAGTTTGTCGGCGCGGGGGCTTTGCGGGGGGAGTTAGTTAGTCTTGGAGTTATATAAAACCCGACTTATACAAAACCGAATATACGGGACGGTGGTGGGTCGGGGTATCCCACCCATGCGCGATGAGACTGCGCATGGGTGGGATACCCTGGGTTTGTGGACAGATACAGGACGATGATGGTTTGGGTTCGTGGTATCCCAGGTCCACAAAGTACGCGGGACCTGGGGCACCCAACGAATAAAGCTAGATCGGCTGCAAAATCAACGCTAAACGGTGTAAGTGGAGGATGAGACGCGGCCGCCGGTGCCGGTCCAGTTAGTGTGGACGAATTTGCCGCGGGGCTGGTCGACGCGCTCGTAGGTGTGCGCGCCGAAGTAATCGCGCTGCGCCTGGAGCAGATTTGCAGGCAGCCGTTCAGCCCGGTAGCCGTCAAAGAATGCAAGCGCTGTGGAGAAGGCCGGAGTGGGTACGCCTAACTCGATGGCATGAATCTGCGCCTTGCGCCACGATGCTTGATAACTGTTCAGCACGTTCGAGAAGAAGCTATCGAGGAGCAGGTTTTCAATGGCGGGATTCTTGTCGAAGGCTTCCTTGATTTTGCTGAGGAAGCGGCTGCGAATGATGCATCCGCCGCGCCACATCAGAGCGATGCCACCCATGTTGAGGTTCCATCCGTTCTCTTTTGCGGCGGCGCGGAGAAGCATGTAACCTTGCGCGTAAGAGGCCATCTTGGAGCAGTAGAGCGCGCGGCGCACATCTTCAATGAATGCGGCGCGGTCGCCAACGGCGGCCTTGGATGCGGGTCCGGTGAGGATCTTCGATGCGGTGACGCGTTCATCTTTGAGTGCGGAGAGGCAGCGCGCGAAGACCGACTCGCCGATCAGAGTGACAGGCTGGCCGTTATCGAGAGCGCTGATGACGGTCCACTTGCCGGTACCTTTTTGTCCCGCGGTGTCGAGAATCTTGTCGACGAGCGGCTTGCCGTCTTCATCTTTCATCGCAAAGATGTGGCTGGAGATTTCGATCAGATAACTATCGAGTTCGCCCTTGTTCCACTCGGTGAAGACCTCGTGCAGTTCATCGGCGGTGAGGCCGAGGCCGCGCTGAAGCAGGTCGTAGGCCTCGCAGATCAACTGCATGTCGCCGTACTCGATGCCGTTGTGCACCATCTTGACGAAGTGGCCTGCGCCGGCTTCGCCGACCCAGTCGCAGCAGGGGGTTCCATCTTCAACCTTGGCGGCGATGGCCTGGAAGATGGCTTTGACATGCGGCCACGCGGCGGGGTTGCCGCCGGGCATGATGGAGGGACCGAAACGCGCGCCTTCTTCGCCGCCCGAGACGCCGGTGCCGATGAAGAGGATGCCCTTGGCGGCCAGATCGGCGGTGCGGCGGTTGGAGTCGGTGAAGAGCGAGTTGCCGCCGTCGATGATGATGTCGCCCGGCTCAAGATAGGGCAGCACGTGTTCGATGGTCTGATCGACGGATGCGCCGGCCTTGACCATCAGCATGATGCGCCGGGGCCGCTTGAGCAGGCTGGCCAGCTCCTGGGCCGAGTGCGCACCGACAACGTTGGTTCCCTTCGCCTCGTTGGCCAGGAAGTCGTCGACTTTGGAGACGGTGCGGTTGAAGACGGCCACTTTGAAGCCGTGATCGTTCATGTTGAGGACGAGGTTCTGTCCCATGACGGCGAGGCCGATCAGGCCGATGTCACACGATGCTTCGGGCATAGATTCTCCGAATTTCCCCAGATTCGAACTCCGAAAAAACAGCAAGCTCCTGTCCATTCTATGCCAGTGGACTGACCACTGGAAAGGCATGCCGCCAAGGGGTCTTTGCATCCGGGCGTGGGCAAGTACAATCCAAGTACAAGAAGCACGAGAAGCGCCGGAGGCAATCGGAGTTATGGCGAGCATGCAGATGAACGTTCGGCCGGAGGATCTTTCGCAGATTCCTCACGGCAGCGAGAGGATTCCCGAGCCGGGGATTCTAGTGATTTTCGGCGCATCCGGAGACCTGACGAAGCGCAAGCTGCTCCCGGCGCTCTTTCATCTGGAGCAGGCGGGGCTGCTGCCGGAGAAGTTTGCCATCGTGGGCGTGGCGCGGCGGCCGCTGGGCGACGAGTTTGCGGCGGATATGCGCGCGGGTGTGATCGAGTTTGGCGGCGTGGATGAAGGCGAGATCAAGCTGGATCAGTTTGCCCAAAAGATCAGCTACTTTCCGCTGAGGTTCGACCACGCGGGAGATTATCTCGGACTGAAGGCGGAGCTGGAGCGCATTGCAAAGGAGAAGGGCATCGGCGGCGACCGGCTTTTTTATCTGGCCACCGCGCCCGAGTTTTTTGCGCCGATCATTGAAAATCTTGGCGCGCAGGGGCTGGCGCATCCCGAGCAGGGCAAGGTGGCCATTGTGATCGAGAAGCCCTTTGGCCACGATCTGGAGTCGGCGCGCGCGCTGAACCGTAATGTGAACGCCGCCTTCGACGAGAGCCAGGTCTTCCGCATCGATCACTATCTCGGCAAGGAGACTGTACAGAATCTCTTGGTCTTCCGTTTTGCCAATGGGATCTTTGAGCCGATCTGGAATCGCAATTACATCGATCATGTGCAGATTACTGTGGCCGAAACGCTGGGCGTGGAAGGGCGCGGGCCGTTCTATGAGAAGGCAGGCGCGCTGCGCGACGTGGTGCAGAATCACATGATGGAGCTGCTCAGCCTGGTAGCTCTGGAGCCGCCGTCGAGCTTTGAGTCCGAGAGTGTGCGGCGCGAGAAGCTGAAGGTCTGGCGTGCGATTCCTTCGATTCCGATTTTGAATGCGGTGCGCGGACAATATGGGCCGGGCGAGGTGGATGGGCAGAAGGTTGTCGGTTATCGCGAAGAAGATCGAGTGAGCCCGGAGTCAGGTGCGGAGACTTATGCGGCGGTGAAGCTGGAGGTGGAGAACTGGCGCTGGGCGGGGGTGCCATTCTATCTGCGGGCGGGCAAGCGGATGCAGAAGCGGGCGACGGAGATCAGCATCCAGTTCAAGCAGCCGCCGCTTTTGATCTTTGACCGGATCGCGCATACTGCGGCTTGCCAGGTGATTCAGCCGAACCTGCTGACGATTCGCATTCAGCCGGATGAGGGGATTGCGCTGCGCTTTGGAGCCAAGGTGCCGACGACGCCGGAGATGGCGGTCTGCCCGGTGAATATGGACTTCGACTATGCGGCGGCCTTTGGGAAGTCGAGCGCCAACGGCTATGAACGGCTGCTGCTGGATGCGATGCTGGGCGACCAGACGCTGTTTTCGCATCGCGATGGCGTGGAGACGACGTGGGGACTTTATACGCCGATTCTGGAGGCTTGGGCGGCGAAGAATCCGGAGAAGTTTCCGAATTACGCGGCCGGAAGTTGGGGGCCGGAGTGCGCAGATCATTTGATCGCTCGCGGCGGACATGCGTGGCGGAATGATCTGGGACGGAAGGGGTAAAAGTAGGGGTTAGGGGTTAGGGAACAGCCGGTTGCGCGGAGGTTCGTGGTGTCCTGATCTTTCGCTGGAGGTTTCTGCTTTGGCGCCTAGGTGTCTGACGGAACATCTTTTGTGAATCCGCTGCGGACGATTGAAACCCAACTGACAATCACAACAAGCACGCACCCTACCAGCCCCACAAAGAACGACACTTCCAGCGCACGCATCGCCAAAACCGCGAAGTTGAAACCGGCCGACACTTCGTTGAGCCACATTGCAAACAATAGACGCCTCAGCTTTCCAGACGACCCACCTTGATGCCCGATCTATTTTCAATCAATCCAAGAGGCTGGTGGATTCCTGAGGATGCGCGGCCGTTTTGACTCCCGAGGAGGTCTTACACTTCTCGAAACTGCGATTGGACACGAAGTGAACGCTACATCTGCCAAGCAGGCACTGTCAAACCATACAAAGGTATAGTTGTCGCCGGGGACTCCGAAACCTGGGATGCCCGCCCCCCCACCCGTATTCTGGGAATAAATTCCTCTTTTTCAGCGGTTTACGGCAGGGGTTTCGCTGTAAATTCCTGATTGCATGTGAGTTATTCGCAGAATCTTGGCATGAAAGGAGTTAGGCCGATTTTTCCGGGTTTCCTTCGAGAGATTGCACCCCACCTCCGCGGTCGGGCGACCTGCGCCTGACTCAATATCCATGATGCGCCGTGGGCCGATAATTCTCTGCAAGCACCTGCGGTGCGACCAGCCACCTGCGGTGGGGCCAAACGCTCGCTTTTCGCTCGCATGGGGTTCGTGGTTTCCCCGGTCCCCAAAAGCGAGGGACCGGGGGCACCCTCATCGTCGTTTGGAATACTCACCCTGGGCCGGGGCCACCCACCGAACTAGGCGGTATCGACATATACACTTTGCAGCCGGGTTGATCGGTGTTGAAGTAGGAGTATGTCGTCTAGCCGTTATGAATTGAGTGATTTGCAGTGGGAGAAGATCAAGGATTTTCTTCCTGGTCG
>Ga0302321_100002658_pt1 | contig 15347 bp, 18 predicted proteins | sample Fen_T0_1_FD_202505 | JGI IMG/M metagenome (GOLD analysis project Ga0302321, IMG submission 202505) | Peat permafrost microbial communities from Stordalen Mire near Abisko, Sweden - Fen_T0_1 | ecosystem: Environmental > Terrestrial > Soil > Wetlands > Permafrost | place: Sweden: Abisko...
AGGAGACGATTAAAACTTTCCTTCTAGGAATTCAGGCTAAGGGGGAGACCGCTCCAGAGGTTGAGGCCTTTGTGGCAGTGATGTATCAACACTGTGCTCCTATCTCCATTTCTGGCAGGGCCGTGGACCCGGTGGGGACGGGCGGAGATGGTGCCAATACGATTAATATTTCGACGACCGCGGCGATTATCGCCCACGCTGCTGGGGCCCGAGTAGTTAAGCATGGTGCCCGCGCAGCTTCCTCTAAATCAGGTGCAGCCGACCTTTTAGAGGCTTTAGGAGTCAATATTGACCTCAATGGCGAGCAGGTGGCTGCATGCGTCGACGAGATAGGCATTGGTTTCTGCTTTGCCCCCAAATTTCATCCGGCGATGAGATTTGCTGCCCCGGCTCGCAAAGAGTTAGGGCAGGCTTCAGTTTTCAATATTTTGGGGCCGCTTGCCAATCCCGCCAAACCAACTGCCGTTGCTATTGGAGTGAGCAAAGCTCGCGTAATGCCGATTATGGCCGATGTCTTGTTGCAACGAGGAGCAGAGGGATTTCTCTTCAGGGGAGATGATGGGATAGACGAGATTACTTTGAGCACAACAACTCAAATTATGCAGATCAACGATGGCCATTCGCGAATGGAGAGTTTTGATCCCCGCGATCTCGGAATCCACTACGCCCCGATCGAAACCTTGGCTGGGGGCGATTCGGAATTCAACGCGGCTGTCACGCTTCGGATTTTCGCCGGAGAGCTGAGCCCAGCACGGGATGCTGTGCTGCTCAACGCTGCTGCCGCCCTTGCCGCGTTTAAAGGAGACTTTGGAAAATCCATCACCGAACAACTTGCAGAAGGATATTTAGAAGCGAGTGCGGCCGTTGATTCGGGAGCGGCACAACAGTCGCTACAGGATTGGGCGACCTTTACCCAGAGATTTAAATCAGCCTAGGCTCGCGCTTGATACGCTTCTTGGAAAATTTCTCGAGATCTCCAAAGGTCTGAACGCCAAAACCGGAGAGCCGCTCAATCAGCGCATGGAGCACTTCTACAGTTGTTTGGGCATCGTCAAGGGCTCTATGTGTTGGGGTAACTTGCGTGTTAAAAAAGAGCGCGAGAGTTCCTAATTTGCAATCGGTTACTTCATCTCGAGTGAGAACTGATCGAGCCAAACGAACCGTATCGATTACCTTGTATTTCGGCCACCGGTAGTCAAGCTCGCGACTTGCCGCTTGCAGAAATCCAATATCAAATGGCGCATTGTGAGCAACTAGGACGCTCTCGCTCTCGGAGCCGCAAAATTCCAGAAAAGTTGGAAATACCTCATCGATAATCGGCGCCAAGCGCACCATCTCATTATCGATGCCCGTTAACTCGGTGATAAACACTGGAATAGGAGCGAGTGGATTTACAAAGGTTTTGAACTCTCCGATTACCACTCCGCCGCGAACTTTGACGGCGCCGATCTCGGTGATGAATGCTCCTGCATGCGGGCTGCCACCCGTGGTTTCAAGATCGACAACAACGAAGGTCGTCTCATGCAGTGCTAGGGATTCCATAAGAGTTTAAGGCTACGCGAACTGTCTGACATTAATCATCGGAGCACGAGTCCTAAAGCGAAGATAATTCCAATAGTTATGGGGAGCGTCTGCATCAATCCTCGAAGCGTTGAAACTGTGGCGGCAGCGCCAAATCTCTTCTGATTGAAGGTGCCGAGTACCGAAACTATCACGGGGTAGGTGGAAAGAGCCCCGGCCAGTTTCGCCCCAATGTGAGGAGCCAAGGCGCTAAGAGAAACTAGCAGGGTGAGGGTTACGAGAATTCGCACCGGTAATTCCCACCGAGGCGGAGTTATTTTCTGCTCCGGCAGTCGTGAATGCGGCCAACATTTCATCGCAGTAAACCAACTTGCGACTAAAGCCGGGGTGCTAATCCAAACGGATACCTTTACTTGAGTTACGAAATAGCCTGTCACTAAACAGACGAGAGTTCCTATCAATATCGCTAGGTACCAGGGAGTGCGTAGCGCTGCAAAGGCATACGCCCAACAGAAGGCAATTAACGCGATCTGACCAAGCAATACTCCGCGAATTGTATGTCCTGCAAAGGAAATCCCTTCCTGGATTCCAATTATTAATATAAAAGGTCCGGTGGTGATTGGGAGACCGAGTAACCAACCGCCAAAGCGGTCGCCAAATCTCCGCTGTAAGTAACTCACGGAAAGCACCATGGCGGGGGCGATCGTTACTTTGAGCCAGAAGAGAGTTGTAAACATTATGGTGGACGATACCCGAGTACTGCACTTAGATAGGGGCATGGCTACAAGTAACGCACCCGCAGGATGGTTAGAAGATTACTTTTCCGAAGGGCGTGAGCACGCCTCGATTGGCATTATCTTCGTACACGGTTTTACCGGTTCGCCCGCTTCCATGCGCCCCTGGGCTGCGTACTTCGAAGAACGGGGTTACACCGTATCTGTCCCTCGGCTGCCCGGACATGCCACACAATGGCAAGATCTCAATAAGGTGAAGTGGCACGAGTGGCCTGCTCGCGTTCAAAAAGAGGTCGATAAGTTAAAAAAGAGCTGCGACAAGGTCTTCGTCTTTGGTCTATCAATGGGTGGTGGCACCACGCTCAATATTGCTGAGAAAAATGAACTGGCGGGGATCTGCCTGGTCAATCCCATGATTCACATTCCAGATCCAATGATCAAGATAGCGCCACTAGTTGCTCTTGTTCAACCAGGGCGTTCATCAGTTGGAGATGACATAAAGAAACCAGATATCACCGAGTGGGGTTATGACGTACTCCCAACTAAAGGCGTCGTGCAACTTAACAAGATGTTGAAGGAAACTCGTGCCAATCTCGGATTAGTGAAGTGTCCTACCTTGCTCTTTCATAGCGTGGATGATCACGTTCTGCCCATCTCGAATTCAAACATTATTATGTCTGAGATAGAAAGCATCTCGGGGCAGAGAATTGAACTCACGAATAGTTATCACGTAGCCACGATGGATTATGACGCACCGTTGATCTTTGCAAATTCATTGGCTCACGTCGAACAGTGGAGCTAAATTCGAATCGTTTCCTTATGGATTGTAATCGAATCTAAGAATTCAAGATGAGGCACGCGTCCGATTCCGACAGTGTTTGGGACGTTTAAGTAGCCATCTTCCATTACAAATGGATCGGTGATGTCTTGGTGGTAAAAACGACTGGATGCCGAAGTATCTCCAGGTAGTGTGAAACCGGGGAGCGCTGCCAGAGCGACGTTAGCGGCGCGACCAATTCCTGTTTCCAGCATCCCGCCACACCAGACCGGTATTCCCTCGTTGAGGCAGAGATCATGAATCTTCACCGCTTCTAAATATCCGCCGACACGACCCGGTTTAATGTTGATGACTGTGGTCGCCTTCAGAGCCAAGGCGTCCTCGGCCGAACGGAGCGAAGTAATTGATTCATCGAGACAGATTGGCGTCTGCACTTGTTTTGCTAAAAACGCGTGACCCAAAATGTCGTGTTCGTCGAGCGGTTGTTCGATAAGTAGAAGATCGAATTGATCAAGTTTGGCGAGTAATTGGCCATCCGCCCGGCTGTAGGCCTGATTGGCATCAACTTGAAGTGGGATCTCTGGCCATGTTCTGCGAACTTCTCCAACTGGATCGATATCCCACCCTGGCTCAATCTTCAATTTAATTCTCTTGTAGCCATCAGCGATATAACCGCTCACCTCTTCAATAAGTTGCGGAATGCTCGGTGCAATTCCCACCGAAACCCCGCACGGGATCTTCGTCTTATTTGCCCCGAGAAAATCGGCAAGGCTTCGATTTTCAATGTGAAGTTGGGCATCGAGAAGCGCAGTCTCTAGAGTTGCTTTTGCCATGGGGGAACCAAGAAAGGAAGCCAAGAGTGGGGCGACGGACTGAGCATTTATTTCTCCTGCTTGCAACAGTGTAGGGATCAAGAATCGACGCATGAGATCCAAGGATCCAGCTACGTATTCCGGAGAGTAGAGCGGTTCTGACAGTGCGACACATTCAGACCAACCGATGACTCCGTCGCTGGTCGTTATCTTAAGGATTAAAACTTCGCGGGCGTTCTGGGTACCAAATGAAGTTCTAAAAGGTCGGACCAAAGGCAGATTGATAGTGCGAAGTTCAAGTTCGGCGATCTTCATCTCTACTCCAATACATATTCGTTGTGCGCGGAAAAGCCAATAACCTTTTTTCCGATGGCAAAGCCATCTAAAAATGCCTTGCGGACCTCGAAACGATATCTCTGGCCTAATTCAGGATCAGAGTGGCGAATCTCGACTATATCGAGGGGTAGGGGAATCAACTCTGAGTCAAAGGGTGGATCTACCATTTCCGAACGTGGCGCCGGCTGATCGGAACTGGTATCCCACCGCACCATAATGCGATCCGATTCATCGCCACTGTTTAGATCATCAGCCATATTTCCGTAAAAATTTGGATGATAAGAAACTAAATCTGCACCAAGTTTCAATATATTGAGTCTGGCATTACGTCTTACGAGCGGATCAAAGGTCCACGTAATCGCAGCATAGCCACGTTCCTTGGCCCACTCCCATTGATGCATCTTCACGGCGGTTCCCAACCCAAGATCACGATGTGTTTCAATGAATGCAGTCATGTGAGAGTGCAGGTGAATCTCTGGTTCGATGGCGGGGAATGCAAAAGAGGCTCCCACAACCTTTGGACCATCAAATACCCCGACGAGATAGCTTCCACTATGGACCATTGCTTGCAACATATTGGAGGTTATTTGCGTTTCGTTTGCCGCAGGCCAGACTGAATCGAAAATCATTCGAGCATGAAATTGCTCTTCTAGAGTGTGGAGTTCGCGAATCTCGATCATTGTTAAATATTAGATGGGATTAGACACAAATTGGTACCTTTTAGCAATGAACGCGAGTCTGCAATTATTACGTATCGTTCCAGCATTCGCTCTGACCGCTCTCTTACTTGCGATGGTTCCAGGTCAAGGCGTGGCGATGGTTTTGCGGCAGAGCTTGGTAGGAGGCAGGCGCGCGGCATTCTTCTCCGTCTTTGGGAACTCTTCGGGCCTCATCGTGTGGGGAACTCTTTCTTCAATTGGTTTATCTGCTATCTTCGCCAAATCACACATGGCATTTAACGTCCTCAAATTTGTCGGAGTGGCCTTCCTATTTGGGTTGGCGATTCAAACGTTAATTCAATTGAGGAACGAATTTGGAAAATTCGACGTCGAGAGTGGTGCCAAGACCAAAGCAGGGGCTGCCTTTCGATTAGGCTTATTTACTAATCTCACTAATGTGAAGGCGGCAGTATTCGCCGTTGCATTTATTCCACAATTTGTTCCACGCCATTTCTCGCTAGGCTTTGGAATTTTCATTTTGGGATGCGTTCAGGCTCTGGTCTCGCTGGCTTGGTACACGTTCTTGATACTTGCAGTCGATAGGTCCGCGGTATTTCTTGCCCGACCAAAAGTTCGTCGAACGTTAACGGGAATATCTGCGGCAGGAATTATTTTGCTGGCGATAGGTCTGTTGTTCTCGCACCCACGGTAGGTTAGAGGGCGGAAGTCAAATAATTGATGACGTCAGCCGATGTCCATGAACCTCCGTGCAGAGAGCTCAATTCGGCGGCGCCAGATAGGTCGGAACCAAGCGTCAACAGCGCGGGTTCGTGATAAGTACCCCAGCGCACCTGCCCAAGACCAATGTTTGCCATTAAGGCATTGCATAGGCATTTCACATTTTCGGCTTCACCGGGAGCTCCACCCTTGAATTCAAAGGTCTTGATCGGTTCAGCGCTGCAACGATAACCGATGCCTCCATCGGGACGTAAGAATGGAGAACGCAAATATCCGAGATCGCACTTCCGGTTTCGAGCTTCGTAAACTTCTGAGTCAGTTGCTGTGCCATTGATTTCAACGACCTTGAAGGGAAATCCCGTCGAAGAGGTCTTGGGTTCCGTACGTATTTCAAGCGTACCTTCATTGAGTCCTAATAAAACTTCGGAGCGCAGTTCTTCAGTAATTCCTGATTCGGCCGAGAGCGCAAAGAGCGAGCCAACTTGGACACCGGCAGCCCCCAAATCAATTGCTTCTTTTACCTTCATTGGAGTTCCATAACCACCGGCGAGCCAGAAAGGAAGACCAACTGCTTTGACCTTCTCAAAATCCGCCAGGTCTTTTTCGGTAAACGTCACCTGTCCATCTTCGCCAATATGTTCTTTGCTCCGTGGCGGAGCATTATGACCGCCAGCTGAGGGACCTTCGATGACAAAGCCATCCGGACGAGTTACTTCATCGCGCGCTAAATAATTAGCCAGGATATGTGAAGAGACAATAGCCAAGAACTTGGGACGGTTTAAAGCGCTGTAATCCACGCCCTTGATGAGACCGGGATCGAAAGATAGTGGGTGAGGCTTATCTGCACCCTCAACTTTGATTTTGAATTGAACTTTTTCTCCAGTGAGAAGATCCGTTATCAACTTAGGGATATCCGCGGGGATTCCTGCTCCCATTAATATGTAATCAATGTCGGCAAGGATCGCTCCGAAAATCGATGCAGGAGTAGCCAACTGAACTTTCTCAAGGAAGTTAATACCGATCAAGCCCGTTGTATGGCGCTTAGCCAGAGTCACTTCTACGAAATTAGCGGCTACTAATACTTTGGATGCAAATGGAGTTGGGCTCAAACTCAATTTTGGTACATCAAGATAACTGGCGTTTTCGCCCCGACCGCCAACAATATAAAAGCGATCTAAAATTTCAGTAACGCACTCTTGATCGGGAAATCTCTCTAGCGCCCAACGAATCTCGCCATCGAGATCGCCGTCTTGCAAGCGTCGCGCAAATACAGAATCAATCGCAGTTCCAGATACAACGCCTAGATGACCCATGTGGGCGACGGCACGAGCCATTTGAACCGATGAAACTCCAATTCCCATGCCACCTTGAATGATGACAGGTAGGTTTCCATCTTTGCGGCTATTCACAGCAGAAATCTAACCCCCACGATAGGGCTACTGAAAAGTACGATCGGGGGCAGCACTCAAACGGAATTAGCTGTTGTAAGTGCCCAAAGAACGCAGACCACGATTCCACACGCAGACAACGCGGTGTTCAAAGTTATATGTTCATGCAGAAATAGCGCTGACCAGCCTAGCGTCATGATCGCTTGCATCTGTTGAACCTGCGAACCATGAGCCACTCCTAGGTCCTTCAACCCGCGATACCAGGCGAAGAAACCTAAGTACATTGACGAGAAGCCAATGCCCAGAAGTCCAATCAAAGCGTTCCAGTGGAACTGATATAGATGATTAGTACGGTTGTAAGTGAAGATAGCCCCGACGATACTTAAAGGGATAGCAAAAATGACCACCCACGAAATCACCTGCCACCCCGGCATTTGTTTCGTTAAATTCGCACCTTCGACATAACAAAATGATGATCCCAATACCGCTGCAAGAGTGAGTAGATCGGCGATGCCATTTTCACCTTTCGCACCACCACGACTAAGTGCGAAAAGAATGAGCAAAAGTGTTCCTAGCGAAGAAGCAATCCAAAATTGCCTACCGACTCTGCGTTTGGATTTGATAACTGCCATTATTGCAGTTACCAAAGGCATGACAGCGGCGATGACCGCGACATGAGCGGAGGTGGCACGCTGTAGCGCGAGTGCAATAAAGATAGGCCAGCTGAAAGCGCCACCAATTGTTACGTAGATCATCGAACGCCAAAGAGTTCGTGGAAGTTTTAAGGCACCGGCTCGAACCATGAGCGGAATAGCCAGCGTGCCTGCGATCAAGGGTCTGGCGAAAGCGGTAAAGAGCGGGTCGTACCCTGCGAGCGCAAGTTTCGTGAGGGGCAGTGAAGCAGAAAATAGGAATACGCCGAAGAATGCATATCCCAAACCCGATTTCTGAACGGATGTAAAGGTCATAGCGCGCCGGACTGATTGAGCAATTTGTTCGTTAAAGTTTCCTTAATTGCTGGCCATTCGGATTTCAAAATAGAGAAGTATGCGGAGTCGCGCCAGGTACCGTCTGGTCTGCGCATGTGATGACGCAAGATTCCTTCGTAGGTCGCGCCTATGCGCAAGATGGCCGTTCGCGAACGTTCATTCATTGAATCAGTCTTGATGGTTACGCGTTCCACCTTCCTGACTTCGAACGCTTCAGTCAACATTATGATTTTGCATTCAGTATTCACAAATGATCGCCAATAATCCCGCGCATAGAAAGTAGAACCGATCTCAACGGAATTATGAGTTGGGTTCAGGTCAAGAAAAGAGGTCGTTCCTATCGCTCGCCCTGAAGACTTCAAAATGACCGCATGTGCAATTCTGATTCCTAATTGAGAGTTTCTTATGAATCCTTCCAAAACGACCGAAAAATCAGCGAGGGAGTCGGGAGTGGCAAATGGCAGCCAGCGATATACCTCTGGATCTGTTCCTAGAGCTAAGAAGAGATCAGGGATATGTTCTGGCGTCAGAATATCGAGCCTCAGGTGTTCCGATTCCATAGGTGGAGATTAGTAGAACAGATTCAATTCTTGAGTGATAATACCTCCATGACTCAACCCTCGAATCTCAGAACTTTTCTCTGGTTTAGCAGCGGATTGCAAGAGGCTCTCAATTTCTATAAAGAGATCTTTGGTGATCAGATGCGCGTAGCCGAAGAGAACTTAGTCAGTCCAGAACTATTTACAGCCGATTTCGCCATTTACGGTCATGAATTCATTGGGATGAATACCCCGGGCGGCGATCCATTCAATAACTCAATCTCGCTTTCAATTCAGGTCGATGGTCAAACTGAAACCGATCGCCTGTGGGAGGCGATTACCAGCAGTGGTGCTGAAGGAAGATGCGGTTGGTGTACTGACAAGTGGGGCGTGAGTTGGCAAGTGACTCCCTTTCAAATGCGAGATTTTGTAGGCCACCCCGATCCGGCAAAAGCTCAAGAAAATTGGGGAATCTTGCGGGGGATGACAAAGATCCAACTATCGGATTTTGTTCGATAGCAATTTGTTTTGGCGGTTACAGAGAGGCTATTTGCTCTGCAATAAACTGCACGTCTTCTTGATCTGGTTCAAGAGCTAACTCTTGTATCGCTAACGATTTGTAATGATCAAATTTGGAGGTGTCTCCGGCGCACTTAAATGCCCTTGCCACGCCTTCGTTGAGGCTTGCTTTGAGCCACTGGGGAAAACCATCCTGATTGTGTGCGATCGCACCTAACGCGAATTCAACGGACAGGCGTGGCTCATTCAAGAGAGCGTAGACATGACTTACAAGCCAATCTGAAATGGCAAATTCTTCTTCGCTACCAGCTAACCGCCAATAACGTCGCGAGGTCAAAGCAGTCTCGAGTAATTCATGATCTTGTTCTGACGTTCTGGGGGAGTACAACAGGTCTTGCGCGCGGTTGTAATTGGAGATCGCTTTTGCTCTATCTTCTCTGGTAGTCATATGTCCCCCATCGGATTTTGCAAAATAGTACAGGTCAAGTTTAGAGAAATGCGGTCTCCGCCTATTGTCCAAAGATGTCGGGTTGACTTACCCTCGAGCATGGGTTTTCTGCTTAAGGGCAAACGTGGCGGAGCGATTCCGTCAGCGGTCCTATTCACATTCTTCTTTACCCTGCTCTCTATTTCGGGAACCGTCTACGCCTCAATTGGAGTTGGGAACCCAATCAATAAGGTGACGGGATCATTGCTTTCGAGCAACGCTTTCAAGCAAGATGCAGGAACCTATTTCGTCTCCAAAGCCCTTGAAACGGCTAGTGGGGATGAGCGCGCGCTGCTTACCAAGAAAGGACCGCAGATATCAGCGGCGGTAACAACCTTTTTGGGTAATCCAGTCTTTAAAGGGGAGTTAAACGCGATTGCAAATATTGCTTACAACTACTACACAGGCGGGACTAAAGCGCGGCAGAGCATCGACGTGAAACCTATTCTTCAATTAGCCTTACTGGGATTTGAGTCTGTAGATCCACAATTTTCCCAGTTGAAAAAAGAATTAGTCAAGATCAAGCCGATCAAGTTGCAACCCCAGGCGAACGGTCCAGACGCCGCGCAAATTAAGTCCTATTACCAGCTTGCGGTGTGGCTACTTATTGGGCTTTCTATTTCAACTCTCCTTCTATATCTACGATTTGCCAAATCCTTGCGTTCGGCTTTTCGAGTGCCCGGGATCATTTTGATAAGCGATGGTTTTCTGCTGGTAATTCTAAATATCGTTGCAACCGCAATTGTGAAACACCAGGCAGTTACAGCCACCGAATCTTTTGCACGTGAAGCTATTCCCATAGCAGCGCATCCATTAATTTCACCACTAATGAGCAACGGAATAGTGGAATTTATACTTGGTTTAATACTTCTTGGGTTTAGCTATTCAAAGCGAATGAATATAAACCGTCAGGGTTGACATCACCGTAGACACCGCTATTGAAAGCAACAGTAATCCAAATATTCGAGTCAAAATCATTAAGCCCTGCTCGCCCAATCGCTTCTCAATGGGAGCAGCAGCCAGAAGTAATATGCCGGTAAGAGCAGCAAGTATCAAAATTATTACCAGGTTAGCGATACGAACGGTTCCGCGATCAGTGTTTCCAATCGCGATAACGGTTGCGATTGCCCCGGGTCCGGCCATCAGGGGAATTGCAAGGGGGACAACCATCGCGCCAGATTTTGCAGCAGTAAAGATTGAACTTTGCTTGCCCATCACCATGCTCCACCCAATTGCTCCAATGACCATGGCTCCTGCAATTCGAAATGCTTCGATCTGGATGCTTAAAAGTTTAAGGATGATGTCGCCAACAAAATAGGCGATTATAAGAGTGAGGCCAGAGACGGCCGCGGTCTGCATTGCGATAACTCTGCGTTGCTTAGTTGTTGAGCCAGATGTAAGGGAGAGAAAGACTGGTATAGATGTAATAGGGCTTACTATGGCGAAGAGGGCCACTAAAGTCGTGACGTCGCTGCTGATATGCATACTCGCAAGCATCCCACACGGAGTGAAGCACCTGAAGTTGCCCCACGTAAAGTCTAAAAGTGGAGCAACTTCAGTCGCTTGTGCGGAGCGCTAAAGAAGCACCAATTGTCCTCAGGCGCCACGAGGTTCTGCGAATTGAGGCAAGGCTACCCGCTGTCTGCCCACTTTGGAAGAAGTTAGAAAGATTGATGTGTCGCCCAGCAGATACCCTTCCGCGGGTTTCGCGATAGGTCTAAAGTCTAAGGAGAGTTTCTGGGGGGGGTATTTTGATGTCCGAAGAATGGTCCTTTTCTACAAACCAAATCCATGCCGGGCAAGATCCAGATTCCGTCACCGGAGCCATATCGCTTCCGATATACCAAACCACCGCCTATCAATTTCGAGATGCCGATCATGCTGCAAGCCTCTTTGCGCTTACCGAGTTCGGGCACTCTTACACAAGAATCTCAAATCCGACCCAGGATGCGGTCGAGAAGCGCCTGGCGGTTTTGGAAGGCGGATTGGCCTCACTTCTATTCTCTTCTGGAATGTCTGCCACCGCGATGGCACTTATGAATGTAGCCGAGCAAGGTGGCCACATAGTTTCGAGCCGAAATATCTACGGGGGTATCTACAACCTCCTCAACTTCACTCTGCCCAAATGGAGGGTCGAAACGACGTTCGTCGAAGACGCAAATAATTTGGATGCTTGGAAAGCCGCGGTGAAACCTAACACCAAGGCTTTTTTTGGAGAAGGAATCTCAAATCCTTTAGGAGTAATTCTCGATATTGAAGGTATTGCAAAGATTGCTCACGACGCCGGGGTTCCATGGATAGTCGACAACACAATAGCTACTCCATACGTAACGAAGCCTTTCGAGTACGGTGCAGATATTGTCACCCACGCAGCCACCAAATATCTCTCAGGTCACGGAAGTGCGATGGTTGGTGCAGTCGTGGATTCCGGCGCATTCGACTTCTCTAAAGATCCCGATAGGTATCCAGGCTTCAATCAACCAGATCCAAGTTACAACGGCATCGTTTACGCGCGGGATTTTGGTGTCGATTCACAATTCGGAAATCTGGCATTCATCGTCAAACTTCGCGTTCAGTTGCTGCGAGACTTCGGGCCATGTGTAACTCCTTTCAATGCTTGGATTCTTGCGCAAGGAATGGATACTTTGAGTATGCGGATGACAAGTCATCTGGAAAATGCACGAAGGATTGCCGAATGGCTTTTCACTCACCCTCAGGTCTCGGCAGTTGCTTATGGGGGGCTACCGACTTCGATCTGGCATAAAAATCAATTGAAGTATGCCGCGAAAGGTGGCGGAGCTGTCATGTCCTTTGACATCAACGGTGGACTTGAGGCGGGCAAGATGTTTGTGAATGGGCTTAAGATGTTTAAACACGTTGCAAACATCGGAGATGTCAGATCTCTCGTTATACATCCCGCCTCTACTACTCACTCGCAACTGGGGGAGGAGGGTTTACGTAATGCGGGGATTACTCCCGGCATGATCCGCCTAAGCATTGGAATCGAGGACTTTGCCGACATCAAAGGCGATTTGGAGTTGGGCTTTAAAGCGGCGCTCGCCGGTTAGTTGGATCTCTTAGGAGCAGTTCATGGGATCAGCGAGTTTTATGATCCGTCCCGCAGTTGAGCGAGCGTTGAGTAAGAGAATTTAACGGACTCAAATGTCACCTCACAACCTTCACCAAGCGGTGCTTGTGCAACGAACCCCACCTTATGATTTTCGATCGCGCTGCCAAGCGTGAAGACTCGGATTAACTTCCAAAATTCGCCATCGTGAGACGCATGGAATGCATAAACCTCGCCCATTCTAGAGATGCGCAGCCACACTTCGTGGATTGGGAGTGTGAATGAATTGGCATCATCAGATGCACCCCGCGTAACGACTGAGACGACCATCGCTTCTTCATCGGGAGAATACTCGAAACAGAGTTTTGCCCATGTTTTTGCATTAGACCAAATGAGCAAAACCCCAGCGTCGTAGTCCGAATCGAATTTCACCGTTACCTTTGAACTGAATTGAAAATCATCTGCTTGCGGCGTCCCGATAAGGGTAAGAGCATTCAATGTGGCTGGGGCTTCAATTGCGAAACCATCCTTCGGATTGCAGTACAGATCGGTTTTGCGAAGGGCCGTTGCCGTAAGAACTCCAGATGTTTTATTGACGCGCCAGCCGTCAAAATGCGAAGAAACTAATGGAAATGGGAGAGTGTTGAAATGTTCCATGCCTTGATCATACGAATCTAAACGAAGAAATTCTGGTTATCTTTCACTTGCAGTCAATTCTGCCTTGGGTAACATACCTAGCCCCAGTCACGCCTACTTGGACCGTGGTGAATCCGCTCGAGGAATGGTTCGCGTTTAGAGTCTTGGGTAAGAGCGTAGCGAAGAAGCCAGGGAAGGAGCCGCTTGGGTCTTGAACATAAACTGAACAATTAGATGTACCAGGATTTCCTCCTGTGTTTTTGATTGAGTAGCTGACAGCGACCGAATTCGCGTTGAATTTCACGATTCGAGTGACGGTTCCCTTAAAGGCAGCCGGCGGGGTTGCTGCAACAACAATCGAACTTGATCGTGAGGCCCCGCCTATTACGATAACAAATGCCAGGGCTACGATTAACACGAGCACAGCGAAGAGAAATTTCATCCTTCTTTCAACTCCCTGCCACTGGGTGCGGTGTTTCGATGAAGTACTCACGTCTCCCCATTTCATTTGAATGATTTCATCATCACTCACTTTTGTGAAACAAGGAACCCATATTGATGTTTTGTTCAAAGTGGAAGTTAAGAATTAGTACTTAGTCAGTAAGTTGGCAGATTGGATGCAGTTGAATGTGTCTCTAGGGAAGAAGGATCACATGATCTCACTGGGATTGCTCTTGTTACTCGTTGGCTTCTTGGCAGGAATTATCATATTGAAGACACTCGGTATCCTGCTTGTAGTTGTAGGTGTGGTCCTAGTGATACTTGGAGGTTTGGGTATGGCAGTAGGCGGTCGACGCCACTACTGGTAAATCTAAAATTCAGGGTCCTGGCCTAGGATCGTGAATCGTCCGCAAGTTCAGTTCCATCCATTGCGCGGCTTCGATGCAGTCTTTCGCAAGGAACCTAATATCTGCCGCCCAGTAAGTTTCTAAGGCACTGACTTCGGCTCCACTTGAATATTTGTTTTCGCCTTCAAAAGCCACCCAAACTTTTACGAGACTTTCACGCTCTCCGGGCAATATTCCAAAACCTTTCCAATGAATCGTAATCTCATCATCTACTTCTTTAGCGGGGTGAACCTCCATGCACCATTCAGGGCAAAAAGGACCTTTTGATGTCGGCATTTTCTCTCCTCAAACCGCTCTGTTTGAATCCATAGGGAGAAAAGGCATGACTTAAGCGCAATCTGTCCCTCTTAAGGCATTTAATTTACTCGGGGGTCGGGGAAGAAATCATCGGAATTTACTGATTAATTCCTTGCAATCTTCTAACAATTTTTCACCACCGGGATATGCGGTGCGTACTCTGCGTAAATCTTGGTGGACGATACTGGGATCGAACCAGTGACCCCCACAATGTCAATGTGGTGCTCTACCGCTGAGCCAATCGTCCAGGTAGATGGGGAATCTTACACTCTTCCGAAGTCATCCTCGACACGCTCAATATCGTCCTCGCCGAAGTAGGTTCCTGTTTGCACCTCTATGAATATAAGTACTCCACTGCCGGTATTACGAATGCGATGGAGTTGAGTCACACCGATATCAACTGTGGACCCCGCTTGTACGCCGACCTCGTGACCATCGATGATGGCAAGACCACGCCCCTCAATGAAGAACCAATGTTCAGCTCGGAACTTATGACGTTGGTATGAAAGTTGTTGTCCGGGCAAGACTGAAATCCTTTTAATTTTATGTGTTGGTTGCTCGTCAAGAATTTCGTAATGACCCCAAGGGCGAGTATCGCTTTCTAGCATGTTGTAATTCTACCCTGCCTCTTCTTGGGCGAAGAGAGCGGCACCGATAAGTCCCGCATCCGCACGTAACTTCGCAGGGAAAACGTCGACCTCATCGAGGAAACCTGCATGCGCCCGTTCCTTTTCAAAATGTTTTAAGAATGGATCCCAATAAATGGGTCCTGCGAAGGAAACTCCACCCCCAATCACAACAGTGTGCAGATCTACGATATTAAGCACATTGGTAATGCCGACAGCCAACGCGAGAGTTCCCTTGTCGATCGCCTCAATTGCGTTTTGGTCATCTTCACGGGCCGACTGGGCGAGCGCGATGAAGTCATCGCCTCCATTCCAACCTAGTCGTTTCGCATATTCCACCATCTTGGGTCCCCGTGCGAAAGTTTCTAAACAT